>Ga0180432_10006328_pt1 | contig 15383 bp, 15 predicted proteins | sample SS_ome_10_FD_132414 | JGI IMG/M metagenome (GOLD analysis project Ga0180432, IMG submission 132414) | Hypersaline lake sediment archaeal communities from the Salton Sea, California, USA - SS_1_MS_2 metaG | ecosystem: Environmental > Aquatic > Non-marine Saline and Alkaline > Hypersaline >... | reverse complement strand
GTGCTCGGTTCAGACTTCATACTCGCTCCGCAAAACGATCTCGGGCACAACTCAACCAACTGGAACAGCGATGGAAAGCGCTACCGCCGCTCGACAGCTCGTAGCAACTTATGCGCTATTGCGCCCAGGCCTTTGAGTGGGTGGGGATGCCGGAGGGGCAGTATCACCTGGCGATGGCGACGCTCTACCTGGCAACCGCCCCCAAGTCCAACTCGGCCGGGGCCTACTGGAAAGCGTTGGCGGAGGTCAAGGAGCACGACGCCGGGCCGGTGCCCATCTACTTGCGTGACAAGGCCGACACCTTCCGCGGCGAGTTGCGCGAGCACTACAAGCAGACGCTGGGTGAGCACCAGGCGTACAAATACCCCCACGATTATCCCGAGGGCTGGGTGGAACAACGCTATCTGCCGGAGGGGGTCGAGGCGGGATGGTTCCGTCCCAAGAGGCGCGGCTACGAGCGGGACATCATCGAGCGGTTGGAAAAATGGAAGAGTGAAACGTCAAACGTGAAACGTGAAACGTAAACCCTCGCGCTTCTGCGCATTACGTTTTACGCATTACTCTCTCATCCCCCACACGCTTTGTCATTCCTATTTCGTCCAGGTGTTCCAGGAGCGCCTGCGCGTACCTGCGGCTGGTTTCTAACATATCCCGTGTCTGGGCCAGCGTGATGCTTCCCTCGCGTTCAATGTGGGCGCGGACGCGGGCCACCATCCCCTCGTAGGTCTGAGGCAAAAAGAGAACCTCTGGCGAGACCTGCACCAGATCGCCCCGATTCACCAACACACCCAGCACCTCTTCTCCCACTGCGGCAATGCTCTCCTTGACCGAAGGCGGGGTATAGGGCTGGCGGCGGAAATGGGCCAGCAGTGTGTCCACTTGCCTCTGCTGGTCGGCGTCGAGCCGCACCTGGTGGGATGGGAGCCGCACGGTGGCCCCCTCGTCGGCGACGAGGTCCTCGGCGACGGCGCGGGCCATCACGGCGTTAAAGAGCTTGGGCTCCAGTTTGAGCTTGCTGCGCAGGGCCTCGCGCCCCATTCCCACCCGCAACGGGAAGCGCCGGTGATGGTCGGCAAGCCCGTCAGAGAGGCGGTCAACCAGCGCATCCCACCAGGAACGGGACGCGAGCAACTGATTAGAAACCTCTTCCTGGCGGGCATCTAGCAGCACCGCATCCCCTTCATCCAACAGTTGCGCCAGCGCATCGGGGGCGGCGTCGCCCAGGTTACTGGCGGGGAGCAGGTCGCGGGCGAGGGTGGGACCTCGCCGTTCCAGGGTTTGCAGCAATATCTCGGCCGGGCTGCCCCGGGCCAGCGTCTCCAAACGGGCGATCACGTCCGGGCGGAAGCGGCGGTGCTTGCGGCCCGGATTGGGGTCAACGACGACGCCCCCTCCCAGGGTCGCGGGGGGCGATGGACGGCGGACGATGAAGCGATCTCCTTTGACCAGTGGGACCGGCTCCTGAAGGCGCAATTGGGCCCAGCCGGTCTGTCCCGGGGAGAGCGTTCTCTCGCCCAGTATTCGCGCACGGGCCACCGTCTCGGCCGCGCCAGAGAAGAACTTGAGTTGGGCGTTGTGGCGCAGCGGCCGATGGGCCTGTCCCGACCCCGATTGTAGGGCCTGCCCTGAGCCTTGTCGAAGGGTGTCGGGCAGGTAGCGCAACTGGACGTCTACCAGCACCGTGGGACGTAGCCAGCCGGGAATGGTGACGACGTCGCCGCGCGCCAGCTCGGCTTTGCTCACGCCGGTGAGATTCATCGCCACCCGGCTGCCCGGCGTCACCCGCTCGACCTTTTGTTTGTGAGTCTGAAGCCCGCGCACGCGCCCCTTTAGCCCTCGCGGCAGTATTTCGACCTCTTGGCCCACCTCGAAGCAGCCATCGGCGAGCGTGCCGGTGACGACGGTGCCAAAGCCGCTGATGCTAAAGACGCGGTCTACCGGCAGGCGGGGGCGCCCCCGGTCGCGGCGCGGTTCGACCTGGGCCAGCATCTCTTGCAAGGCGGCCGTCAGTTCGTCCAGCCCCTGCCCGGTGCGGGCGGAGACGGGGACGATGACCGCGCCTTCCAGCGCCGTCCCCTCCAGTGTCTCGGAGACGTCGGAGGCGACCAGCTCGACCCATTCCTCGCCCTCGGCCATGCTTTCGAGCACGTCCAGCTTGGTCAGGGCGATGACCCCCCGGTCAACCCCCAGCAGATCGAGGATGGCCAGGTGCTCGCGGGTCTGCGGCATCACGCCCTCGTCGGCGGCGACGATGAAAAGAGCGGCGTCAATGCCGCCCACGCCGGCCAGCATATTCTCGATAAAGTCCCGGTGCCCCGGCACGTCCACGATGCCGACCGAGTCGCCGTTGGGGAGCGTGAGCCAGGCGAACCCCAAATCTATCGTCATCTCGCGCTCTTTCTCCTCGCGCAACCGGTCGGGGTCAATGCCGGTAAGGGCGTGGACGAGGGTTGATTTGCCGTGATCTACGTGGCCCGCCGTGCCGATGACGTGCATACTCTCTCTCCTATGCCTCGCCGCGCAGGGCTTGGCGCGCCTGGGTAAATGTGTGTTCCGCCCGCTCGACCGCGTCTTGTACGCTCTCCAAGTCGCGGTGCGCGTCCATGCGGCGGATGTCGAACAGGCTCTCGATCTGGGTCTGGTGGATGCCGGTCTGTGTTTCAAGTCGCCCGATCCGCTGGACGTGTTCCTGGTTCACATCTTTCTGTTCCCGCCACTGCTCGTCCACCGCGACCTGCCGTTTTTTCAGCTCCTTGTCCTGCCCCGCCTGCCATTCCTCCCACTGTCGCTTGACCCGGTCCTCAGCCAGCCGCTGCATCTCGGCCACCTCGTTCTGCCGCTTCTCCTGCCGCGCCTGGAAACCTTCCAACTTTTCCAGCCCCCGCTTGGTGAGTTGATATTGTTCCACAAAGCGCTGGGTCTGCGCCCGCCATTCTTCCATTTCCTGACGAACGTGCTCCGCCTGGCCCATATACTTTTTGACCGCCTGCTCGCGGCGGAACTCGGCCACGCGCATCTCTTCGAGCGGTTTCTCGAATCCCTTGATCTGGCTGACGGCCTCGTCAATGCGCGGTTTGTATTTTTGGATATTCTCTTCCAAAAGCGGGAGTTTTGTCGCCTGAGCCTCAACTCTCTTGCGCAGCGTGGTCGTCTCTTGCTCCAGTTCAGCGATGCGGCGATTGTCGGCGCGGCGCTGCTCCTCCAGGTAGGTGACGGCCTGCACGCGGTCGTCGGAGCGTTTGCTCAGATCGGCGACGGTGGACTCCAATCGCTGGATGGCCTCGTTGAGCCGCTGCTCCTCGGCCTGGCGAGTCTTGATCTCTTCGTCGTGGCGAGCTAGAACTTGGGTCCTTTTATCCAGTTGGCCCAACTGGTCGACCACCCCTTTCATCTCGATTTGGCGCAGCCGGGCGGATTCCGCTCGCTCTTTCTTCCACGCCTCTTCACGCTGCTCGAGCAAAAAGACCATCTCGTTCTTGTAACTGGCTACCGTCTGCTCAAAACCGGTCACTTGCGAGATCAAGCTTTGGACGCCAGATAGCGTGGTCTGCAAGTCCTGTATCTGGGCCGTCTGTTGGGACAGTTGTTCGTCCTGGCTCTTGGTTTGCTCCTGCAGCACAGCGATGATGGCCTTGTCCTTGCGGCGCTCTTCCTCCAAAAACCTGATCATCTGTGTCGCCTGGCTCAACTCTAGCGTTTGGGTCACGTCCATTGCCATAATCACCCCCCTGGTTTATCGTGGATGTCAAGACGATACGATTATATCATCATTCATCATCACAGGCAACGGTTGACAGGCTGTCGTGGGCCGCTATAATAATCGCCAGTTTGCCCATTGTTCATTGTTAATTGGTCTCTTCTCAAAAAGTTGGGGGCGGAATGCCATTCCGCCTTACATTACCCCGGTTTATTGAGATGAGTGTGTTTCAAATGAGTTGGGTAAGACCTCGGAGGTCTAATGAGATGTGTTTAGGCTCAAAAACTGCCCGAATCGGCGGTTTTGGGCGAGCACAAGCTCGACAGAGACCTCGGAGGTCTAGGGTCTCTAAACGAAACACACCCTATTGAGATGATACGTCAATTGTTTGTTGCTCATGCGCATTGGCATTGACGCCCGGATCACCCACTATACGCGGGGAGGAATCAGCAACTATGTGCTGCGTCTGCTCGGCTCGCTGGCCGCGCTCGACGCGGACACCGACTTTTGCGTGCTGCACAGCCGTAAGGAGCGCACCCCTCCCACTCCAGGGCCAAACTTTTGTCCCGTCGCCTGCTGGACCCCCTCTCACCACCGGCTGGAACGCTGGGCGCTGGGGGTGGAGGCCGCACGCCTGAGGCTCGATCTGCTCCACAGCCCCGATTTCATCCCGCCCACGTTTGGCTACCGCCGCTCGGTGATCACCGTCCACGATCTAAATTTTGTCCGCTACCCCCAGTTTCTCACCGCGCAAAGCCTGCGCTACTACAACCGCCAGATTGAGTGGGCGGTGCGCCGCGCCGACCACATCCTGGCAGACTCTTACGCCACCAGATCTGACCTGATCTCGTTGCTGGGCGCGCCGCCGGAAAAGATCACGACCGTGCATCTGGCTGCCGACCCGGCCTTTCGCCCGCTGCCGGAGGCTGAGACCGAGCAAGTCGCCGCGCAGTACGGGTTGGAGCCGGGGTACTTGCTCTGTGTGGGGACGCTGGAGCCGCGCAAGAACATACCGGGCTTGCTGGAGGCATACCGCTCCCTGCTCGACGCAAAAGTCACACGTGCACCATTGGTGCTGGTCGGCGGCAAGGGCTGGCTGTACGATGAAATCTTTGAGCGTGTCAAAGAGTTGCAGCTCACCCGTCAGGTGCGCTTCCTTCACAGAGTGCCGGACGCCGAACTGGTGGGACTGTACAACGGGGCCAGCCTGCTGGCGACAGTCTCGTTCTACGAGGGGTTCGGGCTGCCCCCGCTGGAGGCGATGGCCTGCGGTGCGCCGGTCGTCGTCGCCGACCGGGCCTCGCTGCCGGAGGTGGTGGGCGAGGCGGGGTTGTTGGTGGATCCCGACGACCCCGACGACATCGCCCGCGCGTTGACCCGCGTACTGACGGAGGAGTCGCTGCGCGCGCGGATGCGGGAACTAGGGCTGGCCCAAGCGGCCCGCTTCACCTGGGAAAAGACTGCCCGCGAGACATGGGCCGTCTACCGGATGGTGCTGGAACAATCGCCGTGAACCATGTTTACCCTGAACGACGAAAACACTCCGTTCGGCTGTCAGCGCAGCGGCGTCTCCCGACCGCCGCCGGATGGATTGGGCTCGGTCGGAGACCTCGCCCAACGACGGAGTCAGAGCAGAAACCAGGTTTTTCCGTAAGCAACGCGACAAAAACCTGGTTTCTCACCGGCCAATCCCCGGTTTATTGATAAGACACCTTCTCAACAGTCCAGTTGCTTCCCTCCCCCGATGATGCTATAATCCCCGTACTAGGAGCGCCCGATGAAACTGAGCCTGAACCAGGTCGAACATATCGCCGCACTGGCGCGGCTGGCCTTGAGTGACGAAGAAAAAGCTCTCTACCAGGAGCAGCTTTCGGCCATCCTGGCTCATTTCGAGCGGTTGCAGGAACTAGACACCGAGGCCATCTCCCCCACGGCGACCGTCCTGCCGCTGCGCAACGTGATGCGCGACGACGAGACCGCCCCCTCCTCCCCCCGCGAGGATATCCTGGCCAACGCCCCCGCCGCCGAGGAGGGCTGCTTCAAGGTTGCGGCGGTGTTGGATTAAGGCACATAGAAACGGCCGTTGCCTATATTTGAGGAGAACCAAATGGCAAACAAGTTTACCGCAGTGTTTGAGCAAGTTGGCGAATGGTGGATTGGGTACGTCGAGGAATTGCCCGGCGCAAACACCCAGGGCAGAACGTTGGAGGAGACGCGCGACAATCTAAAAGAGGCTGTACAACTGATCATCGAGGCAAACCGAGAGTTAGCGCGGCGCGAATCCGCGGGAGGACAGGTCATTCGTGAAGAGTTATTCGTGGCAGTGTAATGAAGCGTCGCGCACTGCTAAAGCACCTCAGGCAATATGGCTGCGAGTTGCTGCGCGAAGGCTCCCGCCATTCAATCTACTGGAATCCTGCCAATAGAAGGACACCTCTGTGCCACGCCATAGGGAAATTATTGTAGACAAACTCGCAATCAAGATCTGCAAGGACCTCGACATCCCCAGGCCCTGAATATGGAACTCTATCAACTGACCATCCACGAGGCCCGCGACCGGTTGGCTGCCGGGGAGATTTCGGCGCTCGAATTGACCGAGGCGGTGCTGGAGCGCATCCTGGCAGTGGATAACCACGTCAAGGCGTACCTGACGCTGACGCCGGAGAGCGCGTTGGATCAGGCTCGCTCCGCCGACGCGCGCCGCGCCGCTGGCGAGGACGGCCCGCTGCTGGGGATTCCTCTGGCGGTCAAGGACGTGCTCTGCACCAAGAGCGTGCCCGCCACCTGCGGCTCCCGCATTTTGGAGGATTTCGTCCCGCCCTACGATGCGACCGCCGTGGCCCACCTCAAGGCAGCTGGCGCGATCATCCTGGGCAAGACCAACACCGACGAGTTCGCGATGGGCTCCTCCACAGAGAACTCGGCCTTTTTCACCACGCGCAATCCCTGGGACCTGACCCGCGTGCCGGGCGGAAGCAGCGGCGGGAGCGCGGCCGCCGTCGCCGCCGACGAGTGCCTGGGCGCGCTGGGCAGCGACACCGGCGGCAGCGTGCGCCAGCCAGCGGCTCTGTGCTCCGTCGTCGGCCTCAAGCCCACCTACGGGCGGGTCAGCCGGTATGGACTGATCGCCTTTGCCTCCTCACTGGACCAGATCGGTGTGCTGGCCAAGGACGTCACCGACGCTGGCATATTGTTGGGAGCCATCGCCGGCCACGACCCCCGCGATTCCACCTCGCTGGGCGCGCCGGTGCCGGATTACGCCAACAAGTTGTCGGGCAACGGATTGGGGAAAAGAACGGATTTGCGGGGGGTGCGGGTCGGCGTGCCGCAAGAGTACTTTATCGAGGGTATGCAGCCGGAGGTGGAAGCGGCGGTGCGCGCGGCGGTGGACGTGCTGGCCGACCTGGGGGCCGAGGTGTGTGAGGTCAGCTTGCCCCACACCGACTATGCCCTGCCGGTCTACTATCTCATCGCCCCGGCCGAGGCCAGCGCCAACCTGGCCCGCTACGACTCTGTGCGCTACGGCCTGCGGGTCGAGGGCGGCGGCCTGATCGAGACGTACAAAGCCACGCGCGGCCAGGGCTTTGGGCCGGAGGTCAAGCGGCGCATCATGCTGGGCACTTATGCCCTCTCGGCCGGCTACTACGACGCCTACTATCTCAAGGCGCAGAAGGCGCGCACGCTCATCAAGGCCGATTTCGACGCCGCCTTCGAGCAGGTGGACATTATCGTCGCTCCCACCAGTCCCACTACCGCTTTCCCCATCGGCGAAAAGAGCGGCGACCCGTTGCAGATGTACCTGGCCGACGTCTTCACGCTCTCAATGAACCTGGCCAGCATCTGCGGGCTGAGCCTGCCCTGCGGCTTTGACGGGGCCGGTCTGCCCATCGGTATGCAGGTGATGGGGCCGCCGCTGGGCGAGGAACGGGTGCTGCGCCTGGCCCACGCCTACGAGCAGGCGACGGAATGGCATACGCGGAGGCCACCTCTATGAGCCGAGAGACGGACATTCAGGCCTGGCTGGAATACGCAGAAGCAGATCGTCGCTCTGCCCACAGCGCGATGGGGGCGGATGACTACAGGGACGTGGCGTTTCACTGCCAGCAAGCAGTGGAGAAACTGTTAAAGGCAGTCATCGTCCAACAGACTGGTCAGCGCCCTCCTTACGAACACAATCTTTGGAAACTCTGGCAGGGTATCTCTGGCATCATGTGCCCCCCGGATGTCCAGCAAGTGCTGGCTGCCCTGAATCCACACTACTTCCTGACCAGGTATCCGGGCGTGGGCGTAGAGTACGACCTAGTGGCCGCTCAGGAGATGATAGAGCGCATGGAGCGCGTGTGGCAATGGCTTACAGAGATCGTGAACTTGCGAAGCGAATAGCCCACTACCTGGCGTTCGTGGGGCAGCACGTGCGGGTAGAGCGTGCTTTCCTGTACGGATCGTATGCGTACGGCATTCCCCGTTCGCGCAGCGACGTAGACCTGGTAGTGCTGTCCCCAGGCTTTGTGCAGATGGACCGCCGCCGCCGCCAGGAGCAATTGGCCATCTGGGCCTGGCAGGCAGGAGTCGGAGACATCGAAGCCTTGGGGCTGACACCAGAGGAATTCGAGGCCGCCAGCGACCTGAGCCTGCTGGGCGAGGTGCGCGAAAAAGGTGTCGTTATCTACGATGCCGACCGCCCAGAGCGTACCCCGGCTATGGCGCTGCGCGAGCGGCGGGCGGAGTATGGAGTGCGTGAGAAAAAGGAGCAAAAATGAAAGGCATCATCACCATCGCCGGATATGGCACCCGCTTTCTGCCGGCGTCCAAGGCGATCCCCAAGGAAATGATTCCCATCGCAGGAGTGCCGCTGATTCAATACCACGTGGAAGGTCTGGTGGCGGCCGGTATCACCGAGATCATCGTCGTCGTGCGCGGGGGCAGCGAGATGGTCCAGCAGCACTTTGCCCCCACTCCTGACCTGGAGCGATACCTGGAGAAATCGGGCAAGCTGGAGCTATTGGAGGAGATGCGTCGCATCTCTCGGATGGCCGAGATCATCTTTGTGCGCCAGCCCGAGACACTGCCCTACGGCAACGGGTCTCCGGCCCTGGCTGCCCGCAATTGGCTCAACCCTGGCGAGCCGTTCTACTACATGTTCGGCGACGACATCATCATCAGCGACGTGCCAGTGCCGCAGCAGATGCTCGCCTCGTTCAACAAATACCGGCCGGCGGTCGTCCTCGCCACACAGAGCGTGCCGGACGACGAGACTCACCTGTACGGCTGCATCGAACTGCAACCCGGCAGCGACAACGTCATGCAGCGCATCGTCGAGAAACCTGCGCCCGGCGCCGCCCCCTCTAACTGGGTCCAAATCGGCCACTTTATCTTTACGCCGGAGCTGTTCGACGTGCTAGAGACCCTGGAGACAGGCAAGGGGGGCGAGCTTTGGCTGGCTGACGCGATAGACCGGCTGGCCGCCCGCTCGACCGTCATCGTGCAGCCCATTGAGGGCCAGTGGATGGCCGCCGGAGACCCGCTGCGCCAACTGAAAGCTTGCATTGAGGTGGCCCTGCGGCGCGACGACATGCGAGCCGAGCTGGTCGAGTACCTGCGCACACTCGAGTTGTGATCGCGGTGAACAGAGTCGTCGAGTGCTACGCTGGTCACCGCTACCCGGAGCGCCCGCGCGCCTTCCTCTGGGAAGGGGAACGGTTGACAGTGAAAGAGATCGAGCAGCAGTGGCGCACGCCATCCGGCCCGTCCTTCCACGTACGCACCGCTGACGGCCGCCGCTTCATCCTGGCCTACGACGAGGCCGCCGATGAGTGGAGTATCCAACGGTAGGCTAATCGAACACCATCTCAGCCCTCCATATATTGGGCAAGTCTGTGCGGCAAGCCCAATATGTGCGGGTGAAATGCAGCAACCTGATAGAATCTCGCCGTTTTCTACCCGTCCAAATACATCGGGTGTGTTTCATTTCAGTAGAGACCCTAGACCTCCGAGGTCTTGCCCAACCCATTTGAAACACACCCAAATACATCTTGCGCTGCCTAACGTTCAGTTGTCATCGCTTCTCTTTGATGGTATAATGACTCGTGAGATTGGCAACTGTTTTGTTGCACAACCTCGGACAGAATGCAATGAAAAAATTACCACTCTCTCTTTCCGTAGCTAGGAAGAGATATGCGGCCAATGCCGGTTCCTCTCGCTCGCGCCCTTTGCCCTTACGCTTTGTAACCTGGTGCGTAATCATGGTTTGGCGTGCGGGTGTGGATTGGCGCGCCAAACGCCCTTTCCTGACCCGCGCGACCGCTCACCTGAGTATCATTGCCCTCACCCTGATCACTATCGCTCTGAGTGGTGTGGGAATCCCGGCCCCGCGGGCCGCTATGGGAGGGTCGTCCGACGACGATGGGAGAGCTTGGGAACAAGTTGCTTTGACAGAACAGCAAGCAACCCCTCTGCCAGCCGACTCCCTACCTACTAATTGGTCCATCGGGTCTGATGCCGGTGTGGTGACCCGGTTGCCCGTCCCTGACACGACCATTCCAGACCGGGTGCGGGACAAGGTCGTCGCCTACGTCGTCCAGGCGGGCGACACTATTTACGACATCGCCGCGCAGTTCGGCCTCTCGCCAAACACGCTCGTTTGGAGCAACCGCGAGGGTCTCAACGACGCCCCCTGGCTCATCCAGCCGGGGCTCGAGCTTTTCATCCTTCCCGTTGACGGAGTGTATCACACCGTACGCGCCGGAGAGGGTGTGGCGAGCATCGCGAGTGAATACGGGGTCGAGTCTGAGGCTTTGTACAACGAGTGGAACGGCCTCGAGGATGGGGAACAACCGCGCGAGGGACAATTGCTCGTCGTGCCGGGCGGTCAGGGGGAGGAAGTGGACTGGACGCCGCCCCCCCTATACCCTAGCCCTGGGCCGGCAGGTCTCAGCTATGGGATTTGTAGAGGGGCAGCGGTTTCCGGGCCCGGCGCCAACGGTTGGTTCGCCTATCCCACGGGGAGTTCTCGCGTCTCGGGCTGGTACTTTCACGACCCGCGCAACCCGACGCACATCGGGCTGGACTATGCCTGCCGGACGGGCGATCCTCTATATGCTGCCGATAACGGCGTCGTGACTATCGCGGGATGGAACGGAGGCTACGGTATCCTGGTCGAGGTCAACCACGGCAATGGCTTTGTCACCCGCTACGGCCACTTTAGCGAGTTGGCTGTGGGGTGCGGGCAATCAGTCTATCAGGGCTCTTTGCTGGGTTATTGCGGCAGCACAGGTTGGTCTAGCGGCGCCCACCTCCACTTTGAGATTCGTCATCAGGGGGTGCCGCAGGATCCACAGGCCTACCTGCCTTGAGGGGAAACAATGCAACTAGAACTAGGCAACGCTTTGCCATTAACCAGGGCGCAGAAACACTTTGTGTCCGTGCGCCGTTGGTCAGAAAAGGCTTTTCTGCACGCTTTTGCCTGGCTGGCGACTACGGTCTACTGGATGATTAGCGACTGGCGCGGTTGGTTGCCACTGTTCACGCGCACGAGCGCCCATTTAGCCATCGTCGCTGTGACGATCATGGCCATTGCGTTGAGCGGCATGGAGTGGCCCGCCCAGGCCGCTTCCGATCTGCCCGCGCCCGTCCTGTCCGCCTCCGCTGAGAATGGAAAGAGCGAGGACGACACAGAAGATGTGTTGGCCGCTCTCAACGGTCACAACGGGGCGGCCTCTCTGAATGGCGGCAACCGGCCCAATGGAACCATCACTCGGCTGGCCCAGCCGAACACTATCTTCCCCGAACGCCCGCGCTTGGACATTATCACCTATACCGTTCAGGTAGGCGACACGGTTCAGGGCATCGCCGATCTTTTCCGTCTGAACCCTACGACGGTTATGTGGGCCAATCCTGCCGTCGAAGATGCCCCCGACCTGTTGCGGATCGGCCAGGAAGTAACCATTCTGCCGATTGACGGAGTATACCACGAGGTGGCTGAGGGCGACTTGCTGGAATCTATCGCCGAAAAGTACGAGGTAGAGCCAGAGGCCATCGTCGCCTGCGAGTACAATCACCTGGAATCCGCCGACCAGCCGCTCGAAGCTGGAATTTACCTCGTCGTGCCGGGGGGGGAAAAGCCCTACGTACCCAAAGTTGTAACCACTTACACCGGGTCTGTGCCTGAGGGCGCTCGTGGTACGGGGCTGTTCCAATGGCCTGTGCTGGGCAGAATCACCCAAGGATACTGGTACGGCCACCGGGCGATTGACATTGGCGCTCCCACCGGCAGTGCGGTGATGGCGGCCGATGGCGGCTTTGTCAGCTTTGCCGGCTGGACGGACGTGGGTTATGGCTACCTGATCGTGATTGACCACGCCAACGGCTTTGCCACTTATTATGCCCACTTGAGCAACATATACGTCTCGACAGGACAAGCGGTGGAGCGCGGGCAGGTCACCGGCGCCGTAGGCAGCACGGGGTGGTCCACCGGCCCGCACCTACACTTCGAGGTGCGTTACTATGGGACGCAACAGAACCCGCGGGCCTATTTGCCGTAGGGTTGGCAGGTTCGTAGAGCAAAGCGGGAATCCTCACCAGTGTGGTGAGGATTCCCGCTTTCTGTGGTATAACGTGCTCGTTTAGCGTGCAGGATAAATCAGGTGGGTGTGTTTCATTTCAGTAGACCCTAGACCTCGGAGGTCTTACCCAACTCATTTAAAACACCCCCAAACCAGGTTTCGCTTCGCTTGCGCAACCTAATGTCGTGCACCTATTTGGCGTATTCCTCCGCCCGCACTTCACGGATCACCGTTACTTTGATCTGCCCCGGGTACTCCATACTCTCCTCGAGCTTGCTGGCGATATCTTTGGAGAGCCGGACCGTCGTCAGATCGTCAATCTCGTCCGGCTTGACGATGATGCGGATTTCACGGCCGGCCTGGATGGCATAGGATTCCGCCACACCATCGAAGGAGTTGGCGATCTCCTCCAGGGCATGAATGCGTTTGAGATAGAACTCTAGGCTTTCTCGTCGCGCTCCTGGCCTGGCTCCCGAGATAGCGTCGGCAGCCTCGACAATGACTTCTTCGATAGAGATCTGTTCCACTTCATGGTGATGGGCCTCTATGCAGCGCACCACCTTTTCCGGCACGCCGCGACGCCGGCAGATTTCGGCCCCGATGTGCGCGTGTGTTCCCTCCGTCTCAAAGTCTATCGCCTTGCCAATATCGTGTAGTAGCCCTCCGGCGCGGGCTACTTGGGCATCGGCCCCCAATTCTTCCGCCATTATGCCCGCCAGTTTAGCCGTCTCGATGGAGTGAGCGTGTTGGTTCTGCCCGTAACTGGTGCGGAACTTGAGCCGGCCTAGCAATTTGATGATCTCGGGGTGCAGACCGGGAACACTGGTCTCGTAGGCCGCCCGCTCTCCTTCCTCACGAATGATGCGTTCGACTTCTTTCTTGCTATCCTTGACGATTTTTTCGATGCGCGCCGGGTGGATGCGTCCATCTACCACCAACCGCTCCATCGCTCGCCGGGCAAACTCGCGGCGCACGGGGTCAAAGCAGGAGATGGTAATTGCCTCGGGCGTATCATCCACCACTACGTCCACTCCGGCGGCCATCTCAAAAGCGCGAATGTTACGTCCGCCGCGACCGATGATGCGCCCCTTCATATCGTCGGAGGGCAACGGAACGTTGGAGACCGTCTGCTCGGCGACCTGCTCGCTCGCTATGCGTTGTATGGCATAAGTGATGATCTTGCGCGCGCGCTCATCGGCCTCCTCTTCGGCCTCAGCTTCCACCTGACGAATCACTCGCGCCATCTCTTGCCGACTCTGCTCCTTAACGGCGTCCAGGAGCTCCTGTTTAGCCTCCTCGCGGCTCAATGCGGCTATTCGTTCCAATGTTTCTGTTTGGCTTTTGTATAACTGTTCCACCTCATTGCGCTGTTTGTCTATGGAGCTTTGGCGTCTGTTGAGTCTTTGGTGCTGCTGCTCCAATTTATCCTGGCGGCTATCCAGTTTCTCCCGCCGCTGCTGCAACCGCTCCTCCTCCCGTCTCAGAGCTGCCCGTCGCCGCTCCAGTTCTTCCTCGGCCGCGCTCTTGATCTCTAGCGCCTCATCCCTGGCGGCCAGTACAGTCTCACTGGCCATCTTGTTCGCTGCCTGCAACTTTTGTTCAGCTTCTTGTTGCTGTTTCTCAATGCCGGCTTGGATAATGTAGCGCCGGAACAGGAACCCCAACCCGAACCCCACAGCCGACGCTAAGACTGCTATCACTGTTGTAATTAACCAATCATCCATTGTCATTTTCCTCTCTTTCGGTTTCAACCAGGCCCCCGCAGCGTGCCGCCTCCGACATTTCCTCGACTAGTGGTTCGATCGTCGTGTACGAAAAGCCCCGGCGTACCATATATCCCTTGAATTTCCTGCGGAAATCAGAGGGTTCCAGGTGTGCCAGGCGGCGCGCGCCTTTCTCTGCCACCCTGTGAGCAGCAGTCTCTTCATCAAAGTCCTCCAATGCTTCAGCGATGACAGAGTTGGCGACTCCCTTCCCTCTTAGCTCGTGGCGCAACGCGCGCGCGCCCCGGGGGTTGAATTGTACCCGGTTCTCCACCCAGTAGCGGGCGAATTCTCGATCGTCCAACAATCCTGCCCGCTCCAATCGTTCGATCGTCGCTTCGACGACCTCATCGTCCACTTTTTTCTTGCGTAACCTGCGGCGCACCTCGGCCTCGCTGCGAGGGCGATATGAAAGAAAGTTGAGCGCGCGCTCGTAGGCTCGCTCAACCTGATCCAACTCTTGCAGGCGGGCGACGTCCTCATCGCTCAACGCCTGACCTACTCGGAGACGAGCTGCCTCAATAGCGGCCAGTCCAAAGGCGAATCTACCGTCCAGGTAGACGTTGACCCGGTCCTGATCGCGCTTCTGAAAGCGCAGCGCCGTGATCGTTCCTGCCATTGTGCTTCAGACCAATTCCCAAAACAAAAGCCGTGGCTCGAATAGCCACGGCCCAACTGACGCGCGACCGTCAGTATTGATCTCGGTAGAAGCGACGATGGCCCTTGTGCTCAACCCAGGGCGCGATATGAACCTTCTCTGTCAGGCGCCAAACACAATTGTCGCTATGGTGGAGGTAATCTCCGAATCACATTCCCAATCACTGTCTCAAAGCCTGTTCAGTCCACCGGATGACTCGTCATCACGTAGAGCAGGTTTCCATTACCTGACTATTGATACGGCGGTTATGGGAAGCCGCCTCGGTGAAAAATAACCAGACATTCGGCGGGCAGGTCATTGCTCTGGTTTAATGCTCCTCTTGGAGCGACAAGTGGGAAAAACACCTCGCGTCTCGGTGCTAGCACAACAATTATGCACATCAGAGAAGTACCAGATTCTACCACCCGACGCTTTTCTCCGCAGGCGTCGGTATTTGAGATCAATCTGTGGCTAATCCTAGCCGGTAAAACTGCAAGTAAAATATTGAACTAGTCGGCCTCGTCTGTCTCCTCGACGGCCAAAGCGGCAACGGGCTCTGCTTCTTGTGGAACAAGCGTCTCTCGGATGATGGTTTCGATCTCGTCAGCGACGTCGGGATGCTCGCGCAGGAACTGTTTGGCGTTCTCCCGCCCCTGCGCCAGACTTTCACCCTGGTGGTAATAATACGAACCCCGTTTCTCGATCGCGTCCAACTCCACCGCCAT
>Ga0180432_10006327_pt1 | contig 15384 bp, 11 predicted proteins | sample SS_ome_10_FD_132414 | JGI IMG/M metagenome (GOLD analysis project Ga0180432, IMG submission 132414) | Hypersaline lake sediment archaeal communities from the Salton Sea, California, USA - SS_1_MS_2 metaG | ecosystem: Environmental > Aquatic > Non-marine Saline and Alkaline > Hypersaline >... | reverse complement strand
GTGGAGGTGTCACTGGATGTAGCGAGACCATATGTGGGGCAGGTCATAGACCCGTGCAGCGTCATCTGTGGCGAGATCAAGGTCAAGACCGAGCAGCCGGCAGAACAGGGCTTCGAATACAGCTTCACCGTGACCATCACTCTTATCCAACATTGTCAATCCCTGGGTGGAACCATAGGCTTCTGGAAGAACTGGGACAAGCACAACACCTATACCGAGGCCGAAATAGACGAGTGGCTCGACAACATCGATGCTGAGTCTCAATGGCTCGTGCCTGACACCAACGGCGACGGTACAATCGACGTCGACGACATGGAGGCTGTGCTCACTGAGTCCTTCGCCTATGCAGGTGCATCCCCCATGGAGCGCAAGTTCCTGGCCCATTACCTGGCCACCAGGCTCGACACGGAAGCGTGCAGGTTGGGCTACGGCGTCCACGACTTCGGCGAGTATGATCCCGATGACTACCTGGGACTCGGCGGCTCCGGCACGCTCCTTGAGATCATCTCCGCCATTGAGAGCAAATACGGTACGTCTCCGTCCGATAGCGAGTTCGAGATGATGAAGAATGTATGTGTAGCCCTCAACGAGGCGAGGATCTGAGGCATTTCACGGCCTGGGGCAACTGCCCGCGGAGCAGGCCACGCACGACACGTCCATCCAGTATCGGGCCAAAAAGGATCCGAGTCTGCTACCGAATGCCCTGGTCCGCCTGTCCAGGTTCTTCCGTCCCGCTCTTGCTGGCGACAGACAAGTCCATCCTTGGCCTGCCCCCCGAAAACCGGTCCAGCGAGTGTGTCAGCCCTGTGGGATGATGTAGTGCTGAGAGACCGAAGGCCCGTCCTACAAAGAGGTCCCGGTCCACGGGCGCGCAGGTCGCCTATTATCTGAGACAAACGAAAGCAGGGACACCGGTCTCGGAGGTCTGCCGCAAGACGGGCATCATTGACCAGAGTTCCCACCGCTCGCGCAAAATGTTGGCAGCCTTGAATACTCCAGGAGGCGGTAGCGTCAAGCGCTGGGGTCCTACATGCAATTGAGGGCCTTGAGCTTGGCCCTGCACTCCCTGCAGACCGTGCCCGAGCCACGGAGGTCAGCCTTCTCCTCGTAGTTCCTTATGGGCCACCTGGAGCAGTTTCTGCAGAAGTGCCACAGGACCCTACCCTTTTTTCTGCGATACACGCTTGCCATAACGTCAAGTCCTCAATCTTCCAGCTCAGAGAAGCGTGTCTCAGCGAATTCACATTTTGTTAACTTAACCAACATTTACCCTTTCTGTCAAGGAGGAAGACCATCCTCGATCCACCATCTGCCCGCAGGGCGGGGCTGGGATGACCCCGACTACGGTTCTATTCGATCGACAGGGTGACGGTCCCGTTCACTACCACGTCGGCCAGGGTCCCAGCCGTGCCCTGGTGGAAACCGGGAATGAGATCACCACCCCTCCCCGGTTACATCCTGGGTGGGGGAGCCCTGATCCACCATCTATCAAGCCCGCTGGAAGGGGCGTTTCACCCAGCGGGTGCTGAAAGAACGCCTTCGGGCCAATCTCGTAGATGGTGGATCAGGGCCATCTGCAAGTGCGTGTTGGAGGAGATCCCACATCCTGTGTACATCTGGCAGCCGAGCCACAACAACATCTCCAACAATGAGGTGAGGGCTGTCGGGGCCACCGGGCATTAGGCAGCCATTTGCGTCTACGAGGGCTAGAATTACGACCGGACAAGCCTGGGACATTGCAGCAGGTACAGCCGGGTGCTCAGCACCCAGATTGCGGACAACGGCATTGCTGCCGATGCCTGGGCGCCATTGATCTGGACCGGCAATACGGGCACCAAGGCACGGCGATAGACGATGGCAGTATGCCCTTGGGCCCGGCAACTCGGCCCTTACGGCGATGCGACTTGGCCATGACAGAACCGCGACCTCCGTGTAACCCATTCTGTATCCCTCCGTAACCGATCCTTAACCAACCTTGTAGTAGGCTGGTACCGCCACGGGCTCCATGGGAGCGAGTTCGTAGCTCCACGTCGCCTATTGTCTCCTGAAGGGGTGTGATAGACAGCATGACCTATGGCCCAGGGTGAGCGACAGAGCACACGGTCGGTCACGGTTGGTGGACCCTACCGAGGTTACGGCAGTCTACGAGTGACGCGCTGACATGCACACCACCGTTTCTTCCGCCGGCAACCCAGCGATGGGGCTGTCCTTCCCCGCCGATTGCGTCCAAAGCTCCGGAAGGTGCAGAGCAACGCAGGTGTATTGATGAGACGGGGCCAGCAGCTTGCATGGCGGCAGCTTCCGCATTGCGCTACTCCTGTCACGAGAGAAATGATGCGGACACAGATGAGGCGGGGGAGGAGCCGGCGAGAGCGCTGGGCAGGCGGAAGCATAGCGATGGTGCAGTGAGCGAACTCGGGACCCAGATTCCGGGACAGGCGGTGTCTTTCCCAAGCCAGCACCGAAGCCTGGGGAAAGACGAGGAGGTGACACAATGAAAAGAATGTTGGCTCTGCTGGTGGCCGCAGCCTTGGCTGTTGCCCTGTCTGCCGGACCGCTTCTGGCTGACAGCCCTGTAGATAGAGACACGATCCCCCCGACAACCATAAAGATCTATGGCGAGCCACACTTCACCAATGGCACCAAGCACTGGATCACGGCTGACACGCCGATTACACTGCTTGCGTCCGACTTCGTTATCGATGGCGAGCCCGGCTCCGGCGTCGCCTCCACCCACTACAGGGTATGGTACGACGGTACTTGGACGGATTGGCACACATACACAGGCCCCTTCACAATGCGCGACATAGGATTGCAGAAAGACTGCCTTCACAAGATCGAGTACTACAGCATTGACAGTGCCGGGAATGTGGAGTGGTGGGAAGAGAGATCATGGGCGGCTCCGTTCCCGCCTGTGGGGGAGTCTGCCATGCCCTTTGATGCCTACACCGACGTGGCGGTAGACCCCTTTGGCCTGCGAACCCTCCATACCGTTGGCACAGAGGGGCTATACTCAAGGGGAGAGGTGGTTGACCCAAGGCTGGTCTACCGGATGAGCCCGGACCTCGGTGATACCTGGACTCCGCTGGTAGCTCTGGTCACCGGGCTGGCGGAGGCCTCTGAACCCGACGTACAGATCGGTCCCGACGGGGATATCCACGTAGTGTTCATCGGGTACCAGACCGGGCAGCAGCAGAGAATCTCGCACTTGTGGTATGACTTCAGTGATAACGGCTACAGCTACGACAACGCCACGGACCCGGCCAATTGGAAGCCAAGGGTGCTCGTCGACGACACTGGAAGGGACAACGTCTATCCCCAGATCGCCATCGACTCGGGCGGCAATGTGCACTGTGTTTGGATCGGCGACTCTGACGGCACCGCGCCGGGAGGAGCACAGGACATCTTCTACAGCAGTTTCGACGGGGCTGCGTGGGGTCCTCGAACAACCCTGTACGCCAGCGCAACGAACACCCCGGGCTGGCCCAATCCACAGATAATAGCTGATCAGGAAGATGACCTTCACGTCGTGTTCCTCGACAGCGGTGAGCACATGATGAAGTACCTCACGTACCGTACGGGGGCTGAACCATACCCCATTACTGGTACAGAAGACGGTGTCGGAGTAAGCGGATGGGGCAGCTACTACGACGGCAGCGGTTGGAATCCGGGGGTGGCCGACAATGTGGGTGGCAGCTCGGCGTCCTACGGCACAATAGCCGGACTGGCCGTCAAAGAGGGCGCCCTTCACATTGCTTGGCAGGACGTGAGAGATGGGGAAGGACGAGTATATGAGAATACCAGGGACCTCATGGCCACCGGCGCTTTTGGCCCAGAACATGCGATCACTGGCGGCGCGTCAATCGACGACGATGGCATGACCGTTGGAGAAACACTGCTGGGAAGCGGGCAATCCGACAACCTTCATCTCTTCTACCGGGATTCCAAGGGCTACGACGTCTGGTACATGGAGAACCGTTCCACCTGGTCGACCCCGCTCGACGTGGCTGACTCGGGGCCTGCTCATCTGCACCTCTGGTCCGAGATGACCGTCGACGGTTTCGACGGCCCCCTGCTGACCTACACAAAGGCCGACAACGACCTGGTCCAGTTCAGCACGTTCTACAGGCAACCTTACCACAACCAGATTGTATTTGTGGACAACACACCGCCTGAGACCGACAAGAAAGAAGACAACGGCACAATCACTCTGGAGGGACGGGACAACTGTCACTGCGAGAAGCACGCCATACTGGTTGCAGGAGAAGACAGCAGACCGGTGGTGCAAGACGGCTTCAACAGGGAAGTGGACAGGATGGAGCAGGTGTTGAAGCAAAAATGCAAGGAGACCGGGGGTTGGCATATCCAGAAGCTTACCGGCGACGATGCCACTAAGCAGGCTGTAATCGAGGCGTTTGCCAAGGTTGAGGAAGTTGCCAAAGCGGGACGCTGCTGCCAGTTCCTGTTCTACTTCAAGGACCACGGCAGCGGCTATCACAAGGACTACGGTCTGAAGAAAGGCAAGATAGACACTACCTGTGCCAGCGAACCTGGTGAGGCGCTTCGGGAAAGCGATTTCAAGCTGAAAGGACACGGGTATTACGATACTGACGGCGACGGCGGGAGTGACATGTTCTTTGACAGCGCGGACAACAGGCTGTGGAAGGGACATGTGGGAAAAGACCCGTCTACCGGAGAGCTCAAGTTTGTGAAGGACAAAATGATAGGTGAAGACACACAGCCACCCGCCGGGGTCATTGACTCTGCGGACGGTGGCGCCGACCTGAATGGTGACGGTGACAAGGACGACACTTTCTGCGTCAACGAGGACCTGTGTCTGCACGGTGCCGATCTCTACGACGACGAACTGGCGGACCTGATAGCCTCACTCTGCAAGTGCCGGAATACCGTGGTGATCCTTGACTGCTGTTTCTCGGGTGGGTTTATCGACGACATCAAGAGGAAGAAGAAGGACAATATCGTGATCGCAACGGCAGCCCCGGAGGACCGGTATGCCTACGCCAAGGTGAAGAGAGACGCAACAGGGAAGATCGCAGGCTATGACTACAACTACTACAGTCACTACCTCAGGCAGGGACTCAACGCTGGCTTATCGGTCGAAGAGGCCCACAAGCGCACGCAGGACAAGATTAGAGGGCTTTCAGGGCTCGGAGTGCCGGTGCCGCCGGACGCGTACGACTCCGACCCCAAAGAGAACAAGTTCCTCTACTGCTGTGGAGTCGGCCAGTACAGGATTCACCACAGGATATGGCACGACGGCGTGTGGGGAGAGGAGCAGATTGGGGCACTGAACGAGCCAGTTACCTTCTCTCTGACAGAACCCGGCGACTATGTGGTCGAGTACTGGTCGGTGGACGAGTTGGGTAACGCGGAGGACCGCAGGTCTCAGCCACATCCCACACCGCCTATACCCGGCATGGGGGTGTGGAGCGTATCGCTGACTGCGGTGGCCATGTCTGCCCTGGCAATCCTCTTGACCCGGCGGAGGCAGGCCGCCAAACAGACATGAGGAAGTCGCAAGCCGACAAGAGACGCGGCGTTTATCCAAGGCCAAGCAGCAAGACCACTGGACACACCTGTCGGGCTGCGGGACAGAGAAGCTCGTGCGTTGGGACAGTCATCGAGGGATCCGTGGCGGACTTGAGTGACCGGTTTACCGGATAATGCCTCTCGCTCACGGTTGCGGCGGGAAAGGTCTCGTTTTGGTGAGGATAAGGCCATTTTCGTTTACACCCAGTATTGCCCCCACTATACTGTCCCAAGTCCGGACGCGGCTGTGATTGTTCACCGATTACACCGCGGCGCGAAGTAAGGGTATTGTAATTGTCAGTCAAGCTCCAGACGTATGAACGTCCGCGAAGAAGGATGGCTCTTCACCTCGCGATGCAATAGCGGTGTCGCAGTTGACTCTTCGGCAAACCCAGGGGGAGGGCAAATCGTATATGGGTTCTGCAACGGTGGTTGCCACGTGAATCGGTGATGGGGGAGGGGCTGGGAGATCTATCGTGGTCCCTTCCTTTTTTGTGACAAGAAGACGGGTAAGACGCCTGGTGTTGTTTCCAGCCTGTCTGGAGAGGTGCTTCTGAGAAAAGGAGGGAAAGCCAAGATGAACACAGCGGGTGCGTTGCGTGTTGGATTGGGAATTGCCTTGTTGTTAGCCGTTGCCTTGGGCTCACTGGTAGCCCTTTCCCCGGCAAGCCTTGAGATGTCTCAACACCCGAGTGATGTCCTGCCAGGCTCGCAACAGCGGACGCTAGACGTAGTCAGTCCTGTATCCGCCACATCTGCCAGCCTCGGGTCAGCTGAAACAGCGGAGGTCCTGGTGAAGTTCGCAGATGGTGCTGACGTGACAGCAACGGCCGAGATGCACCAGCGTAACGGGGGCACAGTAGTCGGCACAATCCCCGAGATCGGTGTGCACGTTGTGGAGGTGCCGGGAGAGGGCATTGCCGAGAGCTTGGCCTCCTACGCAGGTGATCCGCTGGTGGAGTACGCTGAGCTCAACGGCAGGGTACAATCAGCCGGTATTGCGAGCCCTGGTGTTCCTAACGACACGTATTTCTACCGGCAGTGGAACATGGAGATGATCCAGGCACCCCAGGCCTGGGAGATCAGTCGTGGCAGTCCGGAGGTGGTCATTGCCATATTGGACTCAGGCATCGACGGGAAACACCCCGATCTGAGCTCCAAGATCGTTGCCAGCCGGAACTTCACCTGCAGCGCTACCGCGGAGGGTGTCTTGAGCCATGGAACGCATGTTGCAGGTACGGCGGCCGCGATCACCAACAACAACAAGGGCGTTGCCGGCGTGGGCTACAACTGCAGCTTGATGAACGTGAAGGTAATCGATGATACTCTCGGCGGGTGCTACTCCTGGCTTATTCAGGGGATATTGTGGGCGACTGACCATGGGGCCAACGTGATAAACATGAACCTGATAGCTGGTGTCGCCTCTAGCAGCCTGGAGTATGCCGTGAACTACGCCTGGGAGAGGGGGGTGGTGTTGATCGCACCCGCAGGCAACGGCAGCAGCTCAAGTCCTACGTATCCTGGCAGCTACGCCAATTGCATCGCGGTGTCTGCCACGAACGCAACTGACACCCGGTGCTCGTGGTCCAATTATGGTGCCTGGGTGAATGTAGCCGCACCCGGGATCGGCATCTACTCCACGATCTGCGGCGGCTACTACGGCATGCGAGAGGGCACCTGCGCATCAACCCCGCATGTGGCCGGTCTGGCCGGCCTCCTCTTCGCCGTCACTACTGATCGCAATGGCAACGGCCGGGTGAACGACGAGGTGCGCCATATCATCGAGAACACCTGTGATGACATTGGTGACAGCACAGTAGGGTATGGGAGGATCAATGCTTACCGTGCATTGCTGGCAGCTACCGGCTCAGCAGACAGCACTTCGCAGGGCAGCATTTCAGGCACTGTCACTGATGCCGTCACCGGTGGTCCCATCGCGGACGCTGTGGTGAGTGCTGGCACCAAGTCTACTCTGTCTTCCGCTGATGGCAGCTATTCCATCACCGACGTGCCAGAGGGAAGCTATACAGTTACCGTTTCAGCTACCGGGTATGAAGACGCATCGCAGGGACCCGTCAGTGTGGCCGCGGGTTCGGTCTCCCAGGCAAACCTCAGTCTCATCCCGCTGCTGCCCACGGCCGACTTCCAGTCGGATGTAAGACAAGGCAACGAACCACTGATGGTACCTTTTGAAGATGAGTCTGCCTCCTACTGCGGCGTAGTCTCCTGGCTGTGGAGTTTCGGCGACGGCCAGACCAGCGCACAGCAGAACCCTGTTCATGCCTACACTCAGGATGGGACCTATACAGTCTCTCTCACCGTTACCGAGGCCGATGGCGATAGGGCTACCATCACCAGGGCCGGACACATTGTGGTCTTCGACACCGGGCCGGAAGCCGACTTCTCGTCCTCCCTGGTTGCGGGCGACCCGCCGCTGGGTGTGGCCTTCAGTGACAGGTCAACGTCTTACGATGGCATATGTTCCTGGCAGTGGCGTTTTGGGGATGGGACAGGCAGCGGGGACCGCAACCCAGTGCACACATACTCCGAGCCGGGACAATACACCGTGGTCCTGGAGGTGACCGAACCCGACGGTTCCACGGGTTCGACTGCCCGGGTCGTGGATGTTGGGGCAACGTGCACTACAGTGAGCGTAACGGTTGGGGAGAAGCCCCTCATGGGCTGGCGGGTCTATGTCTACACTGCTGATGGGGCCTATGCAGGACACACGGCGTACACTGACGGCGCTGGCCAGGCCAGCTTTGAATTGCCGGGGGGCAGCTACAGGTTCAAAGTCTACTACGAAGGCGTTTGCTGGGATACCGATGTCATAACTGCACCGGGCAATGCGACTATCGACATTCCCGCAGAGACCGTTGTAACTGTGATGGCAGCGGGGGGCGAGCCACTGGTGGGCCACCGCGTCTATGCCTATACCGATGGCGGGGCCTATGTGGGACGCACTGCGAATACGGATGCCTTGGGCATGGCCAGCTTCGTGCTGCCGGAGGGCACCTACAAGTTCAGGGTCTGCTATGGGGGCGCCTACTGGTATAGCCAAACTGTGTCGGCAGCAGGGCATGCTACTATCGATATCCCAGCGGAGACCGTTGTGACTGTGACGGTGGGGGACCAGCCGCTGGTGGGCTACCGCGTCTACGCCTACACTGCTGATGGCGTCTACGCTGGATATGCTGTATACACAGACGCTTCGGGTCAGGCCAGCTTCTGTCTTCCTGAGGGCAGCTACACCTTCAGGGTCTACTACGACGGCTGTTTGTGGCAGAGCCAGGCAGTCGCTGCTCCGGGCCGTGTTGACCTGGACATCTCTTAGAAATCTGGCCGAAAAGCTGGGCGAGAATCACCAGGACGCATCGAGGTCGCGGCTGGTCTTGTGTCGTGGGCCAAGGCTGATCGAGCCGGAAAGGCTCGGCCGACTGTGGGAGAGCCTTTCCAGGCTCGATGGAAGCGATGTTTGCTGCTCAGGTTGGACCAGAGAACAAGGGGGGATCCACGCCAACTGTCCAAGCCACGCCCAGCGCGATGATAATTGGTTGCACTCCCACTGGCCCGTGGGACTGTTCGGCCGGGCTAGAAGACCTTGCCCAGGAAGTCCTTCAGCTTCATTGACACCCATCCCAGCTTGGGTACGCAGAAACTGACCCTGCCCTCGATCTGGTCGGGACGGACAAGCTCCAGGTCAGGGGTGTCGTTGGCGTCCCCTTTGGTAACAAACTGCCTGGCAGCGCCGTTCTGCCGCACCTCCACAACCCGGTGAATCGTGGTCTGGACCCCCTGGCGGTACATGATGACGTCTCCCTCCTTGAGAGACTCAGGGGAGACCTCCTTGACCACCGCCAGGTCGCCTACACCTATTGCAGGACTCATGCTGCCGCTCACCACGGCTATCGGGCGAAATCCCAGGGCTCCGACACTGAACCAGAGGACAGTCACACCGACAATCCCGGTCATGACCCAGGCCCATGCGAAGCGGGCTTTTCTCGCCTTGGTCTCGACCTTCACTGTTCTTGTCTCTGGTTCACTGTCGGCGAAGGCCTGGACTATCAGCAGGCCCATGACCGGGGCCATGGTCTCCACAAACGCCTTGGTTATCCACGGCAGGTCGGGCAGTATTGGAGAGAACCACTCGAAGGCTGCCAGAACGCCTCTGTAGGCAATCGCTGCGAGCGGTCCTCCTGCCAGGGCCAGAAAGCAGGCGAGCATGTTCTGGGCCAGCAGTGGGAGAAACGTCCCTCCGAAAAAGCTCAAAGGCTCCATTGACCCGCCCAGCAACTTGTATTTCGCTGGCGCTATCATTATCACCGTGAAGAACAGTGAGACCAGCGCCACCACTGGGAGGATGTGGCGTGGGGAGAAAGACCTCAAGATGTAGGCCCGGCTAAGTTCGATGGCCACCATGGCCGTGCCCCAGAACACGAAGTTGAGAAACATGTGATAGAGGTCGTGTGAATAGGGGCTTGTGCCGAAGGACGTCAAGAGACCGGCGGTACCGGTACATGCTACTTGGAAAACGCCAAGCGCCAGTCCCAGTAACAGGAAACGGGACCAACCAAGACGCATCCTGCCGATGATGCCGTGTGCAGCCAGCAGCAGCAGCAGCGTTAGACTCAGCAGAGACCACACGACCGGCTGGACCACGTAGGTGCGTGCAAAGCCGCTGAAGACCAGTGGGACAGCGAAATGTATCAGCAGGTATGCAGCCAGGACCGATGCCAGCACAATAGCCCACTGAAATCTCGGGCCTTGCCTCAGACCAATACCTTCCAAGCGAGCAGCAGGTGCCTGTGCCATCTCAGTCATGGTGCCAGGCGACGATGACAAACATCAAGAGGAAGCAGCTTGCGGCTCCGGCGCCGAAGGATACCCAGTCCATCATGCCCTCCTGGGAATCACCGGTCCTTCCATATCTCTTCTACCGCTCTGTGAAGGTGGGTGGGGATGAGACAACCCGGGTGTTTCCGGGCGATCCCCACCCACCTCTCTGCAAGTGACTCAAACGCAAGCACTGCCCATGTGCAGTCACGGAGAGTTATGGGCCGAGGTACTGCTCCGCCGTTATGGTTATCAGGAACTGGTAGACAACACCTTGCTCCGCCGGCTGCCTCACGTGGATGTCCAATTCACCCACCTCCCGTGATGCACCCGGATCAGTAGGCGTCCAAGGCCACAGAACGTCGCCAACCCTGAAGCCATAGAGTACGAGGTCGACCTCACCATCGGGGTTGGTATCAGGGTCATAGATCGTGAAATTGAGGGGCGTGATAACCACCTGCATCAGCTCCACCGGCACGTCGCCCGAGTTCCCGATCACAAGGCTGATCTTGGTGGCGTAACATGGGTAGGTGTTGTATAGAGATACGACGGCCAGCTCGGGGCCGCACCACTCCGGGTCTGTGTCGAAGAACTCGACCCAGGTGCACCCCACGTCCTTGTCCAGTTGTCGCCAGTCTGCATTTACAGCCTGGCGCAGCGGGACATCGCCAACTGTCCAGTCGTAGCAGATGCCGCCGCAGGGGTCCTTGGTGGTCCATTCTATGAACTCCACACAAGGCGTGAACGGCGACGTTGTTACAGACCCGTTGATGTACAGGTTATTCTCCCAGTGACCGAACCCGACCGTGAAACCCGCGAAGCACACGACCAGGGCGAGAAACAGAACCGCTACCTTGCTGCTCTGACTTCTCATGGCGCCACCTCGTTCCAGTTCCACACCGTGAACGTCACCGCGAACTGGTAATTCTTCTCGGGGGTAATAGCATCAGTAGTGTGGATCTGAAGCTCACCTGATACCGTGTCTCCTGGGTCTATCTGCATGCCAACACTCACCCCGCTTATCTCCGCGGTAATCGCTTCGGTTTCTTCTCCGGGCTCAATATAGGAGTCGCCATCGCAATCGTAGGGGACCATCGGTGCCTCAATCTCGATGCTCCTGATCTTGACCGGTATGGTCCCACTATTGGTTATGTCGAACTCTACCTTGGGGTAGTAGCAGGGCCAGGCGTTGCTGAGGATAACCGTGATCGTCTTGCCGTCCGGCTCAATGATGGGCTCGGTTTGCGCATTCAGGAAATCCCAAATCGTGCCGGCGTACGAGCACTGCCACTCCCATACCCCGGGATGGATCTTCAGCATCCATATGTTCCCGTCCGTCCTGCCGTCCCCGTCATCGTTACTCTCGGATGTGTAGAAGAGCAGCACGTTGCCTTGGGAGTCCTCGAAGGGCTCGGGCCACATGTCCCACCAGTAGAGCGGCCCCGGACCTCCGCTGGTGAGGCGTACCGGTGTAGTCCATTCACCGGCATCAGGGGAGGCCATGAACTCAATCCACTGGCTGCCGTTGTCCCCCAGCGTTTCGTCCCAGGGGGCATAGAACAGCCAGTAATTGCTGCTGGCGTTCTGGTACAGCACCGGGTCACACATAGTAGTACCGGGGACATCCACCACCTCGCCACCCGACCATGTGATCCCGTCTACGGAAATCGCCTGATAGGCTTTCCCTTCGGGCCACTGGCACCACACGGCCCGGTAAAGGCCACCAGCGTCCTGCATAGCCTTGGGAGTACCGCCCGTTGCGTTGACAGCGATCTCGGCAGACCACGTGCCCCCGTAGTCCGAGCTGTAGGCGCACTTGACTCCCCCGCCGATAGCCTCAAAGAAGATCCAGATACTGCCGGTGCTGTCCTGCCAGGCATCTACGTGGTTGCCGTCGACCCCCGTGTCATTGAAGCCGGTCCACGATGAGCCGTCCATGGTAGTGTTGTAGTAGATGTTGCTGTCGCCTCCAGGCTCGGGTCCTGAGGTGAACACCCATATGGTCCCCGTGTCGTCCTGGAAGGCAGCCATGCCCCTCTGGTTTGTTGTGTTCGGAACGGGCCCTGCCTCGGTCCAACTGGCGCCGCCGTCGCCGGAGGTCAGCCAGTAGACGTCATAAGGGGCCGTGTCGGGGTTGTAGGCCGGCGGCTGGTGAGGAAGCGCATCCGTTGCCCTCACGAAGAACAGCCAGTAGGTGCCGTCACCGGCCTGGAAGAAGCTCGGGTTCCTGTCATAGCGATTGTTCTGGGTCAGGCGCTCAAACAAAGCAGTCCCGGCCTCCTGCTGGAACAGCCCGCACTCGGCCGTTGGACTGGTATCCAGGCCGGGCGGGTCATCGGTTGTTGCGCTGGTGAAGGAGCAGTCAACGCTGCCGGTAGCCACGACACCGTCTATGTTCAGCATACCGCGCCAGTGACCGTAGCCGACGCCAAGCCCCGCCAGGCAGAGAACCAGCACCAGGCACATTGCACCTATTCTATTCACTCGCAACTTGCCGCTGCTCACCGTAAATCGATCCTTTCGTTCTTTCTTGGACCCCTGCGTCTCACGGTTGCTGTCGAGGTGGGGTCCCGCGAGGGCCTCAGAGTGAGGCCCTCGCGTCTGCCTCGACCCTTCAGGTTAAACGGGTTACTTCACGATGTTTTAGGGCACCTCGTTCCACTGGCTGGCCACAATCCTGATCTTGAAGTCATACGTGGTTGTCATTTCCGCATCCTGGTCCAGGTGGACGTGGAGATCTCCCTCTATCGTGTCCGGCCCAGGCAACATTCCCTGCGGATCGATCTGGGTACCCACGCCCCACTCACCGGTGACGTGGATGTCGAACTCACAGATGGCATCTGGCCCCATCAGTTGCTCAGGCGTAGGATTGGGGATCAGGATAGATCCGGTGGTTGCATCCAAGTCAATCCCGTAGACTGTGCAGACCTGCAGAGGCTCGCCGACAGGTATGATAGTCCCGTCGACACTAACGTGGACCAACTCGATGGCCTCGATCTTCACCGGTATCGTTCCCAGGTTGTTGATGTCGTAGTAGACGTCAACCCCGTAGCAGGGATAGGCATTGAACAACTCCACTTTGAAGGAATCACCCTCCCCGCTGACATCACAGTAACCGACATCTTTGCCCTCAACCTCGGGCACTTCTACACACCGGACATTGTCAAACCCTACGATGACCTCACCGGTATAGATGTTGCCCTCGATCTGAAGTTCCTTGGACCACTTCGCGTAGCCAACCCCCACAGCAGCCAGCAGAAGTACAAGGACCATGCTCAAAAGCGCCACTTTCTTCATCGTCTCAGTCCTCCTTATTCGTTGGCCCGGATAGAGATCGGGACTCAGAGCCGGAGACAGGGATCTGCCGGCGGGATGATCTTCGGACTCTCAGCACCTTCGCGCTGGACCATACCGCCTGCGCCCCTGTGCGCTAGTTTTCGCCAGACTCAGCCCCATATCGCCCTACCGACCGGATAACCCAGCCTCTCGGCCCGACCCAGGGCGTCATTTCACTTCTCTACTGGACCTCGTTCAACTCAGTTGTCGTTGTCCCTATCGTCTCGGCCCTCGTCGACCAGCCCGGTGCTTTGCAACACCCTGCCGAGGGAATATCGAACCACCCGTCGGTGTTCTACTTCCCGACTCCATTTCGTAGAGCGACCCTTCACTGGGCCTCCTGCAAACAGCCCGGAGCCAGGCAGTCCTTACGCGTCTGGCGCCCGCGTGTGAAACGGTATCCAACGCCCCGCTGGTTGAAAATACACCCATTGCTTACCTGGTCTCCTGTCTTCTGCCGCAATTGAGAGACATGGAATTTCAGTGAGTCTATGCTCCCCCCCTCTCGGGGCCAGATCGCCTCAACGAGTTCCTCTGACGGCACCAGCCTGCCTTCGTTCAGCATGAGATAGGCGAGCAAGCGAAACTCGGTAACGGTAAGGACAATCCTGCGTCCGCCGGCAGCTACGGTGCGTTCTTCAGGGTCCAGGAAACGGCGTACCCACCGCACTGCGTTTTTCTGGCGTCTGTTCAGGGCATTCACCCTGGCCACAAGCTCTGAAGACCTTATGGGGCGGAACATGTAGAAATCGGCTCCCCTCAAGAGTCCGTCGGGCGCGTTTGACTGGGTGTCCTCCTCCCCCAAGAGGATCAGCGGCATGCCCCACAATTGACCGATGTGGTAGCAAAGGTCTACGGAGCCCATCATAGAGAGTTTTACCTCCAGAATGACCGTGTCGGGTAGAGTCTCCTGTACTAGCATCAAGCCTGCGTATGGATCGTCACTAAGCTGTACCTGAAAACCTTCGCTGGCTAGAGCATGTAACAAAGCAGATCTCACATCTTCAGCATTGGTGATCAACACCACTTTCAGGGACACTTGCTACCTCCTCAAGTAACCCCGATGCCTTCATCTGTATGTGCCTACTCATCTGCACCATGGCGTACTGCAACTTCCTCGTTCTCATTGGCACTGACAGGGTAGCACGCTGCCAGTTAAGGAGGGGTTAACTAAGGTAAAGGAAGAATCTCGCCATGGTTCCAGCACGGTTAGCCCAGGGTTACGTTAGCGTTAGCCAATGGCCCACACGGAAACACTCCACCTGTCTTGGCCCGATGCAGACACGAGCGGAGTGAGAACCCCGATGCAAAGAGCTCCGGCAATGCGCCGGCATTGCTCACCAGCCTCGCTTGCTGCAAGGGATCGCAGGACTGCTACAGGCCCACCATCACGGCTGTTGGCAGGCTGTTGTCTGAAACAAGGCGCAGCGCCTTAGGCGCTTGGCAAAGCGGGAACGACAACATGTTGTCGGTGTGATCAGGCTGCAATATGCAGGCATTCAAATATGTCTTCTGTCGACCCAACCTTCTGGCCCCGTCAGGTCGGGGACCTGACAGGCACACAAAGAGACTCATGCCGGTGAGTGTCAGGTCCCCGACCTGACCTGCTCTTCCTACTGGACAACCCTGCCCAACGGAATCGACGAAGCTGCGGTGGATGGGAGT
>Ga0180432_10006325_pt1 | contig 15388 bp, 9 predicted proteins | sample SS_ome_10_FD_132414 | JGI IMG/M metagenome (GOLD analysis project Ga0180432, IMG submission 132414) | Hypersaline lake sediment archaeal communities from the Salton Sea, California, USA - SS_1_MS_2 metaG | ecosystem: Environmental > Aquatic > Non-marine Saline and Alkaline > Hypersaline >... | reverse complement strand
GTCCTCCATACCCGGCTCGGCCAGGCGCTTGAACAGATGATCCAGCATCCCCTTCTGGATCCGGCAGCGGTCGTTGGCCGGGTAACGGGCCACCAGGTCGCCTTCCATGATGTAGTTGTAGACCGGGCAGACCCCGCAGTAGGGCGCGTAGACGCATTCGCTGCAGCCGGGCAGGCACTCCAGGCAGGAGGCCACGCACAGCGAGCGCAACCCCGGATGGCGGATGATCTCCTCGTAGCTGTTCTGGTGCACGTCGCCGATGCAGAAAATGTCGTCGCCCATGGCCCCCACCATGCGCCCCTCGTCGCAGGTGTACACCCGCCCGTCGTAGTTGTAGGCCAGCTGGCCCAGGCCGGCCCCGCAGGGCGAGCGCAGATCCATGTAGTTGGGGTCCTCGTCGGTCAGGATCCGGGTCAGCATCAGCGAGGCCATCTTCTCCATTATCTCCTCGCCCTTCTGGTTCAACTCGATGATGTAGTCGAGGGCCTCGAGGTAGAAATCCAGAAACTCCTGGGCGGTGTATCCCTCGCGGGCCCAGACCTTCAGGCCCATGCCGAAGGGGTTCAGCGGGCGCAGGTGAATCACCTTGTGACCCAGGCGCAGGTACTCGTCGACCACCTCCCGGGGCTTTTTCAGCGCCGAGCGGGAAACGGTGGCCAGGGCGTTGACGTAGGCCAGTTCAGGATCCAGCCCGCGCTTCTGGTAAGTCCGGTCTATGACCTTGATCGTCTTGAGAGCCTCGGCGTGGCTGCTATGCTGTTTGAACTTGCGGTTGCGGTCGTGAAGCTGCGCCGGACCGTCGATTGAGGTGCAAACCATCACGCCGTTGTCCACCAAAAAATCGATCTGCTCCTGGTTGAGGGTGCTCAGGTTGCTCACCAGGCTGAAGTACAGGTTGCGTTCGCCGTCCTGGTTGCGCTTGTAGGCCTCTTCCACGACGAACCGCAGGACGTCGAAATTGAGCGCCGGCTCGCCTCCCTGGAACTCGATGGTCAGATCCGGCGAGGGGCCTTGGAAGATCACGTCCAGGACCCGGGCGGCCGTCTCCAGGCTCATATCGTAGCCCTTGCTCTTTTCGGGCTTGCGGCTGGCATGGCAGTACACGCAGGCCTGGTTGCAGCGCAGGGTGAGGATCAGGATGTGCAGGTTGGGTCCCGCGAAGAGGTGCTGGCTGCGGGCCCGGACGTGGTCCATGACCTTTTTCTCGGCCTGGGGGCTGCGGATCAAGTTGCGGCGCTCCAGCTCGGCATGGGCCGGGCTTTCCGCTAAGAGAGTCCCGGCCAGGAAATCGCCGAAGGCCTCCTGCTCCAGCCAGGCGTAGTTGCCGGCGTCGTTGGTCAAAAGAATCCGCCCGTCCAGCTCCTGCCAGCGGAAGGGCATCAGGCGCTCATTGTGCACTTCGGGTATCCGCTTCTTCATGCTTCCACCACCGCGCAGCTCAACGCGTAGTTGGCGAACTCGTCGGGCAGCTTCTTGGCCGCGGCCGCGCTCATTCCCCCGAACTTGATCACTTGCTGCTTGCCCTGCCTGCGGATCTCGATTTCGGCCAGGTGGGCAAACGCCTCCGATGCCTTCTGCAGCGCCGCCTTGGGATAGAAGGCCGGATCCAGCCGCAGGGTGGCCGACCGTTTCTGGGGCTTGGACTCACTTGTCTTCTTCTTTTTCGCCATCTTTGTACTTCTCCTCCCAGGGAACCGCGATTCCCAGGGGATCGTCGAGATAGTCCATGTCTTCCTGCGGTTCTTCCCCGGCCGCCCCACCTTCCGCAGGCTCGGCGGAGAACAGCGCCCGGCCGACGATAACCTCTCGTAATCCGTCGGTTCTTTCGGCCACCTGGCGACGGATCAGCTGGTGTAAAAGCTCGTTTTCGAATTCTTCCGCCAGGTTGGCCAGCTGATTATTGGAAAGCTTCTTCTTGCCCTTGATCTGCACCAGCACGTGGCGCTTGGGCGCTTTTTCAAGGCGCACGTAGCAGCGGTCCAGGAACATGTAAGCCGCGGAAACCACCACGTCGCGGGGGAAAATTTTCTCGTCTACCTGGATGCGCGCCAGATTCTTTGTCGCCTGGATGGAAGGATTCATCCTCGCCTCGCTTCAAAAAAGGAGTTAAGATATCCGCTAATGCTATAAACTAGAAGCGTCGTCGGGCCGTGTCAAGCCCCTCACTGGGTGAAAGAAATGCTGATCTGATAGGCGTTGCAGGTCACCGCGTGGGCTGATTTCCGGTAGACCCTTATCCAGTAGCGGGCGGTGTTGTTGAAGCAGGTGCAGGTAATCGAGCCGCTGGCGCCGCAGGAATCCGGCCAAGGGGTCTGATCGCAATGGTAGAGCCAGTCGAAATTCTGGGGCTCCTCCAGGCAGATCGGACTGCCCTTGCCCGAGCAGGTCGTGCTGGTGTTGGCCTTCCGGTAGAGGTCGTAGTAGATGCCTCCGGGCTCTCCCCCCCCGTTGAAGACGATGTGCAGGTGGTAGTCGTCTCCGCCGGCGTTGATGTCGTCGGTGTTGTTGTCCGGAGCCGTGAAGGTGTACCAGTCCTCGTCGCCGTTGGGAACGATGTTCCCGGTGACGTTGACCACCGCCCCGTCGTTGAGCTGACCCAGGTTGGTGATGGTTCCGTCGTCGCACACATCGGAGACCGTGTCCGCACCGCATTCGCAGCCGTTGGCGCTCAGCCCGTCGACGTCGTAGTAGCCCGGGTCGCAGGCGCCCATCACGCACTGGGAGTTCACGCAGTCGGCCGCCGCGTGATCGAAAGTGCATACGTGGCCGCAGGTATTGCAGTTGTTGACGTCGTTGGTTGTATTGGTTTCACAGCCGTTGGGATCCTGGGAGTCACAGTTGCCCCAGCCGGTTTCGCAGGAATCCACCACGCAGGTGTAGTTGACGCAGTCCTCCACGGCGTTGGGCAGGTCGCACACCACCCCGCAGCCGTTGCAGTTGTTGGGATCGCCGTCGCGGATGTTGGTCTCGCAGTCGGCGGGGTTGGCGTCGCAATCTGCAAGCCCCTCGGCGCATTGAGAGATCTCGCAGGAACCGTTGTTGCAAATCGGGGTGCCGGTGCCCGAGGGGCAGACGTTCCCGCAGAAGCCGCAGTTGTTCACGTCGGTGTTGGTGTTGACCTCGCAGCCGGTGGCCTCGTTGTTGTCGCAGTCGTCGTAGCCCGCCACGCAGCTGTCCAGGTGGCAGAAGCCTCCCAGGCAGATTCCCACGCCGTTGAGGTAGACGCAGCGGTTGCCGCAGTTGCCGCAGTTGTCGGGATCGGAGGTGCGGTCGACCTCGCAGCCGTCGGCGTCGCTGGAGTTGCAGTCCAGCCAGCCGGTGTCGCAGTTGCCCATCACGCACACGCCCCCCAGGCAGCTGGCCGCGGCGTTGTCGAAGGAACAGTGATTGGTGCAGGAGCCGCAGTGGGCGATATCGGTGTCGGTGTTGACCTCGCAGCCGTTGTCGTTCCAAGCGTCGCAGTTGTCCCATCCGGCGTCGCAGTGCAGCAAGAAACAACCCCCATTGACGCAACCGCCCTCGGCATGGGGATAGTCGTCGGTGCAGTTGTTTCCGCAGCTGCCGCAGTTGTAAGGATCGTTGTTGAGGTCGAAATCCTCGTCGGTCTGGCAGTCGCAGTCGTCGTCCCTCCCGTTGCACACCTCGGCGCCGAAGGGTATGCAGGGGGTCTCGCACCCGTTGGACGGATCTCCGTCGCAATCGATGGTATTGGGGGGGCAATCCGCCCCGCTTCCCAGCAAGTCCAGGATCACGCTGAGATTGCCGATGTCCGACGTGTCGATCTGAACGGCCCCGCTGTCGGTCCCCAGGCTGTCGGGGAGGTAGCGCACCTGGAAGATCACCTCGGTCATGGGGTTGGAAATCGTCATCGGCAGTGCCGGCAGGTTCACCAGGGTGAATTTGTGAGAGCTGCCCGGGGTGAGGGCTATCGACTGGATCTCCAGCGGCCCGGTGCCGGCGTTGCGGATGCTCACGTCCCGCTCCACCTGCATGCCCACATACACGTCGCCGAAGTTGTGGCCGCTGGCCGGAGAAATCAGCACGTCGGGGTCGATCCCGGTGGCCTGCAGGTCGATTCGGAAGCGCCCGGTGACGCCGTCCAGGTCGATGTCGGGATCATTGGTGTCAACCAGGATACCGCCGATTTCGCCGCCGGCGTTGATCGGCTCGAAAAAGACACTCAGGGGGGTTTCCTGCCCGACTCCGATGGGCGGAATAACGGCGGGATCGAAGGTGAACTCCAGGCTGGTCATGGCGGCCGCGGCTATGTTGCCGATCTGCAAGGGCTCCTGGCCGGTGTTGCGGATCAACACTACCATCTCCTTGCGCTCGGCGTTGCCGGTGTTCAGGTCGAACTGGACGTTGCCGAAGATCAGCGCGGGCGGCGCCGGGTCGGTCTCCACCTGGGGCGGGATATAGCCCTCGGCGCTCACCCCGATGACCCGGTACCAATCCTCGGAGGTGTTCTCGACTATCAGGCTGGCCTCCTCGATCCCGATGTCGATGGGGTCGAAGTTGACCTCCACCCGGGCGAACTCGCCAGGCCCCAACTGATGGGGATTGGTTGGCAGATTGGCCAGGTCCAAATCCGGGCTGGTCAGAAACAGCTCCGGACCGGCGTCCCACAGGTAGACCTCGGCCAGGGCGGTGGCCGCCCCGCCGGTGTTGGTGATGGTCACCACCGCCTCGCCGTGCTCGCCAACCCGCACCCGGTTGACGTCCACCGGGCTGGGATCGATGTCCAGGATGCCCACCACGCCCTGCCCGCTCAGAGTCACTCGCAGGGTGGTATTGATGGGATCGTCGGTGGTGATGACCACTTCATCGGAATCCTGCTCCTCGACCTCGGGATGGTAGAGCACCTCCACGTCGAGGAAATCGCCGTTGTTCAGCAACGCCGGAATCGCGGCCTCGACCCCGCCGGAATCGAAGACAGTCATGCTGAAATCGGGGTTGGAGAGGATGCCGAAGCGGATCTCCTCAACGCCGAGAACCGCGTTGCCGGTGCCCTGGTTGGATACGGTGAAGGTCAGGGGCTGGCTGGTTTCGCCCACCGGGATGTCGCCGAAGGTGAGGGACTGGGGCTGAACCGAGGCCAGGGCGTTGCCCTTGAACTCGCTGAGCAGATGCACTTTCACCAGGGCCTCGTCGGGGTCGTTGGAGACGATGTCCAGGATGCAGTGATCGGTCAAGCCGTCCGAGGCGGTGTAATTGACGTCGAACGTGGTCTCCTCACCCGGAGCCACGGTGACCGGCAGGGAGGCCAGCTGATCGGCGGGAACGCTGAAATCATCGATGCCCAGGCAAGCTTCGAAGTTCAGCTGGACTATCTGCAGATCGGCGTCTCCCACGTTGGCCACCCGCACCTGCTTGCCGGTGGTCACGCCCACCATCACGTTGCCGAAGTTAAGCTGATGTACTGGAGGGTCGCCGGTCAGCGCGGGCTCGACGATCTGGATGTCCGGGCCCGGCTCCGGCTCGCCCCCGTCGCCCCCGTCCCCGCCGTCGCCGTCGACGCCGCCGTCAGTGGATACCGCGACGCATCCGCCGTTGCGGCACTCCTGGCCGCTCGGGCAGGGATGGGTTTCGTCGCAGGTCGTGTCGGCCTCGCGGCAGACCCCCACGTCGCAGTACCAACCCAGGGGACACTCCCCGTCTGCGGAGCACAGACCCGAATCCTTGTTGGGATCGGTGGTGTCGTCGGAACAGCCGGCGAACAAGAGAACCGCAGAGAATGCCAATAGCAGTGTGAATAAGGTTCGCACAGTACTCATATAAAAACTCCTCATCCAGGATAATTTGTCTATTTTACTTCGAGAATCCGAAATTGGTCAAGGCATGTCGGCTTCACGGTTCCGCTGTCATTACAAGCCGTTGGATGGGCAGAGGTAGAGGGTCAGGGGCCCCCATTCACCCCGGCGGGAACAACTGGCGCGCAGGTGGTCGAGCAGGAGTTGGTTCTCGAAACGCCGGGTGTACACAAACCAGAACGAGTGTTCTGCCAGGGATCCCAGCCTTTCAAGCGCCGCCTGCTCCCAGCCCTCGCGCAGCTGGGCCATGGCGGTCAGGGACACGAACCGGTGAGAGCCCCGCCGGCAGTGGACCGGCCGGTCCTTCCACCGGCATTGCCGGTACATCTCCAGCGGCCGGGGAAAGCAGTAGTAGATCAGAATGGTGTGCAGCATGTCCGGGTCGGCCACCACCGTATCCGTTGCCCCGCTGCTCCTGATGGTTTCGGCGACATTACGGAAATGGTCGCGGCCCTCGGCTGACATAATCCGGGGCGCGCGCCAGGCCAGGTCGTTGGCGCTGGCGAAGACCATCAGGCCCAGCACCGCCCAGCCCATCGCCCGGAGAATCCTCTTGCCCGACCCCGGCAAGTCCAGGCATCCCACCACCACAAGCATAAGGAACACCGGCAGGAGGAACAGCAGATAATAGGGCTTCAACCTCACCAGGACCACCGCCAGGCCGATGACGGTCAGCGAGACGACCACCAGGATCGCCAGCAGGAGAAACTCGGGTCGTTTCCAGTGCCGCCTGGCCCAGCGAAACCCGCCCAATATGGCCAGTATGGGCATCAACCCGCCAAACAGGGTTGCGGGTACCAGCAAGTATGCCAACTCCGCCAGCAGCCGCCCGCCGGCCTGCTCTCCCCACATGTGCGCGGGAAACTGCCGGGAGATGTGCCGGGCCCCCATGTCGGCGACTACCAGGGTGGCGAAATCACAGAACGCCGGAACCGCCAGCAGGGTGGCCGCTCCCAGGGCCAGCCACAGCTTGAGATGACGCCGCGAGCGCGCATGCACCAGCATGACCGCCAGCTGGGCGCCGGCCACCAGCACCGCCATGTAGTAGGTGTAGAACATGGCCGTCTCGACCGCGGCCAACAGCACCAGCAGGCGGAACTTCGGTTCCTTCAAACAACGCAGGAACAGGTGGCAGGCGATCAACGCCAGCATGGTGAAGAGAGTGATGTCGGTGACGTCGCGCGAGTGCAGCAAGTAGGAAGCCGACAGCATCAGCAGCAGAACGGCGGCCAGGCTTCGCACCCCGCCCAGGTAAGGCCGGGCCAGAGCGAACAGGGCCACCGCCGAACCCAGGGAGAAAAGCACCGCCGGCAACCGGGCGATCCACTCGCCGTGCCCCAGGTACAGGAAGAAATGGAGGATCAGGTAGTAGAGCTGCGGGTGGCGCTGGTCCTCGTAGCGGTGGGCCAGGATGTCGTCCAGATCCAGGCTGGCAAAGAATATCCGCTGGGTCATGTAGTCGGCGTCGAAGGCAACGTCCAGCTGCCAGAACCGCAGGAACGCCAGGGGAACCAGTATTACCGCCATTACCAGCCAGTCGCGGCGCTCGATGGCGGCGCCGGCTCCGGCGGCCGCGCGCCGGGCGGGCTCAAAGCGCAACACCACCCAGGCCAGGACCCCCAACAACAGCAGCGCCAGCAGGCTGGGCCAGCCCGGCCAGCGCCAGACCAGTCCGGGCGGCGCGGAGGACGGCCCGGCGAAACGGTCCAGGTGGAACTGCCCGTGGTCGTTTTTTCCGACCAGGCGGCACAGGGAATCCATGGCGCGGTGGATGTCCTCGGGAGTTTTGACGCCGTCGCCGCCCGGGGACAGATAGACTATGTTGAAGCTCTCGGTCCGGCAGAACGCGCCGGTGTTCTCGTCCCGCCGGGTCAGGCGGACGGTCAGCGCCGGCGCCAGCCCGCCCGGATCCAGCCGGACCACGATGGCGTCGTCGGCCGCCTCCACGCCGGCAAGCTCCCACCCCGGGGCCGGCTCCCCGCCGACTTCCACCGGCCTGAACAGTTCGGCGGGATCGGCGGAGACCACCGCAGGCAGCAGCAGCAGGCCCAGAAACAGGGTCCGCGTAATCATGGTCGTAAAGCTACCACAGGCGGGGCGGGTGGTGTATATTTCTGATTCCGGCAAACCAGGAAAGGACCAGACATGCCCATCGACAAGGACCTGCTATTAAAACTGAAGAAGCGTATAGACTCTTACCGCGACGAGATGGTGGCTTTCCAGAAGGAGCTCACCGCGGTCGTGGCCCTGGGGCCCGAGAACCAGGGCGAGGGCGAATGGAAGCGCGCCCGCTTCCTCATGGAAAAGATCAAATCCTTCGGCCTTTCAGACATCACCGAATACAACTCGAAGGACGACCGGGTTCCCGAGGGCACCCGGCCCAACCTGGTGGTCAGGCTGGCCGGTGAAAAGAAGCATCCCGCCGTGTGGGCGATGGCCCACATGGACACCGTCCCCCCCGGAGACATGAAGCAATGGGACAGCGATCCCTTTCAAGTCATTGAAAAGGAAGGTAAATTGTACGGCCGCGGAGTGGAGGACAATCAGCAGGGCCTGGTATCGGCCCTCTTTGCCATGCGGGCTTTGGTCGAGGAAGACTGCAAGCCGCCCGCGGACGTCTGCCTGATGCTGGTCTCCGACGAGGAAACTGGAAATGCCCTGGGCATCGAGCACGTCCTCGAGTCAGCGCCCGATCTGGTGGACAAAGCCGATATCGTAATCGTCCCCGACAGCGGCAACGAGGACGGCACCATGGTCGAGGTGGCCGAGAAATCCATTTTGTGGATCGAGTTTATAATTCGGGGCAAGCAGGTGCACGCCTCCATGCCGCACGCGGGCGTCAACGCCGCCCGGGCGGCGGCCCACCTGACCGTGCGGGCGGACCAGACCCTGGCCCAGCGCTTCGACCAGCAGGATCCGGTGTTCGATCCCCCCGGCTCCACCTTCGAGCCCACCAAGCGCGAGGCCAACGTTCCCAACGTCAACACCATACCCGGCGAGGAGCGGCTGTACTTCGACTGCCGGATCCTGCCCGAGTTCAACGTCGACGACGTGCTCAAGACCGCCGGAGAGGTCGCCAAGGGGGTGGAGAGCGAGTTCAACGTCAAGGTGGAGGTCAACACCGCCGCGCTGATGAAAGCCGCCCCGGCCACCCCGGTGGACGCCCCGGTGGTGGTGCGGGTGATGCAGGCGGTGCGGGAGGTGCTGGGGGTCAAGCCCCAGCCGATGGGCATCGGCGGGGGCACGGTGGGCGCGGTCTTCCGCCGCTACGGCATCCCCGCGGTGGTCTGGTCGACCATGGACGATCTGGCCCATCAGCCGAACGAGTACTGTGTGATTGAGAATATGGTCCAGGACGCGAAGGTGTTCGCGCACGTGTTCCTGGATGGCCCGCCCGACGTAGCCTTGGCGTAGTCGGGCTAGTTTACGTAGTCTTCGATGATGCGCCGGTAGGCCTTGGGGAGAATGGTGAACCAGACTCCCAGCCCATCGGTCCCCCACCGCTGGGTCTCCCGCATCACCGTGCCGCGGGCCCAGAGGACCTCGTCGGAGTTCGGCAGCATGAACTCCAGAGAGACCATGGTCCCCTCGTCCAGCTCGGGCTCGATCAGCTTGTGCAGATAGATCCCCGTGGTGGAGATGTCCGAGGAGCGAACCATGTAGGGCTCGTCCCCGATCACCTTGTTGAGGTAGACATCCAGGGGCTTTCTAGGCTCGACCCTGTTTTCGAAGTCGTGCGCTTCCATCTCGGCCTCCTTCAGAATGTCTTGAATGGTATTCATAGGTATACATTTATCCTACATGGACGCACACGTCAAATTTTTGGCCGGTTTTTAAGCTAGAGAAAGGAAATATATGAATTATTTAATTGCGGTCTCCCCTGCGTACAGCTTGGAGAATCGCACGGCATCGTCCCTGGTCCCCACGATGTCCCCGTAGTGCATGGGAATTACCACCTTGGGGCCTATGTCCTTGGCGGCTCCAACCGCCTGCTCGGCGGTCATGACGTAGGTTCCCGATACCGGCAGCATGGCGATGTCGCACTGAAAGTCCTTCATCTCGGGGATGTGATCGGTGTCCCCGGCGAAGTAGATCCGCTGCCCGCCCATTTCGAAGATGTAGCCGACATGTCCCTGGGCCTTGGGATGAAAGTCTTTGTCCGTGTTGTACGCCGGCACGACTTCAATCGCGATCCCCTTGACCTCCAGCTTGTCCCCCGCCCGGACGATCTTGACGTCCCCGGAGAGCTGCTCCCGGCAGGCCTCGATGGCCAAAAAAGTAGTATCGTCCTTCTTGATCTTGTCCAGATCCTCCGGCGAACAGTGATCGAAGTGATCGTGCGAGATCAACACCAGGTCGGCCCTGGGCAGATCGTCGGGTACATGAAAGGGATCGGTGTAGACCACCACATCCCCTTCGATCCTGAAACAGTCGTGATTGATGAAATGAATCTTGTCCAGCATATCGCCACCTCCCTTTATTCGTGAACGGATTTACCTGAAGCTGGCCGGATCGAGCTCGTGCCTGCGCAGGAGCTTGTAGAAATTCACCCGGTTGATACCCGAAATATCCGAAGCCTTCGAGATGTTTCCCTTGGCCTCGGTCAGGACCTCCGCCAGATATTCGCGCTCGAAGGCCTCCAGTACCTGCTTCTTCATCGACTTGAAGTCGCGGGTATCCTTGGCGGGGGCCTGCTTCTTGAGCTTGGCGGTCAGGCGCTTGGGCAGGTCGTCGATGGTGATGATCTTGGAGTTGGCCATGATCACCGACTGCTCGATGACGTTCTTCAGCTCGCGGACGTTTCCGGGGTATTCGTGGCGCATCAGCAGGTCCAGGGCCTCGGCCGAGATACCCTCTACCGGGCGCTGGTAGGACTTGGCCGCCTCGCGGACGAAGGCCTTGACCATGCCGGGAATGGACTTCTTGTAGACCCGCAGCGGGGGCAGCCAGATGGGCACCACGTGCAGGCGGAAATAAAGGTCCTCGCGGAACTCGCGCTTCTCCATCATCTCCTCGAGGTTCCGCGAGGTGGCGCCGATCACCCGGACGTCCACCTTCTTGGCCTCCTCGTTGGAGCCCAGCTTCTGGATCTCGCCGGTCTCCAGGACCCGCAGCAGCTTGGCCTGCAGCGGCAGGCCCAGATCGCCGATCTCGTCGAGGAAGATGGTGCCCTGGTGGGCCTTTTCGAACTCGCCCACCCGTTCGTAGCTGGCCCCGGTGTAGGCCCCCTTGACGTGCCCGAACAGGGCCGATTCCAGCAGGGTGTCGGGGATGGCCGCGGAGTTGACTACCACCAGCTTGCCGTCCTTGCGCCTGGAGTTGAAGTGGATCGAGCGGGCCACCAGTTCCTTGCCCGTCCCGCTCTCGCCGCGCAGCATGACGATGGCATTGGTGTCCGCCGCGCGCTCCACCCGCTTTTCCACCTCCTCCCACTCGGGGGACAGGCCGCGGATCATCACGCCCTTGCCGGACTTGTCCGCCTCGCGGGTGGCCTCGAAGAGCTGGGCGCGGCGCACCAGGATGGTGACGTTCTTGGAGAGCTCCTCCAGGATCTCCTGATCCTCCTGGGTGAAGGCGTTGGGTTCGGGGCTCTCCACCACGATCACCCCGATGCAGCGGCCCTGGAAGGAAATGGGCACCGACAAACTGCTCTTGATCCCCTTGAAAAGCTGGATGTAGTTGGGATCATCCTCGGTGTTGCCGGTGATGTAGGGCCGGTTGTTATCCATGACCGAAAAGACGATGCCCGAGGCCCGCCCGTCCTGGCGGCGTTTCAGTTTTTCGGGCACATCGTAGATCATGTCTCCCTGGGCCGCCTTGGTGCTGGTGACCATGTCGCCGGTCTTCTCGTCGACCATGTAGACCACCCCGTTCCGGGTCTTGGTGCGCGCCAGGGCCAGCTGGAGGATCTTGCCCAGGAGCGTGTTCAGCTCGGTGGTGTCCAGATCGGTGGGGGTAACTATGCGCCTTTTGACATCCCAGAGACAGTCCAGCTCGCGCCTGGAAGACTCGGCGCTGCTCAGGGCCTTGATCATCGGTACGCTCTGCTCGATCAACTCGTCGAGAAACTTCAAATTCTCGTCCGAGAAAGCCCCGGCCCCGGGCGCCTCCAGGATCAAGAGCCCGGTGTCCTGGGTGTTGATGGGAACCGGGGTGACCAGCTGGGCCTTGGAGCCGGAATAGAACATTTCGGCGTCCTTCTTGCGCACCAGCGGCTCGGACACATCGGTCAGCTGCTTGACCGGCTCTCGCGACAGCGAAAGCAGCTTCTCAGCCTTTCTGAACTTGCCCTGGCTCTTGACCTTGACGGTCAGGTTGCCCTTCTCGGGTATGGGCTGGGCAACCAGCCCCTCGCTGGTTCCCATGCCTTCCTTGGCTCCGCGCAGGATGACGTGGAAGACCCCCTTCAAGTCGCTGCGCCGGGTGGCGTCCTTCAGCAGGTCGTAAAGCAGGCCGGTCTTATCCGCTTGGTTCTTTGCTGCCATCGTGCGGACCCTCCCTCCCTTTTGGTTTCTCTTCTCCGATGTTGTCGACCTCCGGGCCGAAGTAGATGGGGATCTTGAAGGCCTCGGTGGCCCTGATCAGCTTGGGAAAACGCATGACGACGATCTTTCTTACGATGCAGTAGGCCAGCCAGTCGTCCTTGGTGGTGTTCTCCTCCACCCCCGCCTGCCCCACGGTCCCGTCTCTGGCCAGCTCCACCCGGATGGTCAGGCGCCCCGAGGGGTTGCCGCGCTCGGGCCGCCGGGTCTTGTCGCACTGGGCGAAGGCCGGCATGGCCACGTCCACCCGCTCGGATACCGCACCCATGAACTCGTCCAGGTTCTCGGGCCGACGTTCGGGTTTCTCGGTCCCGGGCAGGTCTTCGAACTCTTTTTGTGGGAACTTGGCTTTCACCCGGTCGAAGAAGGCCTGCCGGGCCTTCTCGGCGTCGGGGCTCTTCTCCTCCTGGGCCAGACGCCAGAGAAAATAGGAGCGCTTGGGCTCTTTGAGCGAATCGGCGAACTTGGTTCTGGCCATCTGGTTGGCTTTTCCCGCCAGGATCCCGGAAAAGACCGAGGGCTCGTCGAGGGTAAAGGCCACCGACAAGTCCGGCTGGATGGCCTTAAGGTCGGCGAAAGCCTGCTTCATCTTTATCGGCTGGTTGAGCTGGTGGTGGGCGGCGGCCTTGACCAGGAGCATGTCCCAGCGCGCCTTGCCCCACGACAGCGCCTGGCGGACCGCGTCCACCGCCGCGGTGTATCTCTCCAGGCGGTAACGCACCACCGCGAGCATGAAGGCCGACTCCACGTCGGATTGGTGCTTCTTCAAGGTGGCCGCCAGCACCGCCTCCAGTCTTTCCAGCAGTCCGGGTATGCGCTCCTCCACCTTGTCCATCAGCAGCCTTCGGGCAAAGTAGGAGTTCTCCGCAACCGCCTCCTCCAGAACCGCCGCGGCCTTTTCGGCCTCGCCCTGGGCCAGGCGCACCATGCCCTCGAAGTACTCGGCGAAACCCGACCGGGGCAGCGCGGCGCGGATCTCGTCCATGTGCTTCAGGCCCATCTGCGGCTTGCCCGCGCGGACCTGGGCGACAGCCTGGGAAAGAGCCAGCATCCCTTTCGCGCGGTCCTCGTCCTTGATCTCCCGGGGTCCCGCGGGGTGCCTCGAGAACTTGCCGAAAACGTAAGGGAACATCCGGTCCAGGTATTGCTTGGCCTTGGGGGCGATCTCGGTGTGGGCTATATACTCGCAGACCGCCGCGAAGTGATTCCCCTCGATCTCGTACACGTCCCCCAGCCCCAGGTGAGCCTTGTACAACCTGGGCCATTCCAACAGCGCCGCCAGGTACTCCTGCTGCGCCCCGCCGGCGTCGCCCGTGTCGAACAGCGACTCGGCCCGCTTGAGATGGCGTTCGCCGCGGATCTGCTCCTCGGTTCGCTCGTCGGGCTTTTGGGAAACCTCCTTGAGCCGCTGGTGCGGCGTACAACCCGCGATCAGCACGATCAACAGCCAGATGTAACGCTGGGAAAACATACGGTGGGAGATACTACCCGTTTTGTATCCTCAGAGCAACAAAACTGCTACAACATGCCCTCGAGACGCACGAAAAGGCCCTTCTGGCCGTTGCGGATGTCGGTCATGGGATCGGGCAGGTCCGAGAAACTGTAGCCCACTCCAAGGCGCAAACCGCCGAAATCGACCGATTCCAACTGGTAGAAGACCTCCACCGCCGCGCCGATTTTCAGGCCCTCGTCGGCGTAGCCGAGAAGATCCCCCTCGGTCTTCTCGGTCCCCATCCGGGCCTCGGCCGAAACCCCCAAGCCCGCCCAGATCTCGGATCCTACCCGCAGCACTCCGACGAAGGCGGTCTTCTGGGGCCTGACGTCCTCGGCCCCCGACGGATGGCGCACCTCGAAGAGGAACGGCGCCAGCACCAGGGCGGGCTGGAAGTACTTGGTGGGTTTGAGCATCACCGCCACGGTGCCCGAAAGCCAGCGTTCCAGGTAATAGAGCCGCTCCGGATATCTCGGCGGCCGGGAATCCTGTCCCAGGTTGAGCCGCACCAGGAAGCGGATCCAGTCCAGCTCGGCCGGCCGGTAGGCCGCGCCCAGCGAGGCCTCCAGCAGGCGGCCCTCGGGAATGGGGTTCAGATCGTCTCTATCGGCATTTTCCCCGACAGTCTCCGCCCAGGCCACCCTGCCGCCCAGGGCGAACCCGTCGCTGACCAGCCAGCGCCCCGCCAGGGTGAACACCGCCTGACGGTGGGTGGAGAGGTGGTGGTACTTCTCCATCAAATCGATTGCGTTTTGCAGCCAGTGCCGCTCGTCCACCCGATACTCCGCCGAGGCCGACAGCGCCAGCGGACCGGTCAGGTACGACAACCTCCCGTGCACCGCATTGCGCCGCCCCGGCCGGGTCAAGTCCCAAAGCCCCCGATCGAAGAACGGGCTGAAGAACAGGTCGCGCTTCTCCTCCTGGTTGAGAGCGTTGTGCAGCTCGGCCCGCTCGTAAGCGAAGCTCAGCCACCAGGGCTTCGACAGCGGCACCTTCAGACCCACCTGCTGCCCCCGGGCCGACTGGCCCTTCTCGATTGCAAAGGTATGCGCGGTGGTGACCAGGGCACCATTCTCGGTGGGCACCGCCTGCCCGGTGGAGAGCGATCCCGCCCGCACCGCATCGTGATCCAGGGAGAAGGTGGTATGGGCGAAGACCGAACCTTTGTCCCCGCGGTCCTCTCTAAGCGACAACCGCACCAGATTGCCCAGATCCGGACCCCAGCCCCCCTCCAGGCCCACCTGGTACCTCTTCCAGAGGCGAACCTTTGTCCCCACGGTTGAGAGCGTCAGATCTCGCGCCGAGAACCCCTCTCCGTCCTTGAGAACCGTCTGCTGGTGGCCGGCGATGAGCGTCAGCCATTCGACCAGCCGCCAGGATGCCCGCAGACCGGCCAGGGCCCGGGAGCCGTCGCCAAACGAACCTCCGTCCCCCTGATCGTAGACCCCCTCGGCGGTCAGGGCCAGGTCGGAAGAGAGCCTGAGTCTCAACCCCAGGCCACCTTCCAAAAGGTCGCCGGAATCCTGTTCTGTCCACGCAAACCT
>Ga0180432_10006324_pt1 | contig 15390 bp, 11 predicted proteins | sample SS_ome_10_FD_132414 | JGI IMG/M metagenome (GOLD analysis project Ga0180432, IMG submission 132414) | Hypersaline lake sediment archaeal communities from the Salton Sea, California, USA - SS_1_MS_2 metaG | ecosystem: Environmental > Aquatic > Non-marine Saline and Alkaline > Hypersaline >... | reverse complement strand
TTTCCGTGCACGTCCTGAAGAATCTCAATTGACGGTTCAATGCTCCGAAACCCTTAGGGTCTCAGGCCCGACCCTATTGGCTGCTTGCTCCTCTGAAATTGTGGGGTATACTTATAAATTGTTTTCGAACAACTTCCAGATCGCCGAGAGTACAGCGATAGGAGCCCTGGAGAACTTGCCTTTCCCTGAACACACTCTTGTCCGTTCCAAACTGCTGGTACCCAGCGTCGCTGGCTTGCTCCACAGGCCACGGGTGTGTCAGACCATCGAGCACGGGCTCAAGTGCAAACTGACGATGGTCTACGCTCCTGCCGGCTACGGTAAGACGTCGGCGCTGGTAGATTTCGCACAGCGTAGCCCCGTGCCATTGTGCTGGTACACCGCCGATGAACGCGACCGTGACCTGGGCATGTTCGTCGAGTACCTGGTGGGCGCGATCCGCGAGCAGTTCCCGTCCTTCGGCAAGCGCACGCAAGCAACACTGGCCTCCCTATCCGGCGACATCTTCCACGACCCGACCAGTATCGTAGGAGAACTGGTCAACGAAATACTGGAGATTGCCACTTCCTTCATCGTCGTAGTGGATAACTACGACGCCCTGGATGGAGCCTTTGGTATCAGGACATTTGTCCACCGCCTGCTCGAAGTCCTCCCCTCCAACTGCCACCTGGTGTTCGTCAGCCGCGTATTGGCCAATGTCCCTGTCACACACTTGGTCGCCAAGCGCCAGCTCGTCGGTCTGACAGCCCAGGACTTGCGTTTCACGCCCGAGGAAATCCGAGAACTGCTTAGACTATCCCACGTTGAAATATCTGAGAGCCAGGCACAGGCAATAGCCGTCAACTCCGAAGGTTGGATCACGGGTGCGTTGCTGCTGACCGACTTGCTGCGCGAGGGAGCCAGAGCGACCCTGATCGACGCAGAACGGGCCACCACCGAGACGTATGACTACCTGGCCCGGGAAGTGCTAAGCCGACAGCCGCCTGACATCCAGCACTTCCTGCGCACGTCGGTCGTGCTGCGGGAGATGTCGCTGCGGCTGTGCCGCGAGGTCCTGCAGATCCAGGATCCGCGTTCGCTGCTGGCCGAACTGGAGCGCCGCAACCTCTTCATCACTCGCTTTGGAAAAGGTAGTGCGGCCACCTACCGCTACCACAACCTGTTCCGCAACTTCCTGCACGAACGTCTGCACATGGATGCCCCTGCTCGCTATACTAACCTGCACCTACGCGCCGCCAGACGGTTCGAGCAAGACAATGATGTGGAAGAAGCAGTGTACCACTACCTAACCGCCAAAGCCTATCCACAAGCGACGGCACTGATGGAGCGGGTATCGATGGAGTGGTTCACGCGGGGGCGGATCGAGACGATCTTGCATTGGGCACAGGAGCTGCCCGAGGAAATCAGAGTCCAAGCCCCTCGTCTTTCCCTGTACCAGAGCAAGGCTCTCACGGACCGCTACGACTACAAGCGGGCTCGCCAGGCGCTGACCCAGGCCGAGACAGGGTTTGCTGCACAGAGTGATACAGTCAGCCTGGCCGGCGTGCACAACCAGCGTGCGCTGCTGGGGCTGTTCGAGGGCCACTACGAGGACGTCATCGTGGAAGCAGAGGCGGCATTGGACTTGCTCGGCCCAAACGAGACGGCCAGGCGAGCACAGGCTCAGCGTCTTATTGGGAGATCCTACATAGCGCTGGGCCGCCTCTCCGATGGGATAGCCAAGCTACAGAAAGCCCTGGCGTTGTACCGACAAATCGGCAGCACCTACAACGTGGTCAACCTGCTGCAGGATCTGACCCCTGCATTTACCGCTCAGGGCCGCTTCGACGATGCGGCTATGTGTCTCAATGAGGCACTGGCGATAGGCCGGCGGCTGGGGGCGCCCACCCTGTTGGCCGGGGTACTTAACAACCTGGGCTGCCTTCACCACGATCGAGGAGAATACAAGAAAGCGCTGACGTTGTACGAAGAGGGGCTGGCAGCCGCGCGGCGTGGGGGCGCGCTGCGGTCCGAAGCCAATATCTCGGTGGGCATGGCTGACATCTACCGTGACATGGGAGCCCGTGATCGTGCTGAGCCACTATACCGTGCTGGCTGGCAGATCGCCCGGGAGAATAGACCCGATCTGGCTGTGTACATCCTGACAGCGCAAGCGGACATGTTCCGCTGGCAAGGAGATGTCGCTCAGGCACGCATCCTACTCGAGCAAGCTCACCAGATCGCTGAGCAAAAAGACCTGGAATTTGAGCGTCGCGGGCTGCTGCCTGTAGCGCAGGGAATCACGCTGGTCGAAGGCGGTGAGGTTGAGGCTGGCCTGCGTCTCCTCACCCAGGGCATCCGCCTTCTCGAACAGCGACGGGCAAGACGTGAGTTGGCGCGAGCCCGATTCCTGCTGGCCAAAGCTCACGTGCTGTCCGGAAACAAGCACCAGGCCCTGGCCGAGCTATGCAAGGCGCTGGACGTGGCGAAGGAAATCGGTACCCACCGGTTCGCGGTTGTGGAGGGACAATATGCCCAAGATTTGCTGGAACTTGGCCTCACGGAAGGAGTGACAACCAGCAATGACATCGTCGAAAGCGTGAAGCACCTGAGAGCCCTCCGGGAAGAGATGCTGCGATACGAGACAGTAGAAGAAGACGCAGTGGGACGTCTAGAGATCTTCGCCTTTGGTGAAGGTCAGGTCGCCAGTGGTGGTCACCTGATTCCATCGTCTGAGTGGCAGGCAGCGATGGCCAAGGAATTGTTCTTCTACATCCTGATCCACGGACCGGCGGATAGGGACGCCCTCGGTCTTGTGTTCTGGCCCGACCTGCCGCTCAAGAAAATGCGGAACAGCTTTCACACCACGGTGCATCGGGTCCGCCGCGCCTTGGGTAACGACGTCATCATCCTGGAGGAAGGACAGTACTGCCTGGGTGATATAGACTATTGGTTCGACGTCGAGGAATTCGAATCCCTGGTGGAGCGTGCGCGGCTCCTCCCATCATACGATTGGCAGACAGAGGACCTATGGCAACGCGCGGTAGCTCTCTACAAGGAAGATTTCCTCACCGATGTGGAGCGGGTATGGTGTCTGCCAAAGCGACAGGCGCTTCGGGAAAAATACGTGGAAGCGTTGATCGGAATCGGGCGATGCCATGAAGTGCGTAGGGATTTCGAGGGAGCGATCAGCTGGTACAGGCAAGCCTTGCAAGTCGACGAACTGCGGGAAGATGTGCACCGGCGCATCATGGAATGTTACGCTGAGGCAAGTCGACGCCCTGAGGCGCTGGCTCAATACTACGCCTGTCGAAAGATCCTCAAACAGGAACTGGGAGTCAGACCTTCGCCTGAGACCGACAGGCTGTACGAACAGATCGCTGGAAAGAGCCCAGAGTGAGACCAGTATCCACATAACCACCAAATCTACGCCGAATCTACCGAGGCTGCTATCAAGCAGCCTCTTTTTTGTCCGTTCGTTAAGAAGTTCGTTTATAGGTCTATGGTATCCTGGTATCAAATCCGACGTAGAAATAGGAGGTAATAGGTGATGGAAAACAAACGAGGCAAGTTGGCTCTGGTGACGATGACGTTGGTTCTGCTCCTGACATTGGCTGCGGGTTCCGCAGCTCCTGGCTTGGCAGCACGGTCCACCGAGCCAATGGATGACCTGCATGGCCTGTTGGCACGGCCGTACGATGGCGGTGGCAGTGGGGCATAAGGAGACGATGAACAATGCCTACGCGTAAAATCGATGAGTTGATCTGGATGGCCCTCACCGACCCCACCTTCCGCAAACGGCTGCTCAACGGCCAGCGCCGCGAGGTGCTGGATACGCTTAGCCTCTCGGAAGCGGAGCGGCAGGTTATTCTGGCGGTGAAAGCTGATACGCTGGAGGCCTTCGCTGGGGCACTCTGCCACCCGGATACGAGCAGAATCTAGCACGACAGCGCCGACAGAGGAAAACCCATCTTATCTGGGTACCCAACCTGAGAGACTCTACCGGCGGAAACAGAGAAGTTGTTCGAAAGCAACTTCCACGCTTTGATTATCAAAGCGAGACCATCTACGCAGGTGGATGCCATTACGAGGCAGCCGCCGATGGTCTGTTTCCAATTTTAGGCCCAGATCCAGGCGACCTCCTTGGGGCGCTCTATCAGGAGATGATCTCCTGGCGACCTGACGAGATCATTGAGAGTTGTTTGGTGTTCCGACGATAGAACTGTGGGCTACTATTCAAGAGGTGTAAATGCCAGTGAAGAATGAGAGGACCTTCGAAATGCAGCAAGAAATTGCACCTGCGTGGCCTTCACTCCTCCTGGCTTTCATTAGAGAGGAATGGACGGGTATGGGAGGCAAGGCCAAATCACTCACCGACACCCTGTTCTCACTGGAAGAGCCGTGGCGAGGCCGTTTTTTGGACTTGGTGGCGAACATGGCGACGAGTTGGACCTGGGATGGAAAGCGACCGACGCGAAAGGAGATGATGGCTTGGCTGAGTGCCGACCTGGAACTGTATCGAGAAGTTAAACAGCTCCTGGAGACGTGGCGGAGGCCAAGGAAATGATCTACCGCTCACTCGCGTAATGCTCCGACACGCACCAATACGGACAAGACCTGCGCCAGCCGCGTGTCACGGCGAATACACGTATAGTCAATAAGCGCCACCCCCAAAGAATATTTGAGGAATCGTGCGCAGCAAGATCTTGACATCCAGCCACAACGACCAGTTCTCGATGTAGAAAATGTCAAGCAGCACCATCTCATCGAAGCTGAGTAAGCTGCGACCACTGACTTGCGGCAGACCTGTCATCCCCGGACGCACTTCCAGCCGCCTCTGGTGCCACCCCAGGTAGCAGTCAACCTCCTCTGGAAGCGGCGGACGAGGGCCTACCAGGCTCATCTCCCCGCGGAACACGTTCCACAATTGCGGCAGCTCATCCAGGCTGGTGCGGCGCAGAAAACGACCCACGCGCGTCAGGCGCGGGTCGTCTTGGATCTTGAAGAGTGGGCCATCAGCTTCGTTCAGTCCACGTAGTTCCTCTAGTTCATCTTCGGCCCCCTCGCGCATCGATCGAAACTTGTAAATCTCGAACAGCTTCCCACCGGTTCCCACCCGGGTCTGATGGAAGATGATCGGGCCAGGTGAGTCCAACCAAATAGCCAACCCAATCAGCGCCAGGACAGGGGCTCCTAACGTCAACCCAATTGCTGCAACAAAGATGTCCACTCCTCTTTTTATCAGCAGAGCTCTTTGCCCGAAACCTACCTCGCGCACACCGATCAGCGGCACACCGCCTACGTCGTCCACGTCGACCTGGCTGAGACTCATCTGGAACAGGTCGGGTACGATGTGGGCGCTCACCTGCCGTCGTTCACACTCGCGCACAATGCCGGTGATCTTGCGGTGATACATCCACGGCAGCGTGATGATGACCTCGTCCACATCCTCTTCATCAATCACCTGGGGCAGGTTGTCTGTCGCGCCCAGCGCCTTGATACGTCCGATGTCACTCTCACCTTTCTCCGGATTATCGTCCACAAAGCCGACGACCTGATAGCCCAGCTCGGGCCGCGCCACAACAGTACGCATCACCGTGCGTCCCACCTCGCCTGCCCCGACGACGATGACGCGCGAAACACCGACACCACGAGCCCGCATCCAGCCCACGATCTGGCCTTGCACCACCCGCGACACGGCTAACAGCACGACAGCGATGACGCCTGCTTCGATCAGCAACAGGCGTGAGTATTCCTGGAACTGCAGGACGAACGTGACAGCCAGCATCACCACAACGGATTTCGCCGTGGCATTGATGATTCGATAGACCTGATCCAGCCATAGATACCCGCTCCACTGCTGGTAGACGCGATCAAATTGGAAGGTTACCAGCATCAGTAGGGCGAACAAAAGGGCAACCGGAACGTACGCCGATAGGGGATGATAGTAAGTGATGTCGCGGAACCACTGCAGCTCGTAGCGCACCCAATAGCTCAGGAAAATGCTCGCGACGATCACCACGACATCCGAGATGACGATCCACCAGGGGGCATAGCGACGCCTTTTCACGTTTCCTCCCCTCCAGCCATAGCACGCCGGTACACGCCCGTCGTCTCTTGCGCCGCACGTGACCAGGAGAATCGTCCAGCGTGAGCCAGGCCCCGCTCGCGCAACACTTGCCGCAGCGTTTCATCTGCCAGCAGCCGGTTCAGTCCTGCCGTCAGCGCATCCACGTCGTACGGATCCACCATAAGTGCCCCGTCGCCGGCCGCCTCCGGCAGCGAGGATACATTTGTGGTCAACACTGGCGTGCCGCACGCCTGTGCTTCCAAAACCGGCAGTCCAAACCCCTCGTACAGTGAGGGGTAACTAAAAACCGTTGCAGAATTATACCACAGGGGCAATGCATCACTCATCACGTAACCGGGGAAGAAAACGTGATGATCAAGGCCGAGGGCTTCCACTCTGGCGAACAGTTCATCATAGAGCCAGCCCTTTCCACCAACCAAGATCAGCGCGACGTCTCGATCGCGGATGCGGGCGAATGCCTCCACTAGACGCACCAAATTCTTGCGCGGTTCCAGCGTACCAACAAAGAGCACAAATCGCTCTGGCAGTCCCTTCCGTCGACGGAAGGCCGCGACCTCATCAGCCGGCAGCGGGTGAAAACTCGGGTCCACCCCATGGTAGACTACGTCGACCCGGTCGCGTGGGACACCCAGCAGACGCGTGCTCTCGTTAGCTGCGTGGGCCGAGACAGCGATCAGCCGCCGAGCCCGCCGTGCCGAAAGCCGCGTCATCGCCGTCAGATACACCCGGTTCGCAGGTCGAAACAATGCAGGGAAGCGGATAAAACTTAGATCGTGAATGGTAATGACAAATGGGCAACCAGCGAGCAGAGGGCCGACGAAGACAGGGCCATGCACCAGATCAGCCCCAATCCGACGCAGCGCCCACGGCTGCATCAACTGCTCCCACACGACACGTATCGCTGCCCGGTCTGTAGGCCAGTGGGATTGAACTAACGGGAGCGTAACGCCCGGGGGAAGCACACCCTGACCCAAGAACACCGTATACCGCATCCCATCGCCGGCCCGTCCAAGGTGACGTAGGAGATGATAGATATACTGGTGCACGCCTGCGCTGCGATACCCGGCCCGCCCCGACAGGAGGTGCGCGTTGATGGCCACGTGAGAACCGTCCTCTACTGTGACCTCCATAACAGAGTGATTATATCATATTGCGCTGCGTCAGGCCAACTTGGATCGAAGACCCCGTTCTCCGCCCCACGGCAGCAATGACGTCCGAAACAACAGGCCTAATTTGCCCTCAAAGCCAGGTATTGGTACAATAGAGTCACCTCGATACGCACAAGGGAGAGACTTATGAAAAACACGATCACACGAGAAGAGGCCTGGGCGTTGATCCAGGAGTACGGCAGCACCGAAAATCACACGCGTCACATGCTTGCCGTTGAGGCTGCAATGCGCGCCTACGCCAGCCGTTTCGGCGAGAATGAAGACCTGTGGGGCGCCATTGGCCTGGTGCACGATTTCGAATACGATCAATTTCCCGATGAACACCCCTACGCCGGAGCGCGCATTCTCCGCGAAAAAGGGTATTCTGAGGAGATTGTCAACACAATCCTATCACACGGCGACACCGGTGTCCCTCGCGACACACGGATGGCGCAAACACTGCACGCGGTTGATGAGCTCACGGGCTTGATCGTCGCAGTCGCTCTCGTTCGCCCGTCCAAAGATATACGGGACGTAAAAATCAAATCAGTACGCAAGAAGTGGAAGGATAAGGCCTTCGCCGCGGCCGTCGACCGCGAGGAAATTGATCAGGCATCTACAGCGCTGGGCGTTGACCTGTGGGAGCATGTCGGCATCGTGCTGGAAGCAATGAAAGGTATCGCCAGTAAGATTGGCCTGGACGGCCAGCTCGCGACATCGTCAGCCAAGTAACACCCAGGCAACTGACGGAGACAAGAGGAGCCGCTGCCGACCGCCCTCGACTGTCTGCAGTCGGCGTCGACTGTCTGCAGTCGCCCTCGACTGTCTGCAGTCGGCGTCGGCGCGGTCGGGCCTCCCTTTACGGAAAGGATCGGAACGAAACCCCGCCTCCGTCAGGGGGCGGGGTTGTTCCATCAGGATAAGGCGTTCACTTGAGGGCCGAGGCACACCTGCCGCCAGCACAACTCGCTTGTGAGACGTCCAAAACCCGGTTTCTGAGCTGCCCTTTGAACGGATCAGTCAGAACAAGTGAAAGGCAGCAATGATCGGAGCAAAAAGAGACGACACCAGCGACATCACGGTGATCAACGTGTTGAGGGACGGGCCAGCCGTGTCCTTGAACGGATCGCCAACGGTGTCGCCCACAACGCTAGCCTTATGTGCATCGGAGCCAGGACCACCGAATTCCCCCGTCTCAATGAACTTCTTGGCGTTGTCCCACAGTCCCCCGGCGTTGGACATCAAGAGAGCAAAAATGACCCCGGTGAAGATGCTCCCCCCCAGGAAGCCACCTAATGCCTCGGGGCCAAGGACGAAGCCAATCAGGATAGGCAAGACGACAGCCAGGAGGGCCGGCAGCACCAGGGATGTGAGCGCGCCCTGGGCTGCAAGGCCCACACAGGCCGCGTAGTCGGGCGGCTCGGTGCCTGCCAGGATACCCGGGCGTTCGTCGAACTGGCGGCGGATCTCCTCAATCATGTCGAACGCGTTGTGCGTGACAGACAACATCGTCAGGGCACTGAAGAGCGGCGGCGTCACTGCACCCAACAGAACGCCGGCGACGACGACGGGCCGTCGCAGACTGATGACCAATTCCACACCCCTTGCCCCTACGACCTCTGCGTATGCCGCAAAGAGCGCCAGCACTGTGAGCGCAGCAGCGCTGATAGCGAAGCCCTTGGTGATGGCCTTGGCCGTGTTGCCCGCGGCATCAAGCACGTCGGTCGTATCAATTACTTCCTGCGACATCCCAGCCATCTCAGCGATGCCTCGGGCATTATCCACGATAGGCCCATACGCATCAGAAGATACGATCATCCCGCTGACAGACAGCATCCCCACAGCGCTGATGCCGACTCCGTAAATGCCACTGATCCCCGACAACTCCGCCAGATAGTAGGAAAGCAGCGTCGCCAGGACGATACCCACGACCGAGGGAACAATGCTGACCAAACCATAGCTGTAGCCGGTGATGATGTTGATGGCTGCCCCCGAACCCGAGACGCGGGCTGTCTCAAGCACGGGACGAAATTCAGCCGACGTGTAGTAATCGGAGGTGAAGCCGATGAGAACACCGGTGATGAGCCCCGCCAGCGTCGCCCACAGGACGCCGAGGTTATAATTGCCCAACACGATGACACCAGCAGCCAGCACAGCGAAGATCGCACAGGTGATAATCGTGCCGCTGTTAAGTGCCCTGCCCGGCTTGCCGCCCTTTCCCACGCGCACAAACTGGATGCCGATGAGCGAAGCGACAATGCCCAGTGTGCATAGGGCCAATGGAAAAAGCGTGTACTTGGACTGCAGCAAGGGATCGTTGACGAAAAGCGAAGCACCCAAGAGCATCGCCGCTACAGTGCTGGCCACGTAGCTGTCGAAGATATCGGCCCCCATGCCAGCCACGTCACCGACGTTGTCGCCGACGTTGTCCGCGACCACAGCCGGGTTCCGGGGGTCGTCCTCAGGGATGCCGATCTCGACCTTGCCAACCAGATCCGCCGCGATGTCCGCCGTCTTGGTGTAGATCCCACCACCCGCCTTCGCCAGCAAAGCCAGGGCCGACGCCCCGAAGCTGAACCCGAGAATAATCTCGGGATCCGCGGTGAGGAAATAAATCGCGCTCATGCCGATGACCGCCAAGCCCACCATAGCCAGGCCCATCACCGCGCCGGCATAGAACGCCACCTTGAAGGCACGACCAATGCTCTCACTGGCCGCTGTGGCGCTGCGTACGTTGGCCGACACAGCGACAGCCATACCCATATACCCAGCGACGGCAGAACACACTGCACCGGCCACAAATGCCAGGGCCATCCCAATACCCCGTGATGGGTCAACACCCACCGCTCCCATACCCAGATTCTCAATATCAAAACTGAACACGATAGCAATAATGACACCTAGCGCAACTGCAACAAGCGTGAGCGCCAGGTAGAGGCGGCGCAGGTAAGATCGTGCTCCCTCCCGGATCCAGGATGCGACTTCCTGGGCTCTCTCAGATCCAGCATCCTGCCGGTTGACCCACACGTACAACCAGATCGCGACTCCGACGGAAACGACGCCTGCTAGAGCAGATAAAAGCACCCAAGGCTGAGAAAATTGCATATTCACTCCTCCTACCAATGCGAGTTTAGGTCATAAATCAAGTCTACAGGATCTCAATCCAACAATTGCCCCGGTAGCAAGGCTGAGGCTCTGGCTATTCACGCCTGCGTCTCAACGATAGGCCCGTAGAGCAACCAGCAGTGTGATATTACTTCACATGTTGGCGGACCGCCACCAACGGTAGTGCTTCGCCCGCAGCTCCTCCTGCGAGGGCATGGGGAAGTATACGAATTGTTCCACATTCCCCACGAATATCCCACTCTGTATCGTGCGGTATGGGAACGAGGCTGGCTGGACACGGTTGACCATCTTGGTGTGGACCGTCTTGGTTTTCAGGTCAACCAGACACTGACGCAGGTGACCGACGTTGGAATAGGGCAGGTCACGTATATCACCGCGCTTCGGATCTCTCGCCAGTTCGCCCAGCCGCAGCTCGACGAAGCAGATCGCCGGCAATGAAAGCAGGCTCATCGGATTCTTGACGATGAGATCGTAGAAATCAGGAGGACCAAGGGAGCTGACAACCAGAGGATGCACCGGGGCAATCTCCTGGTAAAGATGCAAACCCACGGTCTCTTCAGGCAGTTCCGCGCTCGGCTCCAAAGCCAGGACCCGCCCATCCTGGGTTACCAGATAAAGCTTACGGATAACGTCCAGGGGGATATGTTCCAACGTCCTGTAGACCGATATGTAAATGGAGGCTTTCGGTGTTCCATCCTCATGCAGCACGCAGCGCTTGATGCCTTCTTCGATGCGGAAGTAATCGTGTCTGAAGTCTGGATCCAGTTCGAAGAAAATAGCTTGTCCACGCGACTTCTTGGAACTGCCGACCGCATAGTAAACTCCAAACTCCTCCGGCGTCAACATCGATGCAATCAGCGCTTCAGGAATCATGGACAAATACAGATGAACACTCATATACAACTCCTCTCTGTCTGTGGTGTGCCCCCTGATCAAGACGGCTGCCACCTTGCTTCAGACCACACAGAGCATATTATACTACATATGCGCAGGATCACGCCAGTCGACATTTGATCTGCCCCCATATCCCCCGCAGGGCCTCCGTCACCGGACCATCCGTGTAATCAGTCACTGGCCGACCTTGTACCATAGCCTTGGTGACAACAGTGTCATAGGGAATCAGTCCCGTCACTTGCACGCCCCGCCCGGCGCAATAAGCGGCGATTTGTTCAGACCGAGCCTGGTTCAGGTCAGCCTTGTTGATCGCCACCAGCGATGGCACACCAAAGTGATCGGTGGTGCCCAGAACCCGCTCCAGGTCATGCACACCAGACACTGTCGGCTCAACCACGTGAAGCGCCAGGTCCATCCCCGACGAGGCAGAGATGACCGGGCAACCGATCCCCGGCGGCCCGTCGACGAGTGTCAGTGCCGCGCCCGTGTCCAGTCCCAGAAGCCGGGCTTGCTGTTTGACCAGGGTGACCAACTTGCCAGAGTTCTCTTGACCAGCGAAGAGGTGAGCGTGGAACAAGGGACCGAAACGAGTGTCAGATCGGAACCATCGCCCTGCCAGTTGTTCCTCCATATGGATAGCGTCCTCCGGGCATTGGTAGACACAGGCAGCACACCCCTCACATCCCACGGCGTCCACTCGATACGTCTCATCGCCGGGCAGCACCGCGTCAAAGCGACACACATCCTCACACATGCCGCAAGAGATACACATCCCCGGATCAATCACAGCCAGCTTTCCACTCACGAAGTCGTGCTCCTCAAGCTTCGTGGGATCGAGCACCAGCTCGAGGTTGGCTGCATCCACGTCCGCATCGGCCAGGACGATGGACAGCTCCTGAGAAGCTATGTGAGCCAGTGCTGCTGTGACGGTTGTCTTGCCCGTGCCTCCTTTTCCGCTCAGGATGACTAATTGTTTCATTCTCCCTGCCCCCTATCTCCAACTCCTCGCCCCTCCCCCTCCACCTGCAACTGCTCGATCGAAGCGTATAGCTCTCGGAACTGTTCCCGGTAGCCCGGCAGCTCATCCACCATCGCCACCCCCTCGGAGTAGGCCTCGGCGATCCGCCGGTCCAGCGGGATCCGCATCAGGATGGGTATATCCCGAGCAGCACAGTAGTCGTCAACGCCGTGGTCCCCCACCCCATCGCGATTGATCACCACACCCACAGGCAGACCCAACTCATCCCTGGCCACCTCCACTGCGAGCCGCAGGTCGTGCAAGCCGAAGGGAGTTGGCTCAGTCACCATCAGCACGAAGTCAGCCCCGCGCATAGACTCGACGACCGGGCAGGCGGTGCCTGGGGGGGCATCAAGGATAACCGTTCGGCCACCGGAAGTCCCGCCAGGCGAAGTCGAGGCAGTTCTGCCGAGCGAAGTCGAGGCACCAGGCGGGATGACCCACCGCTTCAACTGACGGATAATGGGGACAGCCATCGGCTCGCCTACGTTCATCGTCCCCTGCGCGAACTCAATCGGCCCAGCCCAACCCCGCTCGATCGTACCTGTCACGTGCAAGACTTCGTGGATCGCCTCCGCGGGGCAGTTGAGGGTACAACTGCCACAGCCGTGGCATAGTTCCGGGAACACCAGCACCTTCTCACCAACCACGGCGATGGCGTTATATTGACACACTTCGGCACAGCGCCCACAGTGAGTGCACGCGGCGATGTCCACCTCCGGGATCATCTGGCCCACCTCCATACGCTCCTGGATAGCAGGCCGCAAGAAGAGGCCAGCGTTTGGCTCCTCCACGTCGCAGTCCACGAGCAATGGACCGCCACGATTCGCAGACTCGCCTGAGCTCTCAAACCCACGATCCGACAACTCTTGAGCACCCGCTGCCAGACTCAACACCAGATTGACGGAGACAGTCGTCTTGCCTGTCCCCCCCTTACCACTCGCTATCGTAACAATCATGTTTTCGCTCCATATCCAAATTGCTACTACTCAGGCTCTTCTGGTACGTCATTCCGGGTGAGCGTAGCGAATCGAGGAATCTCCAGTTGCGATGGCACATGTGACTCCGACAAGAGATTCCTCGACTCTCTTCGGTCGCTCGGAATGACAGAGCTGAGCAGCAACTCCAAATCTAGAATTCCAACACAGTCCCTGCCGGGCAGGGAGCAACCCGATCTCCAAAGGCCTGGGCCAGGGCCACGTAGGCCGCCTGGCCCGTGCAGTGATTGGGATACAGCGCAGGCGGCCCCAACCGCTTCAGCGCCTCTATCAGTCGGCGCAGATGCGACCCATCGGCGCTGACCAGGTGTGTCCCACCGACTACCACCACCGGATCTCGCCCAAATACCCGCCGCACGTGCGATAGCGTGTTGAGGAGCCCGGCGTGGCAGCAGCCACAGACCAACACCAGCCCCTGGGGATCGTCTAGGATCATCGCCATATCGTCACGGTATGGATCTGGGACCCACCGTTCCCCCTCACGCACAAAGTGATGCGGGCTGCGCCCTTCCGGTTCTGGCCGTTCCGAAATCTCACCACTCGTCCACACGCCAGCCACGATCTCCTGGGGCGCGTCGCTCAGATGCAGATCGGCCTGCTGGCGCAAGACCTCCAAATCCACAGGCAACCCCTTTCTGATATAAGGGAAGCGAAGCGGCGCCTTAACCTCCATCCGCCCCGACCGCCGCGAGAACCGCTCTCGCCCAAGGTCGCAGTGAGCATAGACGGGCAGATCCGGTACGTGTTCCAGCAGGGCTGGCAGCCCGCCGGTATGATCCGGATGGGCATGGCTGAGTACGACGCCCACGATACTGTCGAGCGCGATCTTCTGCGCCTCCAGGTTGTGAAGCAGCACCGTGCCGCTGGCCCCGGTGTCGAAAAGGACCCGTGCCCCGTCCGATTCGATCAGAAAGGCCAACCCGTGCTCTCCCCAGAATGAGGAATGCGGATCAACAGCGTTATCTACCACACACGTAATCTTCATTTGATTCACCTTCAGCGGCCCACTTTTACCTCTCCCAGCACCACCCGATCTCCGGCCGGATTCCCAGCCACGTCCAGAAACGGCACGTTGATCACATCCGGATAACTATACTGACCAGCCCATACCTGGTAACGGCCCGGAGAGAGATCAGGCGGGATAGGGATCGGGAAGCGACTCAACACCAGGTCGCCAGCCGCCCAGGACGCGGTAGGAAAGCCGGCCACGTCGTGCTGACTCCGCAGAATCCCCGCCTCATCCACCAGATGGGCGAAAAAATGATAGCTCGTCCCCGGCGGAGGCGGGGAGCGAACCCACCAGGTCAGCCAGACCTCCAGAGTCCCGTCAGCGGGTGGTGTACGGGCCACCCCGTAGCCCAGAAAGACCGTGCCATTGGCGAACGGGACCCCTTCCGGGAACCGGGTCAGTCCAGCCAAGACGTCCTCCCGCTCCGCGCCGCTCCGATGGAACAGCCGATAGGTCCATCCATCCGGCAGAGCAACCACCGGGCCGGACTGCACGTAATCCATAGCCCCCAGCCGGCTCAAGACTGGTTGGAGGTCCGAGGGACTCTCTTCCACCGGCCCCACCAGGTAGACAGCCTGGGCGCTATCTGGCACCGGCAGCGCCCATCTCCCATCGGCGAAACGGTGCGCATGTCCGAAGAGCAACGCTTCAAATACCGCCGGTGTTTCGTCCGAAGCCGGGTTCACACCTGTGCTCAGCACGATGATCTCCGACGAACCGGCCAGCCGTCGCGCCTCCTGGGCTGCTGCCCGCGTATACTTCAAGGGAATACCATAGCCCCCGGTGGTGGGATGCCGGTCCATGAAGACGAACAGTCGGCCCAGCACAGCAACCTGCCATCCCCCCCACAGTAGTAAAGCCACAGCCAGCGACAACGCAGAGACCGGCAAGCGCCGACCGATCAGGCGAAGCTTGGGCCCCCGGAGGCGGGCCAGCAAATCCACCAGCAGGATAGAAATGAACAGGAACTGAACCGGATAGAGCAAGATGAAGTAGAAGGGGTATACAGGCGCAGTCGGCCGGCTCTGCATCGCGATGGGCACGACAAACCACATGAACAACAGGAACATAGAACGGCGGCGCTCCCTGGGACCCCGGATAAGCAAAACCACTCCATAGGCAAGGGC
>Ga0180432_10006322_pt1 | contig 15392 bp, 12 predicted proteins | sample SS_ome_10_FD_132414 | JGI IMG/M metagenome (GOLD analysis project Ga0180432, IMG submission 132414) | Hypersaline lake sediment archaeal communities from the Salton Sea, California, USA - SS_1_MS_2 metaG | ecosystem: Environmental > Aquatic > Non-marine Saline and Alkaline > Hypersaline >... | reverse complement strand
GTGCGGCGGCAGGACCGTGTCGAATGCTTGGTATGCTCCACCAATCAGGCACGAGTTCGTTCAACACACTTTTTGGTGCGTCTTTCATTGCATCGTGCAGCACAACAGCTCTCCGCCACCGCGCTCGTTCCTCGATCGATACTCCCATTTCATTTGCCCACTCAGACACGAGCGCCGCCACACCTGCAACATGAGCACGTCGAGATTCATGAATATGCGCCCAGGAAGGAAACTCGAGCGGCTGTGCCTCCAGATTCAGCAGCTGCTCCAGCTCTGAAATTTCACGTTGCCAGAACTCGCGATTGGGAATCTCTGGATGTGGTAACTCGAGATCGAAGCTAGATTCGACCCTGTTGCCAAACTCAACGATATCCAAATCGAGCGTCCTGGCTCCCCATTTCTCTACTCTCACCCTTCCGTTTTCTGCCTCGATCTTCTGGCAATACTGTAGCAATTCGCCGGGTGACAGTTCGGTTTCCAACAGCACCATCTGGTTCAGGTACGGCCCTTGGTTGTGCGGTCCGATTGGTGCGGTCTCTTCAATTGAGCTGGCCACGAGAAGTTTCGTTTGCTCCAGCTGTGACAGTCGTTCGCGGCCGTTGGACAGGTACCGGCGACGATCACCTAGGTTTGAACCGAGCGCCAAAAAGACACGCTCGGGCATCGTCACTCCTCTCGCAACCTGTCGACGACGACTTCTACATGGTCTACGGGGCCGTCGATCGGGGCGTGGGGTTTTCGAGCAGCCACTCTCGCCCGTCGAACGCCACGAAACTCCAACGCGCGGGCCGCGATCTGCTCACATAGACTCTCGAGAAACTTGTGGTGACTGCCGTGCACTGTGTCGCTGACCACGCGATACAGATCGCGGTAGTCGAGCAATGCATCGGGTGATTCGGTTTCCCCAACACGACGAAGCGACACCCACACCCTGAGGTCGAGTTCCAGAGGTTGAGGAATGTGGTGCTCGTGGGGCAGTAGCCCGACGCACGTGTGGAATCGCATCCCGTTCAGGGATATGCTGTCCTTTTTTGACACGTGCGAATGGTACTTCGAAGTGCCGCAATCTCAAAGATTGCGGACCGATCCGTCCGTTGTGAACCGGCGCGTCACCTCGGCCAGCATCGAGGCAATTGAATCCAACTCGCTCGTGGCTGACCCGAGGTCGTCCACACCGGCCTGGACATCCCGCACTCTTGCCAGCATTAGATCCGCATCTTGGCGGTTGCGCGACGATATGCCCGAGATACCATCCATGTGAAACCGCAGCTGGCCGAAAGACTCCTGTTGGTGCTCTGCAGTGGCGGCTATCCGACTGGCATGTTCGGTGGATTCGAGGGTTGCTGCGACAATCAGTTCGAGCGCCTTGAGCCCTTCAGTGCTCATGTGTTCTACACCACCCACGGTACTCTGCCCGCGGCTCATCTGATCAACTACCTGCCTGAGGCGAATCTGCATGTCTTCGACCAATTGGCCCGCCTCAATTGCAGCGTTGCCACTCTGTTCGGCTAGCGATCTGACCTCTTTCGCAACCTCGGCAAAACCGCGCCCGTGTTCGCCTGCCCGAGCCGCCTCGATCGCAGCATTCAGTGCAAGCAGGTTCGTCATGTCCGCCTGTTCGCGAATCGATGCCAAGAACCTCACAATGCGTCTGCTTGCGGCATCGAGTTGGTCCACTTTCGCGGAACTCTCGGCAACGAAGGACTTCAATGCTACGAGCCTTTCAATCGCACCGGCAATCGTCTGCCTGTGTCTCTTGGCGGCGTCACTCGCCTTTCCGCTCGCGGAAGAAGCTTCAGCACTGTTGTTCACGACTTCCCGCGATGCGTCACTGAGGTTGAGTGTTGCCGCCAATCCGTCTGCCACATCAGCATCCTGTTGGGATAGAGCCGTCACAATAGCCTTGGCCGACTCGGCCATAGCCGCAGCAGCGTCGCGTAGGGCGTTTGCCGCATTCGCTAGACTCCCAACCTGCACACCAATTCTGTGAACAGTGTCTACGAGTGGCTTGCGTAGTTGCGCTATGTGCAGAGCAGTGGCAATGCGGTGGGCACACGCACCTACGAGCGCCACCTGGCGACGCTCGTACTCGCGTCTCTTGTGATGTTCGAGTTCCAGCGTCCCCAGCATCTGGTCTCCAAACAAGAGCGGCTGAATAACGATGCTCTGGATGTTGGACGGCAGACGTAGCGCCCTCACATCTCGATCGCCATCTAGTATTACGATAGCCTCGCGCAGCTCGACAACTTGTTCGCGAAGTTCCTCCAGCGCTGGCGACACTTCACCGTTAACGTGCTCCGCCTCCGTACCACGGTACAAGAGCTCGAAACCGTCCTCGGTACGCCTGTAAACGCGGTAATCGTTCCAATCCAAGATGCGATGTGCGAGGTGTTCGAGTTGCGCAAGCGATTGGTCCAATTCCACGGTGCTGGAAAGAACCGATTCCATTGCGTGGATCTTCGTCAGCTGTTCCGCATGCACTGCTTCTTCAATAATGCGTTTGATCGCAAATATTCCGAACAGCAGTAACGTTCCTACAAACGCCCATGTGATTGGCGGCAGATTCACGATTGTCAGTACACTCACAGCCGCAGCGACGAACATCACTCCGTAAGTCAAAACCTCGTAGCGCAGAATGAAATGCGCTTCGTGTGCTTCCAGCTTTCTTCGCAGCGCGAGAGTGAAGTAGAACAGGAAACGCGTGACCCCAAAGTAGGAGAGCACGTAGACTGTGAGTGCGGGAATGGACTCAACGGACAGCGGTGAAGTGGTGTTCGAGAACGCGGCCACGGCAGCGAACAAACCATACGCGGCCATCAGGCCAACTACTTCTCTGCAAGCATTGACCAATGACGCATAGGCCGTCTTTCGCACAACCATCAGGTCGGCTGTGAACATACCTGAGGTTAGGCCAAGGACAGTTATTCCGGGCCCGAGCAGCAATGGTCCGGCCAGCGCCACCACAGGAATGAGAGTCACATAAGAGTACTTTCCCAACGCCAGCTGAGCGGGACGCACCAGCGCCGACAACAGAAACACCACTCCCACCATCTCCACCTCGCCCAGCCAGGCACGATCCACCGCGGGTACAACGACAAACAACGCGATCCCAACGACCCGAAGGTAGGTGGAGTACGCCTGGACAAGTCGTCGGATGGTCAAGGAACTCACGGTGACAGTCGGTCGGGCAAACGGTGGAAATCCAAGAGGGCGGACAACCTCAGCATGTGCCTGTGCACATCGTAGGACTCAAACGAAGTAGTCCGAGGGGTTGATCCCATACTTGGATGGATTGGTCACCTTGATGATGGAACGCGCATAGGTCCCTTCGAGACCAGGCTCCGCCAGGTCGACAACAGGGCCTTGTCTCAACATCGCACCTTCAGCAGTGCAAACGATCCTCACGAGAGGCCTGTTAGAGAGTTCTAGGTTGGGATTCGCGGCGTGGACAATTCCTATCTCGTAGGTGTCGAGAATCACGCATGTGCCGACCGGATATATGCCCAGGAGGTTGATGAAAGCCTTCACTAGCGAAGGGTCCAATCCTCTCCGCCGATTCTCCCACATTTCTCGCAGCACCTGGTCAGGTTGAATCGGATCCTCCTGGTACACACGCCGCGAAGTAGCCGCGTCGAACCCGTCGGCGATGGCTACGATCTTCGTGAATAGCGACGGGGCCCTCTGGCGAATTGCCTTGGGGTAGCCCGTGAGATCCACTTTCATGTGATGCTCGTGAGCAACAATGATCCCGCGATAGGGGATTTCCCCGTAGCCTCGAAGCCCGAAGAGTGTGAGCATCCCCATCCACGGATGAGACTGCATGATCTTCCACTCATCGTCGCTCAAAGCCCCCTTCTTGTTCAACACGTCGAGAGGCACACGACTCTTTCCGACGTCGTGCATCAGTGCGGCCATACCAAGATCGTACAACTGCAGTTTCGACAGGCCCAGGCGTTTCCCGATAGACACACTGAAGATTGTCACATTCACCGAATGGACAAAGGTGTACTCATCGTAGTCTCTGATCGTGGTAAGACCCACCATCGACGTCTCGTTCCTCAGAACCTGGTCGACGACTCCCTGCACCGCTCGTTTGACCTTCTTGATGCTGGCCGACCGCCCCATCCGTATGCTGTTCACCACATCTTTGGTGACTGCAACCGACTGTTCGTAGGTCCTCTTAGCGATTTCTTTGGCCTCTTCAGCGTCAGCGTACTCTTCACTCTCGGTCGGCGGATCAACGGATATGTGTGTAACGCCCCCCTCCTGAAGACGACGCTGCAGGTCCGTCAACTTGTTTGGGTCGGATTCACGCGGTGCAGAGGCCAAGATCAACGAAAGGAAGATCTGCCATTCACGACGTTCGACTTCCTCTCCCACATACACGGAGCCGATGCCGCACTGGCCCATAGTGCTGAGGATATGACTGAACGACGAGTAGTTGTCCAGCCCGATTCGCAATCTCGTCGAATTCACGAAGATGAATTCGCCCGCGAGCTTCACCTCCATCTCCGGCTCGACCTGAAGCAGGACCGTCGCGCGTGCGTGAACATCATCCAGGGCTCTCTGCACCTGAACGTTTTCCACAGGATAGAGCCTCAGGTTCTTGAGCGCGGCGTAGAATGCGAGCAGAAAGTCGCGCCCTCCCTGGCGGAGCACGACCTCTTCAGAATCACGGGAACCACTCGGGAACGATTCGCGCGAGCCTAAACCGGAGTCGCCGTGTTCAGTCATATCACGTCATCTCGCGGAGCGCACCGTTGATCGCGTTCCGCACGAGAGGATCCTTTTCATCTTTGAGAGCTGAATTGAGCAGCTCACGCGCCTCATCTCCACCAATCTTGCCCAATGCCATCGCCGCACACGCTCGAGTTTCCGGATCCTCCCTACGTTTGAGCAGTCCTTTGCTCTTGATCATCGGCCGTAAATGTCCTAGCCCGTTCACGCCTGCGAGCAATCCATATGCCTGAAAGAACGCCTTCTTTTCTGTCAGATCAGCGTTTTTCATTGTCTTTCCAAGGACCGCAGCTTCTATCTTGCTGAACGCACCCCGGTGCCCACCCTCAGAGAGGACTCGTACCGCGGCCAATCTGACATCTCTATCTGTATCGTCGACAGCCCTCTCGAGTTGTTTCATTGCTCCGGGCGATCCGATGGCTGCGAGCCCAGAGGCAGCCGCAGCCCGGATTTCCGTGTTCTCTCGAGCCAGCAGACCTCCGAGTGCTGGAACGAATGTCGGCAGTTTCAGCCCGGCTATCAGCCTGAGCATACCTAGGAGCACCGTCTCGTTCTCGGACTCGAGAATGTTGGCAACTTGGTCGGGATGAGCCTGCACCAAACGTTGCGCGGCGTTCTCTAGAAGTTCTCTGACTCTCTGGTTGGAGAGTTGTGGCAACCACTCCAATACTGCTTCTAGTGCTTCCGCTCTCAACTCGCTGAACAGTCTCGACAGCTCTTCCTCGGTAGGATGTACTACAGCCTCGTCGAGCGATTGCATCAGCTGTCCAATCGCCTCTCGTTGGGACAACCGAGCAGGTAGTTCTTCCAGTTTCTTGCGGTGTTCAGGCAACATTTCGCGGGCACGTTCCAGAACCACTTTCAGCTCACTGAGAATGTACGCCACCGACCGAAAATCACTCGCTCCAAGCAGGTAAGGAACGAAATTCTCGAGGATGGAGATCAACTCGGTACGTACGGCCGCATACGTCTGCAGTTCCAGCTGATCGAACACCAGCGCTAGGACGTTGCCCCTGAGGTCCTGGCTGTATTCGCGTTCGATCTCTGCTTCGATATACTTGAGTTCATCGTCGTCCAGGAAGTACAGAGTCGCATCGAAATCTTCCATGCTGACGATAGTGGGTGACGGCTCGGGCTGTTGGGCGTCCTCGGCAACCTGTTGCTGCACCTCCTCCTCGGACGGCCCGTCCGGACCTCCAAAACCAGACTCGGAAGGTTCTAGCGGTGGGACACCTTCCTCCCCCAACTCGATCGTCACATAGCGGACAAACTGAAAATCCTGCTCCCACAACAACGTCAGCAGATCGTCATCGGAGTCGTCGGTGAGCCCACGTGCCTTGTGGATCACATCGAGCAGCCTAATAACCTCCTCGTCTTCGATCCCCGGCGACAGAGTCAACAGGCGCATGCCGTCTTTGAACAAGACCCACGGCACCGAATCGCCCTTGTCGGGTTGCGATAGGACTACCGCATCTTCCCATGTGAATTCTGACTCCGTTACGCTGAGATTCAGTTCGAGGCATTCGTCCCAGACAGGCTCGAACGCAACACGAATGTTCTCCGCAGCTTTCTGGTAGATGGGGTTGTTGGGAAGATAGAGTTGTAGTGCACGCAACCCTTTGACGAGAACCTGCATCAGATTCTCGACAGCAGTGGTATCCACTTCCTGCCCAGTAGTTTCCAGTTCAGTCAAATGTCGTATGCTCCGACTTCAGCTGGCGGTGACCGCTTTACCATGCACTCCGCAACTAGTCATGTTCGGGCCCCAGACACTCATAGTCAAGCCCTTAAAACGCTCCGCTTCAAGTGACGAGAACTTGGTGTTGCTTTTCGGTTTGTGTTCGGGTAAATTGTTTCGGAATATTTTCGGTCAGAGACAAGCCGGAGCAAGGGTCATGACACTCACGCGCCGCCAGAAGCAGATTCTCGATTATCTCGAAGGCTACATCGCCGACAACGGCTATGCTCCGTCGTTCGAGGAAATCGCAGCACGCTTCACCTTTCGTTCGCTCGCGACAGTCCACGAGCACCTCACCAACCTCGAGCGGAAGGGCTACATCACTCGCGCGCACAATGAGAGTCGTGCCATCGAACTCAATCTCCGCCCGGGCAAATCGGGGGCTGTCGACCTACCGCTGTTGGGACAGGTAGCCGCGGGCGTCCCGATCGAGGCTGTCCCAAACCATGAGACCATATCAGTCCCCACCGAGCTCATCCCGCGACGTGGCAACGCGTACGCCCTTCGCGTGAATGGCGATTCGATGATCGATGAGCACATCGCGGACGGAGACTATGTCGTTGTTCACGGCCGTCAAACTGCGGATAACGGCGAAATGGTAATTGCTCTCGTTGACGGAAATTCGGCAACGGTGAAGAGGTTCTTCCGGGAGCCCGGTGGATGGATACGTCTCCAACCTGCGAACGATCAGGTACGCCCCATCCGGGCTCACGAAGACGATGTGCTGATCCAGGGTGTTGTTGTCGGGGTGATTCGGAAATATTAGCCGGCTTGCCGTCGCGTTTGATCTCACCTTAGTTTGCCCACCATGAGTGGCACACCAGTCATTGCTGTACTCCAATACGATGGAAGTGATTTGGCCGGATGGCAGATGCAGCCGTCTGTGAGGACCGGCCAGGGCGAGTTGGAGGCTGTTTTGGAACGTCTCGTCGGCCATCGAGTCGTTACCAGAGCTGCCGGTCGTACGGACGCCGGTGTCCATGCTCTCGCACAGGTAGTCAGTTTTGTTGTCCCCGAGCGTTGGGCAGCCGAAGAGTTGCAGCGCGCGGTCAGAGCACTGTTGCCCGAAGATATTTGGTTGGTGAAGCTGGGGCGGTCGCCTGATGGTTTTGATGCGCGAAGACATGCGACCGCTCGGCGATATCGCTATCTGATCGGTTGTGACGAGGGATCTCGTTCGCCGTTCCGCCGACCATATGAGTGGGCTTTGGGCCGTCCTCTGAACCGGGACCTTCTGCATGCGGCCTGCGCGCCGATAACCGGCGAGCACGATTTCAGGGGCTTCTGTGCCGTCGGGCAGGACAAACCACACTACTTCTGTACGGTGACCGCAGCCGAATGGCAAGAGCGAGTCGCCGGTGAAGGGTTTATCTTTGAAATTGAAGCCAACCGATTCCTGCACAACATGGTCAGGTTCCTGGTTGGCACGATGGTAGATGTGGCACGTGAACGGAGACCGGTTGAAGACGTGTCACGGATATTGGCCGAGAAAAGCAACAAGAATGCCAGCCCTCCCGCGCCGCCCGAGGGGTTATACCTGCTGGGTGCGCGGTACCCCCAAATTGACGAGGTGATCGATCAATGAAGTTCTTTCTCGATACTGCAAACCTGGCCGAGATCGAATGGGCAGCCAGCGCCGGCTTGATTGACGGAGTGACCACGAATCCCACCTTGTTGGCCAGAGACGCAGGCGATACTGATCCGAACGAGTTGCTGAAACAGATTTGCAGTGTAGTCAGCGGGCCGATCAGCGCAGAAGTCATCTCATTGGATGCCGACGGCATGTATGAGGAAGGCCGCAAGCTCGCGCGGATCGCGGACAACATTGTCATCAAGATCCCGATGCTCGAGGAAGGAATGGTGGCGACGCAGAAGCTCAGGGCCGAAGGCATCGGAGTCAACGTGACCCTTTGCTTCAGTTCGGTTCAATGCCTGATCGCCGCCAAAGCCGGCGCAACCTTCGTATCGCCATTCATCGGGCGTCTCGATGACATTGGACACGAAGGCATGGATGTTATCCGCGAGACGCGCATGATATTTGACAACTACCAAATCGAGACTGAACTACTTGCCGCATCGATTCGACACCCCAGACATGTGGCTGACGCAGCCCTGCTGGGGGCGGATATCGCCACTATTCCGACGAGCACCTTAAAACGCCTATTGCTCCACCCCCTCACGGATAGGGGAATTGATCAGTTCCTCAACGATTGGAGCAAACTGGCCTCTCGCAAAGAGACAGCAGAGTGAAATCAAGTCATGGGTTGCTGTTGCTGATCTCTCTGGCGGCATGTGGGGACGCCGAGCCGCAGAGTACGAGTGACGAGACCAGTCCAATACCGGCACCTAGACCGGCACAGCTGACCGACAGCATTCAGTCGTCGCGATACTCTGCGATAGTGACAGCGGCTGCCCGCGTCGCTCCGGCGGTCGTGAGTGTGAATGTGACTCGCCGGACGACGCGCTCTCCTCGTACCGCCTGGGAACTCTTCTTCACGCCACGCGGCTCCGAACAGGTTGTGGAAGGATTCGGATCTGGTTTCGTGATCACTTCGGACGGGATAGTGATCACCAATCAGCATGTCGCTGCTGGAGCCCAGGAAATATTCGTTACCACGAGAGATGGAATCGATTACGAGGCTGAACTGCTCGGTGAGGATCCTCTCACCGACATTGCCGTGTTGCGGATTGAGGGTGATAACCTACCAACTGCTCCGCTGGGCAGCAGCAGCGACCTGGTAATCGGAGAATGGGTTATAGCGATCGGCAACCCTTACAGCTACCTGCTGGGGAACTCCGAACCGACAGTCACTGCCGGCGTAGTGAGCGCAGTGGGTAGAGACCTGATTCCTTCAGGTGAAAACTCCGGCATTTATGTAGGCATGATTCAGACTGACGCAGCTATCAATCCCGGCAACAGCGGCGGGCCTCTAATAAACGCGCTGGGCGAAGTTGTTGGAGTAAACGCCTCCATCTTCTCCAATACCGGAGGATCTGTTGGGATTGGGTTTGCAATTCCCATCGAGCGCGCACTGAGGGTTGCCGACGAACTGAGCCGTTTCGGCGAAGTGCGGCGATCTTGGATGGGTTTGGACGTTGCAGGATCCGACGAGTTGCGAAATTGGAAGCGCGCTGGCGGACTCGAAGTGACGGAAGTTGCACCCGACAGTCCGGCCGATCGAGCCGGCCTACGCGAAGGTGATGTGCTTGTGTCTGCCGACCGTCACTCAACCCGCACTTTCCTTGACTGGGAGGCGATCAAACTGGACGTCGGGCCCGGAGACTCGGTAAACGTTACCTACCGGAGGCGCGGACGCGATTCGCAAACTGTGGTGGTCGTAGAGAACCTACCGACGACCAGCGCCGAACGGATATCGACGCTTGGAGACATTGAGCTGATAACGTTGACGCCGGCGATTAGGCAGGAACGCAGTTTCGAGTTCGAGAATGGGGCGCTCATCTACCAGATCGGCGGTCCCGCAAGGCGGAGCACCGGCCTGAGGGCAGGAGACTTGATCGTACAGATCAACCGCCAACGCATAACCCGAGCCGAACAGGTTACCGAGATCTTCAACCAATACCAGGGTAGGCGGGCACCGATTCGAGTGTACGTCGAACGCGATGGGAACGTCAGATTCACCGATTTCTACGTGGGCCGATGACTGAACACGACCGCTACGTATCGCCGCTCAGCACGCGCTATGCATCCACGGCCATGCAACAGCTTTGGAGTGCAAAACGCCGCGCACGGCTCTGGCGCGAGCTGTGGCTCGCTTTGGCCGAAGAGCAACAGAAGTTGGGGCTCGAGATCCCAGATAGCGCATTAGAAGAGATTCGAGCCCATTTGGACGATGTAGACCTCGACAAGGTACGGGAATACGAACAGCGGTTTCGCCACGACGTGATGGCTCATATCCACGCTCTGGGAGATCTTGCCCCTTCAGCCCGGCCGTTTCTGCACCTTGGGGCGACGAGTGCCTTCGTAACTGACAATTCTGAAGCGATCGTCATTCGGGAAGCGATGGGAATCGTGTTGGGACGGTTGGTGATGGTGCTGAGGGCTCTGGAGAGTTTTGCATTACGAATGGCGGCCGCTCCCACCGTTGCGTACACTCACTTCCAGCCAGCGCAACTCACGACCGTCGGGAAGCGCGCGACGCTCTGGCTTCACGACTTCTATCTCGATGCCATCGGTATCCGCGACGCCATCGAGACTATGGTCTGCAGGGGATGTAAGGGAACCACGGGCACACAGGCCAGCTACCTGGACCTGTTTCATGGTGACCACGAAAAGGTCCGGCAGTTGGATCAGGCGTTGGCAACTAGAATCGGCTTCAGTGGCTCTATTGCGGTGTGTGGCCAGACTTACTCTCGAAAACTCGACAGCCGCGTTCTTGCTCTGCTGAGCGGAGTGGCCCAGTCAGCCTCGAAGTTCGCCACTGATTTGAGGCTGCTGCAACACGAAGACGAAGTGCTCGAGCCCACCGAAAGCGAGCAGATTGGCTCGAGTGCAATGGCATACAAGAGAAACCCGATGCGTGCAGAACGTATCTGCGCGCTCGCGCGACACTTGATGGCCCTCGAAACGAATGCGGTGCACACGGCTGCGACACAGTGGCTAGAGCGTACCCTGGACGACAGCGCGAACCGCAGGATTTCCTTGCCGGAGGCATTTCTTGCCGCCGATGCCGTACTGATTCTGTGCACGAACGTGGCAGGTGGGTTACAGGTCAATGAAGCAGTTCTAGCACGGAATGTATCGCGAGTCATGCCGTTCATGGCGACGGAAAGGTGGTTGATGCTTGGTGTCCAAGCAGGCAGCGACCGACAGACTCTGCATGAGGTAATTCGCCGTCACAGTCGCGCGGTCAGTGAGGCAATGGCAAACGGTGCCGAGAACGATCTACTCGAACGATTGGCCGCCGACGAGGCATTCTCTGGAGTCGATGCGGATGCGCTTCGCGCCGAGCTGGACCCCACACGGTACATCGGTAGAGCCCCCGAACAGGTTCGCGAGTTCTCCGAGGGACCGCTGAAAGGCCTTTACGAAACACTCACACAATACGAAGCGCCCGACGAGGCGAAGGTAACGCTATGACTTCTACTCCACTGGTGCAGAGCAATCTTCCACTTCCACTCCTTCGTGCCGGGAAGGTGCGCGAAGTATACGAGGTCGACGACGAATCGTTGCTCCTCGTAACTTCAGACCGCATCAGCGCGTTCGACGTCGTCATGGAGGAACCAATTCCGCACAAGGGTGCGGTGCTCACGCAAATGAGCAAGTACTGGTTCGATACCCTGGCCGGCATCGTACCGAGTCACTTCATCTCGGCCGACGCAGACGAGATTATCGAAAAAGTCCCGGTCCTCGCCGATCACCGCGACGAGATCCTCGGAAGAGCCACTCTGGCCAGGCGGCTGGACCCGGTGATGTTTGAATGCGTCGTCCGGGGTTATTTGTCCGGTTCGGCCTGGAAGGAGTACAAGGCTAGTGGAACGCTTGCTGGGGAACCGCTGCCGGAGGGACTTGTAGAGAGCATCGAACTGGAGGAGCCGATTTTCTCGCCTGCCACCAAGGCTGAAGAGGGCCACGACGAGAACGTTACATTTTCACGAGTCGAAAACGACTTGGGATCTGAACTCGCCAGTTTCCTGCGCGACACCAGCCTCGAACTCTACAGCGCCGGCCGCACACAGGCTAGAGAACGCGGCATAATTATCGCGGATACGAAGTTTGAGTTCGGTCGTACAGCGGATGGTGAAGTCGTGTTGATCGATGAGCTGCTGACACCAGATTCATCCCGTTTCTGGCCGGTCGACAGGTACGAGCCCGGCAGAGGGCAACCCAGCTTCGACAAGCAGCCACTGCGGGATTACCTGGATGGCCTGAGGCAGCAGGGTAAGTGGGACCTGAATCCACCACCACCCAAGCTACCCAATGAGGTGGTTGAGGCAACGAGCGTGCGATATCGTGATGCGTACAAGAGAATCACCGGGGTCGATTTGCCACTAGATGTCTAGTTTGTTACAAACAAAACGTGTGCTGAATGCTGGACAGTGTGCTGGCTCCACCACATTATGGGGTGCCCCTTTTAGTCCGGAGTTGAGCCAATGAAGCGAACATCTCGGCGAAAAGGCAGAGTCGGCCGCGTCATCATCGTCGTGCCAAGTCTGTTCACGCTGGCGAACCTCTTCTTTGGCATATGGTCCATAGTCCTCGCGTCTCAGGGCTCGTTCTACCTCGCAAGCTGGTGGATCGTGATTGCAGGCGTGCTCGACATGCTCGACGGGCTCTCAGCTCGAATGAGTAAAACAGATACGCAATTCGGAGCACAACTCGACTCGTTGATCGATATCGTGAGCTTTGGCGTTGCACCAGCGGCACTGATTTACTTCCTCGAGCTGTCGTCAATGGGGCCCTACGCATGGGTGTTTGCTTACGCATTCGTGGTATGTGTAGCCCTGCGGCTGGCACGGTATAACACCCAACAATCCGGGCCGTCCCCATCGTTTGTGGGGCTTCCCTGCACTGCTGCTGGGATGACTTTGGCCACGTACTACCCGTTTACGCGAACGGAATTCTTCAGTACCCAACTGGGCCACCTACCTTGGCCGCAGATTGTTATTTTCCTGATGATTGCGCTCAGTTTGGCGATGGTTAGCCAGGTGCGGTATGACAAGCTCCCAGGTATCGGGTTGAGAACAGCGCGCGGGCTTACCGGCCTTGCGTTCAATCTGAGCATCCTAGGATTTGGGATCTTTTCCCGCGACATCTTCTTCTTCCCTCTCGGAATCGTATATGCCGCCTATGGATTCGGAAGAGCTGCGGTCATCGGTTTCCTGCTGCGGGGGGAAGATGACGACGAACAAGATGACGTGGAGACACACCCGTCCAAACCGCTGTTGGTAGACAAGATCGGCGAGCCCCCAAGCCGTGAAAGCGGCCGCTCCAAGTGACCCAATTGCACCAAAATCATTTCGCTCTGAGGCCGAAATCATTACTATCTGTGGTGTGAATCACGGAATATCCCGGTGCAATACTAGAGATTTGCCGTTGGACCGGGTGATTTCGCCGCAAGACGTTGACCGCTTGGGAGGAGGCACGGTATGAAATGGCCGACCTTCATTATTGCAATTATGTTGTGCGTAGGCCTGACAGGATGTGGTTTTTTTGGGGGAGATGAAGAGGAAACACCTGCTGAGAGCCAGGTAGCCACGCCCGTCGATACGACCGTGGCAGGTGAGCCTGAACTCGAACAGGCGCCGGCGCTCGAACAGGAACCTGTGGGTGTACCTGCTCAAACAGCTGCCCAGCAGGCTAGAACACAACCTGCTGCCTCAGGAGTCGACATGCCGTGGACACCCACACAGGCAGGAACTGTCGATCCGGGCATGACGCGTGAGCAAGTTGTCGACGCATGGGGTGCACCGGCGATCGAGCGTGCTGCGGAAAACTGGGTCTACATGCATTACAGAAATGGTTGTGAAGTCACTTGCGGTACCGACGACATCGTGTTCCTTCAAGACGGACAAGTGGTCGATGCGATAGTGCGTTGGCAAGGACACACGTACAGCGGCGTGTCCTCTTCGCCGCCGGGTCGAGAGGCAGAACCAACGCTACCTCAGGGAGGCATTGGCTAAATCCGCATTGTGGAAGGGCTTCACCAGAAGCCCTAGTTGAGTTTTCTTTATAGATTGGATCGGTTCGGATCGGGAGCGAGTTGTTACGCTCCCGATCGCGTTTCAGGACATGCTCCATGCGGTCGCCTCTGTTCGGGCACGTAATCTCCGAGCTAAGAAACGGCCACGAAAGTGGCCCAAAAGGAGCACGCTGACGGATGTGTGGAGTGATTGGCATCTCGGGAGTCGAGAATGCGGCAGAGGCTGCGTATCTCGCGTTGTACGCCCTTCAACACCGTGGACAGGAGTCCGCCGGCATTGTAGCCATCGACGGCGACGGCACTGCTCGTGCCCACCGCGCAATGGGCCTAGTTCAAGACGTATTCAAACCCGAGATTCTGAAGAGCCTGAAGGGTGACGTGGCAATTGGACACACGCGATACTCCACTGCAGGTAGCTCGGTAGTCACGAATGCTCAACCGAGTCTGGTGCATTACAGAGAAGGTCCGTTGGCACTGGCGCACAACGGCAACTTGACTAACGCTCAACACCTCAGATACGACCTCGTACGTACCGGGTCTATCTTCCAGACCACATCGGACTCAGAGGTGCTTATCCACTTGATTGCCCGTTCAGACGCAAGCGAAGTAGAAGATCAAGTGATGGATTCTCTCAGCCGAGTTGAGGGCGCATACACATTGGTGCTCACTGTCGGAAGAACGATGTACGGAATAGTAGATCCGCGTGGCTTCCGGCCTCTGGTTCTTGCACACCTCGGCGAAGGTTGGATGCTCGCCTCGGAATCCTGTGCGCTCGATATCCTCGGTGCCACTCCCGTGCGGGAAATCCAGCCCGGCGAATGGTTGAAGATCGAGGATGGCCAGGTAGTCGACCTCCCACCGATGCCTGCCAAAGAACATAGACGCTGCGTGTTCGAGCTCATCTACTTCTCGCGACCCGACAGTACCGTTTTCGGAGAGTCTGTCGACCACGCACGCAGACGCCTAGGTAGACAATTGGCCAAGGAACATCCGGCACCATCAGCCGATTGCGTTTTCTCTGTTCCCGATTCTTCCAACGCCATGGCACTGGGATATTCTGTGGAAAGCGGCATAAAATTGGAGTACGGCTTGATTCGAAACCACTACATTGGCCGGACCTTCATCAACCCCGGTCAAGCCGCTCGGGATACGAAGGTGCGCATCAAGTACAACCCCGTACGCGAAGTAATCGAAGGCAAGAGCGTTGTCGTCGTGGACGACTCGTTAGTGAGAGGTACGACTTCGCGGAGCCTAGT
>Ga0180432_10006321_pt1 | contig 15396 bp, 13 predicted proteins | sample SS_ome_10_FD_132414 | JGI IMG/M metagenome (GOLD analysis project Ga0180432, IMG submission 132414) | Hypersaline lake sediment archaeal communities from the Salton Sea, California, USA - SS_1_MS_2 metaG | ecosystem: Environmental > Aquatic > Non-marine Saline and Alkaline > Hypersaline >... | reverse complement strand
TCAGGGGAGGGTTGTTTTCGAGCAGGACCGTTAAAGTTCATCCCTCTGCTTCGATCCGTTCCAGGGATTTTATCAGGTGCATAAAAGCCCGGGTAATATGGTAGGGATCTTTTACCGGAAGGGCCACCACCTTATCCTCCGGTCTGCCCTGACGGTCGCGGATCTGGACCCACTCTTGGATATCCTTGTCCGGATTGGGAAAGGTATCGAACACGTACTCGTGATACTTCCAGTAGGTATCCATGAACCATAAATCCCGGGTGTGCTCGTAGGCCAGTATCAAGGCGTACAACGCCTCAGAATGAACCCACCAGAGCTTGTTGCTCCAGTTCTCGGTGAGCTCCACGATCATGTGATCGCCCCTGTTCTGCTCGGCAACGATACCTCTGGGCTTTCCGCCGTTCACATGCAGGAACTGGGGCAAACCGCCGAACTCCTCGTCCCAACCCTTGGAAGTCATCCAGCGCACGATATCCGCCCCGGCACGCAGAGCCTCTCGATCTTTAATCCTGTGGGCAAAGTGCATGATGAACCAGGCATCCTCCAGTGAGTGTCCCGGATTGAAGTATCCGCCCAGCATCTCATCGTAGGCGGTGGAATTGTCCTCTTTGACCGCCTCCAAAAGCACCTCCCGATCGGGCTTCACAAACACGGACAGCGTTTCCCGGAGTGAATCCCGAGCAATCTTCTCCAGGCGTTCTGCCGCCGGATCGTCGAAGAAACGGGCGATGTCCGCCAGCTCCTGAGCGGTTTCCAGCATGATCATCGATTTGCCGTGGGATTTGAATCCCACCGGTCTGTTGTGAGGAAAAGACTTGAACTCGCCACTGGACAGCCGGGCCCAGACCGAATCAAAGAGGCGAAGGGTAAAATCGAAATACTCCCGGCTGCCAGCAGCCCTGGAGTACTCTCCCATTCCGTAGATCAGGAACTCATCAGCCGAAATTCCCAGGTCGTACGCATCCCCTTGAGTCGGTTCCTTGATCGAACCGTCCCGGTTGGTAAGAATCGGTTTGCCCGCTTCGTCCAACACCCAGGCGCAGTTGCCGTTGGGCAGCAGGGCATGCTCCTTGAGGAAACGAGCACCCTCTTGCGCCGCTTCCCGAATCTCCTCCAGATTTTTATCGTTCGTATATCCTTGGAAGGCGTATACCAGACGGGAGAGCATCCACAGGAAGCGCCCTTGAGACCAGATATACTTGTGCTTCGATTTCAAGACATCTCCGGTGTTGTTGAAGCAGGTAAAGAACCCGCCATTCTCGTGATCGATACCGAAACGCATCCAGAATGAGATCAGGTTGTTGAATAGGTGATCGATGTAGAAATTCTTCAGTTCTGCGAATGTCATGGGCTTCATGTTCTTTCCTCCTGCTCAGCCTTTGATCGAGCCGATCATGATGCCGCTGGTGAAGTATTTCTGGATAAACGGGTAGATAGCCAAAATGGGGATCATGGCCACGATGGTAATGGCGGCCTGGATACCCTGGGGTCCGGCCTGGGTCATCATGGCCGACTGCTCGAAGGGCAGCTGATCCTCCAGCATGTGCTGGGTCAGGATATCCCGCAGCACAACTTGGATCGTATACTTCGAGGGGTGGGTCAGAAAAAACACCGCCGGCATGAAGATATTCCAATTGAAGATCAGGTAGAACAGACCGATGGCGGCGATCACCGGTTTGGATAGGGGAACAAAGATGCGGAAGAGGATGGTCAACTCCCCCGCCCCGTCGATGAAGGCCGATTCCTCCAGGCTGTCCGGTATGGTCTGGAAGTAGTTCTTGATGATGATCATGTTGAATGTGGTGATGGCGTAGGGCCAGATAAGGGCCCAGAGCGAGTTAATCAAGCCCAGCTTCTTGACCAGCAGGTACAGGGGGATGATCCCCACCGGGAAGAGCATTGTGAACACAGCGATTAGGGTAAAAACCGTACGGAGAGGCAGGCGCTTGCGGGACAGTGGATAGGCGATCATGAAGCTCATAAACAGGTTGATAGTGGTCCCGACAACCGCTACGAAGAAGCTGTTCTTGAAGCCCGAAACGATGCCCCTTGCCTGGAAGATCTTGACGTAGGTGTTGAGAGTAAACTTTACCGGCCACAGCCAGACCTGGCCTTGCTGGATGTAGAACTCCGGGCTGAAGGAACGGGCAAAAACGTTCAGAAAGGGAAAAACGCAGATGGCGGCGAATATAAACAGAAAAACGTAGACAAAGACCACGAAGATCTTCTCGGAGAGTCTGTAGTTATTGAAACTCAGCATCGGCATCGCAGGCCTCCTTACCAGAGCCCGTGCTCGGTCAGCCGCTTGAGCACCGCGTTGGAGCCGAGCACCAACACAAAACCAATGGCCGACTTGAACAGGCCGATGGCCGTGGTGTAGGCGAAACGCCCCCCCAGAATACCCTGACGGTAGTTGAAGGTCTCGATCACATCCCCAACGTCGTAGACCATGGGGCTGTAGAGGATATAGACCTGTTCGAAGCCCACGGTTAGCAGCTGTCCCAGCCGCAGGATGAAGAGGATGGTGATCACCGAGGCGATCCCCGGCAGGGTAATGTGCCAAATCCTCTGGAACAGGTTGGCCCCGTCGCAGATGGCCGCCTCGTAGGATTCCTGGTCCACTCCGGCCAGGGCGGCCATATAGATAACTGTAAAGTAGCCGCTATTCTTGGTGATCTCCGAAGCCACCAGGATGGGACGGAACCAGGCTTCACTTGCCAGGAAGTAGATTCCCTCGCCCCCCAGTTTCTCGATGAGTACGTTAAGCATGCCGATCGACGGGGAGAGGATGGCATACATAATACTGGCGTAGATCACCCAGGAGATAAAAAAAGGGATGAAGGTGATGGTCTGGATCGTTTTACGGTAGGCCCTGCTGAACACCTCGTTCAAGAACAGAGCCAGCACAATCGGAAAGGGGAAACCGATACCGATCTTTAGAGCGCTGATCACCAATGTGTTGCGCAACACCCGCAGAAACAGAGGATCCTGGAACAATGCTTTGAAGTTCCCGAATCCGATCCAGGGGCTGCCCCAGAATCCCTTGGCGTAGGAGTAGTCCTTGAAAGCGATCAGGTTCCAATAGTAGGGGATGTAGCGGAAGATTACGTACCAGGCCATGATGGCCAGGGCCATGAAGAACAGAAATTTGTTCTTGATGAACTGTTTGCGGAAGGATTCCCAACGACTTGCGACACTCATCACCTGTTCCTGAAAAAGATGGGGTTCAAAGAAAAGAGACTTTAAACCCCATCGGATTGAACTTCAAGACTGAAGTGTGCTACTTGACCGGGATCAGCTCATTGACCTCTTTTTCGATCTCCGGCCCGCCGTTGGCCTTGTAGAAGGTCAGCCACTCGTTCCAGACCTGATCGGCATCCTTGCCCGAAACGATCTTGGTGGCAATCTCCCGGAACATGCTCTGCAGATTGACGAAGTACTTGGCGTCCGCGGGCACCGGCACCGTTTTGGATGAGGTCACGGCCCATTTGTCGGCCAGCTCGTTGCCTTCGATCTGGGCTCCTCCCAGAGTGTTGAGGAACTGCTGGTAGACATGCTTGGCCAGGTCGCGGTCCGGCCAGGTGTTGGTCATGTTGGGATTCTCAATAGTCCAACCGGTACCGATGCTGGAGTAAAGCACCTCTTTTCTTCGTTCCTCGTAGTTGGGATCGGAAAGAGCCTCATCATAGGTGTAGTACACAGGCCAGCCCTTTTCGTTGAGCTCTTTCGGTGCAAAGGCGTAGTCTATCTGGCCCTTGGCCTTGAGGAAGAACTCCTGAGTGTAGGTGTAGTTGTACACCTCGACTGATTTCTCCAGGTTGTTGCCGGAGAAAAACACACTCCAAGGCTGACCTTCGTCGGAGGTGCCCTGTCCGTACGGTCCCTTGGGCGGGGCGATGGGCCACATCTTGGCTTCGGCTACTCCGGCTTTTTTCAGGGCGCTGTTCATCTCAGACAGCCGCCGCGGTTGGTGATACCACATGCCAATCTTGTTCTGCAGATAGGCGCCCCACCACTGGTTCCAGTCAAAGGTCAGAGACTCAGGATGTATCACACCCTCCTCGTACATATCCGCCAGGTACATCAGGGCTTCCTTCATCTGCGGCTGCACCCAGTCGTTGGTTTGCTTGCCGTTGCGCACCCGCCAGATGCCGATCTGATGATGATTCGGAGCCACGCCGAAGGCGTGAAACCAGCTGTCGATGAAGTTGATATTCTGTCGGAAAGCGGTTCCGTAGGTATCGTCCTTCCCGTTGTTGTCGGGGTCATTGAAGGTGAAGGCCCGGGCCGTATCACGGAACTCATCCAAGGTCACCGGTACGGGCATACCCAGATTGTCCAGCCAGTCCATGCGGATGTTCTGGGCAAAGTATTTCAGGCTGTAGCTGCCGGGAATGGCATACTGCTTGCCGCCATACTGACCGAAGGCCAGATGTCCATCCCGGGCGTTACCGACAATATCCTTACCCACTTTAGCCAACACATCATCAAGCGCAGCGGCCAGATTGCCATCCACCAGCTGGGGTAGATAACTCTGGGAGTTTGTGCGATAGATGTCCGGCAGATCTCCGGAGGCCATGAGCACGGGAAATTTTTCCTTGTAAGCTGAATAGAGAATCGGTTCCCATTGGAAGTCGACTTCCGGGAATTTCTCCTGCAGGGCTGCTACGAACGGCCCGTTTTCGAAATCTCCCATTGCTTCTGGCAGCCACATCCAACGTATGGTCACCGTCTCCATCTCCTGGCCGCCTCCGGCGGAAAGCATCACAGTTGCGAGGAAGAACAGACACAGGGTTAGGAGAAGAATCTTAACTCTTTTCATAGCACATCCTCCTTCGTTTGGGATATATATCCATTCTACGTCCGACCTGCTCGGAAGTCAAATATAAAACAGGCGGGAAAGCATAGTATCCGACTGCTCTGCACTGACGGTTCACACCCTATCCGGTGAATCCGTTCCAGTGAAACAGGACACCCAGGTAGTGCCCGGGATCTTCCTTCAAGCCCCGGTACATCTGCGCCGCCTGGGTGAAGGGGACTCGGTGGCTGATCAACGGTCTCACATCAATACGCTTTTGGGCCAGAAGCTGCATGAAGAAACGGCGTTGCTCTCCGTCGGTCCATCGATCTGCGACTCGCGCTTCAGCCGGCAACACCGATCCGTGGGCTCCGAGAATCTGCAGGCCCTTACTGTGGATATGGTCGTACAGACGCAGCGAAAACGTTCTGTGGGGACTGCTGAGTACTGCGATCTTGCCTCGAACTCGGACAATCTCGCAGGCTCGACGGAAGGCGTCGGGGTGTCCACTGGCCTCGATGACATGATCGAAACCGGCCAGTCGATCCCCGGGTCGAACCGCAGCACCGACGGCCGGATCATCCGGGGCCACCGCTACAATGCCCGGGCCGGAGCAAACGATCTTTCGGCGCTCGGGAAGAGGATCAACGGCGATGACCTGTCCTGCCCCGGCCAGCACCGCCAACCGGCTGGCCATCTGCCCTACCAATCCCAATCCAAAGACAACTATGGTATCACCGAACTGCGGGTGCAGGACCCGGGGTGCTGTCATTGCGATCGATCCCAGCTTTGTAGTAACCGCCTGCTCATCGCTCACACCCTCTGAAATGGGAACCAGTTTGTGATCCGCCGCTTCCATTACCAGTTGGCTGCAGTGCGAGTTCCAGACCCCCGGTCCTTCTCCCACTACCCGCTGACCGATTTGAACCTCGGTGACATTCGTTCCCGTATCTGCGACGCGACCGCAGACCAGGTAGCCCGGTACGCTCGGAAATCTCAACCAGGCCGGAGCCTCTTTCGAGTCTGACTTGGAATGGGTTCCCGACAGGGCGGCCAACTCCGTACCGGCGGAAATTAGGGAACAGGTTGTCTCGATCAGGACTTCCCGCGGCTGCAGCCGTACATCGACTGTAACCGTCTCGATCCGTACCGTGTCTCGGTCCGCAAAAACGATCCGATCAACTTGCATTTCCTTCACCTCCGCAGGATAGTATACACATGGATAACCGCTTTTCTCCAGGAGGCGAGTATGGCTGACGGAGTTTATAACGTCCTGCTGATCAGTTCGGATCATCACCGCGGGGACGCATTGGGTATTCTCGGACATCCGGTAGCTTTTACTCCGCATCTTGATAAGCTCGCCCAACAGGGGATCCTGTTCCGGCGGGTCTATTCAGAGTGCCCGGTCTGTATCCCCGCACGGATTACCATTATGACCGGACGCCGGCCGGGGAGCGATGATGCATCGAGCGGCTATAACTACTACAAGGAATGCTCTCCGATCCGGCACGAGCAGACCCTGCCGCGATTGTTCACCCGGGCCGGCTATCAGACTCAGGGCATAGGGAAGATGCACTTCTTTCCCCAGCGTTGCCGCTACGGATTCGACGGTACGATCATCGAGGAGGAGGGTCGCCTGCTGCCGGGACTCTACCGGGACGACTACGAGCAGTGGCTGCAGGACCGGGGTTTGGCCGGGCAGTACCACAGCCACGGCGTGACCAACAACGAACTGACCGCCCGGCCCTGGCATCTGCCGGAAGCTGCGCATCCAACCAACTGGACAGCCAGGGAAACCTGCCGCTGGCTGTTGCGGCGGGATCCCGGAAATCCCTTCTTCCTCTGGATGTCCTTCTCCGCACCCCACCCGCCGTTCACTCCTCCCGAAGGCTACTGGCAGCTGTATCGGGACGTTCAAATTCCCGATCCTAGAGAGGGAGACTGGAACTGCCCCGAAAAGATGCCCACCGAAATCCGGCGGATATCGATACCGGGCAATCATGAAACCTACACGGGGCAGCGCTACACTCAAACTGCCCGGGCCTACTACGCCCTGATCACCCAGATCGATCTGCAGATCAGCCTGGTTCTGGGAACACTCAGGGAGCAGGGACTATTGGACAACACCATCATCCTCTACATCTCCGATCACGGTGATATGATGGGGGATTTCGGACTGTTCGCCAAAAGGGTGTTCTACGAGGGAGCGGCCAATGTCCCCTTTATTCTGGTTCTCCCGCAGGATCACCCCCGGTACCGCTGCGGTGAGATATGCCGACACCCCGTGGGCCTTCAGGATCTGCTGCCGACCCTCCTGGATGCCGCAGGGATAGAGATCCCGAAAGACATTTCCGGGATCAGCGCGCTGAAGGGTTTGGAAGATCCCGCGGTGTCCAGAAAGCTCATTCACGGCGATTACACAAAAGATCCGGACACTCCCGACTCCTCCCACATGCTTAGTGACGGAAAATTCAAATACATCTGGTACAACGAAGGAGACATCGAGCATCTGTTCGATCTGGAAGCGGATCCTCTGGAACAGATCAATCTGGCGGGGAAAGAGCAACACCGTGATCTTGTCCGGCGGTGGAGAGCACTCCTGGTGTCGGTGTTGGAGCAGGAGCACAGCGCGGATGTACAGAACGGGAAGCTGGTCAGTCTTCCATACCCCGACATAGATATTAGGAGTTACCGGGCACGGAACTACTTCAACCCCAGGGGGATGCATTACTAGATGAACACACGAGTGCCCTTTGAAACCATGTACGCTGAGTTCCTGCGGGTACTGTCCGCCGTGGGCTTTGCTCCAGGTAGAGCCGAGATCTGTGCCCGATTGTTCGCTGAGAACAGTCGTGACGGCGTCGCCTCCCACGGCCTGAACCGCTTCCCCGCCTTCATCGAGGCTGTGAAAAAAGGACTGATCGATCCTGGGGCCGAACCGATAATGATCCAATCTCACGCATCCTACGAAGCTTGGGACGGACAGCGGGGAGCAGGCAACCTGAATGCCTTCGATTGCATGGGCCGGGCTATCCGGATGGCCAAACAGGCTGGTCTGGGCTGTGTAGCGCTTCGAAACACCAATCACTGGATGCGCGGCGGTACATACGGCTGGCAGGCTGCTGAGGCAGGGTGCATCGGAATCTGCTGGACCAACGCTTATCCCAGCATGCCTCCTTGGGGAGCTGCGGAGCGCCGTCTGGGCAACAACCCGCTCGTGCTGGCTGTGCCGCGCCAAGCGGGACACGTGGTCGTGGATTTCGCCCAGAGCGTGTATTCCTATGGAAAATTGGACACCTATCAGCGAAAAGGAGAACAACTGCCCTTCCCCGGCGGATTTGATAGCCGGGGGCAGCTGACCCGGGACCCTGCGGAGATCATCGAATCCAAAAGAGCTCTGCCAATCGGATATTGGAAGGGTTCGGGATTGGCCCTGCTCCTCGATCTTACCGCCACTTTGCTCTCCGGCGGACGCTGTACAGCTGAAATCGGAAGCGAGAAGGAAGAGTACGCTGTATCCCAGGTCTTTCTGGCTTTTAATGTGTCCTCAACTCCGGTTGCAGCGACGGCCAACCACATTGTCGAACAGATCATAACTGATTTCCAGAGCGCAGCCCCGTCCTCCCCCCGGGGTAGTGTGCGATATCCCGGGGCTGGAACCCTGGCAATTCGCCAAGAGAATCTGGAGCGGGGGATCGAGGTCGATCCCGGATACTGGAGGCAGGTTCTGGAAATGTAGCAATGGGGGAAGGAGCAGAGGCAATGAAGGACCCATTTAGGCGGGGATTCCCAGAAGACCTGCCGGTCAGACCGAGCACCTCGGCTCACTTTGACTGGTTGGCCCACAGGAGAAACCTGTTCGACCTCCGCATGCCGGAGACTCTGCTGAGTAACAACTCCGGCATTTTGACAATGCCAATTCGTGAACAGAAGTCTTTGGACTGGAGTTGGCGGGCAGAGCATTTGGAGAGCCGTTTATTGGTCGAAGATCAGCTGTGCCTCACAGCGCGCTTCAAACCGGACACCGACTGCGTGTACCTCAGTATGATGGTGGATAACTTCGGCAAGCTCGATTTGCAGGAAACCAAAGCGGTTGTCTGCCTGCGGCTTATCGCGGCTCCCGATTTCTTCGATCCGCAACGAAAGCGCACCTATTGGTGGGCCGAGAGTCGATGGTCGGTATTGGAGAGGGGATTCCCAAAGATCGAAATCACTCAGTCCGGTCAACCCGCTCTGATCGCTACAGAATCCGAACCCCCCGGATTTGTGGTTGCCATGGGCTGGCCGGATGTCTGGAATGTCGGCGGGAATGACATGCTTCACAACCTCTGTGTTCATGCCGATCCCCGGGTGGGGACCGTCAGGCCAGGGCAAAGCAAAGGGATCGAAGGAATATTGATCTTTGAAGAGGGGAATCGGCAGCGGGCATTGGAAAAATTCCTCCGCAGCCGGCTGTTTTAACGGCGTCTGTTTAAAGCTTGCGTCTGAAACAATTCTGCCCCATCTACCGGCGCTAGCGGATATTCACGCTAGGTTCGGGACGCTTTCCAGGCAGATCGCTCTTTAACTGGCGGGCACTCTCCTCTCGGATATCCAGTTCGATCATTTCTTTCAAATCCTCTGCATCGATGGTGGCCACCAGGACATCCGTTGCCGAAGAATCCAGAGAGGCGACAACCGTGCCGATCGGATCAACGATCATCGAGGGTATCCACTGATCCCTGCCCCGGTTATGACCAATCGTATTGCTGGTAACGGCGTAGACACCGTTTTCACTACAACGAACTCGTTGAAACGCGCTCATGATGTCTCTGCGCTGCTTCCAGTGCTTGGATCCGGCCTGATGATAGCAGTGAATGACCACATGCACGCCCTGGACAAAGAGGCGCCGGTATCCTTCGGGAAAACGAACATCGTAGCAGATCTGACATCCGAAACGGATGCCATCGATTGTGAACACCGGATCTGAATCCCCGGGTTGGAAGAAACCCTGATCGCTGTGGGTCAGAGCAGTTTTTCTGTAGTCGCACACTCGCCGGCCGGAGTCATCGAAAACAATAAGGGCATTGGCCCAGCCTTGGCGTTGCTCCAGCGGCAGTGCAAGCCCTACGGCGATAAATATCCCCAGCTCGGAGGCCTGCACAGAAATCCTCTGCAGAGCCTGCCGTACATCGAGCGGATCAATCCGGGATAGATCGTCCATGTCGCCTCCGGGATACCCCGTGAGGGCACATTCCGGAAAGACGATCAACCGGGAATCGGCTTCAATGGCCTTTTGCGCGAGATCTAAGATGGCTTGTAGATTCCTGTCAATGTTGTCGGTCAACTCGAATTGAGCCGTTGCCAGTCGGATCCTCTTCATCCCAACTCCTTGTAATCCGAGTCAGTCGGCAAGCACAAACACACAACCGCACACTCCCGTTCCATGATCAGCCTGCAGCGACTTCCTGAGCCGCCTCGGCCCATCGGGTCAACAGACGCGGATCATCGTTCACCGAATGAATGTCACTCAAGTTTATATCAAGCGGGACACCCCCGGCGGCACGAACCAGCCTCTGGACTTCCTGTTTCATCTCCCGCGGGGAACAACCGAAAAATACCCGACCAGGGTGGGCGTGAACCTCCAGGACAACATTGCCCCGAAACTTCTCTCGGGCCGCTTCCACTGAGGACCAGGGGGAGACATGGAAGCGGCGTAGATTCGGCAGGGTCGCAAGCACGTCGAGTTTATGATCCAGCTTCTCGCAACCGTGATAGTAGACGGTTTGATTGGGGAAATAGCGAGCCAGACGAACATTGTAGGGGTGAACGAACTCCGCAAACATCGCGGGACTCAACCCGGAGGAGGTCTGGGCACTGATATAGGCCCACTCGTGCCGAAGGCGCGGTTCGGCCGGCTCGAAATCAGGCGGGATGTAGGCACAGTGCACGCGAAATCCCACCTGGGTATAACGTCCATCCGAGCTCGGTACAACGTTTAACCAGCCTTTCTGCTCCCTGTTTCGATGGTGCTGCTCGAAGGCCGAGGTAATGATGTCCATGAGCCGGTGCACCAGATTCGGTGCATCTACAACATCGAACATCAGCTTCTCCAAACCCCTCATTCCTACGGCATGGTCAAAGGGGGAAAATCCCAAATCGGGATAGGCCACCGCGATCTGCAGCCGATCGCCTGTCAACTCCCGGGCTTGTTCAACCGATCTGGCAGTGGCCTTCTCATCGATCAGCCAATCCTTGAAGCAAAGGCGTTCCGGTTCGATTCGATCGGGAAAGGCGGGGATGTAGCGTTTCGCCTCCAACGGATCGTCCACCTTCTCATCGCTACCGGCCATGGAGAAGCGAACACCCCAGTCCAGCTCCCGGGCAATCGTGGGGGAGATGGTAACGGTGGGCCAAACAATATGGTCGTCCGGTACGTTTTCGGCAGCCCAGAGACGCTTACGTAGATTCCACTCCATTTCTCTAGCCAGAGGTGATCGGCACTTGGGCAATCCTCTTCCCAGCATCAGTTCCCACTGGGGATCGGGAATAAACTCATACCAAACACAAACCGGCACTTTCTCCGTCCTTCGCAGTGCCTGGTGGTCGGCCCACATTCTTTTGCGCCTGCCCATGCGCGGTTCCGCCGCGATGTTCAGGATTTGATCGACCAGAGGATTGAGTATATCCTTGTCTTTTGTTCCGATCACGGAAACTCCACAACTATAGTATCAAAAGGTGCAGCTATAAGGAACGGATTTCGGACGGTCAGAATATGAAATGTTCAGCAGCCGACATAGGATCTTGTTCGCGACCCGACGGACCGTAACACCGTCGATCGTTGACAGGGGGAATACCCCCGGGGAGAATAGAGGTATGATTATCGATGCCCACAACCACGTCAATTGGTTGGGTTACACACCAGAGAAGATCATTGAAAACATGGATCGGAACGGAATTGACATCACCTGGTTGCTGAGCTGGGAAGCACCAGCGGATGAAATCGATCCGGCCATGTACATGCCAAAGTTTTTTCCGGGACAAAAAGATCTTCCTTTTTCGGATGTATTCAAAGCCGCAAGCCGATTCCCAGATCGTTTTGTCTCCGGTTATTGTCCGGATCCGCGTAGACCTGATGCCCTGGACAGACTGGAACTCGCCGTGCAGCAGTACGGAGTACGGGTATGCGGTGAATGGAAACTCAGAATGATGTTCGACAACATCGACGCCCTTCGCCTGTACACGGTATGCGGGAAACATAAGATCCCGGTGGTTGTTCATATCGATTATCCGGTTCCTCTGGGTAGCGGGCACTACCCGCGATCCGACTATTGGTACGGGGGCGGTATTGAACCATTCGAAAGGGCTGTGAAAAAATGCCCGGAGACTGTCTTCATCGGCCATGGACCTGGGTTCTGGGGACACATCAGCAAAGATGAAGGGTATCTGGACACCTACTATCCCGTTGGGCCGATTATTCCCGGAGGCGAGCTGTATAGACTGCTGCGAGAATATCCGAATCTATTTGCAGATCTGTCTGCAGACTCGGCAAGAAATGGATTGAGCCGCGACAGGAGAGTTGGAAAAGAGTTCCTCCTCGAGTTTCAAGATCGGCTGCTATTTGCCCGGGATTGTTTCTCAACCAGCCTAATGGAACTATTGCACTCCTTATCCCTCCCCCAAACTGTCCTGGAGAAAATTTTATCCGGCAACGCCTCCGCGTTGCTGTCACGATGATACAATGTAGAATGTAGTATAGAGGAAATAACGGGAGATCGTGCTTGGGGAGCAGCTAATGAGTAATCGAGACGACATACTGGCAGTGCTTGAGGGAGTGAAGCCGGAGAAAATTCCGCTCATTCCCATCGGGTTTTGGGACGAAGTAACGATGCACAAGCTCGTGCCCTCTGAGTGCTACGATGAAAACACCGATTGTATTCCATCCGATGATCCGCCTCGGGAGAGGTTTTCCCCAGAACCCCGGACTGAAGACAGCCGCAAACGGGCTGTACGGATGGCCAAACACATGGACATGGCTACTATAGGAGCCGGGAAGGGGGCGGTTTTTCCGTTTGGACACGGAGGGCCGGGAGAAATCCAGCCTGAGGTAATCGAACGGTCACCGGAATACAAGATCCTCGAGTATGAAGGAGGGTGCCGGCGAAAACACGGCTACAATCCCCACTCGATTATGTATTACCACTTCCCGGTACGCACGGAAGCCGACCTACAAACCCTGGAGCTCCCCAATATGAAAAATCCCGAACGGTTCCAGGATATTGAGCCGGATTGTCGGTATTTCAGGGCCGCAGGATTCGCTACTACCGGCGTAATCCAGGGCTTCTTCTCCGGGATCCACAATTCCTTTATGGATTTCCAGGACACCATGGTCAATCTGCTGCAAAAACCGGAGTTCATGACTCGTTTAATCAAGAAACTCGCCGAGATGAGTCTCGACGCGGTCGAGATGCTTCTGGACAGGGGTGTGGATATCATCAACGTGTGTGATGACCTGGGTAACGCCGATGGTTTGTTAATGTCCCCTGAACTGTTTCGTGAGTTCTTCCTTCCATGGTACGACGAGCTCACTCGCCGAGTCCACGAACGGGGAGCGTTCATCCATCTGCACTCCCATGGAAACATTGCCCTGCTGCTTCCCGACCTGGCCGCCATCGGGATCGACATCATCAATCCCTTTGACTGGGAGGAAAACCCGAATCTTCCAGAGCTGGTGAAACGGTTTGGAAAGCACTTCGTATTCTGCGGGGGATGTATCGGTGATCTCTATCGCCACAACAGGGAAGAGGTGGAATTCGTAGTTCGCCGGGCCTGTGGTCTATCGAAGGTGGCCGAGAGAGGATATATTCTGTCGATCAGCGGCATCACCGACGCTCTGTCCGTTGACGAGTGGAACGCCTGGCGAGGTATCGTGACTCGAGCAAGGGAGGACGTATGAAAATTTGCTCAAAAGATTCTCTGGTACGTTTTGGTGTGGAGTTCTTGAAAGGGAAGGGGGTTCCAGAAAAAAACGCTCGGACCATCACCGATATTGCCGTAAAAACTCAAGCAATGGGTATTCACACCCACGGTATGGCCGTGTTTCCCTACTTCAATCAGAACATTCCGGACCCTATAGATCCGGCGGCGGAACCGGGGATAGTGAGAGAGACGGGAGCCACTGCAGTCATTGACGGAAACTACGGATTCGCTCAGCTTGCATTGAGTTTGGCAAAGAAGGTGGCTGTGGAGAAAGCCTCAAAGCAAGGTGTGGCCATGGTTACAGTCAGAAAATGTTGTTGGTTCGGTGCACTGGGGCCGTATCTTCACTCTCTTACACAACGGGGGTATATGGCCCAACTCTGGGCCCAAACCACGACCTGCCGGGACGCAGCGCCGTACGGCGGTATTGACGCCAAGTTCTCGACCAATCCCATCGCCATGGCTTTTCCAACCAAGGGCGATCCGGTGGTATCCGATTTTTCCACAACCACAATTTCCATGGGCAAGTTGAAACGAATGGTCCAAAGCGGTCAACAGGCACCTGAACCGATCTTCCTGGACGCAGAAGGGCATCTCAGTACAGAGCCAAAGGTTGCTTTGGAGGGAGGATCTGTTCTTTTCATAGGCGGTGCCCATTACGGTTACAAGGGGTATGGATTGTCCCTTTGGGCGGAGGGTATCGCCGCCCTGGCCGGCGGAGAGTGCAACAATCCCGAAACCAAAACAAGCCAATCGGCGAGTCTGACCGTAATTGATCCCGGGGCCTTCGCCGGAACTGATCATTACTACACCGAGATTGAACGATTCAAATCACACATGCTGAACAACCGCGTACGTCCGGGCTTCGATAGTATCCGCCTACCCGGCCAACGGATCGTGCACAACCTCCGGGAATCCGAACAGGGGGGCATCCCGGTGGAAAAGCAGCTGCTTGAAACCTTAAACGGTTTGGCTGAAAAGCTGAACATCGCTCCGATCTCTACGCTGCAGGAGAGAGAATCATGAAAACCCTTGCCCTCCTTGGAGGCACTCCGGCAGTCCGGAAGTTCTCGGATGAATTATTCAAATGGCCGATCGTCACAAAACAGATGGAAGAATCGGTACTGTCGGTCCTACGCGCCGGAACAATCTCCGGTCTCCAGATCACGATGGAGTTCGAACAGGAGTTCGCCGATTGGCTCGGTGTGAAATATGTACTGGCCCACAACACGGGAACAGCCGCGATCCACGGAGCTTTGTACGGGCTGGGCGTGGGAGCGGGAGACGAGGTCATCTGTCCCAGCATGACCTATTGGGCTTCCTGTGTCCCGGTTTTTTCTCTGGGGGGTACCATCGTGCTGGCGGATATCGATCCGCAAACCCTGTGCATCGACCCCGCGGATCTGGAAAAGCGGATAAGCGAGCGGACCAAAGCCGTGGTCGTTGTCCACTATGCTGGAATGCCTGCCGATATGGATAGAATCCTTGATATTGCCCATAGGTACAAAATCCATGTTCTGGAGGATACCTCCCACTCTCACGGCAGTCTCTACAAGGGTAGAATGACGGGAACCTTGGGGGAGGTCGCGGGCTTTTCTCTGATGTCGGCGAAATCCTTTCCCATCGGAGAAGGAGGGATG
>Ga0180432_10006319_pt1 | contig 15403 bp, 10 predicted proteins | sample SS_ome_10_FD_132414 | JGI IMG/M metagenome (GOLD analysis project Ga0180432, IMG submission 132414) | Hypersaline lake sediment archaeal communities from the Salton Sea, California, USA - SS_1_MS_2 metaG | ecosystem: Environmental > Aquatic > Non-marine Saline and Alkaline > Hypersaline >... | reverse complement strand
AGGTGTGCCCTGTCATCTTGATGAAAAACGAACCAAACTCCAAGCTCATCTACCATAACGGGCTCTAAAACCCCCCAAAGTGGTTCGCCTGGGCTCTATTCTGATTTAGGCGGTGGATTTGGGGAAGACCGATCGGTTGCCATTTCAAGGCCTTCGGGAATAGATTAGATATTTTGTCTCGAAGCAGCGCATCCGAATAGATGCGGACCCGCTCACCGCGAAGATCAGCGACCGCGCCTTCTGAAGGACGCCCGCAGCCCTCAGCCTCAATGTTGCCATGGTCAGAAGTCAGGAAAACTCGGAAGCTAAGGTTCAGCAGCAGGTCAAGGAGCATTGCCATGTAGGGCTGCTGAGCCCATTGGCGCACCTGATTCTTCATGCCCGCAGTGCCCAGTTCCATCCCATGCATAATCTTGTCGACCTTGTCTATGACCAGACCGGCAACCATTGCCTTGGGTGGAGAAAGCAATTCTTCGACAGTATCCAGGTTCCCGTCCCCCAATCCTTTGGCATAAATGACTTGCTGCTGCGAAAGCCCTTGGTCGGCCCAAAACTGCGTCCAAAGGGCCGGTTCTTTATCTGTTGAGTGGATGCTATTCGGGAAAAAGATGGGAGGCTTGCCGGCAAAAGCGGCCTGGCGCGAAACCGACGTAATCGATGGAATCCATGCGAATATAGCAGTTTCGCGGAAGCGAAAGTCAGATTGTCGTGATGCGAGTGCATCCCGGACCAAAATCCATTGGTCAAAGGAGAGACCGTCAACCAGTAGCAAAGCTATCTTGGAGTTTCGGTTCTCTTCCAAATAGCGCGCCAGAAATCGAGGAACGTGGTGAAGCATGACAGGGGGGACGGGAGGCAGATTGATAAGCCCGGCATAACGCTTAGACAGCCATGAGGAGAACGCAGTGTCCACCCGGGCTTGGAGCGGTTTGATATCTGGCATCTCTTTTCCATAACTGGCTTCATCCTGTAAATGGAGAAGAAGATTCATTTCCGCCCATATGCGAGCAAAGTGGAACCACTGCCCATGTCTGGCGTCTTCGGCAGGGATGGAGGACTGGATATTTTCGATGAGTTTGGTCAAGCGACGGGAGCTATCTTCGACCGGGTCAACCCGCAGTCCAATGCTCACCCAAGTCTTGGAAAGTACATTCGCTTGGTCGTGAGGCACGGATTGCAACAGCCCCTCAAGAAAAAGATTATCAACATAAACGCGAATATCATGGTGATCAAAGGGCAGATCAATGGGACCGTTGATCGCTAAACCATAGGACTTTTCCCCCTCGCGCACACCCTCTGCTTCCCCGGCTGCCATGCGGTCAAGATAGATCGGCCAGCGCTCCTGGAGAAACGCAAGGAAGGCCTCCCGGTCCGTTAATAGAGTTTCCAATGGCCAGGGATCAAAGGTATTGCTCTGACGTAACAGCTGGATAAGTCGTTCGTCGAAAACACCAGGTATGCGCTGCCTGCGGTAATGGCGTCGGAGAAGGACGCGGAGCAGGTCGGATGGTTGTTTGATCAGTTCGGGGGCGACTCCAAAGACATGCCGGAGAACGAATTCCTTGGTGGCGTTGTCCCCAAGCTGGCCCGGAGCGTGTCTTTTTTGCGCCTCATATAAGTCATCAAGGTCGCCCCGGTCCAATGCTCCTATGATTGGGTAACTCAGATCGGGGAAAATGTCGCCCAGGTTGAAGGACAGCTTGCGGCCAGCCTGCAACAGATCATAGGGCAAAAAATTGAGATCGCTGGCCTGGGACCGCAAAACGACGACAAGATCGGTCTCTTCACCCCTGTCCCAGCGTGACCGGAACTTTGATTCATAGGCGTAGCGGAAAGCTATGTGATCTTCGAAGGGGATCAGCTCGAAGCCTCTCTCACGAATGCCTTCGAGAATCCCTTCCTCAAGTAAAAGACCGTCCGGATCGGCCACAATGGTAAGCCGTGCGACTTTCGGTGTAAACTCCTTGAGGATTTGTTCTCGCCAGCTACTCATGATTAACCCAGCCGCACATAAACGCAAAGCCCACCAAGAGATATCGCACCCTCTCGCCTGCAATGGCTCGAGGGAGAGCCCCCATCTGAGCGGGAAGCGGAATGGCGAATGATTCGATGGGTGCAAGCAGCACGTCCAGGGTCAGTGCGTCTGCCACCCTAGCAGCGGCAGCGACATATGCGATGTGGTTGGGCGAACCGGTGCCAGCGCTCTCCAGGGACTTGAGCCTAGAAGCCGGGATGCGGACTACGGACCCGCGGCCAGGCAACCAAACCCGACAGGTCATCAGGTCCCAAAGGGTTTGAAACCCAATAACCTGACAGATTTGCCCATAGTCCGGGTTAAAATACCAGTTATTTGCATCAATCCTCATCCAGTCATTCCATTCTTGCGGAAAAGATGGTTAGCAATAACTCGGAATCGTCGATGAGTCGATAAATTGGTTTCTTGCCTGAGAGCCTTTCACTCTCGTTCAAAATAATTGGAACACCATCGCCACGCTTTTCCATATAGAAACCTCGTCCCACATCGCCAATTGTTTCCGCAACTGGGGTCTCCGCAAGCAGGCTTGTTATCAATTCGTTTCGAGTAGACTGACGCAAGGCCATGCTGTCAATAGTCACCGTATTCGGAAGGGCGCCTGGTGAATAGATCTCCAGTCGATCATCAAACATGAAGAAACGGATTTTTGATCCAGAAACTGAGTAATCGCGATGAGCTACAGCATTCACGACTGCCTCAAATACAGCTTTCTCACTAAATTGTGGAATTTCAACACGATGGGGTTCCTTGGTGGCTGTTACAGCCTGATTTCTCTTTAGGAATGTCATCGCTTGTTTGATTTGCTCATCCAACGGACCTCGAATTTTTTGGGCATCTATCTGATAATTAGAGTCCTGTCGCACACCTCTATAGCGAACTGCCTCGATAAATGCATTTGATAGGAAGTCCTCCGGACGCTCATTACACGTCAATATGCCAGCAACAGATGCACGAACGTCTCCGCTCTCTTCTTTTGATAGTAAATTCCGTTTTAACAATATAATCTCAGAAGACTCCTGCGACCGCGTAGTAAATCTGCTCCAAAGCCTTTCTGCCAAATCAGTTATGCTCGTTTGTGGGACTGGCTGCTCATCAAATCGGATCAATCGGGCCTGACTGCGTTGCTGAAACAGGCGAGCGAGATAGTCTGGTGGCATTTTCCTTTTCGAGCTCCCCTGGCGGTGGAAATAGCCTCTTGGGCTCTCGTGGACAAAGAGACTGCGAGGAACCTCCACCTTTAGTACGGGCTGTAAAATCCCCATGCTATCTGGAAGTTGCAAGCGAAACGACCGAAAGAGAACAGGAGGTTTTATGCTCTCGTTACAGATTTCGTAAACGTAGCGCTCGACGGTTTCGAGGCGATCTACCGGAATACCGTCGATTTCGTGCGTTTTGTCGTCGACACCCAGGATAATTACGCCGTCATGAGTATTGGCGATGGCAGCCAGTTCGTCGGCCAGGTCATCGCGCCTTGGCTCGGAAACCCGGTCACCCCTGAACCGGACAGTTTTGAGTTCTAATGAGGTGTCTTCACCGAGGCGTATCTTCTGCAGCAATTCTTCCTGACTATCAAACATTTCGTCCCTCCAGTGCAATACGTCGATAGCGTTCTTCAAAGGCCTTTCGACCGCCTTCCATGACTGCGCAGATCGTCTCCCGGACCAGTTTCTCTTGAAGACTTCCTTCACACTCCTTCCGTGTTTCCCCGTGACGTGCCGCAAGGGCAATGACTAACTCCGCGTCACCGTTGACGACAATATTCGCGTTGTGTGTGACCAGGATAACCTGTCGATGTCGCTTTACCTCCCGTAACTGTGTCACGATCAGGTCATAGATGAGGTGGTTATCCAGATCGTCCTCAGGCTGATCCAGGATCAGCGGCTCCTCTCCGTAGGAAAGCAGGAAAGCTAAAAGCGCAGCGGTTTTTTGGCCGGGTGAACCCTCCTGGATCGATCGAAAGCCCTGACCATCTGCAGTCGTGCTGTACTGTACTTCAAGAGAGTCCTCGGGAAACCACAGGTCGAGGCGATCGAATGCTTCAGGCTGGAGTTTGCCCACGTGCGTCGCAAAACGCTGATCTCCCAAATTCGTCGGATCGTATCTTTTCAATGCGATGTCTCGCACCTTCCTTTTAATCCCTTCAAGAGCCTGCTCGATGGCCTGTGGGGAACTCATGTTCGCGTAGAGTTCCCCGAGTAGGCCTTCACGGCCCGGTGAGCCGATATCTTTCCCGAAGCCCTCGCCCTCCCTCTGAAGAAGCTGGCGGAATTCAGGTTCAACCGCTTCGCTGGCCCCATAGGGTACGACACGAATTCGGACATAGTGATTTCCTTCCAGAACCTCGTCGAGAAACTTACTTCGGGATTGTGTCAACTCCCGACGGATATTCAAAAGTTGCTGTAAACTTGCATCAGCCTGATTCTTTAATTCAGCGACCTGTTTTTTGCGTTCACCCTGTTCCTTCAACCGTTGCTCGATAGTCTGTCGACGCTGGACCAGTTCACCATAGGCTGCAGGATCCCCCGCCTTTTCCTCGGCGAGCTTTTTCCTGAGGTCTTCGTAGGACTGAACAGCAACATCCACGGCCTTCTTCCAAGAAGAAGCATCCTTGTTCTGCCGCCACGCAGTGAGCACATCACTGGCTCGCGCCGCAATATCTAAGAGTGTCTTACGGATTTGCTCCAGACCAGCGCGTGCCACGGAGGCATGTTCATGGAGATCGGCATCTTCTGGTGAATCGTCATCGAATGTGGCTCTATCGAGCGGGTTAGGGACGATGTCTTCTGCGATTTGACGCAGCCGATCAGCCGTACTGGCCCAATCTTCCTCCCAGGCCTCTACCGTCTGTTGCTGACGCCTGCGTCTCTGGAAGGCCTTGAGAACATTTGCATGTCCTGCCTGCTCAAAGATGGACAGCTTCCGTTTCACGTCGTCGAGCTCGCCCCTAAGACGTGGCTCTTCCGAGAGACCTGCTTCGATTTCTCTGGCCTTAGCGCGTAGAGAAAGAAATCGTCCTTCTTCCTCATTCCACCGATCATTCCAAGACCGATAGTCAACCTCCCGCGCCTCGTCGACAACTCTCAGTAAAGCAAGCGGCGTCTTCGCGAGTTGGAATATCTGCTTCTGGCTATACATCCTCACAGGAAATCGCTGCCGAATGTCGCCTTCGGCACGCTTCCAGTCCCCGTCTATCTCCTCTTGGATGGGATCGAGCTCGCCGGTTGGACTCCACTGGACCCGAAATCTCGACCCATTCTTGCGATAAGTGACGACGATTTCGGTTTCGTTAGTGAGGAGACCTGCATCCTCTCGATTTGGATAGACCCTACCAAATTTCTCGAATTCCGGTTTCAAATCATCCGGCAACTCGTCTTCTCGTCGAAGGGCGAGCCGAAGGAACTCGATCATGGTCGACTTGCCCGTTCCCCTGCCGCCGATTATGGCATCAAGCCATGGGTTGAATATCGTAGTGAGGGGCTGACCGTGTCCCATGAAGCGCGCTTGCGAGATCTCGACGGACTCCAATACCAACGGCGCGTGCCCGTTGGGATCGCCAGTCTCCTCATCGGAACGGCGGACTGAGAGGGGACCGTCGAGGAGCGCCAGCCGCAGGCCCTCGATACTCGGTGTTCCCATCTTGACCCAGGTGAAGTGGCTCCCAGGATAACGTTGCCCAGCAACTCCGGTAGGATGATGGGCGTCCGATCCAAGGACTTCGGTCCAGTTGAGCTTCTTGTCGATGTAGGACTGTGGCTTCAAAAAAGTCGCATCCACAACTTCCATTGCACAAATCTGCTCGCAGTCCAATATCTGCTGTAATGTGGTCCCTGTTTGTATAAAAAGTCCGTTTTTCTCATCCACATGGGCAGGGATCGGGATACCATTGGCCGATACAATAGCATCGACTACCTCGACAAAGGATTTGGTTGTGACGGAGTCACTCGATCCCTTGACCCCCGAGAAGCCAACGGCTCCGAGAAGCGAGTCTATGTCCGAAGTCGTTTTATCACATCCAAGAATCGCTAATAGATGCACGCCGCCGTTGCAAGAAATCTCTACGCCAGGAAATAAGTGAATCGGCAGGTAACCATCCGGCTGTTCTGATCCAAGTTCTTCGAGCGCCGTCTTGATTGGATCGATCCAGGCTCCGGTATTGTGGTCGGTGATCGCAATACAATCGATTCCGGCGCGCATGTAGTCAAGGAGCCATTCCCTCGGAGTGCGGTCCTTTAAAGCAGCCTGATCCGCTCCCTTCCCATAATCATCAGATTGTGGTGTGTGGGTGTGGAAATCGAATTTCCACCATCGCGCACCGTTCCATTTCCATTCTGTCATAAATCACCTCCCGCTCTTGTGAGCGCCTGGTCGTACCACATGAGCAGCTTAGGGTCTTCCCGGAGGACGTTCTCGGGGATCTTGCAGGCCACATCGATGATAGTGGAATAGTCGCGTTCCTGCCAGGCCTTTTTGAAGCCGGCGCGCACCGCCTCAAGACGGAAAACTTTCAGGCGCTTCTGGCTGGACGTCCGGTAATCCTCGAATTCCTTGAGCAGCGACCGCTCGCGCAGCTTCTCCAGGTCGCCGGCCTTGTTTGGGTCGGGCACGTACCAGCGGTCCTTGCCCTTGGCCCGCAGAGCCGAGTCGTCCTTAGGCAGGTTGCGCAGTTCCTTGAAGTTGGTGGAGAGGCAGCTGTGAATCTGGCTCGGCACCTCGCCGTTGCCGTCATAACGGAGGAAGTTCTGCTCCAGCAGCTCGGAAAGCTCCAGCGGCTTTTCGTACTTCTGCCAGCCGCCCTGAGTTTCACGCATGAACTGCGGCTGGAGTTCCTGGAAGGTCTGCGGCTTTCTGACGATTTGCTGCTTGAGCCATTGGATGGCGGACGCTTCGTCGGACACAAAGAGGTCAAGCTGCAGCAGCTCACGTGATGTCATCCGTTTACGTTCGTATTCGGTCTTCTGATCCGTCAGGAAGTACATGCCATCACGCTCGGGGAAGCGTTGGGCCAGTCCCTGGTAAAAGTCGCCTGCAGAGAGGGGCACGCTGACTCCGCGCTGAACGTGGAAGGCCACCATGCGGTCGAACAACAGGACCTGCTGCCTCTCCGCTATCATTTGTCCCAGCCCGCCCTTGACAATGAACACGGGAAGCTGCCGAAGGTGGGTTCGGATGAAATCCCACACCCCTTCTTCGGTTCCAGCCTGGAGTTGGAATCGCTTTTCGAGACCGCCGTTAGACTTGTAGGCGGAGATAACAAGGTCCTTGTCGACTGCTTTTGCATGCATCTGCTTCTTGGTCTTCATCCCCTTATCGAGCACGCTGACATCAGCGATGATGAAGCCAGCGCGCCCCAAAGCCTGCTGTATCGCGGTCCAAACGGCGTTCTTGGAATTGTGAAACTCAACCGTGACCCACCGGCCTGGCTTGAGAACGCGATAGACCTGTTTCAGGCAGTCCGTCATCATGTTCGTGTAGACGGCCAGGTCTTTCCGTTGCTTTCCGCTGACAACGGCATCCTGACCCGAGTTTGTGAATACGCGAAGCCACGCCTCCCACAAAAAATTCAGCTCGGCGTAGGGCAAGTTGTCGCCGAAGGGCGGATCAATAAAAACGTAATCAACCGAATTATCCGGGATCAGTATGGAGGCGAGAGACTGTGTTGTTATGGCAACCGAAGAGCCGCTCTTAGGAATAGCGTTGCCAAATCTCTTGATCTTGCCGGTCAACACATAGAGCGGACTCGGTTCGCTGACTGTTGAGCCGATGTAAAGTGTGCCGCTCAAAGCGCGGTTAACCTGGGAATACGCATTCTTCAGGAATCGGTTCCGACGCGTAAAGCTTACTACAACACTCTGCAACGTGAACCGCCAGAGCCGCTTCATTTCCTCCCTAGGCAGGTCATCACCCATTTTCCACAACAGAGAGAACGCGACGAGTTGGCGCGGCAGATGAAAATCGTGAGCACGGCTGATCCCCGCGTGGTATCCGCGGTAGAGGTCGCCCCACTCTTCCCCTTCCGGCACAAACATCATCAATTCCGTCGGGTACTTTATGGACTCGATCAGTCTTTCGACCTTCTCAAGGGAGGCGAGGTCGTTCTTGTCAGGTTTCTTGCTTTTCTTCGTTCCCTGGTGCTGGTATCGAATCTCCACCGGACGTAAGACCTGTCGCGTCCGGGTAGCCTTTACCGCCTTGTCGTAGTAGGTGGTTGTGCGTCTGACGAGATCGCGTTTGGATACCTCTACAGAACAATGAGGACAGGTGGGCTGATCGGTTAACGTTCCTGATTCCTCATCGTAGGCCAAGTCCCAGAACTCCAATTCTCCGGCGCAATGGGGACATAAAAAGACCTCCGACCAAATGGTGAAGTCAATCGGACAAGTTGCGCCTGTCTTGTGGTCGCGCGTCTCATACATCCATCCGTATTCGCGGTTGAATTTATCCAGAAGATTCTTGGCAAGTCGCGCGAACCCCTTCGAATCAGTTGTCACGTTGTAACCCGCGGATATCAATGTTGCCGAAGGCGAGAGGTCGTTCAGGACAGAAACTCGGTTCCCACATGGAGAGATCGTCTGCTCGTCTTCATCCAAGATGCATCCATCCGCGGTCACCGGATAACCAAGGGATGTGATTGCGCTTCGATCTCCACAAAGCTGGGCAGCCACGCCCGTCATTCCGGTCCCGCAGAATCCATCAAAGACTACATCCCCCGGCTCGGTGTAGTGGAGGATGTACCGCATGATCGCCTTGTGCGGCACCTTGGTATGGTAGGAGTGGGCATTGTAGATGGGGTCGTTTTTTCCTTCACGCACATCCGCCGCAAACGGCTCTCGCCGGTAGTCGTCCGGTTCTGGGTCACCTGCCTGCGCCGAAACTTCGGCAGCCAGGTAGGGTTTGCCATAGTGCTTGATAAAATCTGCGATGAAAGGGTTCGGGCAGGCAGTGTAGTAAGGGGGATCGGATAGGGCAAGAATGTCTTCGCTGGAGCCGATGGGGAATCCTTCGATTTTCCTGAATTCGGGATCTTTCAATTTTCCGCGCAGCTTTCCCAGGAAGTATTTCCTGCGCTCCTCATCATTGGGGAAGGTCATACCCAGACATTCGACCGGCTTATTCTTATCTTCTCTAAGCTGCTCTTCATAGGGCTTCTCAAACATATCTATTTGATTGTCCGCAAAAAGCCTTTCTGCTGGTCTTGATGTCGGTTTACGTCTTGCCATTCTTTTCCTCTATCGCCTGCCCTCGGTCACTTGAAACATTTTTCATGGTTTCACGAAGTTTCACGAAACTTCGTGATTCATCCTAAGGTTTTATCCAGTGTTGAGAAAAACGCACAGGGCTTCGCCGGCACGGGCAAGCTGCCCGGTCGATTTCTTGAATTCAACGGTCTCCGACTCTCCAGCCTGGACGATTCTATTCAGTTCATTGAAGGTCACAACAGTTTACTCCAGTACAATCCTTACCTTACCGGGCTCTTTGCCTTTGGTAAGTTGATCCAGATATTCCTCGAAGCGCTTTTTCATTTCAGCCGGCGTGGCCGGTGAGCCACCAGAAAGAAGCGCTGTTCGCAGATCCGTGGTCTTGACCGACACCTTAATCAGCCCGGACAGGACTTCTTGTAAAGCCTGGACAAAATCCTGGTCAAGTTTACCTGCCTGCGCCGAGCCTTCGGCAGGCAGGTCCGGAAGGGTCCTTTTTTTGATAAAGCCCTCCACCAGTCTCCGCGGTTCGGCCTTGAGCAGGCCAAGGTTATCTCGTGTCGTGGGATCATCCAGATTGTTGAGAAGCGTCTGGGTCCAGTTCGCTACCAGGGTGTCGAGTTCGTCGTCCAGGCCATCGAGGAGTGTGCCTGCCCTGGCCGTCGATGGCTCCGCTGCGGGCTTATAATTGCAGTGCGGGCAGACGGGCGCAGCATCCAGTTCTTGCTCGGTGAGTGCGAAGCAGCTCTTAAAACCGGCCAGGCGGTTTTGGAAATCGGTCAGGTGCTGGCGGGGCATGAGGTCGATGGTGGAGAGTTTCTGGAGGATCTTGAGCCGTTCATTAGTCATGAGCTGGGCCTTGCGCTTGTCTTCATTTATGCCCAACCGCGCCATAGTGTGCAAGCTTAGGTACAACTTCAAAAATTCCTTTTTGAGGTCGGTGAGCTTGCGCTGGGTCTGCTGGCGGAAAGATGCCGAACTGCGCTTGACCGGATCGCTGATCTGGCCAAGCACCTCGGCACGAGCGGCCTTCGTTTTGTCGATCCATTCATGCCCGGTGGGCAAGACCGCCTCTGCCGTGGACAGATATGAGGCCTTGGCACCGAGGTCTGCCACCAATTGCTGAAAGGTTTCAGTCCCCTCCAGAGTCTGAAGCCCTTCTCGATAACCGTTGACCTCCTTGGCGTCGTAACGGAAATTCTTGAGCTTTCCAAACGACGTGTAGGCCTGGAGCGATTCCAGAAAAGCCTTGGTCTCGTCCAGCCGGGAGCGCAATTCCTGAACTTCATCCTCGGACAATAAGCTCCGGCCCCAGAGGAAAAGCCCGCCTTGTAGACTTTGCTGCAAGAGGACCAGCCTTTCCACCGTTCCCGTGACGGCCTTTTGCAGCTCTTGAACCGGCTCCTCCTTGCCCTGAGTGACCAGTTGCGCCATGCCTGGTGTGAGTCCGAGCAACTCGAAGAGCGCCTTAAGGGCGGGCAGGTTCCAGTCCTTGGGCCGTTCGATGTATTTGAAGTGAATCAATTCGTCGATGCCTGTCCCTGCAAGTTGGTTTAGACTGGTGGCATCGAATTTCTTACCTGGAACGGCCAGCACCAGCTCGCCGGCGTAAAGAAGCGCAGCCAGAACAACCACGGCCCATTCGGGCTCTAACCTTAGCATTTGAGGGGCCAGGTACTCCACCCCGACGATCTCATGGATCAACTCGGAGCGATTAACCACTTGCCCGTGGCCCTTCTTTTTGGCGATGTCGAGGATATACTTGGCATACCTGGAGCGATATGGGTCTATCCGGTCACCGTCCAGAAGTTCCAGCGCGTCCAGAACGGCCGTGGCCTGCTTCGTTCGTGTCTGCCCCGCGATGGCCCGCAGCGCATCTTGGGCGGCCTGGGCCCGGCTTGTCCCTGTGATGAGTATTGAGAAAAAGGGGTGTTCTGGAGCCTGGTCCTCAAAGTGTGCTCCAAGGCAGATGCCGGCGATGGTGTTCACCAGATCGCGGAAGTTGATCCGCTCGTGGGACCCGGTGCCGGACAGCTCACGAATGGACTTGCCCTTGGCCCATTCGGTGAGGGACTTGGTCCGCCCCTGGTAAGTGACATCGAATGCCGTGGCCATGCTCTTCTGTAGCCATTGCACGAGGTCCCTCAGGAAATTTGATGCCTTGGATTCATAGGTGGACTTGGCATGCCCTGAAGCGGCGGAAGCCAGGTCAACAGCAGCGGCGTAATTGCTGAGAGCCGTGCGGAACACTTCGTCCTTATTCGTCAGGCGCAGGAATAGCTCGTCCGGCTTCTTCTCGTCCTTGAAGTGCGGCGCATCTAAAGGCTGAATAAAATAAAGATAGAAGTCCCGGGGTGGTATAGCTGTCGGTCGCTCATTGGGCGTACCAAAGAACAGATAGCCCTTTCGGGTTGCCTTACGTTCCTGCCACTCGAGTTCATGCTCCCAAATCTGATAGGTGCCCTTGTAGAAAGGCATATTGGGATCTTCGAGCATAACTTGCCGGAGGGCTTGATAGTAAAAAAGGTCAAGCTTTGATGAATCGAGACTTTCAGCACGCTTTTCGATCAAGGCATCGAAGTCATCGGTCTTCTTAAGGTCGAGGTAATATTGGCGATTATTCGGGTTTGATGAGATGAATTGGCCGCTCACCGTCTTGTGGATTTCCCGCAATACGGTCTCTACATGGGATAGCAGGTCGTCGGCCGGATCTCCGCCCAGGTCCTCGATGCCGGGTTGATACAGGCATAGCCCATCGCGGAGTTCCTCCGCCGTCGCGCCCAGTTGGGCATAGATATCGCCCGTGGTGAGCCGGTGAACGGACAGGGCATGGATGATCTGAACGGCCATGGTCTTGTAGGCCGGCCGGGTGAAAGCCTGCTCGATCCGCGATTCCAGGACCTGGCTGCAGTCGATTACCGCCCTAATGTCCGGCACCGCACGGAAGGAAGGGTTCTCACGCAGATTTATCCAATATCTGTCATACGCGATCAGCCCGGGGCTCTCCCTGGGGACCTCTTTGTCGAGCAACTTCTTCATAGAGAGGGAGAGTGACTTGAGAACCTCTCGCTTTTCTGCAACCCTTATCTGCTCGAAGACGTCAATATAGTCAGGGTGCACAGGGAAGAGGCGGACGAACTCGTCCATGCGCTCATTCATGCGACCATAGAACTTGGTGAAGGGCATGAGATGCTCACGAATCTTTGTCTGTTGCTCCCCGGTCTTCCTAAACAATCGCTCGGCAACGACGAACTTTACATCCTTGCGGGCAATCTGGATTTGTTCAAAACGGTCTTTGACGCGACGGAGACTGTCGGCCACAAAGGAGAAACGGGAGCTCTCGAAGATGGCCTCCTGAAGCCCTGCGACGAAACGGAACTGCAAGTCTTTGCAGACCTCGCCAACTTCCCGCAGAAAATTCAAATCGAGAATGATCTCCTGATCCTTGCGGGTGCGCAGGTAGTCGAGGAGCTCATCTACTACGAGAAGAAGCCCCTGGTCGGGGTACTCCTGGTTGAAAGCCGTCATCATTTCCTCGAAGGCCCGTTTGTTGCTGGTAACTTCGGAAGCGGAGGGAAAAATGTAGCTTACTCCCATGGCCGCCAGATGTTCTTCCAGTTCGGCCAAAATGATGTCGCGCAGGGACATCGTAGTGGCACCAATCTCGGTACGGACTACCTTGAAACGGCCTCCTATCTTTTTAGCAGCACTGGCAACGTCACCATTGCTGAGGTGCGAGACAATTTCGCTGTTCTCAGCAATGGAGGAGATCACCGACATGAGATGGGACTTTCCGGTGCCATAGTTTCCAACAACAAGCAGTCCTTTATTGTCCACTGGCTGGTCAAACCGAAGATGCGGAATAACCAGGTTCGTCAGTTTCTCGGCCATCTCCTCTGAAATGACATAGGTCTTGACAAGCTGCCTTGCTGCATCCACCTCATCCGCATCTCGCAGCTGAACCACGGATTCGATGGGATCAAATTGAATCAGATCTCCGTAGTTGATGCTCGCCATCCCTGGTTCACCCCCTTCCGGGCGTGCCTTCGGCACGTCCAAATTTACTGTCCTGCAAATTTGTCATGGCGAATGCACCCTCTGTTTTTTTGTTGCCTTCACGGTAGTTACCCTGCCTAAGCGGCAGGCAGGTTCGGGTGTACAACCAATAAATCGCGAAGAGGATACCTCCTGTATTCCGGGTGATCCGGTGTCGCGTAAGTCATGCAGTCCCCCTCGATTGCACCATTCCAGGCCGCAACCAGCGTTTTGTTGCGAGAAATGCCCTGGAGTAGCCGAAGAGGGTCTTGCTTGAGGGAGATGTCGAATAGCGCCTCTATGTTGTCGAGGAGGATCACATCGGTCTTGAATGCGTTTACGATCGCCGATAACAAGCGGGGCAGCTGCAGCACTCGCTGTCGCTCTGTGAGATCGAGCAGTCGGCGTGAGAGTTCAAGGTTTACGTTGATTAAGGGTGCATGAATGCGCTCGCGAACATCCTGCAGCGCAGCAGTCTTTCCCGCGCCAGCCGGTGCTACGACCATGATTAGCCTGTGGTAGAGATCGACTGCCTGATCGATCCTTCTCATCGCCTGATCGGCGAGTGACGCGCCCATTAACTATCTCCTCCTGATTCCAGCCCTTCAGTCGTCGTTACTGCATGCGCCAGGCCATTGGCAGGCCAGTCCTCCAACCACCTTTCGATAGCCTTCTTTCGGAACCGCCAGTGCCGGCCTACCTTTTGTGAAGGGATCTTGCCTTCCCGAACAAGCTTATAAAGTGTGGATTTAGGAATTCTGAGGTAGACGGACAGCTCTTCGATATTGAGGACATCAACGGGTTTTGTTTCCATCACGTGATCCTCTCTATGCCGTGGGAATAGTGAGTTCGGAATGTCTCTGAATAATGCCGTAATTTACAGTTATTATCAATTGATGTCAAAAGTTTTTCCTATCTCTCTGGAATATGTAGGACCACAAATCATGGCTTCCGCTTTGTTTACATCCCCAGCGCTTTTCCGAGGATTGTCGTCCACTATTGGGCCTTTGACCGTAACACACTGAATTTTTATGGCTAATATACTCCGTTTCGCCCTCGTTGACTATATTTTGCCATCTTAGATGAGCGGTTTTTTCGTCCTTCGCCATTCGACCGAGCGAAAATGCAGAGATGGAGGATCTGATTATCAATCGAGAGGGAAAAACCTAAGTTTTTGAGACCTAATTTACAGGATTGAATAACTGAGTGCGGCTGAAAGTAAAAGACCCGTTTATGATATAGATTTTTCACCTAGGCGTCTTGAGATACCTGGTGAGGCCCTCAAGATATCAGCCGACCAGAAAACCTTTGATATGTCTGACTGATCTGCACTTGGCCTAAATTCCGGATCACTGCTATTAAAACGTAATCCACAGCCCTTCAGAAGTTTTCAGATATGGTTTTCAGATCTTTATATCCTCTGGTGGAGCCATAACATGTTGAATCCCCGTCTTTATTGACTCGCAAACCTAAATTCCATATACTCCCCACTCACAGAAAGAAGCTCTTAGCAACTCGGAATTCTCACAGGAAAAGTAGACCGGTTATGACGGAATCGTTGATTGATGCCCTGGTGGAAATGGAGGAACAAGAAGCGCTTCAAAAAATGACGGCAATGATAGAGTCTTCACTTGAGTACAGAGTGTACAATTACAAAGAGGATCAAGTCGGCTGCGCACAGAAGAGGCTTATTGATCCAGCAGGTGCTCGCAGGCTGTTTTGCAGAACTATTGACATTTGTTCACAAGTGGAGTGACTTTTGTCAAGCCAATCTGGTTTTCCGGGATGGTCTGGGTTCAGGATTTCAATCCATTTGCAAATTGGACTCCTCAGGCTGCAGTTAGGCTTGCTGCTGGCATAGAGGGATAGAAACATTCAGCCAAATGGCTTGCTAAGAGCCACCCGAAGCAAGGGCTTGCAACCTCAGTGAACCACCGAATGGTATTCCTCCAGCGAAAGGCGCATGGCTGAATTGTCGAGCACAGGGTTGCTCGCATCCGGCATGGCGCCGTTAAGACCGTGTGAGTGACCCTGCGGCCCATAGTTATATAGGCCTCAGTTGAGAGGTGTTGTTTGCCCTGGTTTTTGAGATCGAGGGTTGGTGTTTTCTGCGGGGAGGCTCTGTGGGTATATCTCT
>Ga0180432_10006318_pt1 | contig 15404 bp, 13 predicted proteins | sample SS_ome_10_FD_132414 | JGI IMG/M metagenome (GOLD analysis project Ga0180432, IMG submission 132414) | Hypersaline lake sediment archaeal communities from the Salton Sea, California, USA - SS_1_MS_2 metaG | ecosystem: Environmental > Aquatic > Non-marine Saline and Alkaline > Hypersaline >... | reverse complement strand
GGGAGAACGGCGCGACGCAGGATCTGGGTACCATGGGCGGCACTTGGAGCGGCGGCTACAGCATCAACGCGTCGGGGCAGGTGGTCGGCGCGGTGGGCACAGCAAGCGGGGATGACCACGCTTTCCTATGGGAGAACGGCGTGATGCAGGACCTCGGTACCCTCGGCGGCAGCTACAGCTTCGCCCACGGCATCAACGCGTCGGGAGAGGTGGTGGGTCAAGCGAGCACCGCGAGCGGCTACTACCACGCCTTCCTGTGGAAGAACGGCGTGATGCACGATCTCGGTACCCTCGGCGGCAGCAGAAGCAGCGCCCGCGCCATCAACGCCTTGGGACAGGTGGTGGGCTACGCGTATGGCGCGAGCCAGGATGGGGGCGCGTTCTTGTGGGAGGACGGCGTGATGTACGACTTGAACAGCCTCCTGCCCTACGGCGCGGGGTGGATCCTGAAGAACGCCGCGGACATCAACGATCTCGGGCAGATCGTCGGCATTGGCAAGAATCCGGACGGCCACTCTCATGCCTTGCTGCTGACACCTATCATCCCTGGGCCGGGCGACGTGGACGGTAACGGCATCGTGGATGGCCTCGACCTGGCCGCAGTCATGACCGCCTGGGAGACCGTGCCTGGCGACCCGCTCTGGAACGAGGCCGCCGACCTCGACGGCAACGGCCTCGTTGACGGCCTTGACTTGACGGAAGTGATATCGAACTGGACGACCACAGCCGGCGCACTCCCGCCCCCTGTGCCCGAACCAGCGACCTTGGTGCTCGTCGGGCTTGCCGCGTTCGGGCTGCTACTGCGCAAGGCGAGGAAACACTGAACACGAAAGGTTCTTCACTCACAGAAGGGGGATTCGATCATGCGTACTCAAACCATCCTATTACTTTGCCTTCTCGGCGTCATTTGCCTCTTCGCAGGCAGCGCGGCGGCTTTCTACTACGCCATCAACGACTCTGGCGAGGTAGTGGGCACAGTGTCCCCGAACTACGGCGACGCTCGCGCCTTCCTCTGGTTGCCGGAGCCAGCCTACGGTCTGCCCGCCGGGATGAATGACCTAGGCACGTTCGGCAGCGAGAAGAACTGGGCGGCAGACATCAACAATTCCGGGCAGGTGGTGGGCGCGGTGTACTACCCCCACTTCGGTTACCTGTGGGAAGAGGGAGTGATCACAGACCTCGGAACACTTGGCGGAGACGGCTGCAGTCCCCGAGGAATGAACGATGTTGCCCAAGTCGTCGGGTCGTCGCATACCGCCAGCGGGGACTCGCACCCATTCCTTTGGGAGAGCGGCGCGATGACCGACCTCGGTTTTGTCCCCGTCGGAAGTACCGGTTCCGCCTTGGCGATCAATAACCTTGGCCAGGTGGTCGGGACCTGGCGTGACCCCAGTATTCCTATGTCGCGTCCTTTTCTCTGGGAAAATGGTGTCGTGGTCAATCTTGAGCTGCAACTCGACGCGAGGCACGCCAGTGCGTGGGATATCAATGACTCCGGGCAGGTCGTCGGTGGCGCATCTGGCGATGGGTGGTGGCGAGCCGTCCTCTGGGAGGGAGACGTGCTCACCGAGCTTAGCCCACCTCCCGGCTATCCTCACACCTCCGCATACGCCATTAACAACTCCGGCCAGGTCGTGGGCACGGGGTCTTCGGGTTGGGCGACCCGGGCAGTTCTCTGGGAGGACGGGGTGGCATACGACCTCAACGACCTGATCCCCCCCAACACGGGTTGGTTGCTGACTACAGCGGAGGATATCAATGACGCCGGTCAGATAGTGGGGACGATGAGGCTGGCGGATGAAAGCACCCCCTACGTACATGCTTTCATATGGGAAGACGGCATGTTGACCGACCTTGGCCCTACTCATTATTGGATTCCCGAGCCGGCCACGCTCTGGCTCGTGGCCCTGGGCGCGTTGGGGCTATTGCTGCGCAGGAGGGCGCAGCAGTAGTTCTTGTTAAGACGACGTCAAGAAAAAGAGGGCAGGCCGGAAATGGCCTGCCCCGTCTGTTTGTCTTGAGGAGATGCCGGAACGTTGCCGCCTAGTCTTCGTCTTCCTCCTCTTTGGCTTCGGTGACCATGGCTTCGGTGGTGAGGAGGAGGCCGGCGATGGAGGCGGCGTTCTGGAGCGCGGTGCGGGCGACCTTGGTGGGGTCAATGACGCCGGCGGCGACGAGGTCCTCGTAGGTGTCGGTCTCGGCGTTGTAGCCCCAGCCGCCTTTCTTTTCGAGCGCTTTCTGCAGGACGATGGAGCCGTCCACGCCGGCGTTCTCGGCGATCTGCCACGTCGGGGCCCGGAGCGATTTTTGGACGATGGCGGCGCCGACGGCTTCGTCGCCCTCGAGGCTGGCGCGCACCGTGGCCACGGCGTCGAGGGTGCGCAGGAAGGCGATGCCGCCTCCGGGCACGATGCCCTCCTCGACGGCGGCGCGGGTGGCGTGGAGCGCGTCCTCGACGCGGGCCTTGCGCTCCTTCATCTCGGTCTCGGTGGCGGCGCCGACGTTGACGACGGCGACGCCGCCGGAGAGCTTTGCGAGGCGCTCTTGCAGCTTCTCGCGGTCGTAGTCGCTGGTGGTCTGCTCGATCTGGAGCTTGATCTGGCTGACGCGGCACTTGATGTCGTTGGTGGTGCCGGCGCCCTCGACGATGGTGGTGTTGTCCTTGTCGATGACGACGCGGCGCGCGGTGCCGAGGTCGGTCAGGCTGATGTTTTCGAGCTTGATGCCGAGGTCCTCGCTGACGAGCCGGCCGCCGGTGAGCACGGCGATGTCCTCGAGCATGGCCTTGCGCCGGTCGCCGAATCCGGGGGCCTTGATGGCGGCGGCCTTCATCACGCCGCGCATCTTGTTCACCACGAGCGCGGCGAGGGCCTCGCCCTCGACGTCCTCGGCGATCACCATGAGGGGCTTGCCGGTCTCGGCCACGCGCTGGAGCAAGGGCAGGAAGTCCTTGAGGCTCGAGATCTTCTTCTCGAAGAGCAAGACGTAGGTGTCCTCGAGCACGGCCTCCATGGTGTCGGGGTTGGTGACGAAGTACGGCGAGAGGTAGCCGCGGTCGAACTGCATGCCCTCGACCACGTCGAGGGTGGTCTCCATGCCCTTGGCTTCCTCGACGGTGATGGTGCCGTCCTTGCCGACCTTCTCCATGGCGTCGGCGATCGTGTTGCCGATGGTGGTGTCGCCGTTGGCCGAGATGGCGGCGACGGCGGCGATCTCGCCGCGGCCCTTGACGGGCTTGCTGATCTTTTTGAGCTCGCCGATCACGGCGGCGACGGCTTTGTCAATGCCGCGCTGGAGGGCCATGGCGTCGGCGCCGGCGGCGAGGTTCTTGAGGCCCTCGCGGTAGATGGCCTCGGTGAGGACGGTGGCGGTGGTGGTGCCGTCGCCGGCGTCGTCGCTCGTCTTGGAGGCGACCTCGCGGGCGAGCTGGGCGCCCATGTTCTCGAACGCCTCCTCGAGCTCGACCTCCTTGGCGACGGTGACGCCGTCCTTGGTGATCTTGGGCGAGCCGAATTTCTTGTCGAGCACGACGTTGCGGCCCTTGGGGCCGAGGGTGGCCTTGACGACCTTGGCGAGGCGCTCAACGCCCGCGAGCATCGAGCGGCGGGCGGCCTCGCTGAACTGAAGTTCCTTTGCGGGCATGAGGTTGTCTCCCTTATGTATTGCGGTGTGCCGGCCGGTCCATTCTTGGCAGTCCTATGACGGCTGAATGATGGCGAGCACGCCCTCCTCCTTGATAATCGTGTATTCCTCGTCCTCGATGGTGACTTCGGAGCCGGTGTACTTTTCGATCACGACGCGGTCGCCGACCTTGACCTCGAAGGGCAGGGTCTTTCCGCTTGTGGTCTTGCGGCCGTCGCCGAGGGCGACGACGATGCCTTCCTGGGGTTTTTCCTTGGCGCTGTCGGGGATGATGATGCCGCCCTTCCTGATGTCCTCGGCCTCGAGCTGCTTGACCAGGATGCGGTCGCCGAGCGGGCGGACGGGCACGGTGGGTGCCTTCGGCGGCTTGGGTGCCTTGGGGCGAGTGGCTTTGCCCGTGGGGGCTTTCGGCTTTGGCTTTGCGGCCGGCTTCTTCTTCGTTGCCATGTGTGGGTCCCTCCCTCGATTCCGTTGACGTTCCTACCTTGGCTCTGTTTTTGTGCGCATCCACAAGGGCGGAACGCACGGAGGCGGCGCCGGCCTGGAGCCGCCGGCGCCGGCCCGCGCATCGCGCCCGTTGCGTGCCGTGCGTGGTCGCGTTAGCCGATCTCGATTTTCCGCGGCAGCACCGCACTCGACTTCGGCAGGGTCAGGTAGAGCACGCCGTTGTCGTAGCGGGCCTTGATGGCCGCGCGGTCTATCTCGTCGCCGAGCGTGAAGCTGCGGCGGTACACACAGTGGCAGGTCTCGCGGCTGACGGGCCGCCACGCGTTCGGCACGAGGGTTTTCTCGCCCACGATCTCGAGCTCGCGGCCCTGGATGTTGATCTCGATGTTGGCGCGGTCAACGCCGGGCATCTCGATTTCGAGGCCGTAGTCGTTTTCGCGTTCGAGGAAGTTGGCCGCCGGGCTAAGCTGGCGGGTCGTGTCCTGGGTCTGCTCCTTGTTCGCCATGATGTCCTGTCCTCCGTCCTGGAAGGTCCTGGCCGGGCCGGATGGTGCGTCCGGCCCGGCGCCTCTATCTGATCGCGCGCCGCAGGGGGCCGCGCGCTCCGGGGCGCACGCTCCGGGCGAGCCCGGTCACTTCACGTCAACGGTGATCTGCTTGGGCTTGACGGCCTCGCTCTTGGGCAGCGTGACGGTGAGCACGCCGTTGGTGAGCTTGGCCTTGGCCTTCTCGGCATTGACCTCGACGGGCAGCTCGATCACGCGCTGGAACGAGCCGTAGCTGCGCTCGAGGCGGTGATAGTTCTCTTCCCTAGCCTCGGACTCGTGCTTTTTCTCGCCCTTGAGGGTGAGCGTGTTGCCGGTGATCGAGAGATCCACGTCCTTTTCGGCGAGGCCGGGCACCTCGGCGGTGACGATCACGTTGTCCTTGTCCTGGTACACATCGGCGGCGGGGAACGCGGTGCCCCAGCCGGCCGTGGTCGGCCACTCCGCCAGCGAGGAGTTGAAGGCCCGGTTGATCTGGTTCTGCAGGTGCTCGACTACGGCGAAGGGGTCCCACTCACGTCTCGGTCTCCACTTAATGAGCGTCATTGTCGCTCCCTCCTTTCTAGAGCGCCGAGCGGTCGGCGCCGAAGCTGTCTGGTTTCATTTCGTCAGCACTGCCGGTTTGAGCATGTCGTATGCCAGAGGGGTTGACGAAGGTTTCGCAGGTTTTGTGATGGCTGTAAGCTGCTTCGCATCCGCTCATTAGGCTTGCGCCGGCGGCGCTCAGGATCCGGCCGTGTGCCGGTCTGGATGCCGCGAGAGTGGGTCATTCTGGCGCAGTTCGAGGGGCAGCAGCCCGGGTCTGTGTCAAACTGGCTCAGGGCAGGCTGAATCGAGTGGAAGGACACGCAACGAGGAGGGACTGGCGGGACGAACTTGAACCGAGAGGCTGCGTGGCAGGGATCGGGACCCGCGTCATCCCCCGTCCCCGGCAGGCCGGCGGGACGATCTGCGGAGGTCTGAAACGGCTTGACGCTTCGAGCAGGCTGTGGCACCAAGCGGGGCACGATGTTGCTGCGAAACATGGAGGGCCAATCATGCGTTGTCTCGTAGGGTGCCTCGGGTTGTTGCTGGTGTTTGTTGCGCAAGGGCTTGCGCAGGACGAGGTGGAGCTCGTGACGGTGGACGACTGCGTGCGCCTCGCCTTGGCGGGGAACCGGCGGGTGAACGCGGCGCGCGAGCAGGCGGAGTCGGCGCGGCAATCGGCGACGGAGACGGGGACGCGGCGGTGGCCGAGGGTCTCGACCTCGGCGACGTACGCCCGGATCGAGGGCGCCGAGGAGGGCTCGTTGCTCGCGGGGGGCGGCGCCGGCGCGGCGGGGTTTGGCTCGGCGGGGGGCGCCGGGGCGTTCAGCCCGTCGGGCGGCATCGAGGAGTACAGCTCGGCCGGCGTGAGCGTCACGGAGCCGCTCGCGGACCAGGTTGGGCTGGGCTATCAGCTCAAGATTGCGCGCCTCGAGGCGGCGATCGCCGCGATGGAGCAGGCCTCGGCGGAGAACGCGGTGGGCTTCGCCGCGCGCCAGGCCTACTACAGGGCGCTGACGTTCGAGAAGACGGCGGAGTCGGTCACGCAGACGATCACGGAGCTCGAGTCCACGCTGAAGCTGGTGCGGTCGCTCAAGGAGGCGGGCCGGGTGCTGCAGCGCGACGTGAACAAGGCGGACATCGCCGTCGAGCGGGCGAAGCTCGGGCTGCTGCGGGCGCAGAACGCGCTTCGGTCTGCAACCTCATCGCTGCGCGACGTGCTGGGCCTGGAGCTCGACGCGCCGATCGCGCCGGCGCCGACCGAGGCGGTCGAGCCGTTCGAGCTCACGCTCGACGAGTGCATCGCCACGGCTCACGCGGGGCGGCCCGACCTGCGCGCGAGCCAGCTCGGCTACGAGGCGGCGCGCCGGGGCGTGGGCCTGGCGCGCAGCGCATACGTGCCGAGCGTTGGGGCGTCGGTGAGCTACGAATGGCAGGACACGGATCTGACGGCGAGCGAGGACAGCGTCACGTACGGGCTGAGCTGGTCGTGGGACCTGTGGGACTGGGGCGGGCGCCGCGCGGCGGTGCGCTCGGCCAAGGCCGTGCAGCGTGCGGCGTACCTGGCGTACCGGGACGCTCGTAATCAGGTGGCGCTCGAGGTGGAGCGGTTGTGGCTCACGCTCGGGGTGGCGCGCCAGACCATCGCGGTGGCGAAGAAGGACTGGGACTACGCGACCGAGAACGTGCGCGTGAGCCGCGAGAAGTACGAGGCGGGCACGCTGCTGATCACCGACCTGCTCGACGACCAGACGCAGCTCAACGACGCGCGGATCGCCTACTACGTGGCGATCTACGAGTATGCGATCGCGCTCGCCGACCTGCGCCGCGCCATGGGGGAACGCTAGAAGGACTCACCGCGGAGACCGCAGAGAACGCCGAGGCGGCTCATTTTGTGAGGTCGTCGTAGATGGGGCGCCAGGGGCGGGCGAAGTCGGCGACGGCGACGGCGTCGCGGACGCCGTGCTCGCAGATGTAGCCGGAGATGACGTGGGTGGGGGTGCGGTCGAAGACGACGTTGCGCACGCTGAAGGGGGGGTGCTCGGGGGTGACCTCGGCGGCGGGGCGTTCTTCGTAGAGGAGGTGGGTCGGCTCGAGGCCGAATTTCCAGGAGTCGCACACGACGAAGAACGGCACGTCGCGGTCGGCGGCGGCCAAGGCCATGAGGTAGGTGCCGGCCTTGTTGATGACCGAGCCGTCGGGCAGCACGCCGTCGGCGCCGGTGAGCACGGCGGCGGTCTGGCCCATGAAGTGGCCGACCTGGGCGTCGGTGATCAGGGTGACGTCGGCGCCGTGGGCGGCGAGCTCGTAGGCGACCTGGCGGCCCTCGCCGAGGGGGCGGGACTCGGTGACGATGACTTTGACGCCGCGGGCGGCCGCCTGCCTGAGCGCGTCGAGCGCGGTGGCGCTGCGGCTGTGGGTCATCACGACGTCCACGGTGCCGATGATGTCGGCGGCGGCCTGCGCGGCGGCCTGCGCGGCGGCCACGGACTCCTCGCAGAGCAGCTCGACGGTGTTGCGCACGAAGGCAAGCAGGTCCTGCGGGCGCTCGTCGGGGCGGCACTCGTTGAGCACGCCTTTGTAGAGCCGCAGGATGCCGTTGGTGACGGGGATGGTCATGGCCGGGCGCAGGCGCATCAGCGTGCGGCCGACGGTGCGGATCATCTCGAGCAGGCCGTCGCGGTCGCCGAAGGCCGTCTCGGCGGCGGCCAGCGCGAGGGTGCGCAGCGCCTCGCGGGCGATGGCGCTGGCGCCGTGGCGGGTGTCGGCGCGGATGAGCTCGATCTTGTCGACGACGGACGGTGTCATCGGCGGGCGGCTCCTGGCTTTCGATTTGTCCGGACCCCTTGGCGTGATAGTATGAGAGGCCGTCGTGCCAAGTCAAGACACCGCATGAGAGGCGTGCCATGGCGAAGAGAACGCAGCGGCCGGTCAAGGCCTACCGCGACATCGAGTTCCTCACCAGCCCGGACGCCCGCCCGCTGCGCATCCTGGCGGAGTTCCTCGAGCCGGCGAGCCGGTTCCGGCGGCTGAAGGTGCACGACACGATCGTGTTCTTCGGCTCGTCGAGGGCCGAGAGCGCTAGGACGGCGCGGGCCGCGCTGCGCGCGTTTGAGGCGAGGTCGAACGCGGCGCGCGGCGGCTCGAGGAGGGCCACGACGCAGCGGGCGCGGCTGGAAATGGGCGTGAAGCTGGCGCGCTACTACGAGGATGCCGCGGAGCTGGCGATGCTGCTGACGCGGTGGGCCAAATCGTTCAACAAGGGGGACCGGTTCGTGGTGGTCTCGGGCGGCGGGCCGGGGATCATGGAGGCGGCCAACCTCGGGGCGGCGCGCGGCGGGGGCAAGTCGATCGGGCTCAACATCAGCATCCCGACCGAGCAGGACACGAACCCGTACATCAGCGACGGGTACAACTTCGAGTTCCATTACTTTTTCATGCGCAAGCTGTGGTTCGTCTTCCTGGCGCGAGCGATCGTGGTGTTCCCCGGGGGTTTCGGCACGATGGACGAGCTGCTGGAGCTGCTCACGCTGATCCAGACGCGCAAGGTGACCAAGCCGTTGCCCATCGTGCTGTACGGCAACGAGTACTGGGACGAGATCATTGATTTCGACGCCCTGGTGCGATGGGGTACGATCTCGAAAGAGGACCTCAAGCTGTTTCACCGCTCGGACGACCCGCACGAGGCCTTCGAGTATCTGAAAAAGCGGCTCCGCGACGGGCGCCGGCGCTGATCGCGCGCGGCAGTGTGTCCGCGCTGTCTTGTGTACACAAGGGAGGAGGGGAATTCCGTGGCATCAAAACGGGTGGCGATCCTGTGGCAGGGCGGGCCGCTCGGCGGCACGCTCCGGGTCACGCACGGCCGGCTCGGCGCCGTGACGCTCGTCACGGGCACGGGCACGGTCGAGGGAGGCGCCTTCTCGATCTCGTCGGCAGGCCCCTCGCGGCTTGAGGTCGAAGTCCGGGAGGCACGGCTCGAGGCGGGTGCCAACGCAACGCTCGTCGCCATCGAGACGCCGGAGAAGGCGTTCAGCTTCTTTCTGCGCGATGTACGCACGGAGACGCCCGTATTCATACCTGGGTACGGCGTGGCGGTGACGGAGGGGGGCGACGGCCGTTCGTACGCCGACATTCAGGGCGCCGTCGAGAAGCGAGGGCTGCGGAGCTCGCTCGGACAGATCGCGTCGGAGCCGGAGGAAACGTACGAACACGCGGCGGCACGCACGCGTTCGATGGTGGTGCCGACCTGGCTCGGGCTGGGCCGCGACATGCGCATTTTCGAGGTCGTGCGGGACGACTCGCTCGGCTGCGGGCTGCGGCTCCGACCGCGGTTCCACGGCGACGCCGTGCGGATCCCCGAGACCGGGGCGTGCGAGGTGGAGTACGGGTTCACGATGGGCCGGGGCTGCGCGTGCGTGGACGATGTGAGGCGCGGTCTCGAGGACGGGTGCCTGCCGATCTTGCGGCACACGGTGGTGGACGAGGACGTGGCGTATGCGCTCACGGCGTTCGTCTCGCTCGAACAGAACGTGCTTACCGCGGCCAACGTGCGGGGGACGGATTTTCTCGTCGCGCACGGCCACAGTATGGGCTACTCGTTTTGCGACGAGCAGCCAAAGAGGTACGAGGCGCGGCGCGAGGCGGAGGAGGTACGCGAGCAAGAAACCGTGCTCTACGCGCGCGTCGAGGCGGTCAACAACGCCGCCGTGCCGCGGTACGCGTGGCTCAAGTGTCCGTGGCCGCTTTCGAGGCCGCCGGAGACGGGGATCGGGTTCGATGGTGAGACGGGGTGGGGGAGCTTTACAGAGTCGGGCCGGGTGTTCTGCATAAGCCGGCTCGGCGGCGCGCCGATGCCGCAGAGCGAGGCGGCCGTCTTGCTCCAGCCGGGTGCGGCGGCGGTGTTCGAGTTTTTCCTGCCGCACCAGCCGTTGAGCGGCGAGCGGGCGGCGGCGCTGGCGGGCGCCGACTTCGACGCGCGACATGCCGAGTGCCGGGAGTTCTGGCGCGCAAAGCTGGCGCGCGGCGGGCGGATCTCGGTGCCGGAGACGGTCGTCGACGAGATGGTGAGTGCCGGGCTGCTGCATCTGGACCTGGTCGCGTACGGCCGGGAGCCCGAGGGGGCCGTCACGCCGTCGGTGGGCGTGTATTCGGCGATCGGCTCGGAGAGCGCGCCGATCATCCAGTTCTTCGATTCGCTCGGGTGGCACGACGTGGCGCGGCGCGCGATCGGCTCGTTCCTCGAGCGGCAGCGTGCGGACGGGTTCATCCAGAGCTTCGACGAGTACATGCTCGAGACCGGGCCGGTGGTGTGGACGATGGGCGAGCACTACCGGTACACGCGCGACGACGCGTGGGTGCGGCAGGTCCGGGACAAGGTGGTCAAGGCGTGCGAGCACATGCTGGCGTGGCGCGAGCGCAACAAGCGCGACGAGCTGCGCGGCCGCGGCTACGGCCTGCAGCAAGGGAAGGTGGGCGACCCGCCCGACCCGTACCACACGTTTATGCTCAACGGCTACGCCTACCTCGGCATGAAGCGCGCGGGCGAGATGCTCGAACGGGTTGATGCCCAAGAATCGAGGCGGTGGTCGGCCGAGGCGGCGGCGTTCAAGGACGACATCCGCACCGCGTTCTTTGACGCGATGGCGCGCTCGCCCGTGGTGCCGCTCGGCGACGGGACGTGGGTGCCCACGGCGCCGCCGTGGGCCGAGGGGACGGGGCCGATGGTGCTCTACGTCGAGCCGGGCGAGTGGTTCACGCACGGCACGTTCACGGCGCGCGACGGCCTCATCGGCCCGGTGTACCTTGTGCTGCAGGAGGTGCTCGACGCCGGCGAGCGGGCGGCGGCGTTCATGCTGCGCTGGCAGTGCGAGCTGATGTGCGTGCGGAACGTGGGTCTTTCGCAGCCGTACTACTGCCGGCACGATTACGCGCATCTCAAGCGCGGCGAGGTGAAGGCGTTTCTCAAGACGTACTACAACGGCTTCACCGGGCTCGCGGACCGCGAGACGTACACGTGGTGGGAGCACTACTTCCACGCCTCGCCCCACAAGACGCACGAGGAGGCGTGGTTCCTGATGCAGACGCGGTGGATGCTGTGGATGGAGGACGGCGACACGCTCCGCTTGCTGCCGGGCGTGCCGCGGGCGTGGCTCGAGGACGGCAAGCGGATCGAGCTGAGGAACGTGGCCACCTACTTCGGGCCGGTGAGCCTTGCGGTGGAATCCCGGGTAGGCGAGGGCGTCATCGAGGCGGCGGTGCAGTGCCGGAGCGACCGGCAGCCGAAGTCGGTGGCGCTGCGCTTGCCGCATCCGGACGGGCGCAGGGCCGAAGGCGTTGACGGAGGGCGATACGTCGGGGATTCGGAGGTCGTGGTCATAGACGGGTTCAGGGACGCCGCGACGGTGAGGGTGCGCTTCTAGCCGCGAGCGGTCGGCGCGTCAACGCGTACGGGGGCGCCGCACATCGCCCCCAGGAATCTCCGCTGGGCACAACGAGGACGGCCCCCGTGTTTCAGGGGCACCGTCCTCGTTAGATCTGTTTCCTCAATGCGGCGGCGGCCTGGCACCGCCAAACGGCCGCTTGCGCTGACAGCGAGCTCGACCGAGCGCTATCGGTCTTTGCGTACGTTACCCAGGCGTTTGCCAGGCTTCGCCGGCGCGGGCTCCTCGGGCGCCGGAGCACCGGCGACGGTCCAGTTGGAGATCACCTCGGTGAGGTCCAGGCCGTCCACGATGTCATTGTCGTCGAGGTCGGCGTCCGGATCCCAGAGCGGGTCGCCGGGCTCGGTCTCCCAGGCGGTGAGGACGGCGGTGAGATCCAAGCCGTCCACGACGCCGTTGCAGTCCACGTCGCCCAGCCCGCAGCCGCAGTTCTCACCAGAGCACATGGTAAAGTTGTCGATGTACAAGGCATGGTCGTAGGTGCCCTCGCGCGGGGTTCCTTCATTGCCCAGCAGCATCTGCCAATCGAAGGCCCAGCCGCCCCACCAGTACTCGAACTGGATGTCCGCGGTGAGGCCCTCGAGATGCTGGGTGAAGCCGCCGCTGCCGCCGGTGAAGCTGACGGTCGAGTCCATCACGCCCGTGATCTTGTCGTAGGTGCCCTCGTAGTGGATCCAGGCGGCCTGGGGAATGTCGGTGATGTCGGCGGGATCCCCGGAACCATCGTCCCTGCCGACGTACATCCAGTCGCGCTTGGTGTTGTCGTCGTTCAGATGGCCGCCAACGAGCGGGCCGGAGGCCTGGTCGCCGAACATCTCCCAGATGCCGGTGTTCTCGACCCAGAAGTCATACTCAACCGTGATGCGGGTGTCCAGCTCGGCGCCGGCCATGGTGTAGCCGACCTCGCCGCTGCTCGCACTGTACGACCCCCAGTCGGTGCCCCACACGACACTGAGAACTTTGCCCCCCGTGGGGCCGGCCTCGACGGTGGCGGTGACCGGCCCGGGAGCCCAGTCGCCCCAGGGCGTGAAGATGTACCAGCCCGGGTCCAGCGGCAGCAGGCCGATCGTGTCGCCTTCGAAGTCGTTGCTGTAGCTGACGCCGAAAGCGGGCGCGCATAGCAGCGCGGCTGAAAGCACGAGAGCGATAGGAATGAGTACGTGTCTCATGGATGGTTCCCCCTTCCTAGGGTTGAGGTGTTCACCAGTTGAGGATGCCGCGGGAGCAGGACGCCTCTCCCATGTCCTGGGGCCGTGGAAACGCGAACTCCCCGCAACTACTTCATGCAATACTATCACAAGGTGGCGGGGCCGTCAAGGGGTTCTGTTGGTTTGCCGTGTTCGGGGCAAGCGGGGCTACGGAGGGTATGGGGCGGACAGGACGGCTGACAGAGAGAAAGGACGGCCCCCGTGTTTCAGGGATGCCGTCCTCGTTAGATCCGTTCCTCCAACGCGGCGGCTGCCCGGCGCGGCCAAACGGCCGCTTGCGCCGCCGGTAACCTCGACCTACCGCTATCGGCCTTTGCGCACGTTGCCCAGGCGTTTGCCCGGCTTCGCCGGCGCGGGCTCCTCGGGCGCGGGAGCAGCGGTAACGGTCCAGTTGGAGATTACCTCGGTGAGATCCAGGCCGTCCACGATGTTATTGTCGTCGAGGTCGGCGTCGGGATCCCAGAGCGGGTCGCCGGGGGTCGTCTCCCAGGCGGTGAGGACGGCGGTGAGATCCAAGCCGTCCACGACGCCGTTGCAGTCGACGTCGCCCAGCCCGCAGCCGCAGTTCTCACCAGAGCAGATGGTGAAGTTGTCGATGTACCAGGCGTGGTCGTAGGTTCCTTCTCTCGGGGTCCCTTCGTTGCCTGCCAGCATCTGGAAATCGTAGCCCCAGCCGCCCCACCAGTACTCGAACATGATGTCATCGGTGCGACCTTCGAAATGCTGAGTGAAGCCGCCGCTGCCGCCGGTGAAGCTGACGGTTGAGTCCATCACGCCAGTGGCCTTGCTGTAGGTGCCCTCGTAGTGGATCCAGGCGCCGTCTGGAATGTCCAGGATGTCGGCGGGGTCCCCCGAAAAGTCGTCCCTGCCGACGTACATCCAGTCGCGCTTGGTGTTGTCGTCGTTCAGCTGGCCGCCGACGAGGGCGCTCGATGCCTGGTCGCCCATCATCTCCCAGACGCCGGTGTTCTCGACCCAGAAGTCGAACTCGACCGTGATGCGCGTGTCCGCCTCGGCGCCGGCCATCGTGTAGCCGACCTCGCCGGTGCTGAAGGCCTGGGTGGCGAACGTGGTGTCGAACTCAATGCTCAAAACTTGACCGCCGGTGGGTCCAGCTCGGACCACAGCCGTGATGCCGACGCCGCCCCACCACGGATCGGAAAGATACCAGCCCGGGTCCAGCGGCAGCAGGCCGATGGTGTCGCCTTCGAAGTCGTTGCTGTAGCTGACTGCGAATGCGGGCGCGCACAGCAGCACTGTTGTGACGATAACTAGTGTCCTCATAGCAGGTTACCTCCTTGCTGGCTCAGGCCGCCAGAGGTGAATTTATGGATGCCGGCGGCGCAGGGCTCCCCTTCCAAGTCGTGAGACCGTGGGATACGCAACTCCCTGTGACCGCGTTCATGCAATACTATCACGGGCTAGCCGGCGCCGTCAAGGGTTTCTCTCCGTTTTTCCTGGGTCCGGGGCCGGCGGGACCGCTGACTGAGAAAAAAGGACAGGCCTCCACGGTCGTGGAAGCCCGTCCCAACTCGGTCGTTTCGAATGTTTGGTGCTACTTCTTGCGCCGGATCAGGGCCAGCAGGCCGAGACCGCCGAGCAGGAAGACGCCCGGCTCAGGGATACAACCCATGCAGCACATGTCGAAGTTGTCGATGTACCACGCGTGGTCGTACGTCCCTTCGCGCGGAGTGCCCTCATTGCCGGCCAGCATCTGGAAATCGTAGCCCCAGCCGCCCCACCAGTACTCGCAGGCGATGTCGTCGGTGAGGCCCTCGAAGTGCTGGGTGAAGCCGCCGCTGCCGCCGGTGAAGCTGACGGTCGAGTCCATCACGCCGAGGGTCTTGTTGTAAAGGCCCTCGTAGTGGATCCAGGCACCGTCGGGAAGATCGACGATGTCGGCCGGCTTGCCCGAGGCGTCGTCCCTGCCGACATACATCCAGTCGCGCTCGTTGTTGTTGTCATTCATAGCTCCGCCAACGAGCGGGCCGGAGGCCTGGTCGCCCATCATCTGCCAGATGCCGGTATTCTCGACCCAGAAGTCGAAGCAGACCGCGATGCTGGTGCAGTCCTGGACACCGGGCATCGTGTAGCCGACCTCGCCGGTGCTATAGTTTTGGGTGGCGAACGTGGTGTCGAACTCAATACTCAGAACTTGACCGCCGGTGGGTCCAGGTCGGACCACAGCCGTGATGCCGACAGCGCCCCACCACGGATCAGAAAGATACCAGCCCGGGTCGCTCGGCAGCAGGCCGGGCGTGTCGCCTTCGAAGTCGTTGCAGTAACTGGCGCCGAATGCGGGCGCGCAAGCCAGCACCATTGCGACGATAAGTACTTTCCTCATAGCATGTTACCCCCTTACCGATGTGTAGCAGTACTTCGCCCGTTGTGGGATCTAAATAAGGACAGAACCCCCTATTGCTGGCGCTATAGTAGCACACCCGCGTTTGCGTGTCAAGGGGTTTCGGGCTGTTGGTGGTGTCCATAGTTTTGTGTAATTTCGTTTGGGGCTGGGTTGTGGTTGAGTGTGCTCATGGTGTTCAGGCCGCCTGGGCCACGTGGGTTTGGGTGTCAGGTTTGAGTCGGTGTTGTCGGCC
>Ga0180432_10006316_pt1 | contig 15406 bp, 13 predicted proteins | sample SS_ome_10_FD_132414 | JGI IMG/M metagenome (GOLD analysis project Ga0180432, IMG submission 132414) | Hypersaline lake sediment archaeal communities from the Salton Sea, California, USA - SS_1_MS_2 metaG | ecosystem: Environmental > Aquatic > Non-marine Saline and Alkaline > Hypersaline >... | reverse complement strand
ACTCCAGGAGATCATCGAATTCCTCAAGGATCCCAAGAAGTTCCAAAAACTGGGCGGCCGGATACCTAAAGGCGTGATCCTGGTGGGCGCGCCCGGAACGGGGAAAACCCTGCTGGCCCGGGCGGTGGCGGGCGAAGCGGGCGTCCCCTTCTTTTCCATCAGCGGTTCCGATTTTGTCGAAATGTTCGTCGGCGTCGGTGCTTCGCGCGTGCGTGATCTCTTCGAACAGGGCAAAAAACAGGCGCCTTGTCTCATATTCATCGATGAAATCGATGCGGTGGGAAGGCAGAGAGGCGCGGGCCTCGGCGGCGGTCATGACGAGAGGGAACAGACCCTTAACCAGCTTCTCGTGGAAATGGACGGATTCGACTCCAACGAAGGAATCATCCTTATTGCAGCCACCAACCGGCCCGATATTCTGGATACGGCCCTCCTCCGGCCGGGCAGGTTCGACCGCAGGATTGTGGTCAACATGCCGGATGTCAAGGGGCGCGAGGAGATCTTCAAGGTGCACGTCAAGAACATTCCGCTGGCTAAAGACGTTGATCTGAGGGTTCTCGCCCGATCCACTCCGGGCTTCTCCGGCGCCGATCTGGCAAATCTGGTCAACGAGGGAGCGCTCCTCGGTGCCAGGAAGGGACAGAAATCGGTCGCCATGAAGGACTTGGAAAGCGCCAAAGACAAAGTCCTTATGGGCGTGGAGCGCAAGAGCATGATCATCAGCGACGAGGAGAAAAGAAGCACCGCCTATCACGAAGCCGGTCATGCTCTCGTTACGGCCCTCATACCCGAGGCGGATCCCATTCATAAAGTCACCATCATTCCCCGCGGAATGGCCCTGGGCCTGACTCAGCAGCTCCCTCTGGACGACCGCTACACATATTCGAAAGTGTCCCTCGAGGCCCAGCTGGCCGTGTTCATGGCGGGCAGGGTCGCCGAACAGATTTTTCTCGACAAGACGACGACCGGAGCGGCCAACGACTTCGAAAAGGCGACGGAAATCGCACGGAAAATGGTCTGCCAATACGGAATGTCCGATCTCGGCCCCTTGACCTTCGGTGAAAGGGATGACCTGGTCTTTCTCGGAAAAGACCTGGCCATGCATAAAAACTTCAGCGAAAAAACGGCTGAGCGCATCGACGATGAGGTCAAGAAAATAATCACCAAGAACTATAACCGGGCCAAAGACATCATCGAAAAGCACAGTGAGAAATTGGCGGAGATCGCCGAAGCGCTTCTGGAAAAAGAAGTGCTGTCTTCAGATGAAATCGAAAACATCATCAAAGGGAAAAAACCCAAGCCGAAAACAAAAGAATCCAGGACTAAAACCGCAAAAGCTAAAAAAGAAGAAAAAACGCCTAAGAGTAAAGCCCGAAGAAAGGCGGAACCCGTACAAGCATAAAAGTGAGGAAAGAGCGCATATTCCGGATAAAAAACCGGGATTGCATTCTGGGCCGCCGCACCTGGATTATGGGCATCCTCAATGTCACCCCCGATTCCTTCTCTGACGGAGGTCTTTTTCTGGACAGGGAAAAGGCGGTCGATCACGGAATGCGTATGGTGGATGAGGGGGCGGACATTATCGATATCGGAGGCGAAAGCACACGACCGGGATCGGAGCCCACGCCCTCAAAAGAGGAATTGAAGCGCGTGATACCCGTTCTCTCCGCTTTTAAAAAAAAGTCCGGCGTCCCGGTATCCGTCGACACTCAGAAAGCGGATGTAGCCTCGGCCGTTCTCGATGAAGGGGCGGACATCATAAACGACATATCGGCTCTGAGGAATGATCCGGACATGCTTCCCCTCCTTGCCGGGAGGCAAGCCACGGTCATACTGATGCATATGAAAGGGACCCCGAAAACCATGCAGGTCCGCCCCTGCTATCAGGACGTCCTGGCCGAAGTCGGATCATTTCTCGGTGAGAGAATCCGGGCGGCGACAGAAAAAGGATTGGACGCACAAAGGATCGTTTTAGATCCGGGCATCGGGTTCGGGAAGCGCTTCGAAGACAATCTGAATCTGATCCGGAATCTCAATCGGCTGGAAATACTCGAGCGGCCGATCCTGATGGGGATCTCACGCAAATCCTTCATAGGAAGAATTTTGGATGCTCCGGCGGACGAAAGGCTGGAAGGGACAATCGCCGCCGCTGTATTGAGCATGGTTCGAGGCGCGCATATCCTGAGGGTCCACGACGTCGGAGCCGTCAGAAAAGCCGTGGCCGTGGCCGAGGCCATAATGGGCGATTCCGCCGGAGGGGAGAGCGAATCTGCAAATCCGGAGTTGAAGACGGAACATGCTGGCTAATATCGTCAATGCACTGCAGAGGTTCACGCTGGGGGATTTCCTCGACATCCTTCTTATCACCATCATCCTCTACTCTTTTTTCCGATTGATCAAAGACACCAAAGCCTATCAAATGGCCATCGGCATCGCCATCGTCGGCTTGCTGTTTTTTGTTACTCAATGGGGCAGACTGGCCGCTTCCCACTGGCTTATCAGGAATTTCATCAATTATCTGATCATCGCCATTATCGTTCTTTTCCAGGGTGAAATACGGAAGTTCCTGACATCGATCGGATCCCAATCCTTCAGAAGATCTATTTCGGCCAAGGCCTTGAAGGACAAGCTTGAAGATCTCTTTCTGGCCGTGGATTATCTTTCCTCCAAAAAAATCGGCGCCCTCATCGCCGTCGAAAAGGAGATCTCTCTGAAGAGCTATGCGGACCGGGGCACAAAAATAGATGCCGTACTCTCCAAAGACCTCCTTGTCAGCCTCTTTTTTCCCCACTCCCCACTCCATGACGGGGCTGTGATTCTCAAGGGAAATCAAATCGTCGCCGCAGGCGCTTTGCTGCCGCTGCCCGCATCCCACAACTTAGGAGAGGCTTTTCAAACCAGAACGCGCCATCTGGCCGCACTCGGACTCTCCCAGGAAACAGATGCAGCCGTTATCGTGGTCTCCGAAGAGGCAGGAACCGTATCGCTTGCCGTCGAGGGCAAACTGCAGAGGGAGCTGGATAAAGAAAAACTCCAGGATCGGCTGCTGGATTATCTCAAATAACCATGATAAAGCTATTGAGAAGATTGTTTATAAGAAACTGGGGGCTCAAACTGTTCTCGTTCATTCTGGCCCTGATTCTTTGGCTGACGCTCATCCCGGAGGAAAAGATGTACTCGGAAAAAACTCTTGTCATTCCCCTGGAACTCATCAATATTCCTTCGAATATGGAGCCCGCTGAACGGATTCAATCCAGCATCAACGTGACTCTAACCGCCTCGAATCGTCTCATCCCGCAAATTACGGTGGCCAATGTCCACGCGGTGATCGATCTCCGGAACGCCAGCGTCGAACAGAAAGACTATCCCGTCAACGAGAGCATGATCAGTATTCCGTCCGGTGCCGAGATCAAAGAGATCTATCCCAGCCAGGTTCACATCAATCTGGAGTACACCAAGGAGGTTCTTCTTCAGATCGAAGCCAATCTCATAGGGCAGCTTCCCGAAGGATACGAACTCAAAAAGGTCGAGGTCGTCCCTCCCGAAGTGATGATCAGAGGACCGGAGAGCAAGGTTCCCGACAAGGCTGCAGCCAGAACCACCCCCATAGATGTTTCCCAACTCACCCAATCCGCGGAAATCGAAGCCGATCTCATTCTCCCCAATCCCGATGTCAGGCTGTCCGGATCAAAATCCAAGGTTTTGGTGCGGCTCCTCATTCAAGATACGACAGAGGAGGAACCGGACCGGACGGGAAATAAAGACGGTCTCTGACTCGTTTTTTGATCAAAATGCCGGTTTCCGCAATGTTCCCGAATCCGCTTGCTATGGCTGGAGGACCTTGCCTCCGGTATTCATCAAATCCCACAGCACGGCTTCCCCGTACAGATGGATACCTGAGTTGAAGCAAGAGGCAATGGAATCGGAAATTCATTCCGGATCAAAGCAGCTATCGACAAAGGCACTTTAAATCATATAGAATAAGGGGATTAAAAGCTCTTTACGAAGCGGAAAGGAAGCGGATTCAGTAATGGAAAGACTTTTCGGCACAGACGGAATACGCGCTTCCGCGGGCCGATTCCCCCTGGATTATCCGACGGTATCCAGGCTGGGGAAGCATCTGATCATGCTTTTGCGCGATGAGGGGCTATCCACCAATGTGCTTATCGGGCGCGACACACGCGAGTCTGGCATCTGGCTGGAGCAAGCCCTGATGCGGGGAATAAAGGAGGCCGGAGGAAAGGCCGTCTCCGCGGGCCTCATCCCCACGTCGGCTGTATCTTTTCTGACAAAAAAACACGGATTTTCCGCGGGCATCGTCATTTCCGCCTCCCATAATCCCTACGGGGATAACGGCATAAAAATCTTCTCGCGCTCGGGAATGAAAGTCTCCGAGGAATGGGAACGCGCCATCGAGAAGGGGCTTTACCGTCCAGACGGCTCCGTCGAGCCCTTGGAAGTCAAAATAGAGCCGGATGCTTCGCTTGTCCGGGATTATACGAATTTTTTAAAAAGCCGGTTTGATCAAAGCGGAAACTTTAAAAGAATCAAGATTGTGCTCGACTGTTCCAACGGAGCGGGCTCGTTTTTCGCACCGCAAATATTTGCCGACCTCGGCTTCGAGGTGAAGGCCATGGGCGTCTCTCCCAACGGTAGAAACATCAACGCAGGCTGCGGTTCGCTTCATCCGGAAAAGTTGGCGGAAGCGGTGGTCGCCACGAAAGCAGACATCGGGATTGCTTATGATGGAGATGCAGACCGGGCATTGTGGGTGGATGCACGGGGAAAGATTCTGAATGGAGACCACACGCTTTATGTGATAGCCAAATACATGAAAGACAAAGGAAGGCTGAAGTCGAAGACCGTGGTCGCCACCACCATGAGCAACATGGGGCTGGAAAAAGGCATGGAAAAGATCGGGCTGAGTCTTTCACGGACTCAGGTAGGTGACAAATACGTCCTCGAGCAAATGATCAAAATCAAATCCAATTTAGGGGGGGAGCAGTCAGGCCATACTATTTTCCTCGATGATTGCCCCACAGGGGACGGTATCCTCACCAGCATCAAAATGCTGGAGGCCATGACAGCCCGCAGATCAAGTCTCGCTGAATTGGTGCGCGACTATAGAGAATACCCTCAGGTCCTTAAGAACGTCGCCGTTTCACGCAAAGAGGATTTCGGCAAATACCCCGAGATCTTGAAAGCCGTCGAACAAGTGGAACAAAAGCTCGGCCTTTCAGGCCGCATGAATGTCCGCTATTCGGGCACAGAACCGCTTGTGCGCATCATGATCGAGGGAGAAGACAGGGCCTTGATTGAAAACCATGCCGATCATATCGCTGAAGTCATCGCCAAACACCTTGCGTGAAACCGCTGCCTCCAGAATCAACCGCGGGCGGCGTCTTTCTCTCTCCTGAAAACAGCCCCTCTGATTTCTCCGGACTGCTCCATTCTGATTCCCTCCACCATGCGGCTCCTGTGGACTTATGGCCCGCTCTTTCCCCAGACCAGAAAGCTCCGTCACGGAAATAAACCTGCATACGGCTCCCACAGAAAACGTGAAACGGCCGGGATTTTGTAATACAATAGTCATCCAAGCCGGAGGCAAATTATTTTGAACGGAGGATAAAAATGAGACTTGCCGTCAATGTGGATCACTTTGCCACCCTGCGCGAAGCCAGGCTGAGCACCGAACCCGAGCCCGTGCTGGCAGCGCTGCTGGCCGAATTAGCGGGAGCCGAAGGAATCGTCTGCCATATTCGCAGCGACAGGCGCCACATCAAAGAACGCGACCTTCATTTGTTCAAACAGGCTCTCAAGACCAAGCTGAACATTGAGATGGCCGCAACGGAGGAGATGAAACGAATCGCAGTGGAAGTCAAGCCCGATGTCGTCTCTCTAGTTCCCGAGCGCGAGGATGAGCTGACGACGGAAGGCGGGCTGGATGTCATCTCCAACAAAGAAAATCTCCGCGCGCACATTGAGGAGCTGAAAAGAAACGGCATTGCCGTCAGTATCTTCGTCGACCCCGACAAAGATCAAATCACGGCCTGCAAGCATGCCGGAGCCGATCTTATTGAAATAAACACCGCCAGGTATTCGGAGCTCAAGCCCGGCGCTGAGCGCGACGAAGCTCTTGCAGAGTTGGAGGATGCGGCGGAGTGCGCGAACGGATTGGATCTTGAAGTCCATGCCGGCCATGGACTGGATTACAAAAATATCGGCCCGGTCGCCGAAATCCCGGAGTTTAAAGAGTTCAGCATCGGATTCGCCATAGTAGCCCGGGCTGCAATCGTGGGCATCGAGATGGCTGTCAGAGAAATGGTCTCTCTCCTTCAAGAGTAGCGGCACAGGATCCAATAATGGATATACACATCAACCTGGATCGATTGAAGAAGGATCTCACGGAATTGTCCCGGTTCGGAAAGGATCCGAACGGAGGGATCAGCCGTCCTTCATTCAGTCCCGCCGACTTGGAAGCACGGGCCTGGCTGAAAGAAAAGATCCGGAACGCAGGACTTGAATACAGCCGGGACGGGGCGGGCAACATGTTCGGCCGGATTGACGCTCCTGGAAAAACGGTTATGGCGGGATCTCATATCGACACGGTTATCAACGGGGGGATGTTCGACGGCTCCGTCGGCGTCCTCTCGGCCCTTGAATGCCTGCGCCGCATCAAAGAAGAAGCCGTTCCTTTGAAGAATCCTTTGGCCGTGGCGTCCTTTACGGACGAGGAAGGAAACCTCGTGGGGGACTTTCTCGGCAGCCGCGCCTTCATCGGACCTCCGGACAGAGATTTCCTTGAAAAAAGCATGACGCAGTTCGGCCGTCCTCTCCCGGAAATTTTGGAGGCGACCGATTTTTCCATCGACGGCATCATGGAAGCGCATAAGGCCCGGCCTGAGATCGAGGCCTTCCTGGAGATCCATATCGAACAGGGCCCTGTGCTGGAGACCGAGGAAAAGCCGATAGGAATCGTGGACCGCATCGCGGGGAAGAACTATTGGCTTTGCCGGTTTGAGGGCGCGGCCAGTCATGCAGGCACCACTCCCTTCGAACTCCGGCAGGATGCTTTTCTGGGATTGTCCGATTTCGCTTTGAAAGCCACGCACTATGTCGCCACCAACCATTACGGGAGCATGGTCACCGTAGGCAAGGTTGCTGTTCATCCGGGCGCATTCAGCATCGTGCCCGGCAGGGTGGACTTTTCCCTCGATTTCAGGAGCACGTCCGCGGAAACGCTTCTGGAAATGGAGAAAACATTAGTGGATCTGGCAAGGGAAACGGCCTCGGCGCGAGGCCTTACTTTCCAAAACCGGGTGATCGACAAAACAGATCCCGTTGCCGTGCCTGAACGCATAATCGGCATAATGGAAGCCGAATGCGCCAAGCTGGAATACCCTTACATGAAACTCCCCAGCGGAGCGGGACACGACGCCCAGATTCTTGCCGGCATTTCCGATGCGGGGATGATATTCATTCCGTGCGAAGACGGGATCAGCCATTCTCCTGAGGAACGGATCGAATGGAAAGATCTGGAAAAGGGAGCCAACCTTCTATTGAGAACGCTGCTGCGCCTGGCATCGTGAGAGGCGTGCACAGTTGATCCATCAGGCGCAAACGCCTAATTATCCATCTCTTCGGACGAAGGGCGGTACCGGCGGCTGGTTTTCTTTCGGGACTGCTTTTTCTTCTCTTCGAGCATCTTTTCCTTAGCCCGTTTGGAACGCTTCCGCTTCTGACGGCGGATTTTTTCGATTTTTTGCTGCTCCTCACTCTTTTCCCCAAGAATCATGGCTTCAATCTTGCCGGCAAGGATCTTCCGGGCATAATACCTGTTCAAGCTTTGAGACCTCTCTCTCTGGCATTTCACCTCAATTTGAGTGGGGAGGTGTTTCAAATAGACGCAAGTCGCGGTTTTATTGATCTTCTGGCCTCCATGACCGCTCGACCGCACGAATTTTTCCTCTATATCTTTTTCAAAAATGCCCAATTTTTCCATTTTGCGGCGCAAGGCGTCTTCCTTTCTGGCGCTTACAACAGGATCACTCATTTGAACAGGCTCTATTTCATGGATCCTTTCGCCGGCATTTCTGAAAGTCTGCCGGTATTTTTTTTCCATCAGATGAGAGAGGAAAGGAAGAGAAACATTGCCGGAGTCATCCGGTTTTGATCCTCCGCTTCAAACAGACTCGATTTCCTGATTTGTCAACCTAAAAAATCTGGTACAAAAGGGTAGGGCGCCGGGCTATGGATCATCCGGGATCAGCTTTTCTTTTTCCTTGCTACAAGGAATTTGCCGCAGTTTTCACAGATGTAAATGTCGTCACTGCCCTCTATGGCCGACCGCATCCCCGTGGCGACGTTGATGAAACAACCCTGACAGGCTCCCTCGACAAGCTCGACAACTGCAAAACCGTAGCGCTCCATGAGTTTTTCAAATCTGTCGACCACAGAGGCATCAAGTTCTTCCCGTATAAGGTCCCCCTGCTTTTGCAGCTTGGCTTTCTTCTCTCCCTTGGCCTTTCGTTTCTGAATCTCCATATTTTGCAGTTTCCACAAGAGCCCGGCCCTGCTGACAATTCTCTCATCCGAGGGAGGGATAGAAAGCTGGACCTCACAAAGAATATCATAAAGCCCGGACTTGTTTTCGGCTTCGAATATCCTTTTTCTGAACTCCGGTTTTATTAAAAATTGGGCCAGACCGGCAAAAAGATGGTTAAACAGCCCGGGAATGGATGGATTCCAGATAATGAGGATGATCAGATGGACTTTCTTTCCATCAACGGCGTCAAAATCGATCCCTTTTTTTGACCTGCCAACCACGACGGCGATGTCTCCTCCCGTATCCATCCGGGCATGGGGAAGGGCGATACCATGTCCGATGGCGGTGGACACAAGCTGTTCCCTGTCGATTATCCGCGTCAAAACCGGTTTTTTGCTCTTGATGAATTCGAGCTCGACAAGAGCATCCAAAAGCTCTTCCAATGCAGGGATTTTCTCTGCAGCCTCCAGATCGAAGAGGATATGCGAAGGCTTGAGGTATTCGCAAAAACGCTGATGTTTAAAACCTCTGTCAGGAACCATTGCAGTATATTCTAGCACAAACCGGAGCCAGTCAAAAGAGGCATCGTCAATTCTTGTCAATTCTTTCTTAGCGGGCGTTATGATTCCTCCTGAGTATGCCTCTTGATAAGGGCATGGATTTCTTTGATTCCCCTGGTGCCCGCGGCCCGGGACGCGAGCCGGACTCCGAAAACGGCTGAATCGACGGCCCCGGCTCCTTGCCCCAGCTTTGCGGCAGCCGCCGCGCAGAAAACATCGCCGCAACCCGTTGTATCCACAACCTTAACCCGACTCGATGATGAAATCCGCCGGAAATCGGCTGGCGTTATGACCTGAACCCCGTCGCGGCCCAAAGTTATGAACACGGTTTTGACCCCTAGATCGAAGGCACGGGATGCAAATCTTTGCATCTCCTTTTCGGAAGGCTCGATTCCGGGATGCCCGAGCATGCAGCTCAACTCCATGAGATTAGCCTGCAAGTACGGCACGCCGGCAACCCAATCCCGCCACTCGGGCAAGGGAACATACGCGCGCGGACTGCCGAGCTCTTTGGATAGAACGAGCGAGTGGATATCCAGCCATAAAGGGCAGAGTGAGGAACGGACTATACGGCGCCAGTCTTCGACCGCGATATCGAACCCGGAATTGCATACCAAAATTCCCAGATCCCACCGCCGGACATCATCCAGGACTTTCCCGGCATTCAAAGAAGGGACGACGGATTCCAGAATCTCTATTCGCTCTCCTTTTTCCGGGTAATGGAGACGGACCCGGTTCGACGGGATCGAAAAGAGGGTCACTGCGCCGGTATCCAAGGCCGGCCATTGAGACGTAACCGCCGTCACCTCTTTTTCCAAATCCCTGCCCATATTCGAATAAAGGAAAACCTCCTGCTCGAGCGCACAAAGAACCGCGGCCTGGTAGAGGACGCCTCCCAATCCCTCATAGGTATAGCCGGAAACACGGCTGATCGCATCGCTGGTAACGGTTCCTATAAGGCTGATTCTCTTTTTCATGTCCTCACAGGATTATATAACTCTAAAAAAAGATTTGTGCAAATTTCGCTCCGCCGTGCTTGCAGACTTGCCCTCATCTCCAAGACAGCCATCCTGAAAAAGAACGGAGACAGCCCGATTCGGCTTTTTTTCAGGCCGCCTTTTCATGGAAAAAAAGAAATGGTATATTTGAACGCAACACGGCAATCAGAACAGAGGAATGAAAGATTTAAAGATCAAAGCCCGCAAACTCATTCATGATCTCAAAGGGGACAGTTATATCTTCGGTCCTGGTTGCTCTCCAAAGATCGGCCGGTTGGCGGCAGCCTGTGGAAAAAGGATTTTTCTTTTCACAAATCTGGATCGCCGGGATCCAGAGGCACTCGGAGTATTCCAAAAATCCCTGGAAGATTCCGGTGCGACGGTCATCGGGAAAACCGCTTCAGCCCGTCCGAACTCGCCCAGACCGGATGTTTTCCGGATGAGGGATGCTCTCCAGGCCGCCGGCCCGGAATGCGTTCTTGTCATATCCGGAGGTTCAGGAATAGATGCAGCCAAGGCAGCCGTCGTCCTTGCATGCCTAGGAGGAAGTCTCGAGGATTACTTCGGCAGCGGCCGTGTGACCGAAAGGCTTGGTGCTTCCTGAAAATCCCTGCGTCCTCTCCTCGCCTGTCAGACAGCTTCGGGTTCGGCGGCACACATGACCAAATACGCCAACATCACGGATCGTAATTTAAGGCAAAAAAAACTCATCATAGATGAAGCCCTCATCCCGCCGCTTTCCCTTTTTGATTACAGCCTTACCCGCTCGATGTCCCGCCCTTTCACCTGCGACGGCGCCTTCGATGCTCTGTCTCACTGCCTCGAAGTCTATTACGGTGCCGGACCGAACGCCTCTGCCCGCCTCGAAGAGATCGTGTTGACGGGGATCGAGCTCATCCTTGCCAATCTGGAAAAGGCGGTTCATGAGCCGGAAAGCGACGATGCAAGAGAAGCCTTGGGTCTGGCGGCGGATCTCGGCGGCTGCGCCCTCATGTCGGGGGGAACGAACGGCGCCCATCTAACCAGTTTTTCGCTGGTGGATGTGTTGAGCCACGGCAGGGCCTGTGCCATTCTCAATCCGTACTATACCGTATTCTTCGGGCCGGCAATACCCTGCCAGGTGGGCAGGCTGCAAGCACTCCTCGGCAAATACGGGCTGCTGGCCAAAAACGAAAAAGGCTTCGGAAAAAACCCGGCCCCGGCCGTTGCGCGGGGATTGATCAAGCTGGCCCAAAATCTAGAGTTTCCCGTCACGCTGGGAGAAATCAAGGGCATGACCAAAGGGCATATCGAAAAAGCGATCCGGGCCGCAAAAGATCCCCAACTGGATTCCAAACTCAAATCCATGCCCGTCCCTTTATCGGCAGGCCAAGTCGATGAGTTCATGCGTCCCGTCCTCGAAGCGGCCTGGAGAGGGGATTTTTCCCTCATAAAAACACTCAAGACCTGATTCATGCGTCGGGGGGGCGGCCGTCCCCGGAGCAAGGCGCAACAGCGGTGCCGGTTCAGCCGAGCAATATCTTTTCCACCTTTATCCGGCGGAGATCACCGACACCTATGCCTTTTTTCGCTGCGCGCGAAATGTGGTCTATGGGTCTGTTTTCTTCCTCGAGAGAAGGAAGGGCTTTGTACCTCCGCTCGGTTTCTATGGCTTGAAAGCCCAAAGCATCCATGGCAACGGGGTCTCTACCCAGCCATATTTTTCGTGGGGAAAAAAGAGCTCTCAATTGCCTGGGCCTCGGGCCCTGATCATAACACGCTTCCAAAACGTCACCGATGTGAAGAACGGTCTTTTCTCTTACCGAAGGAAGAGCGCAAAAATCCGCTATATAGGGACCGATGTGTCCGGAACCATGAAAACGGCTGTTGTTTTCACACAACCCGAAGGCCAGATTTTTCAGGCAAAATGTGATGCCGGAAAGCCTGTGATCCTTGAGCACGGGCATGTTGATGATTTTGTCGCACTCCTGGGTAAAAATTCCGGAGAAAAAGGATTTTGTCCCTGAATCCTCACGCTTATCCGGATTGTCGCAATCGCTTGCGTAGGCTGTCTCTCTATCCAGACGGTCCGTTTCATTTTTCAAGGCAATCGTTCCGTAGCACCGGACGCTCTTGCCCGAAGTATTGAACTCGAATCCGCAGTCCTCCATGTGTCTTTCGAACCGGTCCCAAATAAGAATATGGTTCTCTTTTACCCCGTATTCCTTCAACTCTTCGACAACCGCCCGGATGAGCCCGTGATGGGTGAAAAGGATGGGGCGGCCCAGGGTGTTGATTTTCAGCCCGATCCGCTCTTCAGGCTTGACAAAATGCCTCCAGGGATCGTCCGATCCGGTCAAGCGCTTCAATCCCTGCCGCAGCATCTCTCTGGCAATCTTTTCGTCAATCAGGCGGTATTTCTGGATGACTTCCGGATGTTTGACTTCGACGACCTTCGCCGCCGCCGTCTCTGAAATTCCAGAATATGTTCCTAAAACTGGAGCAAATCCGGCTCCGATAACGGCTGAGGAGCCCTTTTTCAGAAATTCTCTGCGGTTGATTTTTTCGCGCATTCTTTACTCCACTTATCAACGATACCGCATTATGCGGGCAAACTCAATAGCACCCCCGGAGAGCACCCTGGAAGCAAAAAAAGCCGCCGCCTGTCTCCCGGCGCGTTGCGGGAGATAAACCAAGCCTGCGGCAGAAATCATGTGTCTTGTTTTTTTGTCTTGAGAAACCTTCCCGAACGGGGATTCATCCCGTTTTTGATTCCTTCGTTGGGGATAGCTTCAAAACAGGATCCGAAAACGCAACGAACCAGGATGGCGGAACAACAACCCCCGATTGGAAGTTGACGGCAACCGGACATTTACTTACTATATAGGGATAAAAAGGAAAGCCCTTTGTATTTAAGGAGAAAACCATGAAAAATTCGGTACGCCTTTTCATCCTTGTTTCCCTCCTCCTGTTCGTAACCCGGTCAGCATTTTTTATGCCGGCCGCAACAAGCAAGCCGATAAAAGCAGAGCTTCCCGTTTTGATCTCCTCCTGCGGACAGAGCCCCGGAGCAACGATGCTCAAGGTCATCTTCAAAAAGCTGAATCTCGAACATGAGCCCAAAGCCTATGAGTTCAACATGCTGGCTGACGCCGATGACTTGAAAGCCGCCGGGAAGAAAGGGCAGCCTTTCCGAACCCTGATTGTTGTCATGGGGGCCAGTCTGAAAGGCATGGGGGCAGCGGGAATCTCTATCGATGAAGAACTGGCAAGGACCTCCCGGCTGATCGAAGAGGCTCAAGCCCAGGGCATTGCGGTCATCGGGGCACACATCGAGGGCATGAAGCGAAGGGCTCAGGGTGCTGAGGCGGGTGACAACACGGATGAGCTGAGCATCGACGCCGTCGCTCCAAAATCCGATATTCTCGTCATCAATAAAGACGGAAATGCGGACGGAAGGTTCACAATAATTGCCGATAATAAGAGCATTCCCATGGTTCTTGTGGAAAAAAATTTGGATCTTCTGGAGGAACTGAGAAAGATTTTTTCTTCGAAGTGATTTCTGATAAAATCGCAGGTGGAGAGATATAAGATCCGGCACAAAAGAAATTCCAAAGATTCCTCTGTTTGAGCCGACTAAATGGATGACGGGATGAGCGCATAAGAGGAAGGAAAAACAGGGCAAAGAATCATGTGGGAAGTACTGTGGGAGCAAATCACTCTCGTCAACATTCTCAGTGTCCTTCTCTTTATTGCATCCATTTGGCTGCTCGTCATCATCGTGAAGAAGAAGTCGGGATACATGTTCCGGGCTATCGTTTTCTTTCTCCTCGTCCTGCTTGCCCTGATCTATTTCCAGCAGAGTGATGCCAAAAAATATACCATCAACGACATAAGACTGGCGGTTTTTCCGGAAAAACCGCCCGAATACCAGTATGAGCTGAAGCGCAATACGAGAGACATCGTTGCCCGCTATTCTTTTTACGGCTTGAAGCCGAGAATTTCCCTGACAATGGATCCATCGGGAAAATATTTCCACATCACCAATACCGCTTCCGTCAACACCATCCTCAATTACCTTGAGCTCCCAGGGGTGAAATCGGGGGCCAAAGAACTGGCTTATATCACCGGGTCCCTGCACGACATCAACCTTTACCGTTGGGATGATTACCCGAGGGGCATTTTGATAATCGAACGCACGCTTTGCCGGAACAGGCAAACTCTGGAAACATACAACTGCGTGGATAAAATAACAATCAAAAAAAGATACCGCAAATAATCCGCGTTTGGCCGCCTCGCCGGATGCATAATTCCCGGGATTTCATGTTGCAATTTCATTTTTTTTCGATTACCCTGTAACATCCAATTTCCAGGGAAGGAATCAAAACATGACTCCGCATGCCATCCTGGCTGTGATGACAGCGAGCTACATCATCGTCAAATCTCTAAAAATATCCACCGAGCTCTCGATGTTCGCCGCGGCCATAGCCGGTGCTCTCGCAGGCGGATTCGGCGTTCCCGCACGGCACATCGCAGAAGGCGCCTTCACCTACCTGGACATCATCCTTATTTTCATCACCGCCACGATTTTCATGAACATCCTCAAGGAATCCGGCGGAATCGCCTTCGTTGTGAGGGGGATGATTCAAAAATTCCATGATAAAAGACCCATGCTTTACATTCTCATAACCATATTGCTGTTGATCCCCGGGGCCCTCACAGGGGCCGGCAGCGTTACGGTTTTGATCACAGGGGGGATGATCGCCGTCGTTCTGGGATACATGGGATTGTCCCGGCCGAAAATCGCGGCCATCGTATTTATACTCGCCGGCCTGAGCGCGGCAGCGCCTCCGGTAAGCTTATGGGCCATGCTCACGGCCGCGGGAGTGAACATGCCATATGTCGGGTTTTTCTTTCCCCTCCTCATTCCCTGTGTCATTCTTTCACTGCTGACCATTTTTTTTCTCGGCAGGCATGGAAAGCCTGTCGATTTAGAGCATGCCCTGAGAGAGCTTCCGGAATCGCCTCCGAAAATGAATTGGTTTCGCGTATCCATTCCTTTTGCGGTATTCCTGTTCCTGGTTATCGCCGGGAGGATCTGGCCCCACACGCTTCCGGTTATCGGGCTTCCCTTGATGTTCGTGGCGGCAGCCGCCGTATCCTGGCTTCTTTCGCCCGTCAGAATTCATCTTTTCAAAACGGCACGGGACACCGTTGAGCAGCTTCTTCCCTTGATCGGAACGCTCACGTGCGTGGGCATACTCGTCCAGGTCATGACGCTTACAGGAGTCCGGGGTCTAATCGCCATAACCACCGTTACTCTT
>Ga0180432_10006315_pt1 | contig 15408 bp, 13 predicted proteins | sample SS_ome_10_FD_132414 | JGI IMG/M metagenome (GOLD analysis project Ga0180432, IMG submission 132414) | Hypersaline lake sediment archaeal communities from the Salton Sea, California, USA - SS_1_MS_2 metaG | ecosystem: Environmental > Aquatic > Non-marine Saline and Alkaline > Hypersaline >... | reverse complement strand
CATCCTTTTCAAATTCGCCTAGTTCCATAGCTTCAAGTAAATTAACTTTACGCTGTGCGTAGTTATTCAGATTCTTTTGCAGCTCCCGAATATCTTTATCGAGTGAATCCAGGCTTGCCGTGTCGCTTGTCTCCGCAAGCTCTTTTAGTATTACATCCGGGTTGCTTAAAACCTCACGCGTCTTTTCCCAGACTAATTCCTCTAGTTCATTAGCCCGTATATAAAGCGCCGCGCATTTCTTGCCGTGATTCTCATAAGGTCGGGCATTGCTACACTGGTAATAGCGATATTTCTTGTTGAGGCAATGTCCCACAAGAGGCTTGCCGCATATAGCACAAAAGGCATGATTCCTTAACAGGTATTCATTCTTTGGCCTACCCGTTCTGACTTTTGGCTTATCAATCTGAGCATTAGCCGCATTGAATATATCTTCGCTTACTATAGCAGGTGTCACATTCGTTAATGTCATATTGTTAAAGATAGTATTGCCGATATAACCAGAATTGCGAATCATGCGCCGGATAGTTAGACTATGCCAGAACTTGCGCTTGCCATCAATAGCTGTGGATTTAGTAGGTATTCTGCGGTCATTCAAATAGCGCGCTATTGAAATCAGGCTTTCACCAGTGGCTACCTTAGTGAATATCTCCCTAACAATATTGGCCTCAGATTCTATGATATCGCGCTTTTTGGATTCTTTGTTCCATTCATAGCCGTACATCCCGACACCCGTACCTTGCGGCAATTCACCGCGCATAGCCCTTGTACGTTTACCCCGCATGGTACGCTCTTTTATCTTTTCAGCTTCCAGCTTTGAAGCAAAACCCCGGATATAGGATATGAGCTTACCAAGTTCGGAACTGTCTACATCTTCGGTGACGGCTTCAAGCGTGACGTGGTGATGTTCAAGTTCCTGGGTTAGAATCACGCCATGAGTAGGGTCACGCGATAGACGGTCAAGGCAATAAACAACCACAACCTGAATATCATCGTTCCTTACCAGTTCTCGTAGCTTGTCCAGCTCCGGCCTTTCCAGGGAAAGCCCGCTATAGGCTTCACAAGCCCAAAAACAACAGCCAGAAAATAGGTTTTATATCTTGGGAAGCTTTTGCTGAAGAAATGGAACCTCAAAAAGGAAAATTCGTACTACATGGGCTAGAGACAGGCACATTTGGTAAAGAGATTAAACCATATTTATTACCCAGATACGAAGATATTTGGCCAAATGAATCAAAGAAATCCTAGAATTTAGTTATGCAAGTATATAAGCATGAAAAGGCAAACATCCCGATGTTTGTGCAATGGTAGTAACATTGGCTGATAACGGCAAGGGTTTAACTTCTATAGGGATAACTCCCTTGATGTCGATTGTCTGAGTTGAGGCTGTGATCCGTATATCCAGTGCATCCAAGGCTAGTCTTCTATCCTGAATAGTGGCATCATCCAGATTTTGCCGAACTCTCTCGCAAAACTCGTTTAGCTTTATCTCGGTATCAGCTACATGCGAGAGCTTGTCCCTGGTATCCTTGAGCTTCTGTAATTCCTCATGGTCAGCCTCGCATTCCCTTTTAAGTTTGTTAACTTCATCCAGCACATAATCTTTGGTTACTTGGCCATGCCCTAGTAATGATATAAGCTGCCTTTCTCGCTTCTCATAGTTACGTAGTCTTCTTTCTAACTTACTGATCTCCCTGTTCAAATCGGATTCTTTAAGTGAAAACTTGCTCTGTTCATCAGCCTGCCGCTTGAGCTCAGCTATTATTACTTCAGGATGCTCCAACACATCCCTGACATTCTTCCAGACAATTTCCTCAATATAATCCGCTCGGATATACCGGGCATTACAGGTCTTTCCTTCGACTGCTGTCGGAGTAGTGCTTCGACAGCGGTAATAACGGTGTTTACGGCTGAGGCAAGCCCCTACAACCGGACTGCCACACTCAGCACAAACAATATGCCCTGTGAGTAAATACTCACGATGCGGAATGGCAGTGTGCATCTCCCTCGAACGCTTTATTTTCTCTTGCACTCGCCAGAAAAGTTCTTCATTGATAATTGGAGGTGTAGCGTCCGGTAATAAAATCCAGTCTTTCTCATCTTTCAGGATAAATTTCGTCTTTCTACTCCCTGAAGTTTTACCGAAATACGTTAATCCTATATAGGCAGGATTGGTTAGCATTCTTTTAACGGTAAATGAATGCCACTTGCTACCTGATTTTGTTCGTATTCCTTGCTCATTCAGAATTTTAGCGATATTAAAGAACCCCGTTCCTTCGTCACGCATCACAAACGCTTTCTGAACTACTCTAACCTCAAAATCAAGAGGGACTCGCCTCTTATTCTCCTTATCCCAGTTAAATCCATAAAGACCAAGGCCAGTCCCCTGAGGCAGGACGCCCTTCTTTAGTAGCTTTGCTTTAGCCTGGAGAGTGTTGGTTCTCATGGTGTCAATATAGGCTTGGGATTGCGTTGCCTTACTAAAATATCTTTCCACGCTTTCAGGATCATTGGGATCGAGGGCCAGTTTCTCTCTTGCAAAATAGACTAATAATCCAGCTTTTACAACCTCGGCCAACAAAGAGAAGGAGCCGAAGAGAAAACGGGTTTCCCGATCTACCCTTGGAAAGAGTAGGGCATCTATCTTACCTTGCTGGTACAGAGATAACGCTTCCCTGACTGCCGCCTCAAATTTGGTTCGCTCCCAGCCGGTAGCTGATTCTTGAATCACACGCCTGTTTGCTTCATCCACGGAAAGACTTATTAAAGGTGCATTCAATAAAACGTCATCTTCCCACTGAACGTCAGCTCCATAACCCTTTAATTGGTCTTGCGTGCTTAACCTGATTACAACAAATGCTCTTTTCATCTCAGCAACAAAGCTAACCGGCGTTAATGGTTATGTTCTTTTGATAGGTGCGTTTCACACTCTGCCTCTATACTTTCCCTCGTTGCCCCTGTCTGACTGAATACGGCCACCTGCTTACCCTCGTGCATCAGCAGGACGACATGGTCATCTGGATGGCATAATGAAAAGCCCTGTCTTATTAGTTCGTCACTCATTAGCTTCTTCTCCCAATATCTTTCGTTCTTCATGCAAGCACAAACAATAACTCGGAACGAGGGAGAAGTCTATACCTTTCTGGCCGAATTCGTTACTTTCACCAATTCTTTGTAAATATGCTCCCTTAACTTGTATAATTGCCCTATGTGGGAAGAACAAACATTGACGATTGTTATTTGGGGTATTCTTGGTATAGGCGGTCTATTGTTAGTAGTAAGTAGGCTCAGATTCGAGAAACGCTCGGATTGGAGGCTAATGCTAGGAATAGCACTATTCGCTGTCTCCCTGTTTGTTATTACGACTACGCTGCCCCAATATGCAGTGGGTTTCAGCATTATGGGCACACTTATTTTGGCTGGGACTGCTCTAATAGCGGTAAAGCAAAGCGAAGACCAAGTTAAAAGCGATAGGCGTGAACGCAAGCTGACCACTGTTATTACTTGGGCCAATGACATTGCTAAATGCGAAACAAATGTTCCGCTCAGCCCACTTCCGGTAGAAGAACTAGCCAAATCAGCGGCGGAACTTGGGAAAGAAAAGGTAGAAGGAATTATCGAATACCATAACAGAACCACCAGGACAAATCTTATTATGAGATACCAGAGTCTAGATGCAATGGGGAAGCGAATAGTCATAATGGCAAATAGTCTTGATAAGCAAATGGGCACAAATCTAGGAACTTTTACCCAACAAACCTCCGAAAAGCTCGAAGAGCACGTTAAATTGGGTTGGCAGTTTATCGCCGGCGAAATAAGTGATAGTGAATACAGCAAACATTGGAAGTCATCAGTTGATGCTGCAATGGCTTTAATAGAAGAAGCTGAAAACGCTATAGAATAACAACAATTCAACAAAATCATCAATTATGTTTCCTCTTGGATTTTCGCTGCTCTGCCGGGTCCACGAAGTCCTTGAGAGACCGACCATTTTCTTTTAGAACCATGTAAATATAACCCCTGCTGCAGTCAAGCTCCTCAGCTGCCGCTGTTATGCTGTGGTGCTTCTCCAGAGCGTCATAAACGTTATTGACAGTTATGTTTAAAGGTTTGCGACCAAAACCATTAACCCTTACATCGTGGCCACAGTTCGGGCATTTGACTTTCATCAATCCTCACCTCCTCCTGGCCTGGGGTGACATATTGAACAATTCCATGTCTTCCATTCCGTCAGCCAGTAATCACTAGAACCGCAGTTACGACAGGGATGAGTAGGATATTCTGGTATATCATCATTAACAACCTCACCCGATTCTGAGGTCGGGGTGAGGTTTGGTGAGGTTTTATCAGCCCTATCTTCATATGAATCATTATTATCTCTGTCACTTTCCTTGCACGCTGGGGTTGTAGTAACCTCACCAACCTCACCTATGAGGCTAATCTGGTGTGAGGTTGCATTTTCAAACCTCATCACTTTCCAAGTAACAGCTCGTCTTTTCTCGCCGGCTTTCACTAATACAAAGCCATTCGGATACCGGACGCCGTTTCTTTTCCCTAATTGCTGGCCCAGTCTAACGCTATAGTTGCGTGCTTCAATGTCAGCAATAACATCCGGTAATGAGGCACGTAATTCTGGATTGTGATTCAGGTGGTTTACCAGATCTGCTGCAGTCAATGAAATTTCACCCACAGTGTCATACCAAGTTTCAAGAAATGCTGCCCACTGAGGGGTTTCAGTATCGGTCTCGTCATACATGATATTCAGGTTAGTAAGAAATCCCCTGACACCTATATAGGCTAAAATATCACCGATCACCCGACTGTAATTTTCATACCCGCCTAACATCAGCCTGTTCGGTGCTTCCGGCATACCGGCTACTACCCATGCCCTTGCTACGGTCAATATTGCGGCTAATAAAGCCCCTCGTTGCCCAGATACCCACTCAATCAAGCGTGGATGCTTGAAGGATTTGATATCCCGCAACCAAGGACGTGACATCATTGCATCCATCCGAATCCAAATACAGCGGCGTGGTAAATCACCACCAAGCCTGATGTTATTCCCGGTCGCAATAACCGTTACATGGTTGGGCATGACAATATCGTCACTACGTCCGAGGATGCGACCTCTCCAGGTCAGGGAGGTCAGTAAGGTGGACAGACTTGACGATTGAAGCTTTTCCTCAACATTGTCTATTACCATCACAGTCTGTCCTTTTATTATTGTCACGGTTATTACCTTTGCCCATTCTTCATCACTCTTGGGTGCCGGCATCATAGCCGCATCTCGTCCAGTCGCTATCATAGTTACGAGCCTAGCCAGATATGAAGCTCCAGTACCCGGTTGCGGCTTATCACATAATACTAATGGCACCGGCCCGTCTATTATCGGCCTTAAGACAGGCGTGAACATTGCGGCGATGGCATTAGCTCGGCTGGCTTCGCTATCAAAGGGAAAGTCATACAGTGGTTCTAGTGTCAACTCTATCGCCGTCTTGAGTTCACTCTCGTTGGGATTCTCTGGAATAATCGGCACTGATAGATTCGGTGCGAGATGATAGAAAAGACCGGTTACGCTATCATAGCCCGGTTTGGTTATTATGGTGCCATCAGGACGGATCACGGGCACTTCGGTTACGCCTTCTAAAGGTGGAAACTGCCAGTCGCCAAGAGACAAGCAATCTCTCACTACATCTAGTGGCGGTGATACGGCTACTTTGTCGCCGTTCTTTGTGAATTTGACAAAGTCGCTACTCCGGGCAAGAAAACCCCTGAGGGATGACTCATTCAATGGCTCAATGTAAGGTCTCTGCTTCTCATCTAAACTAATCCGGGTTGGCATTCCTCCACGTCTGAAGATTCGTTCTGGCTTGTTTGCCCGATACAATGCCTGCAGTGTATCTGCCGTGATATCCCGCAACTGTCGGTTTGAAACAACAATTTCTGCCAGGATGGAATCAGGATCACTCTCATATATTCGGCAGTTAGCAACCAGTCGTTCCAGTTGTTTGTCATCTCCACCCTTATCCAGCCAATCGCTGACATCCTTGCATTTACCCGGTAAGTTCAAAATGCGGAGTCTGCTGACTATACGGCAAACGGATTTGGCCACTTTATTAGCATGGTCATGCCCGGGTCCGTCATTATCTGGTATGATAACGAGATCAGCACCATGTAAAGCCTCGCTGTAGCTATCACGCCATTTACCCGCACCCATTGGATTTGTAGTAGAAACAAAGCCCAAATCCCTCAATCTATTGACATCCTTTTCTCCTTCAACGAGGTAGATCGTGATGTCATTCTTAATTGCCCCTTGTAAGCTATCCTGGTGATAAAGAGTAGGCACTAACCCTTTGAGATTGTAAATGTAACCGCCATTACCGTCCGGCCTGCGTTGGTAGAAACCTTTCGGTCTAGTCCGCACGACCTCAAAGGACTTACCCTTGGCATCAATGTAGGGATAGATAGCCTCTATTTCCCTATCCTGCAGCTTTATATTTCCGTTATCCAGGAAAAGGTCTCTAGGTTCTAAATCTATAGGTTTCAGTATTCTTTCCAATTCACACCCAGCGAAGCATTTGAGCAGGATTCTGCCATTGACTAACTTGATATGTAAAGATGGCTCGTGGTCTTCGTGCCCTGGGCATAGGGCCTGCCAACGGTCTTTCCCAGTAGCCTTTACTCCTCTAAGTAGACCCAAGAAATCATTTATGCCTTGAAATCCGCTGCTCACCAACCTTCTCCCCATCGCCAACGTTCACTGAGAGTCGGAGCCAGAGCTGTCTCCATGATTCAACCTGCGTTGGCGAAACCTCAGATGGCTTTACCGGCTCAATATTGACAGCACACGCCACTGGTTTATTCAAAGCCGTAGTTTTCATAGTTCATATTTACAGGGTATGAGTCTATCCAGAGTTCTCTGCATCCTGCGTAAATCCATCTCTGCATTAATCCTCATCACAGGATCAGTCTCCCTGACTAACTGGAGTTTCATACGTGCATCCCTGATTGCCCTCTCTTTAGCTGTCCTGAGCAAGTCATCATCCCAGACCTCAGCTATCGGTATTTCTTTGCCGATAGTCTGGTAGATAATCACGAGTTTCAATCTCCTGCTTACGCTCATAAATCCTCCCATAAAAGCTGAAGCCCTTGGGGTTTAAGCCAAGGGCTTCGGTGTCGTCTAAAATATTCTCTTTTCCTATATCATATCATGCTACCCTAATTAATTTTCCGAAAACTTCTCAATTTCTTCGCTTCTTTCTTTGATATTTCTGCCTTTCCTGATAGTGGTATAGCTCGTCTGCCTGTAAGCCTTCACTTTGAGCTAGTTCTCTCAAGCTGATTTTGTTTTCTCCTGTCTTTCTCTCAGACCATTCAGAAACCAGATCAGCCAGAACGCTCTCGTGAGGCTCCAGTTTTGTGTTCAGTAATTTTATCTGTCGATGTCGTGTATAGCGGGAATAATACCGTTCGTCATTATATTTCACGTCCAGAAAGTGCAAGGCTTCTCTCAGACCTTCTTCAATATGTAGTTCCCCAGCATCAGCAATTTTCTGGATTGCGATTGATATTTGAAATTCCGGGGGAGCATCAGGTTTGGAAGAATCACGCATGGCCGTAAGTAGCTGGTCAATAAATGATATGTCCGCCCCCTTTTCAAGAGTCGTTAAGACTGCTTCCTGCTCATCGTAGGGTAAAGACCCAAACCAATAATCAGTAATTCTTCTGCCACACGTGCTTTTCCTGCGACTGAAATCCTTTAGTAATGTTATAGAGGGTATCAAATGGTTGCGGGTGGCATTCACTGCTGCCTCTTGTATTTCACTTATCCGCTTGGCATATTGCTCCTCAAATCGCTCTCCATAAACAGAGAAAACAGCAGTCCAGAAACACAACGTATCACCCAATCCCTGCCTTAATGCCCGCTTGGTCATTTCCTCGACATCTTTGACAACAGAATCCCAACTCGCCCTGATCGTGGCGTTATCAGCTAATCTCACCAATTTCAATAGCGTTACGCCCCAAGCGTGTATACTTATGGCATTTCTGACTAAAGCGGGTAACGTTCTATATTCCTCACGCAGGCTTTCCACCCTCTTTCTTTCATCCAGAGTGAGCTCATTTAATATTTCAAGCCTTTGGTCATTATTCATATCAGTTATATCCTACCAGATAAGGGTAATAAAATTTCCGAAAATTTATTCGATATTCAATCGCTGTTATCCCTGGCTATTCACAATATTTACTTTAACGGTTCATTTAAATCTATATATTTACTATAAGGAAAGCCGGGGGATAATCTGTAAGGTTTGGTAAGTCCGACTGGACTTTTATAAACTCTGTAAACGTGTTCACGTCCATTAGAAGACCGATAGGTTTCGGTCTCTCCGGTAGGCATCCGCTTTGCCTCTCTTTCTACTTTTGACAGCCTACCAGATATATGTGCCACATCAGATATTATTGTCTCGACCCTCGTGGGCAATGAATTAAGAGCTTCAAGCTTCGTTCGAAGAGTGCTAATTTCAGACCGAAGCTTACCAAAATTGTTATCTGCCGAATCTCCAAAATCCTGAGCCATGGCCGTGGCTCCCCGAACCCCGTTGGTGTTCTGATCTAGGGCTAAATACATCTTCTCTTGTCTTTGCTCCAAATCCTTTACTCTACTAGCAAGATTCGCCGAGGTATTTATCATGGCTGTTTGTCCCGGGCTGAGTGCATCCTTGGCTTCCAATTGCCCTATCTTCTCAGTTAATTTATCCATCCGCCTAGAAATATTACCGATCTCATCGTTAAGCCAAGACTGCGTATCTTCTAACTTGTCGATTTGCTCCCCAATGGATGTGTCAGCTAGTGATGCGGTCTGCTCATGGTTTGATGGATAAATTGTATCATCTACTAATTTTCTGAGAAATTCTGCGGTAGTCATGCCACGCTCTCCGCTTACACGCTCTAGCTCTCCAGCTAGATCATCCGGCACACGAAAGCCTATTACTCTACTGCCCATGTTAACACCTCGCTAACTCTATGTTTACAGGTTTAATAAATTGTAATAGACCATAACATCTTTTAAGATGTTAACACTTTCTGTAAACATCTGTCAATCCCTTCATTTCCCTGGAAACCGGGCAGACATAACATGATTTGATTGGGTCACAGTGCTATAATAAACTCAACTAACAGCCAAGGGGTAATTATGAATAGAAACTCTAGACTTGAGCTGGGCACTCTGGAGAACTGGCTGTGGGAAGCGGCCTGCGTGATCCGGGGGCCAATAGATGCCCCAAAGTTCAAAGATTATATCCTGCCCCTAGTCTTTCTGAAACGCCTATCTGATGTCTTTGAAGATGAGCTTCAGCAGCTGGGCAGCACGGCCAAATATGTGGATACTGACCATAGTCTGGTGCGTTTCTATATACCAGGTAACGCCCGTTGGTCTAGTGTAGCTCGCCAGACCACAAATCTCGGAGAGTATCTGACTGATGCCGTGCGTGCGGTGGCCAGGGAAAATCCCAGACTGAGCGGGGTTATTGATGTCAGGGATTTCAACGAAACTGCTGCAGGCCAGCGTATCCTGAGCGATGACCGCCTCAGGGCACTGATCCAGAGGCTATCCCAATACAGACTGGGCCTTCAGGATGTTGAACCGGATATCCTTGGACGGGCTTATGAGTATCTGCTGCGGAAGTTTGCTGAGGGGCAAGGGCAGAGTGCCGGTGAATTCTACACTCCCCGTGAGGTGGCCATTCTTATGGCTCGTATCCTTGATCCGGACCCGGGCGATGAAATCTATGACCCCGCCTGCGGCTCTGGCGGCCTTCTGGTCAAGTCTTTCCTCCGTTTCAGGGAGAAATATGGTGAGGATACTCATCTGGCTCCTCTGCGATTCTACGGGCAGGAGATTAACGCTGCCACTTTCGCTATGGCACGGATGAACGCCTTTATCTATGACATGGAGGCGGAGATAGCCATCGGGGATACTATGAACCGTCCCGCCTTCACCTACCCGGACGGCTCACTGCGGCGTTTTCACAGAGTTACCGCAAATCCCATGTGGAATCAGAACTTCCCCATCACCACCTATGAGCATGATACCTACGGACGCTTCGGGCATGGCACCCCTCCGGCCAGCAGTGCCGACTGGGGTTGGGTGCAACACATGTTTGCCTCCCTGAATGACAGGGGCAAGATGGCAATGGTGATAGATACCGGGGCTGCCTCACGTGGCAGTGGTAACCAGGGTTCCAACCGTGAGAGAGACATCCGCAAGGTCTTTGTGGAGCGTGACTTTATCGAGGCCGTCCTACTGCTGCCGGAGAACCTGTTCTATAACACCACCGCCCCGGGCACTATCATGGTGCTGAATAAGGTCAAGCGGCACCCTGGCGAAGTCCTGCTGATTAATGCCTCTAACGAGTTCCTCAAGGGCCGGCCCAAGAACTATCTGGGTGAGGAGAATATCCAGCGGATTGCGGATGCATATCTGGGCTGGCAGGAAGTAGATGGCCTGAGCAAGATAATAAAGACGGATGGAGCCGCCCGCAATGACTATAACCTCAGCCCCTCCCGTTATGTGGCCAGCAACCACCAGGAGGAAGTCCTGCCGCTGGATGAGGCGGTAGTGCTGCTCTCCGAGGCTGAGGAGGAGCGGCAGGCTGTAGACAAAGAGCTTAATGAGATATTAGGCAAGCTGGGATTGGATATTAAAACAAATGAGCAACCGGAGTGAAGATATATTAGAAGGGTTCAAGGTGACTGAGCTTGGATCTCTGCCTGATGAGTGGGATGTTGTAACTTTGAAACAAATCGGGACATTACAGGACGGTGATTGGATTTTAAGACACGATTATTCTGAGGACGGCGTGCGACTACTTCAAATTGCAGATATCGGCTGGGGGATATTTCTTGACAAGTCAAAACGTTATATTAGTCTCGAACGAGCAAAAGAATTGGGTTGCACTTTCTTGGAAGCAGGAGATATTCTTCTATCTCGAATGGGTGAACCAATTGGAAGAGCGTGTAAGCTTCCTATACTCCCATATCCAACCATTACCGCTGTTGATGTAACAATATTTAGAACCAAGTCTAGCGTTGTTGACTCCAATTACGTGCTGTTTAGTTTGAATAGTAACATTGCACTCGGACAAGCAGCCCAACTTGCCTATGGTGTTACACGAAATCGAATCACTCGACGTAATTTAGAGAGTATATTGCTTCCCCTCCCCCCACTCCCTGAACAGAAGGCTAGCGCCCATGTGCTTTCTACTATCCAGAAGGCCATTGAGAAGCAGGATAAAATCATCACCGCTGCCAGAGAGCTGAAGAAATCCCTCATGCGTCACCTCTTTATCTATGGGCCAGTGCCGGTAGCGGAAGCGGAGCAAGTGCCTCTTAAGGAGACAGAAATCGGGCCGGTGCCGGAGCACTGGGAGGTTAAGCTGTTGCTTAATACAGCAACGTTGCAGAGGGGTAAAGATTTGCCAAAACAGAATCAAATTCCTGGAAAGTATCCAATAGTTGGCTCAAGTGGTGTCATAGGATACCATAATACCTTTGTTTGTGATGGCCCTGGCGTAGTCACTGGCCGGAGCGGTTCAATTGGCAATTTGGCATATGTCGAAGACAATTATTGGCCACATAATACTGGCCTTTACGTTAAGGATTTTCATGGCAATGAGCCGAAGTTCATTTATTACCTGCTTCACTTGGTAGATTTCCATAAGTATGCCACCGGAGTAAGTGTCCCTACCCTTAATAGAAACTTCGTGCACTCTGCTTTAGTTCCTATTCCGCCGATAAAAGAGCAGCAACAAATCACTGATATGCTTACATCGGTAGACAAGAAAATTGAAGCAGAGGAGAAACGTAAGGAGTCACTCAAAGCTTTATTCAAAACGATGCTTAATCAGCTAATGACAGGAAAGGTCAGAGTCAAAGAATTGGAGGCTATGGCAGCATGAGCTTCCGCAGCGAACGGAATATCGTCCAGGGGCCACTTGTCCGCTATGCTACGGAAGCAGGCTGGACGTATCTCTCGCCGGATGATGCCCTGCGTCTGCGGCGTGGCGAGACCAGCCCCATCCTATGGGAGACTTTCATAGAGAAAGCCCAGAGCCTGAATCCAGACACCGTTGACTACCTGAAGGCTGAGGAGATTGCCAGCCACCTCATCCGGGTGCCGCCCACCATCGAGGGCAACCTCCAGGCCTGGGAGTATCTCAAAGGGCTGAAGACGGTCTTCGTTGAGGCAGAGAGGCGAGAGCGTAACCTCCACCTGCTGGACTTTGACAACCCCCACCGCAATGCCTTCCATGTCACGGACGAATTCAGCTTTACCAACGGCGTTCATACCATCCGTGCCGACATCGCCTTTCTCATCAACGGCATCCCGGTCATTCTGATTGAGACTAAAGCCGCCACCCGGCTGGACGGCATCGGGGAGGGACTTGACCAGCTACGCCGCTACGAACGGGAAGGGCCTGAACTGATGGCATTAATGCAGCTTTTCAGCCTCACCCACATGATTCAATACTACTACGGTGCCACCTGGAACTTATCCCAGAAGAACCTGTTCAACTGGAAAGAGGAGACTGCCGGCAGCGACTTCGAGACGCTGGTTAAGACCTTTGTCGCCCCCGAGAGAGTCCTGCGGGTGCTGCGGGACTTCATCCTCTTTACCCGCAAGGACGATGAGTTGCAGAAAGTGGTGCTTCGCCCTCACCAGATGCGGGCCGTCGAGCGTGTCCTAGTAAGAGCACATGATCCGGCCAAGCGGCGAGGTCTGGTCTGGCACACGCAGGGCTCCGGCAAGACCTACACCATGATAACCATCGCCAAGCGACTCGTTGAGGAGCCTGTTTTCGATAACCCGACAGTGCTCATGCTGGTCGACCGCACCGAGCTTGAGACGCAGCTTTTCGGCAACCTAGCCGCTGTGGGGCTGGGTAGCGTAGAGGTGGCTAATAGTAAAGAAAGGCTGAAAGAGCTTCTGAGGAACGATGTCCGGGGCATCATCGTCTCTATGATCCACAAGTTTGACGATATCCCCGCTAATATCAACACCCGATACAACATCTTTGTCCTGGTGGATGAAGCCCACCGCACTACTGGCGGCGACCTTGGCAACTACCTCATGGGTGCCCTGCCCAATGCCACCTATCTGGGCTTTACAGGCACTCCGGTTGATAAGACTGCCTACGGCAAGGGCACATTCAAGGTCTTTGGCGTGGACGACCCGCAGGGCTATCTGGATAAGTATTCCATCGCCGAGTCTATTGAGGATAAGACCACCGTGCCCCTCTACTACGCACTGGCACCGAATGAGCTCAGAGTTGACCGTCAGGTTCTGGAGAAGGAGTTCCTCGACCTAGCCGAAGCCGAAGGTGTCAGCGATATTGAAGACCTGAACCGGGTGTTGGACAAGGCGGTCAACTTAAGGAACATGCTCAAGAACCATGACCGGGTCCAGCGGGTCGCACAGTATGTTGCCAACCACTTCAAAGAAACGGTAGAGCCTATCGGCTACAAGGCTTTTCTGGTCGGGGTAGACCGTGAAGCCTGCTGCCTCCTCAAGGAAGCCCTGGACAAATATCTTCCTGCCGAATATTCCAAAGTGGTTATTAGCCCCAGCCACAATGATCCACCGGAGCTGTCACGCTATCACCTGAGCGATGAAGAAGAAAAGAAAGTCCGCAAAGCCTTTATCAAGCCAGAGGAGCTTCCCAGGATTCTCATAGTCACTGAGAAGCTTCTCACCGGCTACGATGCCCCGGTTCTTTATTGTATGTATCTCGACAAACCCATGCGTGACCATGTCCTTTTACAGGCTATTGCCCGGGTGAACCGCCCTTATGAGGACGAGAATGCCAAGCACAAGCCTGGTGGCTTCGTTCTGGACTTCGTGGGCATCTTTGAGAATCTGGAGAAGGCTCTGGCCTTCGACTCCAAAGATGTCCAGAGCGTCATTGAAGGGCTGGACATACTGAAAGCACGCTTCCAGGAGAGAATGGATACCGGACGTCGTGAATATTTGCCCCTCGTGAAAGGCAAGAGTGACGATAAAGCTGCCGAGGCTGCCCTGGAACTATTTCGTGACGAGGACAGGCGGCATTCATATTACGCTTTCTTCAGGGAGTTGGAAGACCTCTATGAAATCCTCTCGCCAGCTCCGTTCCTGAGAGAGTATGTAGAGGATTACCAGAAGCTGGCTGATCTTTATGCCTTACTCCGCTCCGCCTATGATAACCGGGGAATAACCGACCGGGAGCTCGCCCGCAAGACAGCACATCTGGTTCAGGAACACACACAGGCAGGCGTAATCCATGAGGCAGTCTCCATCCACGAAATTAATCCGCAGACCCTTGAGCAGATAGCTAGGAGCGGCCAGTCCGATACGGTTAAGATATTCAACCTCCTTAAAAGTATCGGCCAGAAGGTGCAGGATGAGGCTATCAAAGCCCCATATCTCTTTACTATTGGTGAACGGGCCGAGGCTATTGCCGAGGCTTTCAAGCAACGTCAGTTCTCTACACAGCAAGCCCTCAAGCAGCTAGAAGAATTAATCAATGAGATTAATGAGGCCGAGCGTGAGCAGGCGGAGCGTGGTATATCCGGCGAGGCGTTTGCTGCTCTGTGGATTCTAAAGCAAGAGGGTATTGCGATAGCTGAGGCGGAGAAAGTAGCCGGGGAGATGGTTGGAATTCTGAAGGAATATCCACACTGGCATACCAGTGACAAGCAGGCTCGCCAGATCCGGCGTAAATTATATTCCTTACTTGAGAAGGACAAGGTTGACAATATCCCGGAAACTGTTGAGAAAATAATGTCGGTGATCCAGAGAAGGTAGATATGAAGGCATCGGATACCCTTGAACAGATGATACCGGCCCAGGTATTCAAATCAGAAGTGCTGAGCTGGGCGAAGCGCATCGGCGTTGAACCCAAGGAGATCCGCCTTCGTCTTATGAAGAATAAGTGGGCAAGCTGTTCCAGCAATGGAAGGCAAACTTTTAACTCAGAGATACTCGGCCAGCCAGCTGATTTTCGTGGCGAAGCTATTGTCCACGAGCTACTTCATTTAAAGGTGCCCAACCACGGAAAGCTATTCAAGAATTTGATGAAAGCTTATCTGTCACAGAATGATAGAATAGAGGCTTAATTTGATTCAATGATACGGTTATTCTACAATTGGGATTGTTTGAGTTTTAACGGCAATGGATACAGAAAAGGAAATCATTAGAACTGTATATCATAAGGACGTCACTGATTTCTTCAAAGGCCTAGGACTACAAGATAAGTTAGTCCAAGGTAAAATTCTGTGTGCTGTGTGCGGTCAAGCTATTACATTAGAGAATTTCAAGGCAGTTACCAATATCAAGGGAAACCTGAAATTTTGTTGTGCACAGGAAACATGCAT
>Ga0180432_10006314_pt1 | contig 15411 bp, 15 predicted proteins | sample SS_ome_10_FD_132414 | JGI IMG/M metagenome (GOLD analysis project Ga0180432, IMG submission 132414) | Hypersaline lake sediment archaeal communities from the Salton Sea, California, USA - SS_1_MS_2 metaG | ecosystem: Environmental > Aquatic > Non-marine Saline and Alkaline > Hypersaline >... | reverse complement strand
TGCCAGTGCCTGCATGGTCAACACGTGCTCCCTCTGGCTAGACAGACCCTCTGGGCACGGCGTGATCAGAATGATGTCTCCTCCCCTCTTAACGATGCGCTCCGCAGCATAGAGGCCCTTGTTCGCCTGCCAGAAATCCATATCGGCCGGGTATGAGCTGACCAGCACGATGTCCGCCAGACCGGGCACCGGTACTTCCGAGATTGAGCGTGCAACTGAGACACCCTGGCGGTGGGCGGCCCGGGCCTCCCCGGCTACCACGTATGCCACATTGCGGTGCCGATCAAGGATCGTATTCACCACGCCGCCCAACGCCGCTCGATCGGCCACTTCATCTATCTCCAGCCGAACCGGATTGACCAGCTTCCCCAGGTTTGTAGTCGGACATCGCGCAGCCAGCAGGTGTGTATGGTATGTGGTCTCCTTGCCGCAGATACCTGGCTGGACGATCTTCCCTCCTCCCGACCATCCAGCTAGGTTGTGTGGCGTAATACAGCCAATCCCTAGACACAGATCGGCCTCTTGAATCAACCGGTTGACTCGGATCGGGGTGCCGTTGGGCGTTACACCAAGATCGACCAGGGCACTCTCGTTGTCCCAGTCGTGGTTGAGCACTGGATACGATGCGACTATCTCGTGGCCAATCTTCCTTTCGATCTCCTCATCCGTCATCTTCCGGTGAGTTCCCAAGGCGATCAAGATGGTTACCTCCACCCTTCGATGTTCAACTTCCAACTCCTCCAGAAGGGTGGGTAGGATCTGGTCAACAGGGGTCGGCCTCGTGTTGTCATCCACCAGAAGCAGAAGCCTTTCTCCCCCCTTGAGCGCTGTCACGAAAGGGGTTGTGCCAGCGGGATTTCGCAGCGCGCTTCGGACTTGCGTAGCCACATCGGCCGTTTGCCCGACTTCCCTAGGACTGACGACTGCCAGCAGGTTCTGTTTGGGCAAATGAACATCCGCAGCACGATCACCATACGGCAAAGATATCTGGATAGTCTCTCTAGACAACATGTCCTCCCACCAAATCGCACTCTGCCATGTGCTCACGGCCCTATCGACATAGGCATCGCAATGCGTCGGCAGCGATAGGCCGTGTCATGCCTCTTCCCAGGCCTTCCGGACAAAGGACACTGCTTCTTCAAAACCCCTGGCCCCAGTGCGGCTGGCTTCTTCAATGCAGATCCAACCGTCGAAGCCGGTCTCTTTCAGGTTGCTGAACAATCGATGGAACGGTACCACCCCAGTGCCCAGGACGACGGGCTCCAAGGAGCCCGCGGCGCGTATGTCTGCCGCGTGCACGCTGACGACCCTGTCTTTGACTTCTCCCAGCAGCGCTATGGGATCCTCATTGCCCACCAGAGGGTTTGCCGTGTCGAAATTGATGCCCAGCGATGTGTCGTCCAGCTTGCCAAGAATCTCCAAGAAGATGTCCGAAGCCTGAGAAAAGTCCCAGTACTGCCAGGGAGCACCTTTGGTGTGATTCTCGTAGACGAGAAGAACTTCTTGCTGATCCGCTTCGGCAGCCAACTGGCGCAGCCCCTCGACAGCCCATCCAATACCTTCCTCCCGGGTGACCGATGGATGGCTCTGGCCTGCCGTCACACGCACGAGCTTCGCTCCCAGTTGGCTAGCCATTCGTATGTGGGTCTTGCCCCCCTCGATCTGCTGCGCACGGGCACCTCTGTCCGGATGGGTGAGGTCCGGATAGCAGGTGACCATGCACAGCTCTAGTCCACTGTCGAGGATGAGCTGCCGCAGGCTTTGCAGGTCTTCTCTGCTCTTGTTCTGCAGGAAGAGGATGGTGAGGTCTACGGCATCTAGTCGCAGGCCGGCCGCAAACGATAGCCAATCACGCAGCGACATTTTGCCTGTTAGGATCTCCTCGTACCACGAGACGGGCAAGCAACTAAGCTTCATGCCTCACCCTCGTCCCAGCCCCATCTAGCCTCAGTTGTCTCATGGCGGCCTCGATGCCCGCCAGGGCCCGCTCGATGTCCGTCTCCGTGTGCGCCGCAGAGATACCATGGTGCCAAGAGGGATAGAAGAACACACCATTGCGCAGAGCAGCGGCCGCGAAACGATTCCTCATTTGTACATCCTGCTTTGCCGCCATGGTGTAGTTGCGTGGCTCCTCGCCAATCCCGAAGAGCAGGTTGAAGCGCGCCCCAGTAGCCTGCAGCCAACAGGGCACGCCGCTGCACTGGATGATATCTCGGATGCCATCGTATAGCTGCAAAGAGCGCGCCAGCAACTGATCGTAGAACGCAGGCTGGCTTATCTCTTCCAGAAAAGCATTCACCGCCATGATGCAGACAAGTGGAGCGTTGTACGTGCCGCTGTGCTGCGCTTTCCCCAGTGGACCGACATGCTCCATGATTTCCCCCCGGCCCCCAAAAGCGCTGATAGGCATGCCGCCGCCGATCGCCTTGCCCACTGTGCACAGATCGGGCGTCACACCCAGGTAATCCTGCGCACAGCCTGGCCCTGTGCGAAAACCAGAGAGAATCTCGTCGAATATGAGCAGGATCCCATGACGCGTTGTCAACTCTCGTAGCGCTTCCAGATAGCCCCGTTGGGGCAGAATCCCGCCTGAGTTGTAGTTGATGGGCTCCAGTATGACCGCGGCCACGTCATCCTTCTCGCGTTGGATGGTCTCCTCAAGAACCGCCAAATCATTGAATGGCAACACGATCACGTGCTTGGCGGCGCCTTTGGGCACTCCCGCCCCTTCCGGGTAGACTTTGGGCCATCCCTTGCCAGAAGGTGGCCAGCAGTTGTACTGTAGATAGTCATGCAGGCCGTGAAAGTGCCCCTCGAACTTGATGATCTTGTCTTTGCCAGTATACTCACGGGCCAGCTTGATCGCATAGTAGGTCGTCTCTGTACCTGATCCGCTGAACCTTACCATATCAGCACATGGCAGAACCTGCACCAGTCTCCGAGCCGCCTCGGCCTGGTACTCGGTCTCGTGAGAGCAAAGAATCCCCATGTCCAGGCCCCTTGCCACAGCCTCTTTGATTCGTGGGTGGCCATGTCCGAGCAGCGAGGCTCCAAAGGAAGTATGCAGATCGATGTACTCCCGACCGTCTAGATCGTAGATCTTGGAACCTGCACCGCGCGAGACGAAGAAGGGACCGCCGATGCCCTGACCGACCCGCGCTGCGGCTGAGACACCGCCTGGAAGGTACTGGCGAGCCTTTTGCAGCAATGCAGTGTACTTGTCCGTATTGGTCCTGTTCATTTGCACATTCTCTCCTTGAGCATTGTTACTGCCAGGCACGACCACACTGGGTGTGGAGTGCCTTCCCGAGGCCTATGCCCCAACGCCGATGCGAGCGAGTGGCCACGAGCCCAGGCGTTGATCCGGGGGCAGAATAACATCACGACGCCATGTCGCGGCTCGCAAACTCGGCCAGGAAGCTCTCCAGCTTCTTCGACCAGGCGTCTGCAGCCCCGGGCGGCCACTCGTAGAATCCGTCTGTGCCCCTCTTCGCCCCCAGCGCCCCATCCTTCACCATCTTCCTGATCAGAGGCGTTGGCTCTCGCGATGCATTGAGATCGGGCAGGATATAGTTCATCACTTTCAGTAGCGCATCCCAACCATCCATGATTTCGATCATCTCGAAAGGCCCCGCCACAGCCATGCGACGCCCGAAGCTCTCCTTCACAGCGACGTCCACATCTTGTGCCGAGGCAATCCCCCTGTCAACGATCGTGAGCGCTTCATGGAACAAGGCAATCTGAAGCCGATTGATGATGAAGCCGATCGCCTCCTTTTGCAGGATCACCGGATGCTTACCTGCAGCCTTGAGTGCCCCATACACAGCCTGCACCGTCTCGTCGGAAGTGGACGGGCAACGCACGATCTCGACCAAGGGCATCAGATGCGGAGGGTAGATGAAATGGGCCACGAGAACACGGTCCGGTCGCTCGGTCACCGAGGCCAGCGCACTAGGCATCAAGCTCGACGTGTTGCTGGCGAGAACGGTCCGCTCAGGACAGACCTGGTCGAGTTCTCGGAAGACCTCCTGCTTCACCGCCAGATCCTCAACGACCGCTTCGACGACCAGATCCGCGTCGCACGCAGCTTCCTGCAGCGAGGTAGTGAAACGCATACGGTTGAATATGGGGTGGATGGCGTCGGATGAAATCAGATGCCACTCTGCCATCTGTTGCAGATTGCGCTGGACATTGGCCTTCGCCCGCACCAGTATCTCTTCTTCGCAGTCGCGCAGGATCACGTCGTATCCAGCTCGGGCGAACTCCTGCCCAATGCGATGCCCCATCGTTCCTGCCCCTACGACGGTTATGTGCTTGATACCTTTCGCTTCCATGCTCAACTTTCCTTTGTCTTCTAGATGTATTCATGCCTGGGGTATGCCGGCTACGCCACAGTCGTATTGAACAAGTCAATCCTCTCTGACGTGCTCTGATCGAAGAGATGCACCTTGTCGGCCTTGAACGCGATGTTGATCGTCTCTCCGCCCGCTGCCCGGAAGGCGCTGTCCGTTGTGATCACCAGGCGATGCTGGCCCACCTCGGTGTGTACCACGTTGAGATTGCCCATCGACTCTACCAGCAGCACGCGGCAGGCTATGGAAGACTTGCTCGGCGCCGTCACGACGATGTGCTCGGGTCGCACACCCACAATCAGAGGTCTCCGCGTCAATCTTGCCATGCTTCCGGTCGGGAGGTGAACATCAAAAGGCAGGTCCACCCCGCCCGCCCGCAGCACTGGCACCTCGGCCGTCAGATCCAGCTGGGCCTGAACGAAGTTCATCGGCGGACTGCCCATGAAACTGGCCACAAACACATTCTTCGGGGTGTCATAGATCTCGAGAGGCGCCCCGACTTGCTGGTCCACACCGTTGTTCATCACCACCACCCGGTCGCTCATGGTCATCGCCTCTACCTGATCATGAGTCACATAGACAACGGTGCCCTCGAGACGCTCGAAGAGCAGCTTCAACTCGGCGCGCATGCGGATGCGCAGTTTGGCATCCAGGTTAGAGAGCGGCTCATCGAGCAGGAAAACCTTCGGGTCGCGGGTGATCGCTCTGCCAAGCGCCACCCGCTGCCGCTGTCCACCGCTGAGCTCTCGTGGCATGCGATCGAGAAGCTCACTGATGCCCAGCAAGTTAGCTGCTTCTGTGACCTTCTCCTCAATCTTGGCCTTGCTGTATCGCCGCACCTTCAGCCCAAACCCCATATTGTGGCGGACAGACATGTGCGGATAGAGGGCATAGCTCTGGAAGACCATGGCTATGTCCCGTTGGCCAGGTGGAACCGGGTTGACCAGTCGGCCATCGATGAATATCTGTCCAGAGCTGGGGTCCTCCAGCCCAGCCAGGAGGTTAAGAATCGTCGACTTACCCGAGCCGCTGGGGCCAACCAGCGTCAGGAACTCTTTGTCGTGCACCTCCAAGCTGAAGTTCTTTACCGCCTCCACTTTGCCGAATCTTTTGCAGACATCAACAAACCGTATCCCAGCCACTCTCTTGAGCTCCTTGTAAGTATCACGCCTGCGCTCACTGGCGTCAGGGCGTTGTAGTTTCCCCCTCTAGCCTTTCACTGCGCCAAAGGTCAGACCACGGACCAGATAGCGCTGCGCAAACAGCGAGAAGACAAGAACGGGGATAACCATGGCCGAACCCAACGCTGACATCTCGCCCCAGCGCAGGAACTTGTCGCCGATGTAACTAGAGATGACCACCGGCAGTGTCTTGGCGACGTTTGAGGTGAGCATGGAAGCAAAGAGGAACTCGTTCCAGGCGCCAATGAAGGAGAAGATCGCCGCAACTGCCATACCCGGCAGGGTCAAAGGCAACACAACCAGCCGAAAACGCTGCCACATGCCGCATCCATCCACAACCGCAGCTCGCTCGATGTCAGCCGGTAGCTCCTGGAAGAAGCCCACCATCAACCAGATGGCAAAGGGCATGTCGTAGGCCATGTACGTCAAGGTCAGCCCCAAGTGCGTATCCGACAAGCCCACGCGCCTGACGATGACGTAGTATGGAATCAGCAAGGTCACCGGCGGGAACATCCTGGTGAGCAGAACCCAGGCTAGCATCCCCTGCCGCACGGCATAGGAGAGGAACGTCTTGGAGAGCGCGTAGGCAGCCAGGGACGCGAAGAGCACAGAGCCTACGGTGGACGCGACCGATATGATCAGGCTGTTGCTCATATACCTTCCCATGCCCTGCTCCCCAAACGCCGACCGGTAGTTCTCCAGCGTCAGCCGGGTGGGGAACAAGATCGGCGGCGAGGCCAGCGCATCCACACCGTACTTCAGGGACGTACTGACTACCCAGTACAGTGGAAAGACCGCGATCGTAACAGCAACAAGGACGATCAAGTAGGTGACAATGGTGCCAACATAACGGCGAATGGCGTACAGAGACACGACCATCACTCCTTCTTCAGTATCGAACGAAGGAAGACTACACCCAAGCCCAGCACAAGCAACAACAAGAACCAGGATGTGGCTGTTGCCTCCCCGATTCGGAAATACTGCAAGCCCAGTTTATAGATGAGGAGGGACATGAACTCCGTAGCCCGACCCGGCCCCCCGTAGGTGAGCGTGTAGATGAGGTCAACCTGTTTGATGGCTTCCATCGTGCGAACCAAGAGGACGACCATGATCACCGGTTTGAGTAGAGGTAGTGTGATATGGCGGAAGATCTGCCACTTGGAAGCACCGTCCACCACCGCCGCCTTGTGCAACTCAATGGGCAGAGCCTGCATACCGGCAGCCAGAATGAACACGGCAACCGGGGTGTGCATCCAGATCTCCACCAGGATTACCGCGATCAGCGCCTGATGGATATCGCCTAGCCATGGCTGTGTGGGCATATGGAACAAGAGGCCCAGAGCGTAGTTGATCGGACCATAGATAGAGTGAAGAAGGGTGCGCCACAACACGCCCACGACCACCGGAGTCATCATGAACGGCACCAGAAACGCGGTGCGGAGGAGGCCCACTCCGCGCTTTCCGCCCGTAATCAGTAGGGCACCGAGCATGCCCAGCACCAACTGTGCGCCCACACAGACCAGTACATAGATAACCGTGATGTGCAAGGATTGCCGCACGACCGGATCCCGAACCACATTGACGTAGTTATCCAGGCCGGTGAAGACAGGCCTGCTCATCGGTAGATCCATCTTCCACTTGAAGAAGCTTAGAACCAGCGAGTAGAGCAGAGGACCAACCGACACAAACAACATCAGCAGGGTCGGAACCACAAGGAACAGTAGGGACAGCCGCCGCTCATGAGTGTAGTCGACGCCGACCGGAGGGGTCGGCGTCGACTCGATCGAGACTGAACTGACCGGCGACCTGCGGGCCAGCCAGCGCGGCACGCCCATCTGAGGTCGGTGCTCCTCATCCCTCGGTCGATCATGAGGTGGCATGCGTTCAGGTCTCCTCTCCATGCTACTCCTGATACTCGTAGTTATGCTCCGCTGCGGACAGCGATTTCGTCCAGTTGGCAGCCGTCTCATCCAGAGCATCCTGTATGCTCATCTGCCCCGAGACCCCCAGTGAGCAGCCCTCAGCCAACATCATGAACAACTCCCCTGCCATCGGCAAGGCGGCGTGCGGCATCTTGGCGAGGTCAATGACCTCGGAAAAAGCGGGGAAGTAGGGCCTCACAGCGACCACATCCGGGTCAGTCCACACGACTTTGCGCGCAGACATCACGCCGTTCTCAATGGCCATCTTCTTGGCGTTGGCAGTGCTTGCTACCCGGGCAGCAAACTCGAAGGCGGCATCCACGCTTTTCGCCGTCTTGAAGATGAAGAAACAGTGTTCGCTGATATCGGCGGTGCCGTTTTCCGGATAGGGCGCGAGGCTCCACTTGCCCGCGATCTTGGACTTTTCGGGGTTATCCGCGTTGGCCGGCACGGTGTGACCCCAACTCTCTAAGACCACGGTCTCTCCGGCCAGGAAGGCGTTGTCGGCGTCGGGGTTATCCCACGCCAACACTCCTGGCGGTGCGTACTTGGTGATGTGGTCCTTGACCATCGCCAGCGCCTTGACGCCTTCTGGCCCATTGATCAAGACTTTCCAGTCCGGGGAGATCGTCGGTACGCCTTGTGACCAGTAGCGAGCGAAGAAGTACTTGACTAGCTGAACCTTCACGCCAGCCACTGAGAGCGCATACTTCCCGCCCCCCGTGTTCGCGGCCAGCAGATCCTCGTACCCCTTCCAGGTGGTGGGGAACTCATCGATGACGTCCGTACGGTACCAGAGGGGAGAGGTAGAGAAGCGAACGGGCAGCACGTACCGGACGGGTGACAGTGGGTCCACCATCAGGTCGTACTTGTAGGACGGCTCGAAGAAGCCAGTCATGGCATAGTTGTACTTCTCGATGTAGTCATCAAGCGGCACCAGCTTATCGTAAATCGGGTACGCGAAACTGGGGTTGTTCATGAACAGAGCGTAGCGCGGCGCCCCGGATGCCAGATCGGCCTGGATCTTCGCCGCCAGGTTGCCCCAGCTCTCGGTATCGATCTCGATCTTGCAGCCGGTCTCGGCAAAGAACTCCTTGGCCAGAGCATTCATGGGAGGCTCTTCAGCCACCCCGGATTGCATCAGCATGGCCATGGTGATGCCCTCGTACTTCTTCGGTGGCGAGGTTGGGATAGGCGTTGCTTTGGGGACAGGCGTTGCTTTGGGAGTAGGCGTAGCTTTCGGAGCGCAGCTTGCGGCAACCGCGGCACCAGCGCCAATACCCACCACTCTGATGAACTCCCGACGGCTCAGCGCTTTGCGATCGTGCGAGTGACTCATCACGTGCTCCTTTCAGAGTTCCGTTCGAGGTTCCGTCGACCCGATTAGAGACCTACTGAGCTAGATAGCCGCCAGACCAATGTGCCTCTAGCGGCCCCAGAAGAAGACGCTCCCAGTTGACTGTTTGTCCGTTCGTCCTCCTTTCTCTACCTGCACCCAGAAGCGCGCCCGAGAAGCCCTGCTTGATGCTTTGGCCATACTAGGTATTGTAGCCAGTGGGGCATGACCAACAACATATAGCACCCCGTGCTCCAGACAGTGGGCTTCTCGGCCAGACTTCCAGGAGAGCTTCAGAAAGCTGCCCCACAGAAACCGAAAGCAGTTGGCAATGCTGTCGGCTTCGTGAACCACCATGTTTGGTGTGTGACTTCCCGCAGAAGGGACTTCACCAGCAGCCTCCTAGGAGCTCAAGGCAAGAACGGCTTCGTCTGGCACTTCATCCACCGGGAACAGTGGTCTGGGCGCCACCCTGAAAGGAAGCCGTCCGTAGTCGGACGTCGTGAGCCCCGGCGTCGCCACCCAAATGATCTCACGAGCGATGGGAGCATAGGCAGCAGTGAATCCCATCATCGATTTTGCCTGCACGATACGCGCGCCCCCAACATCAAGGCCTACAGACTCATATGTGACCGGGTCAACGTGTATGACCGACCTTTCCGCCAGCACCACGGATATCTTGTCGATCTGTAGCACCACGGTGCGCCCCATGTTGCCTCGCGAGCCACGAAGGGCGGCGGATTTGTAGACGAACTCGCCATCGAATATGGTCCGCACCCGGCCAGTGACTCGCACCGGGCGGCCAAACACGATGTCGATCTTCCCGCCGATGTCGAGCGTGATCTCGCTGCCAATCCCAGCCGCGATGGCCTGCGTCACAGCTTCCGGGTCCACAATGGTGAGCAGAGCACTGCAAGGAATCCCTGTCTCCAGCAGCCCTCGCAGGATGGCCGTGCTGTCCCCTGTGCCGCCGCCGCCCGGGTTGTCCCCAGCATCTGAGAAGACGACGGGCCCGGAATCCATGCTGGCTGCCCTGTGGATGGCTTCCCGCACAGGTACCAACCTAGCAACCAGCTCGTGGCGCCGCTGCCAGGTTAGCCTGGCCAGGCACCCCGCGTGCTCCCTGGCGAGGTCGGGCCGGTCATCGGCCACCACGACCGCGCACGTGCCCAGTTCAGGTACGTCCAGCCAGGGCTGCACGGGGTAGATCGCCACATGAAGGATGCCTGGAACGGCTTCGGCCCTGAGCACTTCCTGCAGCAGCTCTGCCAAGGGACCTTGGTCGGTTCCCCCGACCTCTGGAGCATGCAGCAACGGTATCCGCCGGTAGGCTATCACTGGTTTGACATCGCCCCGTATCGCCGCGACTAGAAGCTGTACAGCGCGATAGCCCGTCTCAAACTGGTCCGTGTGTGGGCAGCGGTGATAGCCCACCAGAACCGTTGCGTGCTCTATCATCCGCTGCGTGATATTGGCATGCATGTCCAAACTGGCCGCAACCGGCCGCTTGCCGGCAATACTGCGTGCCTCGGCAATCAGGTCGCCGGCCACGTCCGGCTCGCCCTCGGCTGACGTGGCTCCGTGCAGGCAGAGGTAGATGCCATCGAAATCCCCTGCTGCCCTGATCCGTTGCATCAACTCGCTCTTCAGTTGCGCGTACGCGTCGCGTCGAATCAGGCCAGCCGTTACTGCCTGCCCCCACAAGGTGGGTATTAGCTCCACCTTCTCTTCCTGCGAGGAGCACATAGCACCGGCAATCTCGCTGCCAGTGCTCGCAAGCCTGTCCAGCACTTCCTGCCCGCGCAAAAGATAGCGGCTCTCGAAGTCGTCTACCGCAGTCAACACGGGCGAGAAAGTGTTCTGCTCCTGCGATATGCCACCTAGGATGATCCGCATCCTGGTCTCCTCATGTTCACTCTTGCGCTTGCCTCACAAGGACAGTGAGGCTGCCGCAGCAACGGGAGGCTGCGGCACGAACGCGGACAGCTATTCGAACAGAGGCTGCTTGCCCTCAAAGCCAACCACCCTGGCCTTCTCCGTGAAGAACACAGCATCCAGGGAGGCCTTGATGCTCTGGCCCGGGCCCAGGTGCGGCGCCAACCCACGCTTCTCCGCCTCTGGAAGCGGCATGTGCGGCACGGAGAAGGGCTGGATCGTCACGATCCTCATGTTGCCCCAGTACGGGTAATCCTGCCAGCCATTGTACGACAGCCACGACCAAGCATACGGGAACACGTCTAGATCCCAGCGCAGTCCCACGCCTAGCGGCAGTCGTGGATTGCGCACCGCGCCCCAACCTGCGGAAAGATCACGATAGCCTACCACGTCGTTGGTCTTCACTTCCGGGCTTGGAATCTCGGCCACGGAGACCTTGCTTCCGTCGGTGCGTCTGAACCATGGCCAGGCGGCCTCGGCTTCGCGAGGGAAACGATTGTTGTCTGGGTATCTGCGATCAGAACGAGGCATAGTCCACATGGTGCACGGCGGAAGATCTATCAGGCAGCCCTCCTCGATGAAAGGCGCACCGAAGCCCGGATGGTGTCCCCACGAGTAAGGCATATCCACCGCACCTGTGTTCACCAGCCTTTCTTCCATGTAGAGAACGGGATCCTCGCCCCTGAGAATCATCGTACGCTCCAGCAGGAATGGCGTCCGTTGCGCGCGCACCGAAAAGCGCACAGCCACTTCGTCGGGAGTATCTCTCAGGACTTCCACCTCCCACGGCAGGAGCGCCACTTCACCATGTTGGCCAAGCTGGGCACCCCGATAGACACAAGGGAAGTCACCGTTGGGCAGGCTCTCGAACCAGCCTGCCACCAGAAAATCCATCAGGTTGCCGCGGTGCATACCAACTTCAGGCCAATCGAGAGGAGTACTGGCGATGAATTGGCCCGGGGGAAAGATCCTGATGTTCTGGGGAGAATGCCATAGGACATCGAGATCCATGGGCTTGTAGCGGAGCTCCATAATGTCCGCGCCCTTTGTGGCAAGCACACTCGCGCGTATCACCCGGTTCTCGAGGACGACGAGCCTGTGGCCCTTGAATCCGTATTCCGCGAGGCGACAGCCGTGATATCGGTCCTTGATGCGCAAGTACATTTGCAGCCTCCTTGTCTTCTTGCTCTAATCTACACCGTCCAGCGATAGATTCAACTACCTGCCTGACACTGAACCCACGAGAGGAGCCATTCGCCCTACCGCGATTGCAGGCCACAGCGCCAACTTGACGGAAGACCACACTGCTGCCATACGCATGGAGAGCAACTTGTGACCTATGCTGCGTCACCTCACACACGCCCTACCATGCTTTGCTGGATGTGCCAGGCGCGGCCCACGTCACCACAGGGCAATCGCATTTGTCTGGGCCTTGCCACTCAGCTCGCCAAGATGGTCCCTGACGGCACTTGGGTGGGCCAAGCGCCTCACGCAAGCCCCTCGTTCTTGCCTGCAAGTGCGAGAAGGTCTTCTAGATGCCATTGCCCTGCACGTGACTACGACAATTGCACCGGAAGATCAGAGTCGACGACCGTTTTCGGTTTGGAGTAGTTGGGCCACAGACTACGACACGCCCTTCATCGCGACACCGACGCCCCGGCTTTGGAGTATCCCGTACCGTAGTCAACCTTCTCTCGAGGACTCCGATTCTAGCAGCCAGGTTGTCCGCTTTGACTGTACTCTCACTGCTGTTCTGATCACTGGAACTAGGGTGCAATACCCTTGGAGGAGAAGAGCCCAACCTTGACCTGTGCCGCATTCTGTGCTACACTGTGTACAGAGGTATGAGGTATGAACTCATACTTATTCTATCATAACTTCCGTCACTTGTCAAGCCTGTTCGCGTTCTATCATGTAGAATCGAACCCTGGCACTATGGTTCCACCAAATGATAATCGTACCGGAGGAACCGGCGGCCAAGCCGAAGAAGATGACTGCAGACGGACCGTACAACTGATCAGGAGTGTCGAGGCGAGGTACCTGCCCGCAAGTCGGATATGTGCAGAGCTGGATCAGATGACAGAGGGATTCGGCAGCATCCTCTAGAGAGTACGCACCGGTATGTGTGGTTGGGCTCGCTGTACCTGAAGGTGAGACAGGACCACTGGATCGTCAACATGGCAGCGATATCGGGTGTACTTCATGCAGAACGTACTCGCCCATGTTGGCGAACGGGACAAGTTGATCGTGGCGCTTGGATTGCGCAGCGTCGACGTGCAGCCAGATCCGGAAGGGGCTCACAGGCGATTGGCTCCGGTAATGGACGCAATGGTCTCTTCTTGGGCGAAGGCAGCCAAGATGGTTGAGAGGGCCCAAGAGGAAGCTGTAGCCGACACGAGCCCTCCGCCGGAGCATTGGACGCGGATCCGGTCGACGAATCCCTTGGAGTGCCTCAACAGGGGAGTGAAGCACCGCATCAATGTGGTCGCAGTGTTTCCCGATGTGCCTTCGGTTGAGCACCTGGAGGGAACACTGCTCGTGGAGCAGGATGATGAATGGCAGGTTGGACGCCACTACTTCGGCCTCACATCCATGCGGAAGCTCAGGAACCCCGTACTCCTAACCATAGCCGAGGAGGCTCCATTCCGCCCAGCTCGGGCGCACTGAGAACGCAACTCGTGAAGCTGACTCAATGAACGCACATGGTGATTCACACCACTTGGCAAGAAGCAGACGATCAGCCAGGATTCCACCAGCCAGGGCAACACGCTCTGTGAGGACAGGGTGCTGCTGAGAGACAGTGGGTCAAGAGAGAGAATCCGTCAAATGCAGAGGAGTGTACGATCCAATGCAAAAGCCGACGCTGTATCGTCCTGTGAGAACAGGCAAGAGAGCTCTCTCTGAACAAGTGGCAGAGCAGATCATTGACCTCGTTTCAAGCGGGCAGTTGCAGACCGGGTCCCGTCTGCCACCGCTACAGGAGTTGGCCAGCCATCTAGGGGTGAGCCGCACTGCGGCGAGGGAGGCGATCAAGCTTCTGGATGCCTGGGGCATCGTAGCCGTCAAGCCTGGAGTAGGCACCTTTGTCGTAGAGATGCCAGCGGATGCACTGACAGTCCCCCTCCAGCTGTCCGCCGAACTCAGTCCTGATACTCTTCGGGATCTCCACCAGTTGCGGCAAGCGCTGGAGCCCGAGATTGCGGCGCTGGCCGCGACCAACGCCAAGCCCAAGCACATTGAAGCGCTTGAGGAGGCGATTTGCCGCATGGATGAGGCTCTGTCGGATATCGCCACACGCGCAGATGACTACATAGCTGCCGATCAGGAGTTTCATTCGACTCTCGCAGAGGCCACGGGCAACCGCCTCTTCCTGATCGTAAGCCATCCAATCGTTGCTCTCGTCGAGAACCTGATGCATGTGGCAAGGAGGACTCCAGGCGCACCTGAGAGGGGTCAACACTTTCACGGGCTACTACTCAGGCACGTCAAGGCCGCCGACGCCGACGGAGCCAGAGAAGCGATGCACGCACATCTGAGACAGGCGTGGTCCGATGCTCATAGGCAGGCTCCCGGGGCTGACTGAACGGGCGCAAGTCCTCCGCCTTGATCCTCGCCACCGCGGACGACGTGCTGACTATGGTCCGTTTGGTGCTCCGATTCAGTACGATCTAGCCGGCGTCATGATGCCCGGGCCCCTGTTCGTGGTGACTGTCGCGAAGGGACGCCGATCCCCAGCCGCAGGAGCCTGGATCGCCGTGGGACATGGACTGGTGGAGTTCCCCCTCATGTTCCTAATCTACGCGGGGGTGGCTCAGTTCTTCACCGTCAGGCCGGTACAGATCGCGATCGGCATCATCGGGGGTGCCGTGCTCCTGTGGATGGGCTACGGCATGATCCGCACACCGGCCAAGGAGACCAGCGGAACGGACACAGGACAGAACCCTGTGCTGGCGGGAGTCCTCACCACCCTCGGCAATCCCTACTTCTTCCTCTGGTGGGTCACCGTGGGTTCCCTGCTCATCTCGCAATCACTCCGCTTCGGGTTCCTTGGCTTCGCCTCGCTGGCAGTGGTACACTGGCTGTGCGACTTCACTTGGGACACGCTGGTCTCCTCATTGACCTATCGCAGCCGCCGACTGTGGACCCCCCTGGTGCACCGGGTGGTCTTCGCCCTCTGTGGCCTCACTCTGATCGGCTTCGGCGTGTACTTCGCAGTGAGCGTCTTGCCCTGACGGCGTCGAGTTCGGGAAGGACAACTGTAGTGAATCACAGAGAGAGGGTCCTGGCAGCTCTGGCTCATCGCGAACCCGACCGCGTCCCCATCGACTTCGGAGGCACCGGCGACAGTACGATCCACCCCGCCGGGTACCAGGGGCTGAGAAGGGAACTGGGGCTCCCTCCCAGCACGACCCGCGTCGTCGACGTCTACCAGTACGCGGCCGTGATCGAAGAAGACGTCCGCCAGGCGCTGGGGATCGATACGATCCCCGTCTTCGACGAGCCCAGGGAGTGGCGCGACGGGGCCCTCGCCGATGGCTCGCGACCGCCCAGTTCCCTGCCGGGTTCCTTCCCCAGTTGCAGGGGGATGGCTCTCAGGCGATCCTAGATGCGTCGGGCAACATCGTCGCGATGATGCCCCGTGACGGCTACTACTTCGATCCCGTTCACTCGCCACTGGCCCACGC
>Ga0180432_10006313_pt1 | contig 15411 bp, 8 predicted proteins | sample SS_ome_10_FD_132414 | JGI IMG/M metagenome (GOLD analysis project Ga0180432, IMG submission 132414) | Hypersaline lake sediment archaeal communities from the Salton Sea, California, USA - SS_1_MS_2 metaG | ecosystem: Environmental > Aquatic > Non-marine Saline and Alkaline > Hypersaline >... | reverse complement strand
TTATTGTCCACTACGCAATTGCTAAACGCTGCTTCAGAAAGTTTTTCAACATATATACCTTTGTAGTCATTGTTACTAAATGAAGTGCCTTCAACAATTACATTGACGACATTGCTGCCGCCTGGTCCCCAATCACCATGCTTTGCAAAATACCATCCATAGTCACAGTTATCAAAGCAACTGTCTTTGATAGTCAAGCCGTCAATAGACGCCAGCGTGGAAACCTTCAAGCCCACCTCATTCTCTATAGTCGAACTTGATGGACCCACAACGCAAACGTTCTCAAGCAATATATTACTTATGAAGCTTGTAACATTGATTCCATAAACGCCATCGGGCGCAATCCGCAGGTTCTGTAGAGTGACAGGATTTACGGTCGTGCCTGACGCAGCCAGACTGACTACTTGACCGCTATCATAAGTTATGATGGTGTTGCTTGCAGGTGTTTCACCGCTTCCAGCTCCTACAAGACGGATAGACTTATTAACAGAAACACCTTCGTAGTACGTGCCCGCCGCGACATTGACCGTGCTGCCCGCCACCGCGTCAATGCCGTCCTGAATGCTGGCAAAATGGGTAACGCCCCAGCCCGGCGTGACGCTGCTGAAATCGTCGTCCACCCACACTTCCTCCGGCGCCGCCGGCGTCAGCGTCACGCTATAGACGCCCCCGCCCAGATCAGCCACCGCTACGTCAAAGCCGCCATATTCCAGCGGCACGACCTCGCTGCCCCAACTCCAGTCCATATCCCACGCACCGGCCCCGCCGCCCATCGTAGCGGCCCCGCCCGGAATCTCCGACGCCAGCGTTCCCGATAGATACGCACCGATGTCCGTTTCCGCCGCATACATCGCCGTCCAGTCCATCAGGCCCGACATCGGCACGCCCTTTGGAGGATAAGCTGCAGGATTGCTTGACCACGGATTGGCCGCATCTGCCCCCGGATGGTTCCGCACGGCCCATTTCTGCACCCCTCCGTCCTCGTGCAGATCCAAACTGTACTGGTACCAGTCAGGTGTGTCCGGCGTCCATGTCGGCCAACCATCGTGGTCTGCGCCGATCACCTGCTCGGTCCAAACCGCACCACCGCCCGGATCATTCCCGAACCAGGCCGAGGCGCCCTCACGCCCGTAAATGTCGTAACCACCCCCGACGACCATCGCCGCTACGCCACTGTACGTCCCGTCGCCGTTGTCCGTCAACACGCCTTCAAACACCATCGTCGAAGACGCCACCGTGTTCGCCCATGCACCCGCACCCAAAAGGGCTATTAAGGTGCACACTACGATAGCTCTAAACATCTTCATGGTTCTGACTCCTCTCACGTTTGGTCTACCTTTACTACAATTACTCATGCTTCATCATCACAACATCATCACACGTACCTCGCCCTTGGCTCCCGGTTCCTGACGTTTATGGGGGTACCTCCCCCTGACTGCAAAGGTCCCCCGCCCGCACCGCATCGGACGCTCCAGGCACTACGCCACCGCCACCCGCAACCGGCTGCCCGGCCTCCAGGATGCGACACCCCTGCTCCGGGCCTCCTGCCCAAACGTGTCGATGGCGATCCTGCCTCCTCATGACTTCTCCCATGACCCTCCGCCTTCGAGCCGCCTGCCAAACCGGTTCGCCCGTAACGCCCACCAGCTCGCTTGAAAGGTTGCTTCGTGAACTCGCCACAACCCACAGACTCGAATGCCCTTCACTGCTCTTGCTCCCTGTCGATCTTGCACGCCGGTCGATAGTGACGTGACGCCCTACTGCCCGACGCCTACTCGCCGGCGACCTATGGCTAGGGGGGGGCTGCCTCCCATTTTGCCATCGCTTGCGGTACTAGGGCCTGACATCAAACTCGCAGCTCCCGTGGCGATTGCGCACCTCAACCTCGCAACCGCACGCCCACGCTAGCTACGCGCACTACGTCCCCACACACATGTCAGACGGGAGTAACCATCTTCCTGCCTCCTCACTGACCTGCTACTTCAGGACTACTCCGATAATATCACATGCACGCTCCACGCGTCTATCGTGGCAACTACGGTATTTTGCCGTTTTTCTGGACACTTTGGTCCCACTAGCGCGTTGAGCCCGCCAGGAAATATCTGTAAGTGTATATGAAAGGCCACTTTATAGTGATCTTCCAAAATGACGATACGCGTTCGCTTTTTTTGGCGTCAGGCTGCGATCCCAAGCCCCTCAGGCCTGAAACGCAAGACTCAAAGCCATGCAAGTCCCTGTGGTAACAATAGATATGATTGAGAACCCACCCTTGCCCCGCCACCCGGAAAAAACAAAAGAAATGATGCCACCCCTACCCCGGCGCACACACCCCCACCGGCTGCTGTCACCCGACATGATTGCGCCCCCCGCCCCCTTATCCCCCCGGGCGCACGCGCCTAAGCCCGCAACGCCCCTGACTTCACCACGCTGACCTTACGCCTGCGCGAGCACCTGCTCCACGTCTTGCTGCGTGATTCGCGAGGCCTTCTTACCCAGCTTGTCGCTGAGCCAACTCATCACGCCCGCCGTGTAAGGCAACTGCCCTGCACGCATCACCGTCAACATGCTCTGCTCACGCCGGTCGGCTTGGGCCGCCTTGACCAGCGAATTGTGCCGCCGCGTTACTATCTGATTTGCCAACCGCTTGTTTAACCGATCTCGTCTGCGACCCATATCGCTAAGTCTCCTGTTCACAAACCCTTATAAAAGTACCCACCCCATGTCAAACCGACCATTATAGCAATCGGCTCCCGCCCGTCAAGGGCCCACTTGTCCCTTTTGTCGCCCCTTACCCCTCCACCGCCTTCCGCTCCCAAGCCACCCCCGACCCCAATTTTTGCCGCTTTCGCCATGGCCACCCTTGCCTTGGCCGCCTTTTTCCGCTAAAAAAGCCCCTCGACGCTTATTTCGCACCACTGATGACATTTGTTGGTCTGTCACCTTAGAACGATGAAAAAAAACGGAGTCCGCCCGTGCGCTACCTTCGCTCTATCTTGGTCTCAATGCCGTCTCTGATCGGTTGGTTCTCCCTCTGCGTGACGCTGCCGCCGGCTCCGGTCTCGGCCGCACCCGTCCTGCAACAACGCATCAACGCCGTCCTTGCCGAACCACGCCACAAGAAAACCACCTTTGCCGTCTACGTCTGCGACCCGAAAGACGGCCAGGCACTCTTTGAGCACAACGCCGACACCGCCTTGACGCCCGCCAGCAACATGAAAATCGTTACCACCGCTGCCGTGCTGGATCTGCTCGGAGCCGATTTCAACTACCAGACCACCTTTGGCCTGGTCGACGGCAACCTCTCCATCTTTGCCGCCGGCGACCCTCTCACCGGCGATCCTCTCCTCGCGCAGAAGAAAAACACTGACATCTTCGCCCTGTTTCAACGTCTCCTCAGCGCACTCAAACAACGAAACATGCCCATTATCCCCGGCGACCTCATCATCGACGACTTCATCTTTGACGACGTCCGCTTCCACCCCTCTTGGCCCGTCGAGCAGTCCAACCGATGGTACGCCGCCCAGGTCTCAGGCCTCAATTTCAACGACAATTGCGTCGATATCACCCTGAAGCCCGCCGAAAAAGCAGGCCAGCCCGCTACCTTCACCCTTATGCCCACCACCACCTATGTCAGCATCCTCAACCAGGCCGCCACTGCCGCTGCAGGCCCCAACACCTGCTGGGCCGCCCGCGCCTTCGACTCCAACCACATCACCCTCCGAGGCGCCGTCCGACACACCGACACCATCAACGTCAGCATCGAAAGGCCTAGTGCATACTTCGGCCACTGCCTGGCGGAATATCTCCTCGCCCATGACATCCGAATCACCGGAAAACTCGTCATCAAGCAGCTCCGCGACGACCAGGGCCACCTCCCTGCCAATCTCGACCTCCTTGTCACCCACGAGACACCCCTCAAAGACGTCCTCACCCGCGCCAACACCGACAGCCTCAACGTCGCCGCCGAATGCCTCTTCAAAACCCTCGGCGCCTATCACGATCTGCAACCCAACGCCCGACACGCCCGCGGCTCCTGGGCCTCCGGTGCCAACGCCGTCGCCGCGTTCCTGGACAAAATCGGCTTAGACCCCAATCAGTTCACCATCGACGACGGCTCCGGCCTGAGCCACCAGAACCGCATCTCCCCCCGGCTTCTGGCTACCGTCCTCGCCTACATGTCACACCATAACTGCAGCGAAGTATTCCGCGATTCCCTCGCCAGCCCCGATGAAGGCACCCTCAAAAGGCGACGACGCTTCGCCAAAGCCCAGTTCCGAAACCGCATCATGGCCAAAACCGGCTACGTCCGCGGCGCCTGGGCCCTCAGCGGCTACTGCAAAAACAACCGAAACCAATGGCTCGTCTTTTCCATCCTCGCTCACAATAAAACCGGCATCAGCCCTGTCCAGATAATCGACAAAATCGTCAAAGAAATCATCAAGTCCTAGCCGACGCAAAGGACTGGGCCCCCTGGACGGGTGGCAGCGGTCTACGAAGTAGACCGATGGCGAGTTGCCAGCCTGATTGGAGTTTAGCATCGGTTACTGCGTAAACCGATCGCACCCGTTGCCACGAGAGATAGCCGTTAAGCCGGGCAGTGCAAAACAGGTGTCGCGGCGTGATCTCGGCTCTATTTCTTGCCCGTCTCACCGCCCGCGAACCGTTCGTATGCTTCCCTGAGCCCACCAGCATCCCATCGGCCCCCATGCACGATCAGACGATACCGTAGTGTGAACGTCTCGCCTTGCACCATCCTGTGCGGCCCGTAACATATCACCGCCGGGCTGAAAAAGTCCATCCTCTCGTCATGGATCAGATACCACGGCGTAGACGCGTTCAGATTGTCCGGATGATCCAGTATCGCCACCCCGAACGCCTTGCCCGCCAGCACCCCCGAGTACTCGCACGCCACATCCCTGCCGCGATACTTCCCACCCCGTAGCGCCACCGGCCCCGTGGCACTCGTAAAAACCGCCTCCTTCACCCCCTTGCACGCCCGAAAGGACAGCCCCGCATAACCTCCCCAACTGCTGCCGCCTTCCTCGCCCGGTAGCGGCGTCCGGTTCAGCTCCACCTCCGCCGCCGCCGTAAACCGGCTGGTCCAGTCCATACTGTAACTGCCCGATTCGTCCGGTGCGCAAACGACAATCCTTCGCTTCTCAGTCAGCACATTCGCCTTGTCCGGTTCATGGTACGACACATCCAGTTCCAGCTCCGCCGAGCCGTCCGCGTGCGTCTGCACCCGCACCGGCTCCCACTCGGTCACACCGGCCACCTGCCCCGTCTTGCGGTCTTCCTCCCAGTAGTTCACCCCGTTGATATGCTTCCAACTGAACCACAGCCCATAATGCCAAGGATGGTCACCCGGCCGCTCCCACGTCAACACCGTGCCGTCAGCCAACGCCACCGGATGAAAATAAGGCTTGGTCTGCTCCGCGGCGTAATTGAACCGCCAGAGCGTTCTCCCATCACCTATCAACGCCACCGAACTGTCGGTCTTCTGAAAGTACCGCGCCCCGGCAGCCTCATGCTCGATCTTGGCAGTCCCCGCGACGCACCCGCGCGCCGCCCACTCGACAGACCGCAGCAGCACCATGTCAAACCCATGATTCCGCATGGCCGTCACGTCATGGCCCAACAGCAGATTGACGCATCGGCCTTCGCCAAACCGATTCACCGCCAGAACCGGCTCGTCCCTGCCGCTGCCGCCCTGGGCCTTCGACGAAAAAGCACTCATCAGCACCCTGCTCTCAGCCGGAAACCACGTATTATGCCACAGCTCATCCCGCGTCCCAAAAGCCTCCACGCCCTGCGTGATCGCATGCGCCCTACCCGTCGGCTTCACCACAAACTCGTGCAGCGAACCATGACCCGTCTGCGCCCCCCAGCCCGCAGCCACCTTGTGATACGCTTGCCAATCAGAAAAACTGCTCCCCCCCGCGTGCACCATCACATGCCCCTTCCCCTGCCGCACAAACGCCAGAAACGCCTCCCGACATCCCTCCGACCAGTCCAGCCCCGATTGGCCAAAATTGTTCCAGTTGCTGACAATCACATCGTATTCCCCCAGCCGCTCAGCCGTCATCTGCTCAGGCTGCTCCGTCGTTTCCACGTCGAATACAGCACACCGCCCCAGTATACGCTCGATCTCCGCCGTCGTCCTCCGCCAGTCGTGATTATTCGCGCCGCTGTACACCACCACCCGAATCGACGGACCCGCCCCCAACACCATGGGCCCCAACAGCGCCATAAATGCCAGTACGCAGAAGATAAAAGCATTTGGTGTTCGCATGTGCACTCCGATGTCGATCTGCGGTCATCGCTCCCGACCCAATAGGCCATCTACTTGCCGTCGCAACTGAAAGTCCAGAGTCCGCGATAGGCCCGGGTTAGCCATTTCCATACTTCCAGAATAGACCAGATATCGCCAATAATATTACTACTTGCGCAAAAATCCCAATCCAACGCCGCCCCTTGTGCTTCATGAGAAAAAGCGGACTCCACAGCACGACGCTCCAGGCAAGAAAGAGAACAAATGCAACAACATTCAACGTTGACAACGCATTAACCCCCAATCCTTTGCTGCTAAACGCCAACACCGCTTCGTGTGCCGGCCACGTCGTAATTGAAATGACCATTCCCATGCCAGCCATCACCTGACTGCGTTGGTACACAGGTTTCAATTGGCCCGATCAGCCTAAGGTGCCCGCCACTGTCCATACCAGGACAAGCACCAGAAATATCAAAAAAAGTTGCATGCGATGCGATGAGCGTGACGTTCGGCCTTTTTGCATGAAACGGGCCCTCCTTCGCTAGAACTTCCACCCCACGTTCGTAAAATAGTACGTATCCAGCCGCTCTACCTTCGTGGACGCGGGTTGATTGTCGTAGTTGTGTTGCAGGCCGCTCTTCAAAAACAGTGTCCGCGCGGTATTGAAATAGAGGATCGCCGCACTCTCAGACGTCACGCGATACGCTGCTAAATCATCCAGGTCCGGTATCCAGGTGGTCCGCTGACTCAGATCGACGTGCGCGTTGACCTTGTACTGCACATCGCTCGTCAGGTCGCCCACTATCGACCGCGTACGACGGCCGCTTTCATACTCCGCCTGCTGATAACCAATACCCAGCCGCGTCTCCCAAAACAATTCCTCGGTCTTGATCCACCGCAGACCTAACCCCCCGTTGCCCACCGCTCGCAGGTCCAACTCTTCGATCCGGTCACGCTCCAGGTTCACTTGCCCGAACGCCGAAAAGAACCCGTCTCCGATCTGTTTCTGGACCCGGCAGCCCCCCTTCACCTCGTTGTCGCTTACCTCGGATCTCCCATCGATCTCCTGCTCGCCGTAAACCCCCGCCATATGCCCCGTAACCGTCCAAAGACCTTTCTTGCCCAGCACCTTGATTCCCCCGTTGACACTGACGCGTTCCGTATTGCCTTGCCGACCGTTGAGACCGGCTTCCATCGTTCCCGACCACGCAAAACGGTCCTCTGCCAACGCCGCCCGCACCGGCTCCCGCCTCGACGCATGCCGCTTGACCAATGCCTCCTCCACCGCAATGCCCGCCGCTTCAAGCACGCACAGCGGCACCACCCTCCGCTCCCCCTCAGCCTCTAACGTTACCGATCCCTCAGGCCCACGCAGCATACGCGCTCGCACCGGCTGGGCCGCCTCTTCGAGTAGCACCGGTACCGCCAAGGACGTCTCCAGCGTCCGCACCTTATCCAGACCAATGCTTAGCGTCCCCAATGGGCCCGACACACACTCCACCTGCTGCTGCCACACGCGGCGGATACGGCCGTGAAGTACGTCCCCATTGCTCAGCACCACCTCGTCCGCGCACACCGCCGACGCCATGAGCGACAGACTCAGTAACATCAAGCATATGCCCCGACCTGCCAACCCCCTGATCTCGCTACCTTGGGCCCAAACGTCTGTCATCCGTGACCTGTGTGTTATGCCGCCTTGCAAGCATCTTGCCCGCGTCTCGGAGCTCCCTGCCTGAACAGAGCCTGCCCCGCCCCTACCCTGTTCCTCCGTTACGCCCACATCCAATCAAACCCCGAAATCTGATTACGGGGGCAGACCTCCAAAAAATCGGCCGGTCCGCTATACCTTACCTCCACGCTCCAGCCAGCCGTATAAGCTAAACCGGCGAGCCCACGTGTCGTCAACTCAAATTCATCGTCATCAGAAACTCCGCGTTACTCCCCACCTTCTGCAGCCGACCCTTAAGCAACTCGATGCTCTCCACCGGGTTCATGTCGCTCAGCACACGCCGCAGCCGATACACCAGCTCCAGCTCCTTCGGGTCCAGCAGCAACTCTTCCTTACGAGTACCGCTACGGCTGATATCAATGGCAGGCCAGACACGACGATCCACCAGACGACGGTCCAGATGCAACTCCATGTTGCCCGTCCCCTTGAACTCTTCAAAAATAACCTCGTCCATCTTCGAGCCCGTGTCGATCAACGCCGTCGCCAAAATCGTCAATGAACCACCGTTCTCAATGTTACGGGCCGCTCCAAAGAACTTCTTGGGCTTCTGCAACGCGTTCGAATCCACACCACCGGTCAGAATCTTGCCCGAGTGCGGCACTTCCGTGTTGTACGCCCGAGCCAACCGCGTAATCGAGTCCAGAAGAATCACCACATCATGGCCATACTCCACCAGACGCTTGGCCTTCTCAATCACCATCTCCGCTACCTGTACGTGCCGACTGGCCGGCTCGTCGAACGTGCTCGATATCACCTCCACGTCCGGAGCCGTCGCACGCTCCATCTCCGTCACTTCCTCTGGACGCTCGTCTATCAGCAATATAATCAGATTCACGTCCGGATGGTTCGTGCTGATGGCGTTCGCAATCTTCTGCAATAGCACCGTCTTACCGGTTCGCGGCGGTGCCACTATCAAACCACGCTGACCCTTGCCCACCGGCGTCGCCATGTCCACGATCCGCATGTTGATCTCTTGCGCCGTCGTCTCCAGAAAAAATCGCTGGTCCGGATGCAACGGCGTCAAATCCTCGAAAACCACCTTCTCCGTCAACGCCTCCGGGTCCTCGTAATTGATCGCCTCCACACGCAGCAACGCAAAATACTTCTCCGATTCCTTCGGCGGACGAATCTGACCCGCCACAATATTGCCGTTACGAAGCCCAAAACGACGTATCTGCGACGGCGAGACGTAAATGTCATCCGGACATGGAAGATAATTGTAATCCGGACTACGCAAAAAACCGAAACCGTCCGGCAACAGCTCCAGAACCCCTTCCCCGTACATCAGACCATTCTGCTGGATGCGATCCTTAAGAATCTTAAAGATCAACTCCTGCTTCTTGAGGCCCGTGTATTCCGTCAGCCCCTCCCGCTTGGCCAGATCGTGCAACTGCTCCACCGTCATCTTCTGCAAATCCGTGATATGCAGCTCGCCACGCTTGACCTCTTCGTAACGCGCCTGCGCCTCCTGGTCCAAAGCCCCCTCCTTCTGCTTGCCGGCACTCTCGACCGCCCCTTCACGATCCTTGACCGCTACCTTGGAGTCGGACTCTATCTTCTGTGCTTCCGCTACCGCCGTCCCGGACGACTTGGTGCTCTTACGCTTCTTGCGGGGTTTGCTTTGTTTCTCTTTCGTAGTGGCCTTAGCCATGCTAACGCACTCCTTGGTTCCTAAGCTTGCTTCTTACGCTATACCTTTGTTATCCGTGTCCGTTGTCACGTCAAACGGACCGCTATTGCTTGGGTTGTGGGCTTACGAGAGGCCGCCGATAGGACGCGAATTTCCCGGACTCACCTTGCGATAGGTCCTGATCGTGTATGCTTAAATCCAAGCCCCCGGCTTGTTTCCGGCTTTCCGGCCCACGCTCCAGCCTTCAAGCCCTGGACAATTGCTTGAAAATCCGTTCCACCTGGACGCGCACACTGGATATATCGGAATTGTTGTACACCGTATAATCGGCCGCCTGAGCCTTCTTGTCCAGCGCAATTTGCGAATTTTCCACTTTTTTTAGTTGCCCCGACGTCCAACCTCGCTCCCGAGCCACACGCTCCAGGCGAATCGACGCCTCGGTTGACACAAACACCACCGCGTCGCACCAGCGATCTTGGCCCACCTCGTAAAGCAAAGGTACGTCCAATACTATGCCCCGAACATCGCACTGCCCCTGGTATGTCGCCAGAAGCTCCTTCTCCCGAACGATGACCAACGGGTGAACCAACGACGTCAACCGCTTGAGTTGCTCGGGGTCATCAAATACGATTCGGCCCACCGCCCGACGCGACAATACGCCCACCTCATCCAAAATCGCCGCGCCCCACCATTCTACAAGTTGTTGAATGACCTCCGGACGGGCAAGCACTTCGTGATTGAGTCGATCGGCATTGATTACCACACAACCCAAACGCGCAAACTGATCGGCTACCATACTTTTACCGGCTCCCACACCTCCGGTCAAGCCTATTATCGGACGGTTTTTACTCACACCAAACCTTGATTCTGTTAAATGCTTGAAAATAAAGAGCTTAAGTGGTGCCTGCCTCTTGTGTCGATATGCTGCCCCCGCGGCCAACAGGTCGGCCTCGTTACCTTACGTATCGGCGTTCCAACCCCGTTTCATTATCACTAATCACCTCAAGGGACCTACCCCCCGCCAGAAAAACCACCGCGACGCCTTGAGACGGCCGCCAAGAGCACCAAGGCCGTCAAACACCTTAGCAACTGGCCTGCACTATGCAGCCGGCCACGCAGACTCTCTGGCCTATGGCTTCCTGTGCGGCATTCGTAAATGTATGTCAATATTAGGGTTACGGCAAAATAACTCGGCGCCGGCCAACCCCGCACCCTGCGCCCGCGCGAACCCTTGCTGCAATCACCTGCATGCCTGACACCTTTGACTTCGCTCAAGCAGGCGGATACGATGGCGCCTGACCGGAAGCAGTGACGCGAGCACCGCCCGTCACTCAGTGTCCACAAGTTGTTACACGTCCGCTATTTACGCGAGGCAAAGAAATGAGACCAACCCTAGTCTGTCTTTTCGCAATGATCACGTGTGCCCTCGCAACGGCGTCGCCAGACACGCAAGCCGACGAGCCCTATAAACCCTATATCCCGGCGGACAAAGGCTTGGACCCCGCTTGGGTGGCGTCGCTCGCCGACAGTGGCCACCGCAAGGTCTATCGAGGCGACGAACGCAAGTACGTGGCCATGCCCTGCGGCGGCATCGGGGCCGGACAGATCGAAATCTGCGGCGACGGCAAACTGGGATCATGGTGGATCTTCAATCAGAGTCCACCCTCCAACGGAGGCGTGGGCACCCCCTGGGGCGGGGGACGCTATCTCAAGCCGGCCGTTCCCGACAAACCGGTGGAGCACGGCTTTGCCATAAGCCTCCAACCGGCCAACGGTAAGCCCACGGTCCTCCGCCTCGACAGCACAGACTTCGACGACCTCGGTTTCATCGGCGAGTACCCAATCGCCACTCTCCAATACCACCGAACAAAGAGCCCCCTCCCCCTGGCACTCCAGTGCGAAGTCTTCTCCCCCTTTATCCCGCTCAACGTCCGCGACTCCGCCAACCCCGTCACGGCCTTTCGCTTCTCACTTACCAATACCGCCCAAACCCCCGTGACAGTCGCCTTGGCCGGCTGGCTGCAAAACCACACCTTCCCACAGTCCGGCGAGGCCCGCGTCAACCACGTCTTTCGCCAGACCGATCTCACCGGCGTGCGATTGGCAAGCAGCGCCTCTGCCCAAGTCCTCCATGATGACCCGGCCAACGATGCTGCTGCCGATATCCTTTTTGATGATTTCGAAGGGGACCGCTTCGATGCCAAATGGACCTGCTCCGGCGATGCGTTTACGCACGGGCCGGTACCGGCAACTGTGCCTCTCAATTACGGTATCGCCGGCCACCATGGCCGTTCTCTGGCCAGCTCCTTTCCCGCCGAAGGCAAAGACAAGCTCAAGGGCAAGATGGTCAGTAAGCCCTTCAAGATTACCGACCGACGCTACATCGCTTTCGCCATCGGCGGCGGCAAATACCCCAACAAGACCTGCCTGAACCTGCTCGTCGACGGCAAGACGGTTCGTACCGCCACCGGCAACAACTCCAATACCCTCACCGATACCCAATGGGACGTGGCCGACCTCAAGGGCAAGACCGCCGTATTCGAGCTCGTCGATGCCGTCGAGGGCTCGTTTGCATTCGTTCACCTGGATAACATCCGTTTTACCAACAAACGCGATCGCCCTGTCCATCCCACCTTTGGCGATATGGCCATCAGCGTCCTTGACGGCAAAGCCACGGCATCGGCCAACTGGACCGCTGCCCACGCATTCTTGGCCGAGCTCGCCGCCGACAACGTAGACGCCTCGGACCAACGCACCTATCCCGCCGATCAGATGGGCGGCGGCTCGCTGGTTACCAGACTGCACCTGGCTCCCGGCCAAACCCGTACAGCAACCTTCCTGATCTCATGGTATTTCCCCAACCTCTACAACAAGGAACGAGGCTGCCCCGGCTGGGTCGGCCACATCTACAACAACTGGTACAAAAGCTCCGCCGAGGTCGCCACCTATGTCGCCCACCAGTTCGAGAGACTCTACCAACAGACCAAACTCTTCCATGACACCCACTTCGATACGACCATCCCCTATTGGCTCGCCAACAGAATCACCATGCCCGTCTCCGCCTTGGCCTGCGACAACGTCAAAATATGGAAGAGCGGACGACTCTACGGCTATGAAGGCGTCAGCTTCTGCCTCGGAACCTGCGGCCACGTCTACAACTTCGTCGCCGTTATCGCCCGCCTCTTTCCCCAGTTGGAACGATCGGTACGCCTCCAGCAGGACCTCGCCCTCGCCTTCGATCCCGATTCCGGCCGTATCAACTTCCGCGGCGCCGACGGCACCAATCCCAAACATGACTGGGCCTACGCCTCCGACGCCCAGAGCGGCTACGTCCTAAAACTATATCGAGAACACCTCATGTCCCCCGATCGCGACTTCCTCGACGAAGTCTGGCCCAAAGTCAAACGCATCATCGGCTACATGATCTTTCACGATGGCGCCTGTCGAGGTCTACCGCCCAACGGCGTCATCGAAGACCTCCAGACCTTCTGGGACCCCATGTGGTTCGGCCCCAACCCCTACAACAATACCCTCTACCTCGCCGCTTTGCGTGCCGCCGAGGAAATGGCCCGCCTCCAGAATGAACCCGACCTCGCCGACCGCTACCATAGGCTCTTCCAAACCGGCCGCCAGTGGATGACCCAGCACATGTGGAACGGCCAATACTATGTCCACCTCTACCCCAACGGCTTCATCGGCGCCGGCAGTACTCGAGCCACCGGCGTGGTGACACCTCAGCTCGATCAAAGCAACGCCAAGGGCTTCATTGACGCCTTTAACAGCCACATGCCCCACTACTATGTCGGTGGCGCCTGTGACGCCCAGCAACTCTTCGGCCAGAACTGGGCCCATCAGCTGGGCCTCGGATACATCCTCCCACCCGAGCATTGCGCCCAAGCTGCCGCCAGCATCTTCCGCTACAACTGGACACCGGATATATCACTGGTCTATGACCTCTACGCCCCACATAATCGCACGTTGGCCGCGCCGGGCGAGGCCGCCATGGTCAACGGCAGCTGGCCAAAAAAAGAACGCCAGCCCTTCGAAAACATCCACGACAAAGAGGACATATGGACCGGCCTTGAATACCAGGCCGCCTGCGACATGATTAACGAAGGCCATCTCCAGCAAGCACTCATCATGCTCCGGGCCATCCATGACCGCTACGACGGCAAAAAACGAAACCCCTGGAACGAAATCGAAGGCGCCGAACATTACAGCCGCGCCATGCACGTCTGGAACGTCCTCCTGACGCTCAGCGGCTACACCCACGACGGGCCCGCAGGCAAAATCGGCTTTGCACCCAAACTCAAGCCAGAAAGCTTCAAGTCCTTCTTCTCCGCCGCCCAGGGCTGGGGTAGCTTTGAGCAGAAAATCCAAGACCGCCTGCAACAGGCCCTCATTGAGGTTAAATGGGGACAGGTAAAGCTCAAAGAGATTACCCTTGCCCTGCCCCCCTCCTCAACACCCCACACCGCGACCATAAAACTTGCAGGCCGAACCCTCCCCTGCCGCCTGCTCATCAAGGAGCAACGAGCACACCTCGTGCTTCAGAATGAATGCGTCATTCCCGCCCATGCTCAGATGGTTATCCAACTGAACGACTGAAGAAAACTTGCGCGATTTGGCATCGCCCCGTAAAACGTGAAACCGCCTGATTGGCGCCGGCAGTCGCCAGGACTTACTGTTTCTACGCTATGCGTCGTTGTCGTTATGCAGTCGTCCCCGAAAACCCGTTATGTCAACCTCGCCTTCACCTTGGTAATCATGGCCCCGATACCATGGCGACCTGCAGACAAGCGGCCATTCCCCATAGCAGGCCATCAGGCCCCACCTGAATGAGTCAGGATCGGCTGTTCATCTTGCCCAGGCTGGGTGCTGGGACTATACGCCATCAGCCTGAAACTACGGCGTCAATTTCACGGTCTCGATGGAGAACGCGCCCACCTCGAGTGTAGTGCCCTCCCTGTCATGCTCCAGCCTGCCGCAGTCTTCCTCGATCAGGTTCGTGCGACGCGCCCCCGAGAGTGTACCCTCAGCACTGATTCTGACACGACTGCTGCTCTTGCCTTCCGTCTCGTAAAAGCGAACGATCACCTCATGGCCGTCTTCCGACTTCTTCACCGCCGTGACCACCATGTTCCCCGCGGAAAGCGAAAGAAAACTCCTGCTCTCGGCAAGATCAGCCCTGTCGTCTTTCGTCTCCGGCACCACAGCGATCAACGGATTGTTGGACTGCACCCCCTGGCGATACCCGTTCTCCCACCCCGGTTTATGCGAGTACATAGAAAACGTGAACCTGTGGTCGCCCGGCTGCGTCCAGCAATGCAGCCACCGGTTACAACTGTAAGCGCTCGAAAGCAGTATCGGCTGAAGAATCGGGTATTGTCCCCCTTGACCGCCGCACACCTCGGCATAGTCCCAGGCCACAACGCTTGAACCTATCGTCACGCCGCCTTGGGCATCGCCTGCGTAGATCCAGTTCTGAATCTCTCGCGGACGCACCCCCGCTTCACGATGGTAAGCCAACGCCTTCTCCACTTCGCTCCTGCCGATTTCCACAACCCCGAAAGGCGCTTCGTAGGCCACGGACTCCTGATCGCCATTCAGCGGAAACATCAAGCGGCTCTGTCGGCCTTCTTCGTAGGCACGGTCTTGCCTTGCGAATCCACGATCGCGAACACCTCGGGCGATCCCGCCGGAATCTTCATCTCCACCATGTCTGTCCGATTCCAGCCCAGAGTATTGAATACCACCAGAGGCAAGCCTTTCGACCCCGTA
>Ga0180432_10006312_pt1 | contig 15412 bp, 11 predicted proteins | sample SS_ome_10_FD_132414 | JGI IMG/M metagenome (GOLD analysis project Ga0180432, IMG submission 132414) | Hypersaline lake sediment archaeal communities from the Salton Sea, California, USA - SS_1_MS_2 metaG | ecosystem: Environmental > Aquatic > Non-marine Saline and Alkaline > Hypersaline >... | reverse complement strand
GGTCGTGATAGGCCTGCTCGGCGGCACGGATCGCCCCCGGACAACGCTCGATCCGCGCCCGCCTCACCTCCGCGCGCAGCGAATCGAGGTCATCGGACGCCGCGGCCCCCCCCAGGAAGAGGAGGGCCCACGCGGCGGCGCGGGCGAGCGGGCGGGCGACAGCCATGGCGATCAGTGCATGAAGACGCGGGTGTCGGTGAAGACCATGCCGATCCCATGCTCGTTGCACGCCTCGATGCTTTCCTTGTCCAAGCGGGATCCTCCCGGTTGCACGATCCAACGGGTTCCGACCTCAGCTGCCCGGTCGACCACATCTCGGAATGGGAAGAAGGCGTCACTGGCCAGCACCGATCCGCGCAACTCGTGCCCCGCGCGCTCAGCTTTCATGACCGCGCACTCACACGCATCGATCCGGCTCGTCTGGCCACACCCGATCCCGATCGTCCGGCGATCGCGACTGAAGACGATGGCGTTCGACTTGACGTGCCTCACCACACGCCACGCGAAGTCGAGTTCCGCCAGAGCCTCCGCGTCGGCCCGCGCCTCGGTGACGCAGCGCCAGGCGCTGGTGTCGGTGTGGGGAGGCATCGCAGTCTGGACGAGCAGCGCCGACCCGAGCCCGCGGACGGCACGGGATGCTTCCGGGGTTCGCGTGGCCGGCAGCGTGAGCACGCGAAGGCGCCTCTTCTTTTTCAGGATGGCCAGCGCGTCTTCACTCCACCCCGGCGCTCCCACCACCTCGAGAAACATCTCGGTCAGCGGTTGCGCCGCCGCGGCATCCGCGGGGCGATTGAACAGCACAATGCCCCCGAACGCCGAGAGGGCATCGCCGTCCCGAGCCCGCTCGAAGGCCTCCCGGGGTGTTTCCCCCAGGGCGGCACCGCACGGCGTCCCATGCTTGATCACCACACTCGCGCACGACTCGAACTCGCGCAGGCTGCCCCATGCGCTCCACAGGTCACCGAGGTTGTTGTACGAAAGCTCCTTGCCTTGGAGCTGCCGGCACTCGGGCCAGAAGCCCCCCCCGCCCACATAACAGGCGGCCACCTGATTCGGATTCTCTCCGTAGCGGAGCGTCTGCCGACGGCTGCCTCCCACGACCCAGTGCGGCGGCATGGCGTCGACCGGGGTCAGGTAGTCGGCAATCGCCGCATCGTAGGCGCCGGTGTAGGCAAAGGCCTCGGCGCCCAGGCGGGCCGCTTCCTCCTCCCCGATGCCCCCATCGGCGCGCACGCGGGCGGCGATCTCTTCGTACCGCTCGGGATTCGTCACCACCACCACATGGCGGTGGTTCTTGGCCGCCGCCCGCACCATCGCCGGCCCGCCGATGTCGATCATCTCGATGCATTGTGCCGCATCGTCCCCCGCGCGCGCGACCGTGTCGGCGAACGGATAGAGGTTCACGCAGAGGAGATCGATGGGACGGATCCCGTGCTGCTCGGCCTGTGCCAGATCCTCCGAACGATCCCGGCGTAGGAGCAGCCCCCCGTGGATCTGGGGAGTCAGCGTCTTGACCCGCCCCCCGAAGAGGTCGGGAAGACCGGTGAGTTCTTCCACCGGGATCGCCGGTACCCCGCCCTCCCGCAACGTCCGTGCGGTCCCGCCGGAGGAGATGATCTCGACGCCCGCCTCGTGCAGCCGCTCGGCGAAAGAGACGATCCCCGTCTTGTCGTACACCGACAGCAACGCGCGCCGAATCCGAATCACTCCCTGCCTCCTTGCGTCTCGAGCCCTACCACGCCGGGGCGACGGCGCCCCCGGTCAACAAGCGCTCGGCCATCCGGTAGCGCTCTCCCGTCTTCTCCACGATTTCCGCCGGCAAGGCGGGGGGCGGGGAGATGCGATCCCAATCGCTCGCCAGCAGGAAGTCGCGCACGAACTGCTTGTCCAGGCTCACCGGCTTGCGACCGGCACCGACCGACTCTGCCGGCCAGAACCGGGACGAGTCCGGGGTCAGGACCTCGTCGATCAGCGCGAGCTCGCCTCCGATCATGCCGAACTCGAACTTCGTGTCCGCGATCACGATCCCCCGCCTCTCGGCGTAGGCCGATCCGCGAGCGTACACCTCGAGGCTCACCCGGCGGAGGTCATCGGCCAACTCGCCACCCACGGCCTCCCTCAGCTCCGAGAAGGTCATCGGCTGGTCGTGACCCTCATCGGCCTTGGTCGTGGGCGTGAAGATCGGCTCCGGCAGCTTCTGATACTCCGACAGACCCGGCGGCAGCTTCACACCGCAGATCTCTCCGGTCTTCTGGTACTCGGCAAACCCGGAACCCGCCAGGTAGCCACGCACGATACACTCGGCTTCGATCCGCTCGGCCTTGCGAACGACCATCGAACGCCCGGCGAGCACGGGGCCGTGGGCGCGAAGAGGCTCGGGAAGGGCGCTCACGTCATCGGAGAGAAAATGGGTGGGGATCACCTCGGCAAATCCCCGCAACCAGAAGGCGGAGATCCGACTCAACACCACGCCGCGGCCGGGAATCCCGGTCGGAAGGACCACGTCGAAGGCGGAGAGTCGATCGGTCGCGATCAGGAGCAAGCGGTCACCCAGATCCACGATCTCCCTCACCTTGCCCCGGCTCGTCGGTGGGACGCCGAGGGTCTCGAGGCCCATGAATGCATCGACGCCGGCTCTCCCCGGCGCACGCGGAGACTGATCCATCTCGATTCCCTTTCTTGGTGGTGGCGGACGGTGCCCAGGCGCCTCCCTTCATACCATGCCCGATCCCGACCCTCAAGAAGGGGCCGCGATCGTCATCGAGCGCCGTGTAGCCCAGGTGGCGACCCGCCAACCCCGCCCCTCCCATCGGAGCTCGATCGTGCCGTCCCGGTCGGTTCGGAAAACCGCGATCCCCCGGCGCGTGGCCTCCGCCAAGAGGCCTGCATCCGGATGCCCCAGCCGATTCCCGCGGCCCACGGAGATCCAGAGAGCCTTGGGCCGCGCTTCGGCCAAGAAGCACGGCGGCGTCGAGGTCCGGCTTCCGTGATGCGCAGCCGTCACAATGCCCGCCCGAACCGGAAGGCGCGATGAGATCCACTCCTCCTGGGATACGGCCGGGACGTCGGAACAGAGGAGCAGCGCATGACCCGCAACCTCGACCCGTAGCGCCAGCGCCCTCTGGTTGTCATCCCTCCCGGCGCTCCCCCCCGGGTGGAGCACGAGGGCCCACCCCCCCGGGACCCGGAGCGTATCCCCCCGAACGAGCGGCTCGATCGCCGCACCCCGCCCTCGCATCCGCCGCAGCATCTCCCGCGTCCGGACCGATGGCCGCCATCCCGCCGGGTGGTGAATCCTCCCCACCCGAGTCGAGGAGGCCTCGATCCCCGCCACACCTCCCGTGTGATCGATATCATCGTGGCTGAGGAAGAGCCGGTCGATCCGCTTTCGTCCGAGCCAACGCAGGCACGGGAGCAGCCGCCGCTCTCCACTCCCCGGCGGCCCGGCATCGAAGACCCATGTCTCTCCCCGCCAAGCCCACACCCAGCACTCCCCCTGCCCCACATCGAGCATGAGGGCGAGCGTCGGGGGTCGGAGCATCGCGCCTCCCACCGCGCACGCGACCGCGATTCCGACCGTCGCCGTCAGTCGGCCGCGGCGTCCCGTGGGCAGGAACACACACGTGAGCGCGCCCGCCGCGCTCGCGGCCAGGCCCCACGCGGGCGGGAGGACACCGGAGATGGGCCACGCCTCGCATAGCCGGCCCAGCTGTTCCGCCGCGTACAGGAAACCGCGGATCGCAATCTGCGAGGGGCCCAGCGCAATATCATCCGGAAACCCAGGGATCGCCGCCAGCGCGAGCCCCGCCACCAGAATCGGCATCAAGCCTCCCGCCCCCGGAATCAGCAGCACATTGCTCACGAGAAACCAAGGGCTCACCCAGCCCTGGTGCGCCATGAGGAGGGGGGCGGCGCACGCCTGCGCCCCAAGCACCGCCGCCACCGCGCGCCGGCAGGATCCCCCCCCCCCCCGCCCCACTCCCCCAAGCGCGAGGGAAACGAGAAAGGAGAGTTGGGCCCCGACGTCCCGCCACAACGCCGGGTTGCCCCATAGGAGACAGGTGAGGACGGCCGCATAGACCCCGAAGCCCCCCGATCGCCGCCCGCAGCTCCGAAGCAAACACCAGAGCGCGCCACCCGCCGCCGCCCGTGAAACCGACGTTCCCCACCCCACGAGTCCGCCGTAGGCCAGCAGTCCCAAGCCCAGCACGGTCCACCTCGCCCGCGGCCACCGCCCCAGGGGTCCGACGAGCAGGGCGAGCAGCCCGCCGACGAGTCCCACGTGGAGGCCGCTGACCGCCAGGAGATGTCCCGCTCCCGCTCGGCGAAGAGCATCGGTCGCGCCCCCGGTCGACCTCGGATCGATGGCCCCCTTGCCGAGGAGGAAGCGCGCGGCGAAGGCCCCCTCGGCTCCCCCCAGGGCGGACGCAATCCCCCGGCCCAGCCGGCGGCCGCGGGGGGTCCCCCAGTCCCCTTCCCGGACCAGGAGGATGGGCCGGACGAATCCGGCCAATCCCCGCGCCCTCAACCATCGCGCGGAGTCCCATTGCCCCGGCCCGCCGGGCCCTCGCCCCGGATCGAGGCGAACGAAACCCGTGAGCCGGACGCCCCGCGGCCACGGCCCCGAAAGGCTGAACTCCCACGGGGACGACGCCGCATGGAGATGTGTCTCGGCGAGCCAGCGCAGCTGGCGAATGCGGACGACCGCTCCCCCGGATGCGCGCCCGACCGTTCCCTCGATCCACGCCTCGCCCCCGGGTGAGTGGACATCCGATGCGCCGGCATGAGCTCCCCTGACGAGCCCCAAGCCGAGAAGCGCCATCAGGACCAGCAGGTCGGCCACCGCGCCTTCTGCCCGTCGCCACCCGGAGACCGCCAGGGCCAGGAGGCCAAGGGCCGGGGGAAGGATCGCCGGCAGGCGCACACTCTCCGCCTCCCCCAACAACAGGCCGAGCGTGAGCGTGACACCGGCGATCGTTCCCCCGGCCAACCGGCGGTTTCGTGGAGCACGCATGACGGAGAGGGATCAAGTAGCAGGATCGGTTCCGTCGAAAGGGAAGGCTGCCTAGCGGATCCGGACGAGCCGCAGCTGCCGGGTGCCGAGCGGGGTACGCATGCGGGCGTAGTAGATCCCGGCGGCCATCCGGACGCCATCGTGGGAATCACCGTTCCAATAGACGCCGTGGCTCCCCGCCGAGACGGCGCCATCGAGGAGCGTGCGGACGATGCGCCCCTCGGCATCGTGCACGGTGAGCGTCATCTCCTGCGGCGCGGGCAGCTCGAAGGTGATCACCGTGAACGGCTCGAAGGGGTTCGGCTGCCCTCGCAGTTTCAGCTGTGCGCCGAGCCGATCCTCGGGATCCACGTCGGCGGTGCGATAGCTGGTCGCGACGCTCAGCGCGTAGTCGCACGAGGCCTGCGCGTCCGGGCCGTTGACGAGGACGAGCCAGGCCCGCTTCACCGTGTGCCAGCCGGCGACCTCGACCCCGGTCGCCCATTCGGCAAGCGAGGGCGCCCGCACGTCGACATCCGACATCCCGCGCCAGATCACCAGACGGACCGCGGCGACGTCGCGGCACAGGTCGAGATGGAGGGATACATGATTGTCGGCCGAACCGCCCTGCGGCCGAAGCTCGACGTAGTTGACGCCGTAGCATTCCGGCTGGCGCATCGGCTGCGGATGCCACCGATCGACCGGGAAGTGGTTCAACGCACCCTCGGGGATCATCCCCCCGACATCCGGGGAGACCGATTGGTAGTGGTCGCCATCGTCCCGGGCCCCGAGGAAGACATTCCACGTTGCCCACTCCACCAGCGCCTCATCGAGTGAGCTTCCGCGGTTCCCGAGCGCCTGGCCGATCGCCTCCAACATCGGGATCCCGGTCTCCTCCCACTCAAACCACGCATCGATCACCAGACCCCATCCCCAGCGATCGGCGAGGTATTGGGGCCACAACCAGGTGGCGTACTCGGCCGTCCCGTTGCAGAGGTCGAACCTCCGGTGGGGGTTCTCGAAGTGGGCGGGGAGCAATCGCTCCCGGAGACGGATGTCGGGGTAGACCGCCCCTTCCTCCATCGTCGCCAACTGCTCCATGAACCAGCTCGCCTCCGGATCGTATCCGAACCGGAACTGCACGAGATGGTGGTACTCGTGAGCCAACGTCGTCTGCAGCGCTTGGAGCGGCTCGATCGGATCGAAGCCCGCATAGTCATTGTCGACCACCATGAAGCCGCTGAGCCTTCCCGATCGCGCGCGCTCCTCGTGCAGTGCATACCCGTAGACACCCCAGCCGAGGTCCCGGATGTAGACATCGATCCGGTCGTCGTCCCCGGCGCCGTCGTCGGGCCAAGGGTGCGGCCACCCCTGCTCCTGGTGATAGACCTTCCACGCGCGCTCACACGCCTCGGCGGCGGCGAGCACGTAGGCCTCATTGGTGGGCGCGTCGCTCCCCGACGGGTCATAGTGGATCAGGAAGTGGGAGGTGCCGTGCACGCTCTGGTCGCCGTCGGGTCGCTCCAGGTAGCGCGTGAGCTGGGACAGATCGCCTTCGCGGCTCGGCCCGGCCAGGGTGTTCAGCTCGTTCAAGATGGGAGTGGCGGAGCGGGAGGGGCTGGCCGGCGCCGAGGCACCCAGCAGCGTGCTCGCCTCTTCGACGAGCGCGGCATAGCGGGTGGCAGCAACCCTCGCACCTTCGGCATCTTCACCCGCCATCGCGGGCAGCGCGAACCCGAGTGCGCAGGCACACACGATCCAGGTGCTCTCTCTGCGAAGCGCTCCCATCCATCCTCCGGGAGGTTCGGCCCATCCTGGGGGACACGTTCCCAGAAGAAAGGATAGCTGCGCGCGGCCGCGATGTCAACGTCCTGATTGAGTTAGCGCGTCAGCGCGGACAGCTCGCCGGCGACCTCGGCGGGGTCGTCGACGGGAACAAAGCGGTAGAGATCGGAGACGACCTGATCCCCTTCCGGGGTCGTTACCGAGAAGTAATACGCGATCGCCTGCCCCGCCACCAGGCCCGCGACCTCCACCTTGCCGACGTAGAGGTCGGCGGTGGAGTCCATCTGGATCAGGGGAATCGCCCGCGGACCGCCCGAGATGGCCGGCAGCTGGAGCTCGGGCCGCCGAAGGCCGCCCCGTTCGCTCCGGATCTCGACCGCGAGGAGGACCGGGCCCTTGGGAATCGCCACCCTGCCGGGGGGAACGTGATGGAACCGAGGCCGCTCGCGAAGCCCGAATTGGGGTACGACGAACCGGCTCGCTCCCGCCGGGAGCCTCAGCACCTCGCAGTACTCGTCGTTCCCACTCGCCACGCGTACCCCGTGGAGGCCGGGGTCGATTTCGAGCTCGAGGGGCGAAAGCCCCGCGAAGGAGCCGTCGACGAAGACGCTGTCCCCGACCGAGGGGCGCAGCCCCTGGGCCTCGATCATTCGCAACCCCTCGACGCGCAGCAGCACCTGCTCGGTCGCGAAGGCGTTGTTGACCTCGACGGACGCCTGCTCACCATGTCGGACGAGGACCTTGCGCTCCCAGAGCGGCATCCGGTCGTCCTCGAAGTAGATCCGATACCATCCGGCCGGCAGATCACTGAAGTCGGCCGGAAGCTCACGCTTCGTGACCTGCCCCTCCAACCAAACTCGGGGGTTTCCGCTCATCTCACGCGCATCCACATGGAGGGAACCCACGAACGAGGCGCTCACCGACTGGCGTTCCCCGGCCACGAAATCGAGCGAATCGCACCAAACACCGGCCACCCCTAGGACCAGCTTCACCTCGTGTCGGCCGGGGCGTACGCGTAGCCCCCGAACGGGTGTTCGCCCCGGCAGCTCCTGCCCGTCCACCACCAACCGGGCGCCGGCGGGATTGGACTCGGCATCGACCAGGGCGTAGACGATCGTCGCGTTCTGCCCGCCCACGCCCAGGGGCAGGGATCGCTTCACTCTCTCCAGGAGATCGGGCCACCCCGCGCCACTCAGGAGGAGGGCCGCAAAGGCGAAGAGCAACAGCGCGATCAAGATGATGGGGACGACCGACGCCCCCCGTCGACGTCGGGGCGCAGGGGGCGGGGCCGGCGCCGGGTCGGCGGTGCTCGGGGGAACAGTCCCCGCCGGGCGCTCCTCGGACGCCACCGAATCGGCGGTGGGCGCCGCCACACCGCGCGCAGCTGGTGGCGAGGGCCGCGGAACGACCTCCAGCGGCTCGGGCGCTTCCACCGAATCGACGTTCGCCGCCAGCACGAGCTCCCGGGCCATCTCGCGGATCTCCCCTATGACCTGGCGGCCCTCGGTCACATCGAGCTTGGCCCGCGGCGCGTCGGCCATCAGGGGCGAATACCGGAAGGCCACCACCGAGGCGCTCGCCCCTTGGAGGCCGAGCAGGTTGACCAACCCATCGCAGGCGCGTTTCAGGTCCCGCGATTCGGTAAACAGACGAGCAATCGCCCGTTCGTCGGGCGGGTCGTCCGTATCGCCCATCACCAAGAGAATCTGATCGTCCGGTTCGATCTCGATCGAGGTGACCTGCAGCCGGAGTTTCTCCGGACCCCCGAGGGCGTCACCGCGCGCGTCGTTCACGCTGAACGAGTCGTCGCCCCCCACGCGGCACGCTCGCCCCCCGCGCAGCAGGTAGACCCAGGACGCCCGGGTCTTGACGAAGTAGATGCGCGATTCCTCGGCGCACGCTCCGGTCAGCGTCACCCACTTCGGCTCCTTCATCAGGGAGTGGTTCTCCCGGTAGAGCCGGTGGTGGGCGGATCGCAAGCCGGCGATCAATGCCGAAACGCCGGGCGGCACGTTCGCCGCCTCGGGCTCCGACTCCGCCTCGTCCGCGATATGGGGGGCTACGAATCGTTCGAAGGCTTCCCGCGGTTCCGAGAAGGCAACGCAGCCGGTGACCCGATCGGGATCGACCCAACCGATGGCCTGCCCGCCCTCGATCTGCGATGTGGCCACTTCGATGCGCAGCGGTCCCTCTGCGGCCCTCGATGCTTCCATGCGTTCACCCTCCTGGTGCGCGCTACCGGTCTCCGAGTGACTCGAATCCTCCGGCGTCTTCGACCTAGGCCGGCGCTTCGGGGGGGCCGTCAGGCGGAACGGAGGCCAGCGGCTCCCACTCGTTCGCCTTCTCCAGGTAGGTCCGCCACGCCGAGCGGGCTTTGTTCTTGAGGCCTTTTCGCTGGTAGGCCTGCCCAATGTAGTAGTAGCTGGGCGCGAATTCCGGGCTCATGAAGATGGCTCGCTCCAGATATTGCAACGCCTCGTCGGCGCGATGCAGCGCCAGCGCCGCCTTCCCCATCTGCACCAGCATGTCCCCGGACTGGAAGCCCTGCTTCAGGATCCGAGCGTACTCCTGCAGTCCTTCCTCGAACTGCCCCGTCCGGCAAAGGAGATGGCTCATGCTGTGGCGGGCAGGGAGATAAGACGGGTTGAGCGTCAGTGCACGCCGGAACTCCTCCAGCGCCTCATCGGGGCGTCCCTCCCCCACGTAGAGAAGGCCGAGGTTGTACCGTACGTCGGCGTATCCCGGCGCCAGATTGGCTGCCACCTGGAACTGCGTGCGTGCCTCGTCGACGAAGCCCTGCGACGCATACTCGTACCCCAATGCAATGCGCGCCGGCACGCAGGTCGGATCGGCGTCGATCGCCTGCGTCAGCAACCGGATCGCCTCCGCCTCCTGACCGAAGGCCATCGCCACCTCGGCTCGGAACATCGCGTGTCGCGCATCCCGCGGAAAGACGAGGTAGGCCCGCTCGTAGCAATCCAGCGCCTCGTCGCGCAGTCCGTTGCGCGCGTAGATCCGCCCCAAGTACGCGTAGAGGTCCTCGGCCAGCGGCGACCAGAGCAGCCCCTGCAGGGCGTCTTCCAGCCCCCGTTCACCGCCCCGTGCCCACGGAGCCACGTCGAGCCGCTCCAGGGCGCCCCGCGTGATCAGACTGAGCGAGGCGGCGGCACGGAAGTGCTCGGTCGCCCTCTCGTCGTTTCCCAAACGGAGGGCGAAGAACCCCGCGTAGTGATGCTGCAGCAATTGCTCTTCCCGATTCCGAGGAGTGGGAAGCCCTTCGGTCGCATCCTCTCCTTGGGTCAGGCGGTGGTAGGCCTGATCGACCCACTCCCAGGCCCACTCCTCGGGCATCACCGCCGTTTGGGGAGCTGGTTCCTTGAGCCGCTCGAGCGGCATGCCTTGGACCAAGCGTGCCAACCGCAGCCCGTAGTAGGCCGCCCGGTAGCCGGGGTTGATTCCCAGCGCCTCCTCGAACTCCCGCTCCGCACCCGGTGGATCCTGCCGAAGAAGCCGGAGGAGTCCGAGCCGATGTCGCACGTCGGCATAGGTCGGGTGGCTCCGCGCCTCTTGTTCCAGCACGACCTCGGCCTCGCGAGCCGCGTCCAAGAGAAGCTCGACCGAGGGTTCTGCGGTCCGGTCCTGGTTGATCGCCTGCGCGTGCTTGCTCATGAACGATCCGTCCTTTCCGTGTCCGCCATATCCATCACCACCTCCACCACGCCGGGGATCGCCCGCAGCTCCGACCGCAGCCGCCACAGGAAGCGATCCCGCGCCACCCCGTCCCCCGCAGCGCTGCCACCCCCCGGCTCCCGCTCGACCCTCCCCTTGAGAAGCACCACGCCGTCGGTCGTCCCCACCTCGAGCCCCTCGGATTGCACCCACCTCCGAGCGAGGACCTGCCGAACCTTGGCGTTGATCGCGAAGTCGGCTGGCTGGTCGGGGTTCCGTTGCAGGTCCCGACCGGCGTTCCTGGCCGTCAACTCGTCGCCTTTCACGGTGACCTCCTCTTTTGCGAGACCGGGTTCGTCCTGCGGCTTCGATGCAAACCGCATGCCAGGCACCCGTTCTCAATCATCGGGCAGAGAGATATGCACCATGAGCCGCGGAGGTCTCGCCATAGCAAGGGGATGCGAGAGGTGGGCGGGTGCGGGCGAGGTCGGCCGGTCCCCGGCCTCGGAGGCTAGATCTTGACCACTGGGGACGAGGCCTTGATCGGCGGGCTAGAAGGCGTAGGAGGCCGAAACCCGATGGCTGGAGTCGAGATCCTCGTGGGGCACGAAGGCATAGTCGACCCCGAAACCGGCGATCCGAAAGCCCGCGCCGGCGGTTACGCCATCCTCCTGGTGCCCCACCCGAGCCGCAAAGAGACCCCGGAACCAAGCCTCGAGGCCCACGCGCAGGTCTCCCCCCACCTTTCCGGTCGAGAAGGAGCTCGCTTCCTCCCGCCCCTCGAAGGTGAGCGCCAGGTCGGCTCCCAGGCTCAGGTCCATGTCGAGCCCCCCCAGGTGGCGCACCGTCGCTCCTCCCAGGAAAAGGGAGGGGTTGACCGTCTCCCGGGTGCCCGTGTCCCAGAAGAGCTGCGTCGTCGTGGCGTCGCTCAGCCGCGCGCCAAAGCGAAGCGACCGGTGCGGCCGCCAAAGGGCACCCAGGTCGATCCCGAGGCCGAAGCTTCCATGATTCACCAGGTCCTGCCGAATCACTTTGACGCTCCCACCCAAGGCGAGCCTCTCCCCCGCCGGCCGTGCGTACGAGAAGAGCAGACCCAGTTCGGTATCGCTGTCGTAATAGAACTCGCTCGGGTTGATCTCGTCGATGCCGTGATCGTAGCGATGATTCCCGTTCTTGTCGATGTAGCCGTTCTTCGTGATCAGGATGTCGGAGACCCCGAAATGGATGAGCCCGAGGCCGATCGCACCCGGCGTCCCGCTGGTCGACAGCGGCTGCACGAAGGCGGCGAAGTTGTAGTCGGCGAGATCCCCGAACTGCTCGGCGTGCATGAGGACCACCTGCCCCGACGGCAATTCCACCATGGCCGCGGGATTCCAGTACACCGCGCTGGCGTCATCCACCACCGCGGTCACCGCACCGCCCATGCCGAGGGCCCGGGCGCCGGCGCCGATGCGAAGGAACTCGCCGGCATACTTCTCGGCTTCCACCGAATGGAAAGCGCTGCTGACCGCCAACAGCAGCAACAAGCCGAAGACTGGTCGGCCGGCGAGCGCGAAACGTGCATGGGTCATGGATTCGATCTCCCACGTTCGGGTCCTACCCCGAAGTCACCGTAACAACCCGTGTTCGGGGCGTCAACGGCGGCGACCCCGTAGGCAGGTACCCCGCGGGGGGAGGTTCGTTCCCGATCGCGGGTGGGGATCTAGGCCACCTCTTCCTCGCCCGCCGGCGCGTCCTCATCCGGCTGCGGGGCGTAGACGACCTCGTACCAGTCGAGATATTCCTCGATGTAGGCCCGGTCTTCGGGAGCCAGATCGGTGAAGCAGGCGGCGACGCGGTACATCCCGCGCTGGTTTTCCTCCGGCTGGCAACGGACCACGACCGCCTGGCAGTCAATCACGCGCTCCGACTCGTGGACTGGGCCGAAGGGTGGGAAGACGAAGCTGAGAGCCAGGCGCGTCAAGGGGGAGACCTGTCGGCTGAAGCGGCAATAGAACCCGCCCGCGCTGAAGTTGAGCGTCTCCATGCGCGTCTTGCGCGAGCCGTCGGGAGAATCGGGATCATCGAATTCGAGCAGTAGCCGCAGATCTACCCGCTTGTGCCGGCGCCGGTCGCTCATTCCATCCCAGGCCATCGCTTCGAGCCCTCTCTGTTACCGCCCCCAGGCTACATCCATCTGGGGTATTCATCGGCAACCAGGGCAGCGGCCCTTACCGGCGACGTCGCTGGCGGCGTGCGGCCTTTCGGCGGCCCCGCCCCCGCCCCTGGCGCTCCCGGGTCCGCGCCCAGGGATCGACCAGCGGCTCCAGGCGATCCGGATCGGTGTCGAGCGCGCGGCGGCCTGCCGCCCGCAGCGTCAGGAGCAGCTCCCGTTCGCGCAGGTCGATGCGGGCAATCTGCACGATGACCGGGAGGCCCACCTGGATGCCCCCCCGGCCCGATCCCACGCGCGGACGCCGGTCATCGGGCGTGAGCACCGCGTCGGCCTCCTCGCGGGGAACGAACCCGTCGACCGGCACCGCGTCGAGCTCGACGATCAGCCCCCGCGGCAGGACCGAGACGATCGCCCCCCGGTAGGCATTCCCCAACCGCGCCTCGGCCCACCGGAGACACTTGATGCGGACCAGCTCCCGCTCGGCCCTCTCGGATCGCTCTTCGGTTCCGGTGCACCAGCGGCCGATCTCCGCCAGCTCGCGGCTCCAGCTGTCGGGTACGGGCCGCCGTCCTCGACGAATCGCCCACTTGACTATCCGGTGATTGACCAGATCGGGATAACGCCGGATGGGCGAGGTGAAGTGGCCGTATCCCCGAAGTCCCAGCCCGAAATGCCCCCGGTCCTCGTCGGCGTACTCCGCGTGCTGGAAGGCGCGGAGCAGCAGCGCATGAATGCGCCAGGTCCGCGGCTCGGGCGGCAGGGAGGCAAGCCAGTGTCGCAGGCGTCCCCGATCCTCGAGCTGCGCCCGGGAGACTTCGGGCGCGAGCGTGGTCACACTCTCACGGAACTCGTCCATGCCGAGGGGATCGGGCTCGGCGTGGACGCGGAAGAGGTACGGGTGTCCCCGCCGCGTGGCGTAGTGGCATGCCAAGCGATTGGCGAGAATCATGAACTCCTCGATGATCCGGTGGCTCGGTTGTTGGATTCTCCGCTCCAGGCGAAGCGGCCGCCCGGCCCCATCCAGGGTAACGCGGGTCTCGGGGACCTGGAGATCGAATCCTCCGCGCGCGAAGCGCCGGCGCCGGAGCGCCTGGGCCAATCGATGCATGCGCCGGAGCATGGCATCGCACGGCTCGTCGATCCTCCCCTTCCCCTCCAACACCGCCTGCACCTCTTCGTAGGCAAGACGATGCCGGCTTCGGATGAGCCCCTCATCCAGCCGGTATCCTCGGATCTCGCCGGCATCGGAGAGCCGCACCGAGACCGAGAGCACCTTCTTCTCGATCTCCGAGCGGAGGCTCATGCGGTCGTTCGACAGCGCCTCGGGCAGCATGGGGATCACCCGTCCGGGCAGATAGGTGGTGTTGCCTCGCCGGCGCGCCTCCCGGTCGATCCCCTCTCCCCAGGGCACGCCCTCGGCCACGTCGGCAATATGCACCCGCAGGAGCCAACGCCCGGGACCATCCCGCAACAGGCAAACCGCGTCATCGAAGTCCTGGGCATCCGCCGGATCGATCGTGATCGTCCTCTCCCGCGCGAAGGTGCGCCGGCGGGGCGCGCTGTCCCGGTCCGGGCCGACGTCCGAGACGATCTCCGGGGGGAAGGGTCCCGCAAGGGCAAATTGCGTGCGCACCATCTCGGCGTCTAGGGACGGATCATCGGCATCGCCCAGGATCCGCACCACCTCGGCGCCGGGCAGCTTCCCCGGCGCCCGCTCCCGCAAGCGGCAGAGGACGCGTTGTCCGACGGATACGTGGGGCAGGGTGCCGACCAAGCGGAGGGCCGGCGGGAGCCGGCGGTGGTCGGGGACGAGGTGGAGCCGGCGGGCGCGCCCGGCGACCACCCCGGTCAGGTGCTCGCTCGCCCGCTGCCGGATCGCGGTCACCGCCGCCTCGGCGTTGCGTCCCCGTCCCCGCGCCGGGCGGGTGATCTCGTAGGTGACCTGGTCGCCGTGCAGCGCCCCCGCGGTTTCCAGCGTCGGTACGAAGAGATCATCCCCGCCGGTCTCGGGGGCAATGAACCCGAACCCCTCTCGGGTCGCCTGGAAACGGCCCTCCGGCATGCACCGCACCCTCATCCAGACCACGAAAAATGGGCGGAAGCCCAAGCAGCTTCCGCCTCGACCACGATGGGGTCTCATTACGCGCGGCTCCGATGAGCCGCCCGACTAGTTCTTACGCTTCTTCTTGTGACGATTCTTGCGCAGGCGCTTCTTGCGCTTGTGCGTCGCGATCTTCTGCCGCTTGCGCTTCCGTCCGCAACCCATACTCATCCCCCGTCACCCGCGGTACCGTCCTTCGCAGGATCCGCAGATCAGGCTACCCTTTCGTCTCGGCCTCATTGATCGAGTGCTCGAGCCTTTTCGATGACCGGAAGTAGGGCACCACCTTGGCCGGGACGTCGATTCGACTCCCGGACCGGGGATTGCGCATCGTGCGCGCCTTGCGCGGCCGGATCCCGAAGGTTCCAAACCGCCGCAGCTGCACCTCGTACCCTTCCGAGAGCGCCCGGCCGACCGCGCCGAGAAACTCGTCCACGATCATCGCCGTCGAGCCTCGCCTCGCCTGCCTCCGGCAGGAAACCTCCGAGACCAGGTCCTTCTTGTTCATCGGCGACCCCCCCTGTCCTTGGGGTGGAGATCCCGATTCGACAACCGGAGCATGCTACCAAATGGCAGCAGCCGGGGTCAACGGGGTTCGTTCTGGATCGAAGAAGGTGTTTTTCTCCTCGTTGATCGACGTAGGTGATCCTGAACACGACCGATAGGGCACCTGCTCCGTAGCCATACCCCCATCTGGCACCTCCCGCGC
>Ga0180432_10006309_pt1 | contig 15423 bp, 18 predicted proteins | sample SS_ome_10_FD_132414 | JGI IMG/M metagenome (GOLD analysis project Ga0180432, IMG submission 132414) | Hypersaline lake sediment archaeal communities from the Salton Sea, California, USA - SS_1_MS_2 metaG | ecosystem: Environmental > Aquatic > Non-marine Saline and Alkaline > Hypersaline >... | reverse complement strand
GGACGAGAAGCTGTCGTTCAAGGGCCGGATCGAGCGCGAGGGCTGGATCGAACAGGCCAAGAAACTGGCCGCGGGCTAAGCTGAAGGAGTAGGCGATATGGCACACAAGAAGGCAGGCGGCTCCTCCCGCAACGGCCGCGATTCCGTCGGCCGGCGGCTTGGCGTGAAGCTTTACGGCGGCCAGTCCGTCATTCCGGGCAACATCATCGTGCGCCAGCGCGGCACCAAGTGGTGGCCGGGCGAAGGCGTGGGAATGGGCACCGACCACACGATCTTCGCGACCTGCGAGGGCGTGGTGAGCTTCCGAAAGGGGTTCAAGGGGCGGACCTACATTTCCGTCCTGCCCGTGGCGGAGGCCGCCGAGTAAGCCGATAGCAACCTTCGCAGCGTAAACGAGGGGATCGGCCGAAAGGCCGGTCCCCTTGGCTTTGGTGCGACATGGTCGGAATGCGGGCCCGCAGCGGGCGATCGGCCGGATGGCCCGGGCCGGCAGCGGCGGTCACGAGCCGGTGCGGCGGCATTGAACCGGCCGGGCGGGACCGCCATCTGTGGCCGGGGCCGGGGCCGGGGCCGGGGCCGGAGACGGTGATGGGTAACGATGATCCCTGGAGGAGACAGGACATGAAGGCGGAAGTGATCCCCAACCAGCCGGTGATCGAGGCGACGCGCTTCGTCCTGCGGCCGCTGCGCAAGTCCGACGCCGGGCTGGTCGCGCTTTACACCGGCGACCGGCGGCTGGCCGAGGGCACCCGCGCGATCCCGCATCCGCTGCCGCCCGGCGCGACCGAGGCCTTCATCGGCCGGGCGCTGGCCGAGGGTCGCGACGAGGATGTCTGGGCGCTGGACGGCTCCGGCCACGGGCTGGCCGAGGTGCTGGGCCTGGTCAGCCTGACCCGGATGGAGCGCGACCAGTCCGAGGTCGGCTACTGGGTGGCGCCGGCGTTCTGGAACACCGGCTTCGCCTCCGAGGCCGTGGCGGCGATCGTCGCCGCCAATCCGCACAGCGCCCGGACGCTGTTCGCCGAGGTATTCCAGGACAATCCCGGTTCGGCCCGGGTGCTGACGAACTGCGGCTTCGACTATCTCGGCGATGCCGAATGCTGGTCGGTCGCGCGCGGCGCGCGGGTACCGACCTGGACCTACCTGCGGCGGATGGCCTGACACCGGCCGGCGCGGGCCCGGCGCCGGCGGCCGGGGCTTGCGCGCCGCGCCGCCGCCCGCTATCGACCGGGGCCTGACAGCCGGGGCTTCGCCATGAAATTCCTCGATCTCGCCAAGGTCTATATCCGCTCCGGCGCGGGCGGCAACGGCTGCGTCAGTTTCCGGCGCGAGAAATACGTCGAGTTCGGCGGCCCCGATGGCGGCGACGGCGGCACCGGCGGCTCGGTCTGGGCCGAGGCGGTCGAGGGGCTGAACACGCTGATCGACTTCCGCTATCAGCAGCATTTCTTCGCCAGGAACGGCCAGCCCGGCATGGGCAAGGGCCGCACCGGCAAGGATGGCGAGGACATCGTGCTGAAAGTGCCGGTGGGCACCGAGATCCTGGAAGACGACGAGGAAACGCTGATCGCCGATCTCACCGAGGTCGGCCAGCGCGTGCTGCTGGCCAGGGGCGGCAACGGCGGCTGGGGCAACCTGCATTTCAAAAGCTCCACCAACCAGGCGCCGCGCCGCGCCAATCCCGGCCAGGAGGCGGTGGAACGCACGATCTGGCTGCGGCTGAAGCTGATCGCCGATGCCGGCCTTGTCGGCCTGCCCAACGCCGGCAAGTCGACCTTCCTCGCCGCGGTGTCGAACGCGCGGCCGAAGATCGCCGATTACCCGTTCACCACGCTGCATCCGGGCCTTGGTGTCGTCGGCGTCGACGGGCGCGAATTCGTGCTGGCCGACATCCCCGGCCTGATCGAGGGCGCGAGCGAGGGCCGGGGGCTGGGCGACCTGTTCCTGGGCCATGTCGAGCGCTGCGCGGTGCTGTTGCATCTGGTGGACGGCACGTCCTCGACCATCGCGAAGGATTACCGCACGATCGTGGCGGAGCTTTCGGCCTATTCGGCGGATCTGGCCGAAAAGCCCCGGATCGTGGCGCTGAACAAGGTCGATGCGCTCGATCCCAAGACCCTGGCGAACCGCCGTCGCAGCCTCGAGAAGGCCGCGGGCGGGCCGGTGCTGTGCGTCTCGGGCGTGACCGGGCAGGGGGTGACGGAGGTGTTGCGCGCGCTCTGGGCCGAGATCGCCGCCGAGGGCGCGCCGGCCGAAGGGGGGGACGGGCCGTGGCGTCCCTGACCGCCGCGCGGCGGCTTGTCGTCAAGATCGGCTCGGCGCTGCTGGTCGGGCCGGCGGGGCTGCGCACCGACTGGCTGCGCGGGCTGGCCGAGGATGTGGCCGCCGCCAAGGCGCGCGGCGCCGACGTGATCCTCGTGTCCTCCGGCTCGATCGCGCTGGGGCGACGGGTGCTGAACCTGCCCCCGGGCGCGCTGGCGCTGGAACAGAGCCAGGCGGCGGCGGCGGTGGGCCAGATCCGGCTCGCGCGGGCCTACGAAGAGGCGCTGGCCCCGCACGGGATCACCGCCGCGCAGGTGCTGGTGACGCTGGAGGATACCGAGGACCGGCGCCGCTACCTCAATTCCCGCTCCACGATGGAAACGCTGCTGGGCCTCGGCGCGGTGCCGATCGTGAACGAGAACGACACGGTTGCGACCGACGAGATCCGCTATGGCGACAACGACAGGCTGGCGGCGCAGATCGCGGTGACGGTGGGGGCCGACGTTCTGGCGCTCTTGTCCGATGTCGACGGGTTCTATTCGGCCAATCCCAAGGACGATCCCGCCGCCCGGCGCTTCGACATGATCGAGCGGATAACGCCCGGGATCGAGGCGATGGCGGGCGATGCCGGATCGGGCCTGTCGCGGGGCGGCATGAAGACAAAGCTGATGGCGGCCAAGACCGCGACGCAGGGCGGCTGCGCGATGGTGATCGCCGAGGGCAGCCGGCTGCGCCCGCTGGCCGCGCTGGAGGCCGGCGCGCCCTGCACCTGGTTCCTGGCCGAGGGCGACCCGCAGGCGGCGCGCAAGCGCTGGATCGGCGCGATGAAACCCCGCGGCGAGGTGGTGGTGGACGAAGGCGCGGAGGCCGCGCTGCGACAGGGCAAGTCGCTTCTGCCGGCCGGGGTGCGCGCGGTGTCCGGCCGGTTCGGACGCGGCGAGCCGGTGGCGATCCGCGGCGCCTCGGGCGCGGTTCTGGGCACCGGGCTGATCCGCTATACCGATGCCGAGGCCGGGGCGATCGCGGGCCACCGGTCGGGCGAGATCGCGGCGATCCTTGGCTATCCGGGGCGCGCGGCGCTGATTCACCGCGACGACATGGCGATCTGAGGCGATCCGGGGGAGGATGTGATGGATACGGCCGACTTTGCCGGGCTGATGACCCGGATCGGAGAGGCGGCGCGCGCCGCGGCGGCGGAGCTGGCCTTCGCCCCGGCCGACCGGAAACGGGCCGCGCTGGAGGCCGCCGCCGATGCCGTCCGGGCCCGGCGCGCGGAAATCGTGGCGGCCAATGCCGAGGATCTCGCTTACGGCGCCGCCAAGGGCCTGTCGCCGGCGATGATGGACCGGCTGCGGCTGGACGAGGGCCGGATCGGCGGGATCGTCGAGGGCCTGCGCGCGGTGGCGGCGCAGCGCGATCCGGTGGGCCGGGTGCTGGCGGAGTGGGACAGGCCCACCGGCCTTCAGATCCGCCGCGTCGCCACGCCGCTGGGCGTTGTCGGCGTGATCTACGAATCGCGCCCGAACGTGACCGCCGATGCCGGCGCGCTGTGCCTGAAGGCCGGCAACGCGGTGATCCTGCGCGGCGGGTCGGAAAGCTTCCATTCCTCGACCGCGATCCATGCCTGCATGGTCGAGGGCCTGCGCGCCGCCGGCCTGCCGGAGGCGGCGATCCAGCTGATTCCCACCCGCGACCGGGCGATGGTGGCCGAGATGCTGCGCGCCACCGCCCATGTCGACGTGATCGTGCCGCGCGGCGGCAAGGGGCTGGTGGGCCTCGTGCAGGCCGAGGCGCGGGTGCCGGTCTTTGCCCATCTCGAAGGCATCTGCCATGTCTACCTCGACCGCGCCGCCGACCCGGCGAAAGCCCGCGCGGTGGTGCTGAACGCCAAGACCCGGCGCACCGGCATCTGCGGCGCGGCGGAATGCCTGCTGATCCATCGCGACCTCGTGGCCGGGCTGGGGGCCGAGGTGGTGGCCGATCTGGTCGCCGCCGGGGTCGAGGTGCGCGGCGGCGAGGGCCTGCATCACCTGCCCGGCGTGGTGCCCGCCGCGCCCGAGGATTTCGGGCGCGAGTTCCTCGACATGATCATCGCCGCGGCGGTCGTGGAGGATGTCGACGGCGCGATCGACCACATCCGCCGCCACGGCAGCCAGCATACCGAGGCGATCCTGACCGAGGACGACGCGGCGGCCGATCGGTTCCTGACCCGGCTCGACAGCGCGATCCTGATGCGCAACGCCTCGACCCAGTTCGCCGATGGCGGCGAATTCGGCATGGGGGCCGAGATCGGCATCGCCACCGGCAAGCTGCATGCCCGCGGCCCGGTGGGCGCCGAACAGCTGACCAGCTTCAAGTACATCGTCACCGGCGACGGCACGGTGCGGGGCTGACGCCGCCGGCCGATCAGAACCGGATCGCCACCTGTTCCGGCGCGACCTGAACAGTCACCCGCCGGTCCTGCCGCGCCGCCTCCAGCGGCAAAAGCGCGAACTGCACCTGCGCGGCGGTGATCGGCACCGGCGCGGCCGGATCGGTCATGCTGTGAAACAGCGCCGCGTCGACCTTCAGCTTCGGCGCCGATCCGGCGATCCGCCAGTGCCCCTCCGCCTCTGTGACCTCGACCACCCCGCCGTAGGGCATCGCGACCTCCAGGCATTGCAGCGCCAGGAACGCCAGCTTGACCGCGCCGCGCGGCCGGTCGTCGGCCACCTGCCAGTCGATCCGGGTGCGGCCGCCGGCCGTCATCTCCGTCAGGATCGAGCGGATCTCGGCCTCGCCCAGCCGCTGGTCGGCGGTGGCCAGGCCGAAGGCCACGCGAAAGAACCGCACCCGCGCCTTGGCGTTGTTCACGCTTTCGGTGATCAGCGCCATCTCCGGCCCGTCGATCGCGCCGCCCATCTGGAGCAGTTCGACACCGTTGCCGATCGCCGACAAAGGGCTGATGATGTCGTGACAGATCCGCGAGCCGAGCATCGCGGCAAGATCCTCCCGGCGGCGGAAGGGTTGCGGCTCGTCGGGAAGCGGCAGGTCGGCGGGCGGATCGGCAGGGGGCATGGCTGTCCTCGAAGAACTGGGATTACGGGCAATGACGACGAACGCGATACTCGAACCGGGGATGGTTGTGCGGCATCCCGACCGCCCGGACTGGGGGCTGGGGCAGGTCCAGTCCAACATCGGCGGGCGCATCACCGTCAACTTCGAACACGCCGGCAAGGTCACCGTCGAGGGCCGGACGATCACGCTCGACCTCGTTTTCGACCCGCCGGCCCGAGGCTGACGACGCGGGTGACGCTAGCAGAGCCGGCGGGCCGACCGGAACCCCCGAATTCCCGCGCCCGCGCCGGATTGTATTGCAAATGCGACGGGTCGCTCCTACAAACCCGCGACAATCCCGGGGATCGATCAGCCTGCCATGACAGTCGAGACGTCGCAGTTCGAGGTCCGCCTGGCCACCGGCGAGGCCGACTGCCTTGCGGCGCAGCGGCTGCGCTACGAGGTCTTCGTCACGGAACTGGGCGGCGACGGCCCGCTGGTGGATCATGACCGCCGCCTCGAACGCGATGCCTTCGATCCGGTCTACGATCATCTCGTCCTTGTGGACAGCCGCCGCGACGCCGCCGCGCTCGACCATGTCGTGGGCGTCTACCGGCTGCTGCCCGGCGACCGGGCCGAGGCCTTCGGGCGGTTCTACTGCGATTCCGAATACGATCTTGCCCCGCTGCGGCGCTCCGGCCGGCGGCTTCTGGAACTGGGCCGGTCCTGCGTGCATGCCGACTACCGCGGCGGGCCGGCGATGTTCCTGCTGTGGAACGGGCTGGCCGACTACGTGCTCGACCGCGGGATCGAGGTTCTGTTCGGCGTTGCCAGCTTTCACGGCACCGATATCGAGGCGCTGAAGCTGCCGCTGTCGTGGCTGCATCATCACCACCTCGCGCCCGAGGCGCTGCGGGTCAGGGCGCTGCCCGACCATTTCCAGCGGATGGACCTTGTGCCCGCCGAGGCGCTGGACCGGCGCGCCGCGATGGTCGCGATGCCGGCGCTGATCAAGGCCTATCTGCGGCTGGGCGGGTTCGTGGGCGAGGGCGCGTGGGTCGATCACGCCTTCAACACCACCGATGTCTGCCTGCTGATGGACACCGCCGCGATGAGCGACCGGCACAAGGGCTATTACACCCGCAAGCGCGACGGGAGCTCGGGCGAGGCGGGGGCGTGAGCACCTGGCGCGGCGCCGCGCCGCCGCCGCTGCCGCGGTTCGGGCCGGCCGGCTGGCTGCGGATCGTGGCCCGCGGCGTGCCGCTGGCGGTGGTGACCTACGGCGGGCTCGCGATCCTGCTGCTGGTCCGTCTGGTCGAGGCGCCGCTGTGCGGCGCGGCGCGGCCGGTGACGCCGTTCATCACGCAAGTCGTCTGCAGATCCGCCTTCGTGCTGCTCGGCATCCGGCACCGGGTGCGCGGCCGGCCGATGGCCGGGCGCGGCGCGCTGGTGGCCAACCATGCCTCGTGGCTCGACATCTTCGCGCTGAACGCCTGCGACCGGATCTATTTCGTCGCCAAGGCCGAGGTCGCGGGCTGGCCCGGCATCGGCTGGCTGGCGCGGGCCACCGGCACGCTGTTCATCGCCCGCGACCGGCGCGCGGCGAAGGCCCAGCAGGAGCTGTTCGATACGCGGCTGCGCGCCGGCCACCGGCTGCTGTTCTTCCCCGAGGGCACATCGTCCGACGGGCTTCGGGTGCTGCCGTTCAAGACCACGCTGTTCGCCGCCTTCCATGGCGACGGGCTGGCCGATCACCTGCAGGTGCAGCCGGTCAGCGTGACCTATACCGCGCCCGCCGGCCGCGATCCGGCGTTCTACGGCTGGTGGGGCGACATGGACTTCGGCGGCCATTTCCTGGCCGTGCTGGCGCAGTCGCCGCAGGGCCGGGTGGAGATCGCGTTCCACGATCCGCTGCCCGTCGCCGCGGCCGCCGACCGCAAGGCGCTGGCGCTGGCCTGCGAGCGGGCGGTGCGCGCGGGCGTGGCGCCGGCGCACGGCGCGGCCGGCTAACCCAGCGGCGCGACCAGCGCCCGCAGCGCGGCAAGCGGATCGTCGGCGCCCCAGATCTCCTCGCCGATCCCGAGGAAATCCGTCACCGGCGCGAGATCGGCGACCAGATCGGCGGTCAGCGCGCCCTCGGCCACCACCGGCACCTCGATCATCTCGCTCCACCATTCGAAAAGATCGCGCCCGGCCCGCGGCGCGCTGCCCAGCGGGTCGTCGCCGGCCGGGCCGAAGGCGACGTAATCGGCCCCGGCCTCGCCGGCGTTGATCCCGTCATGCCGGCTGTTGCCGCAGAACGCGCCGACGATCGCATCGGCCCCCAGCTCCTTGCGCGCCGCGCGCAGCGACCGCGCGCCATCTGGCAGGTGCACCCCGTCCAGCCCGTGCCGTTCCACCAGTTTCAGGTGGCTGTCGATCACCACCGCCACGTCGCGGGCATGGGCCGCCAGCCGCACCGCATCCGCCGCGCGGCCGATCCGGTCGGCATCGCGCCCGGCCATCGCGATCCGCACGCAGGCCACCGGTTCGGCATCGAGCACCGCCGCCAGACGATCGGCGAAGGGCGCCGGGTCGAACTCCGGTGGGGTGATCAGGTAAAGCTGCGGGCGATCCTCTGCGGCCATGTCCGGGCCCTCCTTGGCGTCGCCCCGTGGTACTGCAGGCCGGGCCCGGTTTGAAGGCCGGATCGCGGCGCCGGGCCCTACTTCGGCGGCAGGGCGGCAACGAAGGCCAGCGCCATCCCGACCAGCCGGCCGCGCAGCCCGTCATCGGCCATCGCCGCGTCGTCGAGATCGACGAAGCCGGTCATCTTCCGCCCGGTCAGGTCCATCGCCCGCACCCCCGGCAAGGCCAGCGCCGCCGCCTCGTTCGGCGCGCCGACGCGGATCATGCCGCCGCCCTTGTGCACACCGCAGACCATGTGGCCCTGCCACAGGAAGCACAGCCCCCCGAACATCCGTCTTTCCGTCACGCCCCGGCCGGCCAGATCGCCGCGAAACAGCTCCGCCAGTCCCGTGTCAAAGGCCATCCTGTCCCCCGTCACTTGTCACGCTCCCGCCGCGAGCTTATCAGGCCCGCATGCCGCAGGACACGCCGATGACCGATCCCGACAGCCCCGCCTTCGTCCTCGTGCGCCCGCAGATGGGCGAGAACATCGGCGCGTCGGCGCGCGCGATGCTGAACTTCGGCCTGACCGGCCTGCGCGTCGTCGACCCGCGCGACGGCTGGCCGAACCCGAAGGCGGTGGCGATGGCCTCGGGCGCCGGCCGGCTGCTGGACGCGGCCGGGCTGTTCGCCGACACCGGCGCGGCGGTGGCCGATTGCCAGATGGTCTTCGCCACCACCGCCCGCGCCCGCGACCTGACGAAACCGGTCTACACGCCGGAGGCCGCGATGGCCGAGGCGCGCGCGCGGATCGCGGCGGGCCAGCGCGTGGCGGTGCTGTTCGGCCCGGAACGCACCGGGCTGGAAAACGACGACATCGCGCGCGCCAACGCGATCGTCAGCGTGCCGGTGAACCCGGAATTCCCCTCGCTCAACCTCGCGCAATGCGTGCTGCTCACGGGCTACGAATGGCGCCGCCAGGCCGACGCGCCCGAGGGCCGGCGCGTGGAATGGGCCGGCAGCGAACCCGCCCCGCAGATCGAGATCGACCGGCTCGCGGAGCATTTCGAGGAGCGGCTGGAGGCCGCGGGCTTCTTCTTTCCCGCCCAGAAGGCCGAGGGCATGAAGCGCAACCTGCGCAACCTGTGGTCGCGCCTGCCGCTCAGCCGCGCCGACGTGCAGACCTTCCACGGCATGCTGCGCCAGCTTGTCCGGCGCCGCGACGATGCGCCGCCGGGCGGCGGCCGGCCTTGAAGGGGGCGGGGGGCAGGCCTACTGTCCCGCTCGCGACGAGGAGGGCGAGATGACCGGCAAGCGGAGCATTTTCGAAGAGGTCGGCGACGGGCCGCGCGCCGAGGCCCCGAAGGGCGGCATGATCGACGCGCCGCGCCAGGGCGCGCGGGCCGCGGTGCGGGCCTGGCTGCTGGCGCTGTTCGTGCTCGTGACGCTGATGATCGCCGTCGGCGGGCTGACCCGGCTGACGGATTCGGGCCTGTCGATCACCGAGTGGCGGCCGGTGACCGGCGCGCTGCCGCCACTGTCGGCCGCGGCCTGGGAGGCGGAGTTCGAGAAATACCGCGCGATCCCGGAATACCAGTTGCAAAACAGCGGCATGAGCCTGGCCGAGTTCAAGGTGATCTACTGGTGGGAATGGGGGCACCGGCAGCTGGGCCGGGTGATCGGGCTGGTCTGGGCCGCGGGTTTCGTCTTCTTCTGGGCGACCGGCCGGATCCCGGCGGGCTGGACCGGGCGGCTGCTGCTGCTGGGCGCGCTTGGCGGGCTTCAGGGCGCGATCGGCTGGTGGATGGTCGCCTCGGGGCTGACCGGGCAGATGGTCGATGTCGCCTCCTACCGGCTGGCCACGCATCTGGGGCTGGCATTCGTGATCCTCGGCCTGATCGCATGGTACGCGATGCAGCTGTCGCGGCCCGAGGCGCAGCTTTTGCAGGCGCGCCGGTCGGGCGAGCGCCGGCTCTTCGGCCTTGCCACCGGGATGATGCATTTCGCCTTCCTGCAGATCCTCTTGGGCGCGCTGGTCGCCGGGATCGACGCGGGCCGCAGCTTCCCGACCTGGCCGCTGATGGGCGAGACGTTCTTTCCCGCCGATGCCTTCTACGTGCCCGGCGGCGAACCCTGGCAGGCGTTCTTCGAAAACCCCGGACTCGTGCAGTTCATGCACCGGATGGCGGGCTACCTGCTGCTTGCCTTCGGGATCGTCGTCTGGCTGAAGGGCCGCCGCTCGGCCCATCGCGCGACGGCGGGGGCCTTTAACGCGATGGCGGCGATGCTGGCGGTGCAGATGGGGCTCGGGATCGTCACCGTGATCCATGCCGCGCCGCTGGCGCTTGGCCTTGCGCACCAGCTGGGCGCGGTGGCGCTTTGGGTGCTGATCCTGCGGGCGCGCCACCACGCGGCCTATCCGATTGCACAATCGATCCGGGGAACCTGAGATGACCGCCTTCGACAGGCTGATGGCCTTCCAGCGCGAGACCGAGGCGCTGGCGCAGATCGCCGGCCGGCTGGGCTGGGACCAGGAAACGATGATGCCGCGCGGCGCCGCCCGCCAGCGCGGCGAGGAGATGGCCGCGATCGAGGGCGTGCTGCACGCGCGCCGCACCGATCTGCGGCTGCGCGACTGGCTGGCGAAGGCCGAGGCGCCCGATGCCGCCGGCGCCCGCGCGCTGGAGCTGATCGGCCGCACGCTGGCGCGCACCGCCTGCATTCCCGCCGATCTGGCATCGGAAACCGCGCGCGTCACCAGCCTGGCCCAGGGCATCTGGGCCGAGGCGCGGGCCCGCGACGATGTCGCGCATTTCCTGCCGACGCTGGCCGAGGTGATCCGGCTCAAGCGCGCGGCGGCCGAGGCGCTGGTCGCCGGCGGCTTCGGCGGCGGCGATCCCTATGACGCGCTCCTCGACGATTACGAACCCGGCGCCACCGCCGCGGGGCTGGCGGCGATGTTCGGCCGGATGCGGCCGCGTCTGGTCGCGCTGCGCGACAGGATCCTCGGATCGGGGATCCATCCCGCGCCGCTGTCGGGCCATTTCGCCGAGGATCGGCAGCTCGGCCTGGCCCGCGATCTCGCCACTGCCTTCGGCTACGACTGGTCGCGCGGCCGGCTCGACTTGGCCGTGCACCCGTTTTCTTCCGGCTCGGGCGACGATGCCCGGATCACGACGCGGGTGGTGGAGGACGAACCGTTCAACTGCCTCTATTCCACGATCCACGAGGTCGGCCACGCCGCCTACGAACTGGGGATCGACCCGGCCCATGCGATGACGCCGCTGGGGCAGGGCGTGTCGATGGGCGTGCATGAAAGCCAAAGCCGGATCTACGAGAACCAGCTGGGCCGGTCCGCCGCCTTCACCGGCTGGCTCTACCGCCGGATGCGCGATGTCTTCGGCGACATCGGCGTGGACGGGCCCGAGGCATTCTTTGCCACCGTCAACCGCGTCACGCCGGGGTTCATCCGGACCGAGGCCGACGAGGTGCAGTACAACCTGCACATCATGATGCGCTTCGACCTCGAACGCGACCTGATCGCCGGCCGCCTCGCCCCGGCCGACCTCGAAGACGCCTGGAACACGCGCTTCGCCGCCGATTTCGGCACGGCGGTCGACCGGCCCGCACATGGCATGTTGCAGGATGTGCACTGGTCGGTCGGCCTCTTCGGATATTTCCCGACCTACAGCCTCGGCAATGTCTATGCAGGCTGCCTGCACAAGGCGCTGCGTGACGCGATCCCCGATCTCGACGCCCATCTGGCGACGGGCGAGGCCCGCGTCGCGACGGACTGGCTGCGCGCCGCGGTGCAGCGCCACGGCGGGCTCTACCGCCCGTCCGAGGTGATCGAACGCGCCTGTGGCGTCGCGCCCGCCGAGGGCCCGCTGCTGGATTATCTGGAGGCGAAGTTCGCCCGGATCTACCGGCTGTGACAGCCGCCGCGCCCGGCCGGGGCCCGGTGCCGGTCGGCCGCGCGATCTGGCTGCTGGCGCTTGGCCAGACACTGGGCTACGCCTGTTTCTTCTACATCTTCGCCGCCCTGGTGCTGGCCTGGGAACGGGCGCTCGGCTGGCCGGCGGAACTGCTGGCGGCCGGCCCGACGCTGGCGATCGTGATCTCTGCCCTGCTCGCGCCGCTGGCCGGCCGGGCGGTCGACAGGGGCCTCGGCCCGGAAATCCTGACCGCCGGGGCCGCGATCGGGGGGCTCGCGCTTCTCGGTCTCGCCGCGGCCAGGGCTCCCTGGCACTACCTCGCGGCCTGGGCCGGGCTGGGCCTCGCGCAGGCGCTGTGCCTCTACGAGGTCTGTTTCGCCTTCCTGATCCGGCGCTACGGCCTGTCCGCAAGGCCCGCGATCATCCGGGTGACGCTGGTCGCCGGGCTTGCCTCGACCCTGGCCTTCCCGGCCGGCGCGGCGCTGGCGGCGACGTTCGGCTGGCGCGGCGCGGTGCTGGTCGCGGCGGCGGCGGCCTTCGCCCTGATCGTGCCGCTCAACGCGGCCGGCGCCCGCGCGATCCGCCGCAGCGCGCCGCCGCCCGACCCGGCCGCCCGCGCCCGCGCCGCGCAGGGCGATGCCGCGGCCAGCCGCGCCGCGCTTGGCCGGCCGCGGTTCTGGGCGCTGGGGCTCCTGTTCGCGCTGATCAATCTCGATCACTGGATGCTGATCTCCTTCCTGCTGCCGATCCTGGCCGAAAAGGGCGTACCAGAGGGGCTGGCGATCCTCGCCGCGGCCACGGTCGGCCCGGCGCAGGTCGCCGGGCGGCTCGTGCTGATGCGCTGGGAGGCGCGGATCGGCACCGCCCGCGCCACGCTGTGGACGCTGGCGGCGATGGCGGCGGCGGCGCTGGCGCTCTTGGCGGCCGGGGCGACGCCGGCCCTGGTTCTCGCCTTCGCGGCGCTCCAGGGCGCGGCGATGGGGGTGGTCACGATCCTGCGGCCGATGCTCACGGCCGAGGCGCTCGGCCAGGCCGGCTACGGCGCGATCGCCGGGATGCTGTCGATCCCCGCGCTTGCCGCCACGGCCGCGGCGCCGATGCTGGGCGCGGTGATCCTCGGCGCGGGCGGCGCCGGGGCGCTCACCGCCACCGCACTGGCGCTGGCGCTGGCCGCGCTGGCGATCGCGCGGTTCCTGCTGGCGCGCCTTGCCCCCGCGGCCTGACCGCGCCGGTTTTGGTCGGGAAATATCCTCGGGGGGCGCGGCCGCAGGCCGCCGGGGGGCAGACAGCCCCCCGCGCCGGAGCCGGCCTCAGGCCTGCCAGTCGGGCTTGCGCTTTTCCAGGAAGGCCTGGATGCCCTCCTCGGTGTCGCGCCACAGCATGTTTTCCACCATCACCGCCGCCGTGTGGTCATAGGCCGCGGCAAGGTCGAGGCCGATCTGGTCGTAGAACGCCCGCTTGCCGATCTTCACCGCGCCGCCCAGCTTGCCGGCCACCACCTCCGCCAGCGCGCGGGTCTCGGCCGCCAGCGCCTCGGGCGCGACGACGCGGTTGACCAGCCCGATCTCGCGGGCGCGGGCGGCGTCGATGAATTCGCCGGTCGTGAGCATCTCGAAGGCCATCTTGCGTGGCACGTTGCGGCTCAGCGCCACCATCGGGGTGGAGCAGAACAGCCCGATGTTCACGCCGTTCACGCCGAACCGCGTGGCCTCGGCCGCCACCGCCATGTCGCAGGTCGCGACCAGCTGGCAGCCGGCCGCGGTGGCGATGCCGTGCACCTCGGCCACCACCGGCTGGGGCAGGGCGGGGATCATCTGCATCACCTCGGCGCAGCGGGCGAAGAGATCGGCGAAATAGGCGCGGCCGCCATCCTCGGCCTGTCGGCCGGCCTGCATCTCGCGCAGGTCGTGGCCGGCGCAGAACGCCTTGCCCGCGCCGCGCAGCACGACGACCTTCGCGACCCGATCCTCCATCAACCGGTCGAATTCCGCCTTCAGCGCCGCCAGCATCGCGTCCGACAGCGCGTTCAGCCGCTCCGGCGCGTTCATCGTCAGCGTGGCGACGCCGCCCTCGTCGTCGCGGATCAGCAGGCTCTGGGTCATCTTGCAATCCTCCCTTGACCGGGGAACCTTAGGCCGCGAAAGACGGAGTTTAAAGATGCCAGCCATGACGCCCGCGGAGCTTGAGACCTTCCTGCACCGGGAGTTTCCCCAGGTCGCGCAGGATTTCCGCATCGAGGCGGCGGACGCGGCGGAAACCGTGGTCCGCATGGTCGTGGCCGACCGGCATCTGCGGCCCGGCGGCACGGTGTCGGGCCCGTCGCTCTTCGCGCTGGCCGATGTCGCGATCTATCTTGCGATCCTCGCGCGGATCGGGCCGGTGGCGCTGGCGGTGACCACGAATGCCGCGATCGACTTCATGCGCAAACCGGCCGCCGGCGCCGACCTGGTCGCGCGGGCGCGGCTGCTCAAGCTGGGCCGGGTGCTGGCGGTGGGGGACGTGCTGATCTACAGCGACGGGCTGGCCGAGCCGGTGGCGCGGGCCAGCCTGACCTACTCGATCCCGCCCGCAGGCAAATGACCGTCGGCGCCGGGGATTTCCCGGACAGCCGATGGGGTATATTGTTACCGTAAACACAACGCGTTGATTTCATGACATACTTTTCTCTCAGCGCCTCTTGACCAGGCCGCGGAAATCCACGAAACAGCCGCATCCGAACCGAGGGCCCGATCGGCCCCGACAAAAACCAGCCGAAGGGCCAGGACATGAAGACCTTTACCGCAACCCCTGCGGACATCGAGAAGAAGTGGATCGTGATCGACGCCGAGGGCGTGGTTCTCGGCCGCCTCGCCACGATCGTCGCGAACCGCCTGCGCGGCAAGCACAAGCCCACGTTCACGCCGCATATGGACATGGGCGACAACGTGATCGTCATCAACGCCGACAAGGTGCAGATGACCGGCCGCAAGCGCGCCGACAAGACCTATTACTGGCACACCGGCCATCCCGGCGGGATCAAGAGCCGCACCGCGGCCCAGATCCTCGACGGCGCGCATCCCGAACGCGTTGTCTACAAGGCGGTGGAGCGGATGATAACCCGCAACCGGCTGGGCCGTCAGCAGATGTCGAACCTGCGCGTCTATGCCGGCGCCGAGCATCCGCACGAGGCGCAGCAGCCCGAAGTGCTCGACGTCAAGTCGATGAACCCGAAAAACACCCGGAGCGCATGACATGGCCGATGATCTGAAATCCCTCGAGGAGCTGAAATCGGCCGTCACCGTCGGCGACGCCCCGGTCGCCGAGGCCGCGCCGGCCCGCGAACCGCAGCGCGACGGCCTGGGCCGCGCCTATGCGACGGGCAAGCGCAAGGACGCGGTGGCCCGCGTCTGGATCAAGCCGGGATCTGGCAAGGTCACGGTGAACGGCAAGGAGATGAACGTCTACTTCGCCCGCCCGGTGCTGCAGATGATCCTGCGCCAGCCGTTCACGGTGGCCGGGGTCGAGGGCGAGTTCGACGTGATGGCGACGGTCGCGGGCGGCGGGCTTTCGGGCCAGGCCGGCGCGGTCAAGCACGGCATCTCGC
>Ga0180432_10006307_pt1 | contig 15427 bp, 16 predicted proteins | sample SS_ome_10_FD_132414 | JGI IMG/M metagenome (GOLD analysis project Ga0180432, IMG submission 132414) | Hypersaline lake sediment archaeal communities from the Salton Sea, California, USA - SS_1_MS_2 metaG | ecosystem: Environmental > Aquatic > Non-marine Saline and Alkaline > Hypersaline >... | reverse complement strand
TAGATGATAGACGAAACAAACGGGTTCGAACCGAAGATCCTGGCGTTCTGTTGTAACTGGTGCTCCTATGCAGGGGCAGATTTGGCAGGGACGTCTCGCCTGCAATACCCGCCCAACGTGCGGGTTATCCGGGTGATGTGTTCGGGGATGATCCACCCAAACATAATCATCGAAGCATTGACGAAAGGAGCCGATGGGGTGATGATCTGCGGCTGCCACCCCGGCGACTGCCACTACCTGGAAGGGAACCTGAAGGCGGAAAAACGGGCCGAGGCGATTGATCTCATGCTGGAGGACTTCGGTCTGGAACCTGAGCGGTTTCGCCTCGAGTGGGTTTCTGCCTCTGAGGGGCCACGCTTTGCCCAGGTCATGAGAGAGATGGTGGAGGCAATAAAGGCGTTGGGGCCGAGCCCTTACGCGACGTAAAGGGGAACGAGCATGCCAGTTTCCGAGGCTCTGTGGGTGGAAGGGAATAAGTACATGTGGGACGGTGGAGAGTATGCGTCACGCGAAGAGGCACAGGCCAAGGCGGACGCGTACCAAGTGGATGACTTCGAAGTGCAGATTATCGAAGAGAAAGGGAAGTTTCTGGTCTACACCCGACGAGTGGTGACCGAGATCGTACTTGAAGGCGAGGCGCCTCTTTAGATAATAAGGCAAAAAGATCACCTCACTACGAGGAGGTAACTGATGGGAGTAAAAGTTGCAGAAGAATGGCTGAACATCTGCGGTGGATGTGAAGTCTCAATTCTGGACATCGGTGAGCCACTGCTCGATATCCTGCCAAACCTGGAGTTCGTCCACATGCCGGTACTGATGGACCACAAGTACTTCGGCCAGACCGGCGAGGGAACGGAACTGACCATTCCCGAGGCAGATGTGGGAATGATCTCCGGCGGCGTGCGAAACGAAAAGGAGAAGCACGTCACTGAGGCGATGAGAAAGAGCTGCAAGACGCTGATCTCCCTGGGGTCGTGCGCCTGTTTCGGCGGGATCCCCGCCCTGGCGAACATGTATCCGCTGGACGATCTGTACACCAAGGTCTACCGGGATTCGGTGACAACCGACCCGGCGGACACCCCTGCGGAAAATCTCCCCCCGCTGTTGGATCGGGTCTACGCGGTGGACGAAGTAGTCCCGGTCGACCTGTACATTCCTGGCTGCCCGATGAACCCGGACATGATCGCGGAGGCGCTGACTGCACTCCTCGAAGGGAAACCCTTCGAGCTCGCGGAACGGAGCGTCTGCGACGACTGCCCGGTCAAGCGCGAGAAGAAGGCCGGCGGCGAGATCAAGCGACCGCTGGAGGATGCGCAGTTCGATCAAGGCGGACCGTGGGAGAATACCCGCTGTCTGATGGAGCAGGGCATCCTCTGCCTGGGTCCGGTGACACGCTCCGGCTGTGCCAAGCCGATGGAAGAGGGAGGCCCGAAGGTCCCGCGATGCATTCAGGGCTACATGCCCTGTCGCGGATGTTTCGGACCCATCCGCCAAGGAGCGAATCCGCTGGTCGACATGATGGGCGCCCTGTCGTCGATCGGGTTGGACGCCAAACAGGTGCTCGACCGAAGGGCGATGCTCAACCGCTACATCGGCGGACAGAAACGGCTACGCCCCCTCCCACAACGGCCGGGACGATAAAGGAGGATGACCAATGGGAAAGACAATTACCATCGCACCGGTAACCAGGCTTGAGGGACACGCCAAGGTAACCATCGAATTGGATGATGCCGGAAACGTGGCCGAGACCTGCGTAAATGTCGTCGAACTGAGAGGCTTTGAGAAGTTCTGCATCGGTCGTCCAGTCGAGGAGCTTCCCCGCATTGTCACAAGCATCTGCGGGGTCTGTCCGTGGTCGCACCATCTCGCCTCGGCGAAGACCTGCGACGCCGTCTTCGGGGTCACACCCCCGCCGGCCGGGCGGAAGCTTCGAGAGCTGTGCAACGCCATTGCGTACACGGAAGAGCACATCCTGCACTTTTTCTTCCTCGCCGGTCCAGACTTCATCATGGGACCAGACGCCGATTACACCGTGCGCAACGTACTCGGAGTCGTCCAGGCCAACCCGGAAGTCGGTCGCAAGGTGGTGCGCGCAAGGCACCTCGGTGCCCAGATGTTGGGAATTGCATCGGGCAAGTCGATCCATCCGGTGACAGCTGTGCCCGGCGGTTTCAGCAAGCCACTCACTGAAAAAGAACGCGACCGGATGAAGCCAATGGCGGCAGAGGTTCTGGAGTTTGCCAAATTCGCGATTGCCCACGTCAAAGAGAACGTCTTCCCCAACTACCTCGACGAGATTCAATCGATTGGGGTAATCGAAACCGGTTTCCTGGGAACGGTAGCCGATGACGGAAGCATGGACCTCTACGACGGCAAATTCCGACTGATGAAACCCGACGGCACGTACGAGGAATTCACCTACGATCAATACACCCATTATATCGCCGAACACATCGAGCCGTGGAGTTATCTGAAGTTCCCCTACGCCAAGAAGTGGGGCGATTTCAGCATGGATCTCGATGGCCCAGTAGGAATCTACCGCACCAATACGCTCGCCCGCATGAACGTATGTGACAAGATCTCAACGCCCCTGGCCCAGGCCGAGTTGGAGGAGTTTCGCGAGAAGTTCGGCCGACCGGCGCAGCAGACACTGCTCTACAACTACGCGCGGTTGATCGAGTTGTTGTATAACGCCGAGATCATCGTCCAGCTGCTGAACGACCCGGAGATTACCGGCAAGGAGACGCGTGTACCGGTCACCCCGCGTGCGGCCCACGGGATCAGTAGCGTCGAGGCACCACGAGGGACACTCATCCACGACTACGAAACCGACGATCAGGGCATGGTTACCAACGTCAACCTAATCGTGGGCACGACCCACAACAACGCACCGATCAACATGTCGGTCAAGCAAGCGGCGAAGAGCCTGATCAAAGACGGTAACTACGACGAGACCATCTTGAACAAAGTAGAGATGGCAATCCGCGCCTACGACCCGTGCCTGTCGTGTGCAACCCACAAGCTGGACGGGACGCTGCCGGTGCGGATTGACATCGTCAACAGCAAGAAAGAACGGATCGATACGCTGACAAACACACCATAGGTGCAACTGCCTGGGAAAGGGAGTTCGGATCGCATGAAAAGCGCAACGAGCCTTAACGTCGTCCCTGAGTATTGCACGAAGCCGGTCGTAGTTTTCGGCTGTGGAAATATTCTGCTCGGCGATGACGGCTTCGGCCCCGCCGTTGTGAAGGAGCTCCACGCTTCCGGCACCGTACCGGAGTGCGCCGAGGTAATCGATGCCGGTACAGCAGTACGGGGGTTTCTATTCGACATCGCGCTTTCTGAGCAACGGCCTGGGCTGATTGTGGTCCTCGACGCGGTGGATGCCGGGCGCTGCCCGGGAGAGGTGTTCGAGATCCCCCTGGACGATATCCCGGCGGTGAAGATCCCCGATTACTCGCTGCACCAGGCACCCACGTCGAACCTGCTGCGCCAGCTGCGGGACCACTGCGGTGTCGATGTGGCGGTAATCGTCTGTCAGGTTGAACAGATCCCGGACGAGGTCAAGATGGGCCTTTCCCCCACGGTGCAGGACGCAGTGACTCATGCAACGGATCTGATTGAGAACAGGTTTCTGACCTGAAAGAAGACCGAAAAACAGAAGGACGCCAAGAAGGGGTGAAGACAATGCCAGAAGCGCTGGAAACTCTGGAAGTGAGTAAACTGGATCCGACGTTCTGCGAAGAGGTGATCGCACAGCCCGGTGGTGAACACATTCGTCGGTGCTTTGCCTGCGGCACGTGCGTGGCCGGTTGCCCGGTCAGCGAAGTAGCTCCTGAGTACAGCCCACGCAAGATCATCCGGCAGGTCCTGTTTGGCATGAGAGACGAGGTCCTCTCTTCGCCCCTGATCTGGTATTGCCTCATCTGTTATCGCTGCTACGCCCGCTGTCCTCAAAACGTCAACTTCACCGATGTCATGAGGGCATTGCGTTATCTTGCGTTGAAGGGCAACTACGCTCCACCGGACATCTTGGAAAAGATGGACCAGATCGACCGCAGGCTGCAGGAGGAGCGACGTCAGCAGGTGCAGGCGGCGTTTGAACAGGAACTGGCAAAGTTCGTGGAACAGCGGGCCAAGCAGGAAGGGGAAAGCAAGAGCGATGGCTGAAGAGGTAAAAACATTCCACGACCTCGTCACCGAGGTCCAAGAACGGGGGATTTGCGGACAATGCGGAGGATGTGTGTCCTTTTGCTCTGCGGGCGAATTTAACGCCCTGATGCTCGGTCCGGATGGTGCACCACAATTTGCTGACGAGGAGCGGTGCCTCAAGTGCGGCATCTGCTATTTGATTTGTCCGCAGATCAGCGTGCTCGACAACGAGCTGAAAGATCGATTCACGTGGACCGGTCCGATTGGTCCGGTGCGCAAGCTCACCTCAGCCCGCACCACCGACGAACATGTGCAAAGCGTCTGCACTGACGGAGGGGTGGTCACCGCGCTCTTGCTGCACGCGCTCGACAGGCACATCATACAGGCGGCAATCGTGTGCAAGCGGGCGGGACCATTTGAACGGCAGGTCGTAATCGCCACCACACCCGAGGAGATCATTGAGGCAGCCGGATCCCACTACGACGAGGCTCGACAACTCCCCGAGGCAGGCCAGCGCTACACCACCTTTGCCCCTACGGTTCGAGAGGTGAAGAATCTACACCAGCAGGACATCCGACGCATCGCGCTTGTGGGGACACCGTGTCAGATACACACCATCCGCAAGATGCAGCTTCTGAACGTCTTGCCTGCAGACACAGTGACGTTAACCGTTGGTCTGTTCTGCATGGAGAGTTTCTCGTTCGACGCAGCCGCGCGAGAGGGCCTTGAGAAGACCCTCGGTGTGAAACTCGCCGATATTCAGAAACTGAACGTGAAGGACGACGTGATCATCACCGGAAGCGACGGCAAGACAACCCACATTCCGTTTTACCTAGTAGACGAGTTTGCTCGCCCGGCGTGTCTCGCCTGCACGGACTTCTCCAATGAGTTTTCCGACGTCTCCTGCGGCGGCCTGGGCTCACCCGACGGCTACACAACGGTAATTGTCCGAAGTTCGGTGGGCGAGAAGGTTTACAACGGAGCCTACCACGCGAAAGCAATCAAGGAATTGACCTTCTCCGCTCCGGAGAGCCAGCGAAACCACACCACCGAGATGATGGCCAAGATCGTCTCCTTCTCCAGTCGGAAACGGTACCGTGCCAAGGAAAGATTAGGGGAGTGGCATGCAACATAAGAGAGTGATGGTCGTTGGTGGGGGAATCGCCGGGGTTCAGGCCGCCCTGGACCTTGCCGAGATGGGTATCGAGGTCCTCCTCGTTGAGAAAGGGCCGAGCATCGGCGGCCGGATGGCTCAGCTCGACAAGACCTTTCCCACAAACGATTGCGCGATGTGCATCCTCTCGCCCAAGCTGGTGGAGGCCGGAGCACATCCCTACATCAACATCATTACCAACACGGACGTGGTTGAGATTGCCGGGGACGTACCGCAGTTCCGGGTGAAGTTGCTGAAGCGCCCGCGTTACGTCGACGTGGAGAAGTGCACCGGCTGTGGCGCGTGCACCGAGAAATGCCCGGTGAAGATCCCGGACGAATTCAACGAAGACCTCGGGATGACAAAGTGCATCCGCGTACCTTTCCCCCAGGCGGTCCCGGCAGCGGCGATCATCGACGACACGAAATGCCTATACCTCACCCGCGGAAAGTGTCAAGTGTGCTCGAAGGTATGCGAGGCCGACGCGATCGACTACGACCAGAAGCCAGAGGAGGTCGAAGTCGAGGTTGGAAGTGTCGTGCTGGCCTCGGGCACGGCGGAGTTCAACGCCATCCTGAAAGACGAGTACGGCTACAAGACCTTCCCCAACGTGGTGACGAGCATCGAGTTTGAGAGGATTTTGTCGGCAAGTGGCCCGAGCCGCGGCCACGTCGTCCGCCCTTCCGACAACAAGGAACCAAAGCGCATCGCCTTCCTTCAGTGCGTCGGTTCTCGCGACTCTCAGGTCGGGAACGACTATTGCTCTTCCATCTGCTGCATGCAAGCTGCCAAGGACGCAATCATCCTCAGTGAGCATCTCGACGACGTTCAAACGACCGTTTTCTTCATGGACATCCGCGCTTTCGGCAAGCATTTCGATCGCTTCATCGATCGGGCGAAAGTAGAGCAGGGGTGCCGATTCATCCGCGCGCGCATCTCGTCGGTGGAGACGGATCCGCGAACGGACGACATCGTTGTGCAGTACACCCCCAATGGAACGGGTGTTCTCACCGAGCGATTCGACATGCTTGTCCTTTCGCTGGGATTGGTGGTGGATCAGGATCAGCGCAAAGCGCTGCGGAAACTTGGCTTTGACCTCGATGGTCACGGTTTCATTCGCGTACCGGCGTTCGAGCCCGTACGTACCCTTCGGCCAGGCCTGTTCGTGTGCGGGACGCTGTCCGGACCTAAAGACATCCCTGAATCAGTTGTGGAGGCCTCGGCTGCAGCGGCGGAAGCGGCCAGTGTGGTAGCCGACTTCCCGCAGGCGGAGTTCAAGGTGGAGTATCCGCCGGAGCGCGACATCCGCGGTGAGCCACCTCGCATCGGCGTATTCGTCTGCAACTGCGGCATCAATATTGGCGCAACGGTCGACGTGCCGGCGGTCGTCGAGCACGCCAAGTCCCTCTCCAACATAGAACACGCCCAGGAATTTCTCTTCTCCTGCTCGCAGGACGCACAGAAGGTCATCTCCGATGTAATCAATGAGAAGAACCTAAACCGCGTTGTGGTGGCGGCGTGCACGCCGCGCACCCACGAGCCGCTGTTCCAGAAGACCCTCCAAGCCACGGGACTGAACCCGTATCTGTTTGAGTTCGTCAACATCCGAGAGCAGTGTTCCTGGGTTCATCAGAAGGAACCGGAGAAGGCCACCGAGAAGGCAAAGCAACTGCTGGAGATGTCTCTGGAAAAGGCAATCCGGTTGGAGCCTCTATCCAAGATGACGCTTGGAATCGACAAGACCGCGCTTGTGATCGGCGGCGGGGTTGCGGGCATGACCGCCGCGCTGGAACTCGCTGCCCAGGGCTTCCCGGTTCATCTCGTGGAGAGAGAAGACGAGCTCGGTGGGAATCTTCGTCACGTGCACTTCACCTACGAGGGTGCCAGGACGGCTCCGTTCCTGGAGTCTCTATCCGAGCAAGTCCGTTCCAATCCGCACATCACCCTGCATTTGGCCGCTACAGTAGAGGCCGTTGCGGGATACGTCGGCAACTTCAAGACCAAGCTGTCCGACGCAGACGAGCCGGTGGAGCACGGTGTGGTGGTGGTAGCGACGGGTGGCCTGGCCGTCGAGCCGTCCGAGTATCTATACGGGAAGGACGACCGCGTCCTTACCCAACGCGAGTTTGAGGCACGGCTCGCCTCCGGGGAACCCTCCCTTAACAGGTTGAAGTCGGTGGTGATGATTCAGTGTGTGGAATCGCGAGACGAACAGCGCCCCTACTGCAGCCGGGTGTGCTGTTCAGCGGCCGTGAAGAACGCCCTATTATTCAAGGAATTCAATCCCGAAGCAGCGGTTCACATCCTGTATCGTGACATCCGAACCTACGGTTTGAAGGAGCTGCGCTACCGTGAAGCACGCGACAAGGGAATCCTGTTCTGCCGATACGACGAGGCCGAAAAACCGGTCGTGACGACGAACGACGGGACTGTCACAGTCGAAGTGGATGATAAGATCCTCGGCCGACGGCTTTCGCTCCAACCTGATCTATTGGTCCTTTCAGCCGGTGTGGCACCCAACCCCGACAGCAAGGCCCTCTCTCAGATGCTGAAGGTACCACTGGGCCCTGACGGTTATTTCCTCGAGGCACACGTCAAGCTTCGGCCGGTGGATTTCGCCACCGAGGGGGTTTTTGTCTGCGGTCTGGCCCACTATCCGAAGGATCTATCCGAGTCAATCGCCCAGGCGAAAGCGGCCGCCGGACGGGCAGCGACGGTGCTTGCCAAAACAACCCTCGAGGCTGAAGGGAAGGTAGCAAACGTCCTTGCGGAGCGATGTAGTGGCTGTGGGACCTGTGTCGAGGTGTGTGCCTACAAAGCGATTGAACTCGATCCGGAAACGGGACGAGCCGTTGTCAACGAAGCACTGTGCAAAGGCTGTGGCGTCTGCACAGCATCCTGTCGAGCAGCGGCAATCGACCTGAAGGGATTCAAGAACGAACAGATCTTGGCGATGTTGGAGGCGGTGGTGTGACCAAAAAGAAAGACGAAAAGACAAGCGGCAACGGGTGGGAACCCCGAATCGTAGCATTTCTGTGCAACTGGTGCAGCTACGCCGGAGCCGATCTTGCCGGTGTAAGCCGCATACAGTATCCGCCGAACGTTCGCGTGATCCGCGTGCCGTGCTCGGGCCGGATCAACCCGCTGTTCGTCGTCAAGGCACTCCAGACCGGCGCAGACGGAGTGTTGGTCAGCGGATGTCATCCCGGCGACTGTCACTACATCAGTGGCAACCTCTATGCACGAAGAAAGTTCGCCCTACTGAAGAGCCTGCTCGAGTACGTAGGAATAGAACCGGAGCGAGTCCAGTTTTCGTGGGTCTCCGCTGCAGAGGGTGTGCGGTTCGCCGAGATCCTGGGAAAGGTCATCGAAGCGGTTCGAGCAGTGGGCCCGGCCAGCAAGATGGTCAAGGAACTTGAGGAAGTCACATGAGCCAAGTGGAAGAAACACTGAAGAAAGAAGTCACGAAGCTCTTCGAGGAGGAGACGATTGACCTCTTCGTGGGCCACGAGGCCGCTGGCGTACCATTGAAGACGTCCGCATGCTTTCTGAGCTCCGCGGATGAGGCCAAACGACTCGTGTGGAACGCAAGTTGTGCAACCAATCTTGCTGCCTATCTGCCGCAGCTGTTCAAGCGACCCGGGGGAGCAAAAGGAGAATGGACCGCTCCCAAGGTCGGAGTGGTCGCCAAGGGCTGCGACAGTCGCTCGATCGTGGGACTGATCAAGGAAAAACAGATTCCTCGCGACCGACTGTTCGTGATTGGAGTAGGCTGCGAGGGGATGATCGATCGGCACAAGGTCGCAGGAGCTTTGGGGACAGTTGGTCTCGCAAAAGCAAAGATCGATGGAGGCTCACTACAGGTCATCGGAACGGACGGCACGCAGAAAAGCGTCGAGCTAGCGGAAGTCCTTGCCGACTCCTGCCGGGAATGCCAGCATCGAACGGCGGTGCTTTTCGATGTGGACCTCAGCGAGACTTCTGTGCAAGTGCCAGAGACCTCGCGCTATGCCGACGTCGCAGAGTTTGAGTCCAAATCGCCCGATGAGCGCTGGGAGTTCCTGGTGTCGGAACTGTCCCGCTGCATCCGCTGTTACGCCTGCCGTGAGGCCTGCCCGAACTGCTATTGCCAAGAGTGCTTTGCAGATGAGACCGCACCAAAGTGGCTGGGCGTGACAACTGACCTGTCCGACGTTTTTGCCTTTCACCTTGGCCGGGCGCTCCATCAGGCCGGCCGATGCGTGGACTGTGGCGCGTGTGTCGCAGCGTGTCCACAGGGGATCGATCTGCGCCTATTGAACCAGAAGATCAACAAGGATGTGGAAGAGCTGTTCGGAGTACAGTCAAGTCTCTCGCTGGAAGAGGCAGAGGCTCTGTTGTGCTTCCGAATGGAGGACGACCAATCCTTCATGACCGAACCGTAAGGAGTGGTGTAAAAGATGCTGGAAGTGACCCTCGATAAGTCAAGGCTGCAGGAGTTGCTGAAGCTGCTTGGCACGGATCGCCGACTCGTCGCTCCGGTCGTGGACAGGCTGGGAACGGTCTTTTCCGAGATCACCGATCCCTCGCTCGTCTGCCTGGAAGCGGTGAACACCAACCTTTCGCCGAAGGAGGCCGTTTTTCCGCAGTGGGAGACACTATACACCTTTGAGGGCGACCAGGTCGACAAGGCCGAATTGCAGATCGAAGAGACCGTGTTGTTCGGTGTGAGGCCGTGCGATGCGCGGGCGTTTGAGCTGCTCGATCGGGTGTTCACCTGGGATGGCGTAAACGATCCGTATTATCTGAAGCGACGGGAGAGAACTCTCGTAGTAGCGTTGGCGTGTAACGCACCCGGAGAGGCCTGTTTTTGTACATCGGTCGGTGGGTCTCCGGCCAGCGAATTCGGTGCCGACGTCCTAGGCTTCGACTTGGAAGATTGTTTACTCCTTCGTGCGTTAACCGATCGAGGAGAGACGTTATTGAACAGTGCCTCCTCGCTCACCACGGCAGCGACCGAAGAGGAGAAAAAGGCCGCACAGAACGCAGCCGCTAAGGCTGAGAAATTGCTGACGCCGGTTGCTGTCCCTGAAGATCTGGCCGCGTTAAAAGAGAGCTTCGACGCAGAGATGTGGAAAGAGCTGGGGTTAAAATGCTTGGGCTGCGGCGTTTGCGCGTATGCCTGCCCCACGTGCCACTGTTTCGACATCACCGACGAAACGCGAAAAGGGGTCGGCAGGCGGGTGCGCAGCTGGGACACTTGTGCGTTTTCTCTCTTCACCCTGCACGGCTCCGGGCACAATCCGCGAACGACACAGGATGCAAGATACCGCCAGCGGGTCTTGCATAAGTTCCTCTACTGTCGGGAGAATTTCGGCGAGGCGTTCTGCGTGGGATGCGGCCGGTGTGTAGCCAGCTGCCCCGCTGGCCTCGATTTAAGAGCGGTATTGGAACGGCTTGCTTCAACGGCCAAGGTGACTTGATAGAAAGCGTGGTGACATGGACCCAATAACCAATCCCTATGTGCCCTATCCGGTACGAATAGACGAGGTCACGATCGAGAACGATGAGCGCGATCTGAAGACATTCAAGCTCGTTTTCCTCGATCCAGAACACGAGAAGGCGTTCGCATACACCCCGGGCCAGTTTGCCGAACTGTCTGTGCTCGGAAAGGGAGAGTGCCCGATCGGGATCGCCTCCTCGCCAACTGAGGAAGGGTACCTGTTGTTTACCGTGAAGAAAACGGGGGTGGTTACCGGCGAGCTGCACAGCCTTGCGGAGGGAAAAGTCATCGGAGTACGTGGTCCCCTCGGCAAGCCCTATCCGATCGATCGGATGAAGGGGAAGAACGTCGTGATCGTCGGAGGTGGATTTGCGTTCACTACGCTTCGGGCTCTCACCCAATACATGATCGCCGATGGCAACCGCAGCGAGTTTGGCGAGATTACCGTCATCTACGGCGCACGAAGTCCGGGAGAGCTCCTGTACAAGGAGGAGCTCAAGGCGTGGGAAGCACGTGATGACCTAAAGACCATCATCACGGTTGACAAGGGCGATGACGCCTGGAAAGGCCGGGAAGGGTTTGTGCCCACGGTACTCGAAGAGGTAGCGCCCAGTTCCAAGGATGCACTGATGGCCGTATGTGGCCCTCCGATCATGATCAAGTTCACCCTCCCGGTGGTCGAAAAGCTGGGCTTCGCCCCGAGCGATACCATCCTGTCACTCGAGATGCGGATGAAGTGCGGTATCGGCAAATGCGGCCGCTGCAACATCGGGAACAAGTACGTCTGCAAGGACGGCCCGGTGTTCACCTTGGAAGAGCTGAACGTTCTGCCCGCCGAGTTCTAGTGAATCAGATCCACTCGTTGCTGCGGCACAAGCACCTCTTCATTCAACTCTTGAAAACGAATCCTGCGCTGTGATCACTTGAGCTGACGGCGCACTCTTCTATACAATGGCAATCATGCGTTATCGCCTTTGCGTGTGTTGTCTGTTCTTCCTGGTTGTTCTTGCTCCAGGTTGTCTTGCCTCACCGGCACATGTTGGGTCGGCGTTTGCTGAAGCCTATTCCGCCTTTGCGCCTCTTTACGCCCTCTATCGGTCCTACGCGGAGTACCTCTTCCACGGTTCTGTAGTGGTTGTCCCGCTCGGCCTAGAATCGGCCTGTCAGTCCTGTTCAACCCGTCTTGAGAATCTGCAGATGACGTTCGTTTTCCAAACCGACTCGCCATATACCGAGGAAGTGGGATACGTCGTTCGTCTCCGCGAAAGGGTTGCGTCATTCTGCGAGAACTACCGCGAGCCGATCACAGCAATCGCGTCCGCGGAATCGATCGATCTGTCTTTCCTTGCCCAAGCCGCAGAGGATGACCTGTTTGCGTCGATCTCCGATCTCAACACTCTGCTCGAGAAAACCCTGAATCTTACCATCGAGAACCTCGAAGAAGCGCACGATCGCTGGATGTTCAACGCCGCCTTTGCCACCCGCACCCTCATGAATCAGGAGACAATCGTGCGGATCGACACCGCACTCGAGTCTATTCTGCTTGGATCGGAGGAGACCTCGCCACCACCACAGGAGAATCTCCCCGAGGAGATCATGAAGGCCCTCCAATCCCTTGCCGCATTGACTGGTCACGAACTCTCCCCTCAAGAAAGGACACGGGCAGACGCACTTGCCCGATCGATCCATGCCTTTCTAGTACAGGGAGATTAAGACGCCGTTAAGAGGCCTGGTGGGGGCTAGGGGAGGCGGGCTTGCTGCCTGAACCCGCCTCCCCTGGGTAAGAACCGTTGGCTGTTCTACCGCATCCCTTTTTGATGACGTCTGTCAAGGACAACCTTGTGGTGAAGAGGACACCCGGACACATGGGGAAGGTGAAAGCAAATCCCACCGCGCTCTCGGAACGGTGAGAAGACCGGTAAGGAGGTAACGACAAAGATCTCTTGTCTTCGCAGCATGCTGTGAAAGCCAGAACTGGTTGCCACCTTGTCACACACGGGCATCTTCTTTCACTCCTTCTTGACAGAGGAAAGAATACCCCAGGGGCATGCACTAAAGTGAGGGCACCGGTGAAGAGAGAAGATGGCGCTGGCGGCAAGCGGCTGTCTCACCGGTCCCAAAAGGGGGTGCCAGGTGTCCCCCTACTCGGGTGGGACCCTGGCAATTTGCCAATAATCCTGGACAGTCTGAATCAGGCGCTCAAAATCCTTTGAGTCAACCGGTTTGGTCATGTAGCTTGCAGCACCACTATCGTACGCCTTGACCATATCCTCCTCCCGCTCGGAGATGGTAAGAACGATCACCGGAAGACGACGCAAGTGCTCATCTGCCTTGATTTTGGCCAGCACTTCCAACCCTTTTATCTTGGGCAGGTTTAGGTCAAGGAGAATCAGATCGGGCCGAGGGGCATCTTCGAAGTCTCCCTGTTGGTAGAGGAAGTCGAGTGCTTCCGCGCCATCACGGGCGAAGTACAGCTCGCACTTGACATCACTTTTTCTCATGGCTCGCTTGATGATCGCGACATCATTGGGGTTGTCCTCGACGACGAGAACTTTCATTACCTCTGGGTTAAGCATTGATCTTCACCTCTCTTCTTTCGGCCACTTTGGGGATGGTAAAGTAGAACGCGCTACCTTTCCCAACCTCCGATTCCACCCAGATTTCCCCCCCATGCTCTTCTACAATGCGTTTGCAGATTGCAAGACCTACACCAGTTCCTTCATAGTCCTCTCTTGGGTTCAGCTTTTCAAATATTCCAAAGATTTTCTCCTGATAGCGAGACTCAATCCCGATCCCGTTGTCTTGCACTAAGAACTTAACCATTCCGTTGCGCTTTGCCTGCTGCTGCCATCCGATACGTACCGCAGGGAGAGCCTTGTCATTGTACTTTATTGCATTCGTGATGAGATTGCTGAACAGCTCTCTGATACGGGTTTTACTGCCCAGCACCGCCGGCAGATCGCTGTCTACCTGCAAGCTAACCCCCCGCAGACGAACTTCAAGGTCTTTCTTGGTCTCCTCCAACACGCGCCTCACGTCAACGCGTTCAAAGGAGCCCGAGTCTACATGAATGCTGGAAAAGGCGACCAAATCATTGATGAGTTGGCGCATGCGGGCTGAGGTTTCTTTCAGCGTGTGCAGGTAGCTGACCCCCTCTTCGTCGAGCCGGTTTGCATAGTCTTCGAGGAGAAAGCCACTAAATACTTCGACCGTGCGCAGAGGTTCCTTGAGGTCGTGGGAGACGACGTGCGAGAATTCCTCCAGTTTTTCGTTTGTACGTTCCAAGTGAAGCGTCTTCTCGCGCAGTCCCTCTTCCAAGCGTTTGATTGTCGTAATATCAATGTAGTGATCGATACGACCACCCTTATATCGATCCGTCTCGATCGGGATCGATCGATACTCAAGAATTCGTTCCTCTCGATCCAATCCAGGGCGAACACGGCAAATGCATGAGTCGATGCGCTGCCCGGTCTCGATCGCCTCCTCTACGGTACGACGAAAGTCCTCTGCCTTCTCAAAGGCTCCAACATAGCGACCGAAGGCCCGTAGCGCATCGATGCCGATCAATCGCTCCCGGTCCACTCTAAAGAAGCGACCGATGGTCTCATTCGCCCACACTACTTGACGCTTCCGATCCGTAATGATGATCCCCGAATCAAGTGTGTCCACTGCATCCTCGATCAGATTTCGATACAGCGCCTCCGTCTCCATGAGGCGCCGCTCCAACTCCTTCTCTTGCCGGCGGTCACATGCCTCCAATACCGCCAAGCGTTCCGTCAACCGCCTTGCCTTCAGTTCGACTGGGATGCTCACCCGTTTCTCCGAGATGAACCGAAGTGCCACATCGCGAATCTCTCCGCGTTCAAATAGGCGCAACAACTCCATCTTCAGTTGGTCCATGTCGTTCGGATGGACATACTCAGACAGTTGCAGCGACCGTTTGGCAAGGTACCCGATCGTGCTTCGTGAGGCCTCGTTCCTTTTCAAAGCAGTGCCATTCTTATCGATGAAGTGAATCATATTAAGGGAGTTTTGGAGAATATCTTCCTCATAGGGCCCTTTGACGCTTTTAGCACGTCGCCACTGATTTCGGCGCACATCTCGTTTCCGATTCACCAGGCCGATCCCTCCTCCCAAACCGATATCGGTTGCCAGAAGAGCCGCCAAGATAGAGGGAGACGTTGGCTTGAGGAACAGAAGCAGCAGAATTCCAATCACCGCCGTAACTCCCCCTAGCAGCAACCCTCCTCTAAGCTTCAAAGAGCACGCTCCCAGAACAAGGGGGACAGCGAGTGTGGGAAAGACAAGTCCACTGGGCGGATACCCTGCGCTATGTAGGAGTACTACAGCGAGGATCGCAATGCCATACGCGACAATAACGATAATCGCCTTCTCCACCGCATTCAATCCACTCGTCAACAACAGACCATCCGCGTAGACGTTTCAGCCCTCCAAACTGCCCAAAACACCCTTCTAGACTATAAAAAGTGCTTATTAAATCAGGAAGGACACCGGTCACCAATCCAGAAGACGTTCTTCTTTCTTCTTGTGGAGTTAGATAATCAGATTGGCATGAAGATCCACGGGGAAGGGCTCCATGATCTTCAGCAGGTAATCCTCGCGGAGGATCTTGATCT
>Ga0180432_10006305_pt1 | contig 15437 bp, 13 predicted proteins | sample SS_ome_10_FD_132414 | JGI IMG/M metagenome (GOLD analysis project Ga0180432, IMG submission 132414) | Hypersaline lake sediment archaeal communities from the Salton Sea, California, USA - SS_1_MS_2 metaG | ecosystem: Environmental > Aquatic > Non-marine Saline and Alkaline > Hypersaline >... | reverse complement strand
GTTATTCGTGTAGTACGAATCGCTAGTGCCCAATCCGTATCCGACCAACGGAGTCAGGACGGCAAACCACGCGATCACCAATACGAACGTCGGCACCTTCTTGTGCAGGCGCCATAGCACCAATACGAGCAGTGGGAAGATCAAGTAGGCGAGCCACTCCATGGAAAGAGACCACGCGACGAAGTTCCACCCCCGCTCGGGGTTTGCGCCCCACTCTTGGATGAGGAGCAGGTTCTTGATGAAATCGATCGGGTTCCACCAGTCCCGGTCCACCGATTCCCCGACAAGTCGCGCTTGTGCGAAGACTGCGAGACCTGCAATGACGAGCATCACCACGTGGACCGGGTAGATGCGCGCCAGACGCAGCCACCAAAAGCGCAAAGTGGCCTTCGCCTTGGCCGTGTGGCCCATCCGATTCAGGTAGGTGTGGGTAAGGATGAACCCCGAGAGAGCGAAGAACAGATCGACGCCCAATCTCCCCACCCGCATCACATCGCCGAGGACTGGGATCGCAAGAAGTCCGAGCACGTTGAAAGGCCCTTGTAGGTGGTAGGCGAAGACCCAAAATGCGGCCACGAAACGTATCCCCGTCAACTGGCGGATGAACACGCTCACCTGCAACACCTTAGGCTCGCGGCGAACGTGATTGGGGAGCGCAGGTGCGAATGTCGGATCCGCAGTGGTGGCTGCTTGATGATCTCGTCCTGGCTAGATCCACTATCGACCGGGCAGCCGAGCGACGCGCAGATTCGGCGTGGGTTGCGCAGGCGCTCGCCGATCCTGCTAGTCGGTTCGTTCACGTACACGAGGGCAGCGCGCTGCTCGACAACGATGCCCTGGTCCTAACTGGGTCCCCAGCCTTCGATGTCGACACCACACTGTTGGGGGTAGATGACTCTGGCGTTGCATTCTTCTGCGTGCACCACGAGGAACTGCCGCGGGATCTGAAGCAAGGAACCTGGTCGGACTTACGGATGGCCGGTTCGAATCTGGATGCCATGGATGCTGGCTTGATGGTGGCAGCGGTCGCGCTGGATAACTGGTCGCGTTCGCATCGACATTGCCCACGCTGCGGTGGACAGTTGTCATGGAATGAAGCTGGCTGGTCTCGGCGATGCGAACGCGATGCCACCTCGCACTTCCCGCGGACTGATCCAGCCGTGATTGTTTTGGTAAGAGACGAGTTCGATCGTGCGTTGCTCGGTCGGCAGGTGCGGTGGGAACCGACGTGGTTCTCCACTTTGGCCGGCTTCGTGGAGGCGGGTGAATCCGCCGAGGCGGCGGTGCGTCGCGAAGTGGAGGAGGAGTCAGGGGTGCGCATCGGCCAAGGGCCGAGCGATGTCCGCTACCTCGGCTCCCAACCGTGGCCCTTTCCTGCTTCCTTGATGCTGGGCTACCACGCATACGCACACGATCCGACCATCGATGTCGATGGCGAAGAGATCGCCGAGGCACGCTGGTTCACCCGCGAGGAGCTAGCCGACGTATGCAATACCGGCGAGATCTCACTTCCGCCCGCGGTGAGCATCGCGCGCAAACTGATCGAACGTTGGTACGGATCCCCACTGCCGGGGGATTGGTCCCGACCACTCACGCGACCTGCCCGCTAGCCGATGTGGATACCGGACTAGTTCGCTAACGCCTCCAACTTGGCGACGAGTTCCTTATAGGGCGGGTTGGTCATAGTCGAGCCGTCGGGGAACACGACAGTGGGGACCGTTTGGTTCCCGGCATTGGCGTTCTCCACGAAGTGCGCAGCGTCCGGGCTGTGCTCGATGTCGATCTCGGTGAATTCGACGCCTTCGCGCATCATCTGTGACTTCAATCGCTGGCAATAGCCGCACCACACGGTGCTGAACATCGTCACGCTGCCCTGGGCAGGGATCCACGGATTCTCGGACACCCCCGCAGGGTACTGGGAAGCGTGAATGTGCTTACACGGTCATCAGTTCGGCGGCACCGAAGGAAACGCTGAATCGTTCGCACCAGATCGTCACACTGGTGAGGTCTGAGATGTCAGCATCAGCCGGAATCGGATAGTTCTGGTTTCCCTTGTTGCCCTTGAGGGCTCCGAGGCTGAGGTAATCGTCGTCGTCGAAGACGAACCAGCCGTCTCGGCCTTCAATGACAGGGGCCGCAGCGAGCCAGACCTTGAGGTCGGGACCGTTATCGGTATCCAGGCCCACCAGCCGCAAGACCCGGCTGCCGTCTTCCAGCGTGATGATGCGTGCCGTGCCTGCGGTCGGGTGTTCGTGGGAGATGAATGCCCCCTCGGCGATAATCGTCCGCTTCGGCCGTGGATCTTCGTTCGCTCCAGCGGCTGGCGATGGGCTGACCTCGCTTGCAGCCGTCGGTTCGCTCTCGGCGGTGTTCTCGCCTTGCCCGGTCTCATCGTCTGAGGCATCGGGTTCGCTTTGTTGGACCGACGCGACTGTTGGCAAGTCCTCGTTCACTGTCACGTCGATGAACAGCCGCCATGGCTGGAATGCGGCCAGCGCGACTACCAGGGCAACCGAGGCCACAACGGCTACGGGGATGACAACCATCGGTCGACTCCACCAGTGTCCCTTTGTCACAGCGCGCCCCTTGCTGTCGTGCCCCGTTTATCACGATGCCTTCGCGAAAGTACGAGTCCGACGCAGCACACGCCCTCGATGGTTCCATGAGACCACGAACGCAGCCGTCCAGTGACCGATCAGCCATGGATATGGTGGCGATATGTCCGAAGCGGATATCGACGTTAGGCATCATCGGTTAGTGCACGTGGGTTCCATTCCTTTCGATCCGCACCGATTGATCTACGCCACGATCATCTTGATGGTGACCCTCGCGGCAGCGGGGGATGTGGATATCGACATCATCAGTGGTCAAGGTCTCGGCGATCTGTTGGCGGTCGTGTTCTTCCCGTTGCTGGCACTCGCCTTCGCACACAGCTTCTCCGATGCCATCGATATCCAAATCCGCACCGGTAGGCGATTGACGCGTGCGGATCGGCTCGTACTGCTACGCGACGGATTGCAGTACCTGTCGGTCGGAGTGCCGGTGATCATCCTGGGTGTGGTGGTGTCGATTTCAGGCGGCAACATCGGCACAGTGGTAGACGTTGCGGGAGACCTGTACGCATTGAGTCTGATCTTCTGGGGCGTTTTCGCTGCGCGAGCGGCCGGCCTGGGGAAGTGGGCTCAAGTTCGCTACGGACTCGTATATGGAGCACTCGGCCTTGGCATCGTCATCGTGGAGTACGCGATCTTGCACTGATCGCCGATACCGACGTCGGAGTCCCGTGGCACCATCGCCCCCGTGGATCCCCAAGAGGTGCTCTCCGGCCTCGACGACGAGCAACGAGCCGTCGCCGAGACCTTGGAGGGTCCGGTCATGGTGCTCGCGGGCGCCGGAACCGGCAAGACCCGTGCCATCACCCACCGGATCGCCTACGGCGTGCTCACCGGGGCCCATGAGGCGCACCGCACCCTCGCGGTCACGTTCACCAATCGGGCAGCGGGCGAGTTACGTGGGCGCCTGCGCGGACTCGGGGTCAGCGGGGTTCAGGCTCGCACTTTCCACGCAGCCTCGCTGAGGCAATTGCGCTACTTCTGGCCGCGGATTTCCGAAGGCGGATTCCCCGACATCATGCCGAGCAAGGCAGCTCTCGTCGCTCGCGCGCTTTCTGCTCACGACATCTCCCCGGACACCTCGCTCGTCCGCGATGTCAGTTCGGATATCGAGTGGGCTCGGGTTAACTTCCACGATGAGCACTCGATTGCGACCATCGATACTGACCGATCCCTTGCGATCACTCCCGCAGAACTGGCTCGTGTCATGGCCGCATACGAGGAAGCCAAGTCCGATCGCGGCGTGATCGATTTCGAGGACGTCATGATCGTGTTGATCGGCGCCCTGACCACCGATGAGTCCATCGCCCGAGAAGTGCGTAACGCATACCGATGGTTCACGGTGGATGAATTCCAAGACGTCAACCCCATCCAGCACAAGTTGCTCGGATTGTGGCGTGGTGAGCGCGACGACCTCTGCGTGGTGGGTGATCCCAGCCAGACCATCTATTCCTTCACCGGTGCCAGTCCGAATTACCTGCTGCGCTTCCCGCAGGAGTTGCCTGGAGCCACCACCGTGCGGCTGGTTCGGTGCTACCGCTGCTCACCGCAGATCGTGGAATTGGCCAACGGATTGATTCATGCCGGGGCTTCTGCTCGCAATGCGGTCACCCTGCGATCGCAAACTGCCCCGGGCGTGGAGCCGACCATCACCGATTACGCAGACGATGTCACCGAGGCGCGTTCAGTGGCCGAACGGATAGCCCGCGCCATCAGCGCGGGAACCAGGCCCCGGGACATCGCAGTGCTGTACCGAATCAACGCGCAAGCCGTGGAGATCGAGAGCGCGCTCGCGGACGAAGGAGTCCCCGTCACGGTCCGAGGATCCGAGCGCTTCTTCGAGCGAGCAGAGATTCGCGAGGCGATCACCAGGCTACGTGCCGCCGCCCGCTTCGTAGACGAGAGCCAAAGTTCCGCTGCAACGTCGCTGACGGAGAGTGTCGTCGATGTCCTCAGTGCAATGGGTTGGTCACCGCAGCAACCGACCACAACGGGGGCTGTCCGTGAACGCTGGGAGTCGTTGGCTGCGCTGGTGGAACTCGCTCGGGAAACTCCTACGCAGGATCTTCCCGCCTTCGTCACGCTGCTCGATGAGCGGGCGTCGAGTCAATTCGCACCTGTAGCCGATGGAGTGACCCTCGCCTCGGTGCATGCCGCCAAGGGTCTGGAGTGGCCGATCGTGTACGTCATTGGATGCAGTGACGGCCTCATTCCCTTGCAGCACGCCGATGGCCCTGATCAGGTAGAAGAAGAGCGCCGCCTCCTGTACGTCGCCATGACGCGCGCTGCGCGTGAACTACACATGTCCTGGGCGCAGTCCCGGCAGCCCGGTGGGCGCACGAATCGCCAAGTCAGTCGTTTCCTTGCTTCGATTGCGCGTGCCCCGATCGGTGACGATCGCGCCTTCGTCAAGCGCGGTGCCGGCCGCAGAGGTGGGCGCGGCAAGCGCAGGCGAGGACCAGCTCAGTGCCGAGCGTGCGGGAAAGCGCTCGTTACCCCGGGTGAACGCACCATCGGGCGCTGCCGGACCTGTCCGTCGACCTTCAATGAAAGTTTCTTCGAAGAGTTGAAGGAGTGGCGGCTGGCGCATGCGAGTGAGCGAAATGTTCCTGCGTACGTGGTGTTCACCGATGCGACGCTGATCGCCGTGGCCGAGCAACTACCCGATGATCGAGAAGCGCTCAGCGCCATCCCCGGAATCGGCCCCGCGAAACTAGACGCCTACGGCGAGGAGCTCCTCGAGCTCGTACGGACTCAGCGCTAGGTGCCTGCGGCGCTGGTCTCGGTGAACTCCGGCACCCATCTTTCGATCTCCGCGCGCACCGGGACGGTTGCGTCCAACTGGCACAGCACGCCGATGCTGCCGAGCCAGACCCGGTGGATGAGTGCGTACGAGGGAGGCAGATTGATCTTCAAGCCCACCGTGAAGTCCGGGTTTCGCACGTCGTTCAACCGGGTGAACTGCCCTCGTAGCCACTCCCTGTTGAAGTGGAAGTATTCATGCCGAGAGGGTTCCACGAACGGGTCGAGGTAGTCGAGCAGTTGCTGTGGATCGACCTCCACGTGCGGGAGCACGAAGCCCTCGGCGCGCAAGCCCTCGATCACCGTTTGCGCATCCCCACCCTGCGCTATGCGGAGTAGTGATCCCATTGCCGGAGGCAGACCGTCAGGGAGCACCGCCACCGCGCCGAAGTCGAAGACGCACAGGCGGCCGTCGTCGGTCATGCGGTAGTTGCCGGGATGAGGATCCGCGTGTAGCAGCCCCGCACGCTCCGGACCGGAGAGCAAGAAGCGTTCGTACAACAGTCCCATCCGATCGCGTTCCTCGGTGGTGCCGTTGGCGATGATGTCGGACATCGGTCGTCCATCGACCCATTCGCTGACGAGTACGTGCGGTGCCGCGGCCAGCACGTGGGGAATACGGAATTCCGGATCGCCTTCGAATGCGACGGCGAATTGCCGTTGGTACTGGGACTCACCGAGGTAGTCGAGTTCCTCGATTACGCGTTCCTTGAGTTCCTCGACGAGGGCCTTGATATCCAGACCGGGCACCCAGGATGCGAATAACTTGCCCATGCGCGCCATCTGGTTGAGGTCCGCCATCAGGGCTTTGTCGGCGCCGGGGTATTGGACCTTGACAGCCACGGTGCGTCCGTCGTGCCAGACGGCCTTGTGTACCTGCCCAATGGAAGCGGCGCCGGCGGGACGGTCGTCGAATTCGGTGAACCGCTCGCGCCAGTCTGGGCCTAGTGAATCGGCCAACACCGCGTGCACCGTCTCCGCAGGCATCGCCGGAGCGGCATCCTGCAGCTTGGTGAGGGTGGCCCGGTAGGGACCGGCCACCTCCTCGGGCAACGCCGCTTCGAAGATGCTCATGGCCTGGCCGAGTTTCATGGCCCCACCCTTGAGCTCCCCTAGAACCGAGAAGATCTGCTCGGCGGTGCGCTGTTGGATCTCTGCGGTGACCATCTCCGCGGGACGACCACCGATCTTCTTGCCGAAGCCCCACGCGGTGCGCCCTGCGTAGGACGCGGGCAGCGTGGCGATGCGCATCCCGCGCGTCAGAGCGGTCTTGGGGATCTCCGGCATGTGCCCATTGTCACTGAGGTCGATGAACTTCGCCCGTCCGGTCCTCTCGGGGCCCTCAGGCGCTGCGTTGCTGGTACTGCCACAGGCACCCGCAAGTTTCGTGTGCAGTAAGTGGCTCTCGTCGCGGCGCCAAGTGTGGAGGTTCGAGGTGTATTCGATCGCTGGCGTGTGAACTCGGAGAGTCGATCCACTCCCGCAGCATTGTGATGGCTTCCACCGCACCTCGGTAAATGAGGAGCGGATCTACGGGAAGTTCGGCGTTCGTCGAGGTGACCTCGGCTTGGATTCGCGCGTGGGTGCGCCATTGGGCGGCCATCGCCGGCCAGGCGCGATCGCGATCGCGCAGGTGCAATACCAAGCATTGGCAACACGGTGTTCTCCCCGGAACGACGATGGGCCCGACGGTCGCCCTCGCGTGGTGGAATCGAATGGGAAGGTGCGTGCGCGCGAGATCTTCGTCGTGTGCGTCGATCGCGTCGATGTGTCCGATGGTGGCGATGATCACCACATCTGCGTAGCGTTGCTCGACCACTCGGAACGAACATGCACGCAGGGAATCGCATAAGGCTGACGCGATTTGATCGGGTGCTCGGACCGCAATGGCATGGGCCGAGCGAGCCGCTAGCGCATGATCCGGCGCGGGATGCCAGGACGTGAGGGCTAGGAATTGCGGTCGGGTAGTGGAACGCTGCGCGGGGGACAGCCACCAGCATTGGCCCGGTTCGTCGATTGCGTGCGCCGCCCGCGCGCGGGACATCAGATGCTCTGCGCGTAATTCACCGGTCGGGCAGGCCTGCCGTGCCAGCGGCCAGGTTCGAAAGGATCCGAGGTCATTCAGCCAGGTGGCTTCGCTCGGACTCATGGTCATCGGTGTCGGATCATCGCCGAAGTGGACCCGATCCGAGGATCGCCAGATCAGCGGAACTTCGGGTCGAAGTTGCGGGCACGGTTGCTCGGCCTCGGAGTGCTGGTCGTCGTCGTTCGGCATGCGGACAGGGTTAAACGGAGAGACTGTGGACAGCCAGATGCGATCCACAGGCGATATCGGTTATGCGTGCGGTGGCCGATTCACCGACAGAAGTCGACGATGACGTCGGCCAAGGTGACCGCGCAGGTGACGACGTCCTCGATCACCACGTGCTCATTGGGTGCGTGGGCGTAAGAGGTGTCTCCCGGACCGAACTGCACGGTCGGGATCCCGGCGAGTCCCGTCAGTAGTCGCAGGTCCGAACCATAGGGACCGCCGTAGATCTCCGGATCACATCCGATGCGGTTGCTCGCCGCGCGGCGAACGGTTTCGATGATGGCATCGGTGGGATCGGTTCGGCCGGATGCGAATTGTCCGCCCCACCATTCGACCGTCGCGGGATGATCACGCAACCACGGATCTCGTGCGGATGCGTGGGCAACGGCTTCCTCGAGCGCTGCACGGGCATGGTCGGTGTCCTCGTCGAGAGCGACCCCGAGGCGTCCCTCGGCGACGAGCAGGTCGGGAACGGTGGAGGCCCAATCGCCGGCCGAGACGGTACCTATCGACAGCGGGTAGGCAAGAGGCCAGCGATCCATCAAGGGATCGACTTTCGCATTGCGAACCGCCTCCAGTTCCTCGAGCGCTGCCAACAAAGGAACGAACTTCTCGATGGCGCTCACCCCCTCGGAACGGCGCGAGGCGTGCACTGCAGCGCCCGGCACGCGTAGCCGGAACGTCAGGGCGCCTGCGTTGGCAGGAACCAAGTCCAGGTTCGTTGGTTCGGGCACAACGCATCCGTCCGGAGTGATGCCCGACCGCGCGAGTTCCTCGATCAGCGCATAGGTCCCCAAGCCACCGTCTTCCTCGCCACTAACCGGCGCGATCAGGATGTCCCCGCGTAGCTCGATTCCCGAACGACGAACCATCCGCGCGGCCTGCCAGGCGGCCGCAAGCCCGGCCTTCATGTCGCACGCACCACGGCCGATGATGCTGGGCTGGCCGTTCACTTCGGCCAGTCGCGGCAGGAATGGGTCAGCGTCCCAGGCGTCCCGATCGCCGGGCGGCACGACATCGGTGTGTCCGTCGATCAGCAGGGTGCGCCCACCTCCGGCTCCCCGAATCCGCGCGAGCACTCCCAAGGCCTGGGTTCGGGTGACCTCCATGCCGGGGAAGCCTGGCCTCGCTGCGGTGCCTGCGACGTCGATCGCCCAGGTATGCACCTCCCATCCTTCGCCCCGTGCCGCTTCGGCGAGGTGTTCTTGGATGCGCTGTTCCCCTGGGGTACCACCGATCGAATCGATCTCGATCAGTTCGCAGGTGAGATCCACCAATTCGGATCGATCCAGGTGCACCGGGCGATTGTGCTGCATCCAGGCGTAGTGCACCCGGCGCATCCCAGGCTGCGTCGCTTGTCGCCGCGACCGGCGAGAGGAGGCAGAGTGCCCTATATGTCCGAATTATTCTACAAAAATGACCGGTCGTGCGGTGCGTCGCGCCGCGCGTATCCCCTCGTGGCGCAGGTGCTGCCCTAGGGTGAAGCGGTGCCCACGGGGCATCAGGTGGCACCTGCCACCGACCGCTGCGGCGGTAGAACGGCAAGAGGAGGGCCCCATGGCCGAGGAATACACCGGTGAGGCGTACTGCGTGAAGTGCAAGGAGAAGCGCGAGTTCACTGGACACGTAGAGGAGACCAACGGTCGCCGGTTCGCCAAGGGCATCTGCCCCGTGTGCGGCACCAAGGTCACCCGAATCCTGGGTAAGGCGTAGCACCTAGCTAACCCGCGCCTCGAGCGCGCAACGAACTGCCGTAGGGCCCGGAAACCTCGGTCGACACGATCGAGCGGTATCCGGGCCCTGCGCATGCGGTTACCGTGGTGCCATGTCCATCCCTTTCGGTTTCGGCGCCCAAGGATCCGGCGACGGCTCCTTCGATATGAATGCCCTCGGCCAAGCCCTCCAGCAGTTGGGCCAGATGATGCAAAGCGGCCAGGGCGGTCAGGGGTCCGACGGCCCAGTGAACTGGTCGATCGTCGAAGACGTCGCCCGCAAGGCGATCGCCGCCGCCGGTGACCCGAGTTGCACCGAGGGGCAGCGTGAAGCGGCGTCGTCGTCCGTAGCGCTTGCTGACTTGTGGCTGGACGAAGCAACCACGTTCCCCGCTGCCGGTGGAGCATCCGAGGTGTGGTCTCGATCGGAATGGTTCGTCAATACCGGTGCGACTTGGCGCACGATCGTTACTCCCATCGCCGAACATGTGAACGGTGCAGTCGCCGGAATGGGTTCGTCGGGAACCGACCTCACACAGATGACCCCAGAAGATCTCACTGCAGCGCTGCCCGAGCAATTCCGACAGATGCTGCCCGAAGGGCTGCCGCCGGAATTCGCACAGATGCTGCAGCCGATGCTCGGAATGGTTCGACAACTCGGGGCGGCTGCATTCTCCATGCAGGTCGGTCAGGCGCTCTCCGCACTCGCCGGGCAGGTGTTGTGCGCATCGGATATCGGGATCCCGCTCACCGATCCACCACGTGTGGCGTTGCTGCCCAACAACATCGCCGCATTCTCCGAAGGGCTGGAAGTTCCAGCTTCCGACGCGCTCATGTACGTCGCATTGCGCGAGGCAGCGCATCAGCGTCTCTTCGTGCACGTGCCGTGGCTGGCTGCGCGTGTGATTGGTGCGGTCGAGCAGTACGCGCAGTACATGCGCGTTGACGCCGATCGTCTCAGTGAAGCCATGGGCGATTTGGACATGACCGATCCCAGTGCGCTGCAACAGGCCATGTCCCAAGGGCTGCTGAAGCCAGAGGACACCCCGGAACAAAAAGCTGCTGTAGCTCGCCTCGAGGCATTGCTCGCGTGCATTGAAGGCTGGGTCGACGACGTCGTACAGCAAGCCAGTGGCGATCGACTGCCGGCATCCGCTGCGCTCGTCGAGGCCATGCGTCGGCGTCGCGCAGCCGGCGGCCCGGCTGAGCGAACCTTCGCGTCTCTCGTGGGCATGGAGCTACGACCGCGCATGTTGCGCGAAGCGCACACCGTCTTCGCAGCCGTCCGATCCGCGCGCGGAGTGCAGGCGCGTGACGCCCTGTGGTCACACCCGGACTTACTGCCTGGTCCAGAGGACCTCGCTGATCCACTCGGCTTCGCACAGGACAGTGGTCAAGTTCCCGACACCATCGAGGGTCTGGAAGACGGCGAAGTATGACCTTGCACGAGCACGCACGCGAGGTGCTCGCCGGCTACACCCACGCTGACCCGAGACAAAGTGACCTAGCACGCCAATACCTGGAATTCCTAGCCGAGCACCCCGACGGGGTGTGGCGCGAATGCGCGCCCGGGCACATCACTGCCAGTGCCTTGGTGATCGATCCCGGAGCCCGCAACGTCTTGTTGACCTTGCACCCGAAGGTGGGTCGATGGCTCCAACTCGGCGGTCACCTTGAGTACGACGACGCAACCGTGCGGGATGCGGCCGTACGCGAGGTAATCGAGGAATGCGGTATCCCAACGGGGCGCATCAGCGCGAACCCGGTGCGCTTGGACCGCCATCCCGTTCCTTGCGGGCGCCAGCCGGACGGCAGCGTCCGGGCGAGTGAGCACCTCGATATCCAGTACGTCGTGGTCGTTTCCGAGGGCGCGGAGCCCGTCATCAGCGAGGAAAGCGATGATCTGCGCTGGTTCCCGCAGGCAGGACTGCCCGACCTGGACTCATCGGTCCGGGCGTTGCTGGCCGATGCCGCCACGATGCCGGACTCGAATGCCTGGGTGACGTACGGATGAACGACTGGACACCTGCGGTTCACCGATTTTCTTCCACAGCCTTGGGACAAAGAAATCCCTGGTCAACGGGCATGTCGCCGCTGCGATCCTCAAGTAGTCCACATCTTCGTGCACGCCTCATCCACATTCGATCCCCGAGATTCCCCCAGGCTGTCCCCAGGAATGTCCACAAGGTCGATCCGCGAATCGCGCCAGACGTTTGACGGGGGGCGTCCGGCATCCCTAACGTCTGCGCGTCGAAGCCCCCGGGATAACGGTCGTACGTACGCAAGGGGAAGGCGAACGTGCGGCACGCGACCCGGGGGCTTCACTCAATCGACTCCCATCCAGGCGCCAATCGTCGGCTTCCCCAGATCGCGCTCGCACCCGGTGCCGTCGCCCTCAGTCGCCACGCCTAGGGGGCTGGCGTAAAGTCAGGGGACCGTTCCGGACGAGTCCGAGTGCGGTAACCGATCAAGGGGAGGGCAACGTGTCCGCGCTCGTTTGGTGGGCCATTCCGATTGCCGTGACTGCACTGGTGATCGTGGTCGTTGCGCTGCGCAGCAAAGTCGCCGATCCTCGCGTGGACCCGATGGCCGATCGGATGCGGTTGCGTGAGGCCATGGAGCGCCCCATTCCCCAGCAGCCGCGGGACAGCGCTCCGCAGTGAACCGCCTTCGGGCGGGCGCCGGGGAATCCCTGCGGCGTCTTCGCGGGCTCAGTCCACGTGCCAGAACGCTGATTGTTAGCGCTATCGCCGTTGCGGTGCTCGTCACCGTGGCCCTAGTACTCCCGGTGCCATACGTGAAGTTGGCGCCCGGACCTACCTTCAACGTGATCGGCGAGAGCGATGGCGAGCCCTTCATCATCATCGAAGGGACTACCACGTACCCCGTGACCGGCGAACTGGACATGACCACCGTCCGTGAGTCCGGTGGACCTCGCGGAGGCTTGACCTTCGTCGAAGCCATCGGTGCTTGGTTCAGCACCGCCGATGCCGTGGTGCCGCGCGAATTGATCTACCCCGACGATGTCACCGGCGATGAGGTCCGCGAGCGGCAGGCGGCGTTGTTCAGTACCTCCGAGTCCGAGGCTATTGGCGCGGCGCTGGCGTTCCTGGAACTGCCAGTGGAAACCGAAGTGATCGCCACCGCGGTCCTCCAAGACGCTCCCGCCGGGGAGGTCTTCGAACCGCGCGACGCCATAGTCGCGATCGACGGGCAAGCGATAAGCGAACCCGGACAGGTAGTCGAGGCCGTCCAGAGTTCACCGATCGGGACTACCTTCGAGGTGGAAGTGGAAAGACAAGGGGAGCCGGTGACCTTCGAGATCACCTCGCAAGCCAATCCTGACAACCCCGAAACCCCGTACCTGGGAGTGACTGTCGGGCGCTACTTCACCCCCGAGTTCGACATCGATTTCACTTTGCAGGATGTTGGTGGTCCCAGTGCCGGTCTGGTCTTCTCTATCGGCATCATCGACAAGCTGACCCCCGAGGATCTGACTGGTGGGGGTCACGTTGCCGGAACCGGCACCATCGATCCGGAAGGCAACGTGGGTCCAATCGGGGGGATCCGTCAGAAGTTGGCGGGTGCTCGCAAGTCCGGCGCCGAGTTGTTCTTGATGCCTGAGAGGCACTGCGCGGAAGCCCAGGGTCACATTCCCGACGGCCTGACGGTTGTTCCGGTCACCACCTTGTCCGAATCGATCGAAGCAATCCGGTCGTGGACGGCGGGGGAGGAGCTACCTACCTGCCCGCTGTCGAGCGGAACCTGAGTTGTGTCGTAGGTTCGTATCGTGACTTTCAACTTCCCTACGGGGGGCCTTGGTTCGGAGTCGACGGAGCGTCGGCGCGGCGGTGTGCTGTTGCCGACGATCGGGGTACTTGCTGCGCTGCTCGTGAGTTTCGTGCTCTTCACCGGCTTCTACACCGATTGGCTGTGGTTCACGTCGGTCGACAAGCCCCAGGTCTACACGATCTCGATCATCACGCGGGGATTGCTATTCCTGGCCTTCGGGATCATTCTGGCGCTCGTAGTCCTCGCGGCGCTGTGGATCGGCTTCCGCACACGACCGGCCTTCGTGGGGACCACTCCCGAACAGGCCAGTTTGGAGCGCTACCGGGAGGCCATCGAGCCCTATAAGGGCCGCATTGCCTTGGGCGTCACCGTCATCTTCGGACTGTTCGGTGGGCTTGCCGCGGCTGGAGAGTGGGGGCGGTTCCTGCAATGGCAGAACTCCACTCCTTTCGGAATCACAGATCCGCAGTTCGGGCTCGATGTGTCCTTCTACACCTTCGAATTGCCGTTTATCCGTTTCGTCCTCGGCTACGCGTTTGCCGCCGTGCTGATCGCGCTGTTGCTCGTGGTGGTGGTGCAGTACCTGTACGGCGGACTACGTCTACAGCCCAAGGGTGACCGGGCAACGCGGGCAGCGCAGGTGCAGATCTCGATACTCGTGGCGATCTTCTTGCTGTTGAAGGCCGTCGCCTACTGGCTAGACCGCTACGAACTCGTCCTGCGCAGCAGTGATCTCGCCGGTGGGTTCACCGGGCTGCAGTACACCGATGTGAACGCTGTGTTGCCCGCCCTGAACATCCTTACGTTCGTCGCCTTGATCGTGGCCGTGTTGTTCATCCTGAACATCTTCCGTCGGCAGTGGATCATTCCCTTAATCGGCCTCGGTCTGCTGATTCTGACGTCGGTGATCGTCGGCGGCGTCTATCCGTTGATCGTCCAGCAGTTCCAAGTTCGCCCCAGTGAGTTGGTGCGCGAGCGTCCGTTCATCGAGCGCAACATTGAAGCCACTCGCACCGCCTATGACATCGCGGACGCCGATGTCGAGGAGTTCCCCGGATCGGTCGCACCTCCCGATGAAGAAGTTCTGCAGGCGAGCGCGGGAACCCTCGACAACATCCGTTTGCTCGACCCAGCGGTGGTGTCACCCACGTACAACCAGTTGCAGCAGATCCGCGGCTATTACTCCTTCAACTCCCGGCTAGACGTCGATCGTTACGACCTAGACGACGGCCGCCGCGGCGCCGTGGTGGCAGCCCGTGAGATCAATCTGGCCGGTATTCCCGATGGCCAGCGCAACTGGACCAACGAAGTTGCCGTATTCACCCACGGCTATGGATTCGTCTCCGCCTACGACAACACTGCGCTGAGCGACGGAACCCCGGACTTCTTCGCCAGCGACATCCCGCCGGTGGGAGCTTTGGATATTGAGCAGCCGAGGATCTACTTCGGGGAGTTCTCACCGCCTTACTCGATCGTCGGTGCCCCGGAGGGTTCTCCGCCGGTCGAGTTGGATTATCCGGACGACGCGAGTCCGTCTGGTCAGCGCAACACCACCTATCAAGGCGATGGTGGCGTGCCGATGGGCTCGCTGTTCGGGCGCTTGCTCTTCGCCACCAAGTTCCAGGACACCAATATCCTGCTGTCCGACCTGGTGAACGACGATTCACAGATCATGTGGGACCGGGACCCACTTACCCGCGTAGGGAAAGTGGCCCCTTGGCTGACGTTGGACCAAGACCCGTATCCCATAGTGGTCGACGGCCGCATCAAGTGGATCGTCGATGGGTACACGCTGTCCAACGATTTCCCATATTCCAGTCGCGTTTCCCTCGGGGAAGCCACTGCTGACTCCATCAGCAGCGCTAATTTCGCCGCCGGACTGATCGCTCGTGATCGGGTGAACTACATGCGCAACTCGGTCAAGGCCGTCGTGGACGCTTACGAGGGATCGGTCACGTTGTACGCCTGGGATGAATCCGATCCAGTGCTGCAGACCTGGGAGAAGGCGTTCCCCGACGTTGTGGAGCCGCTGTCTCAGATGCCCAAGGAGATCGAGCAGCACGTGCGCTACCCGCAAGACCTGTTCAAGGTCCAGCGCACCGTCATGACCCGCTACCACGTTACGGACGCGGACACCTTCTACAACGGTACGGCGGTCTGGATCGTCCCGTTCGATCCGACGGTAACTCCCGCGCAGGTATTCCAACC
>Ga0180432_10006303_pt1 | contig 15444 bp, 16 predicted proteins | sample SS_ome_10_FD_132414 | JGI IMG/M metagenome (GOLD analysis project Ga0180432, IMG submission 132414) | Hypersaline lake sediment archaeal communities from the Salton Sea, California, USA - SS_1_MS_2 metaG | ecosystem: Environmental > Aquatic > Non-marine Saline and Alkaline > Hypersaline >... | reverse complement strand
GCTCGTACTGGAGCAGGACCTGACGCCAGCCGATGGTCTGTGCCTCAACCTGGTGACTGACACGGTGGGCCAGCTCAATAGCCCGACCAACACGGTGGACCGGATTCTGTTCGACATGGCTCCATGCGCTGGGTCCCCGTTCCCTCAGGACCAAGAGGTATCGACTGCGGCCGGCCAGGTCAACGAGTACATGTGGGCCATCCCTCCTGTTCCTGAGCCGAGCGTGTTCCTGTTGGCAGGCCTCGGGTTGCTGGCGCTGCTTCGGCGCCGCCACTAGGCCCAGGGCTGTAGAGTCGAACTGAAGAGCGGGAGCCACTGCCGGCGCGTTGTGTGAGTGCGCGCAGGGCGCGGAGTGACTCCGCGAGCGTGAAGAGCAACAACCCAGGCGGGTGAGAGGTATCTTGCCCGCCTGGTTTCTTTGTCCCTGCGGCCGGCCCGCCTGGTGCTTGCCGGCACCGGAGGCCGTGCAGGGGACGCGCCTGTCGGCCGCGTCCGTGGCCCCGGCGGGTGACGGCCTGCGGGCAGGTGACAGCCGTGGAAAAAGAGGGGGAATGGCGAAAAAAGCCTTGACAGGGGCGCTGGACTGTGTTATAGAGAGGAGCAGATAAGGGGGCAGTCTCTGTAAGCATTTTCCTGAGTGCTTTTGTCCCCCGTAATTTACGTGTGTAGACGCATATGGAGATAAGGAGGGTAGTATGAGGACGAGTATTCTAATCGCAATCGCTGTGGTGGCGGTGGCCGGCGTTGCCCAAGCCGCCGACCTCTACAGCACGGACTTCGAAGCCCCGACATTCAGTCCCGGGACGATCAACGCCCAGGATAGCTGGGTGGTCGGCAACGGCGACGGCACGAGCACCGACGGGATGATCGTCGATGACGGGACCGGCAACCAGGTGCTGTCCGTGTCGGCCACAAACGGCGGCTGGGGCGACGAAGTGAGGCGGGACTACGACGCCGCCTCGACGCTGCAGTACCTCGTGGTCGAGATGGATTTCCAGATGAAGGACGGTGCATCGTTCTACTTCATGGACAACAACCAAGTTGCCGGCGGTACCGGCACGGGCGGTCCGGAGTCCATCTACTGGGACGACTGGGAGGGCGAACACAGTGTCTACAGCAATGCCAGCCCGGGCATTGCGCACAGCCTGATCACGTACGACACGTGGTACCACGTCGGGATCGAGGTTGACCAGCAGAGCAAGGAGATTACCGGCTGGAACTTCCAGGGGACGTGGACGGCTGAGAACGACACGCCCGACGGTGCCATGCAGATGGCGCGCCTTGTGTTCCGTGCCTACGGCTATGAAGAAGGCAGGCATTTGTGGATTGACAACCTGTCAATCACGGACGGCTCGACGACGGTGATTCCGGAGCCGAGCGTGTTCCTGCTGGCGGGGCTTGGGTTGCTGGCGCTGCTTCGGCGCCGTCGCTAGGCGCGAGCCGCTACGGCGATTCGAAAAGCAAGACTCCAGGCGGGTGAGAGGTATCTTGCCCGCCTGGATTTTTTTGTGTCGCCGCTCGATGGGGGCTTTTTCGCGAGACCCAGTAGGGCTACCTGGCTACGTCCAGTAGGGCTACTTGGCGTAGCCAAGTAGCTTGACGTAGGTGATGCGGCCCTGGCTGCTGACGCCGAGCTGGAAGACGGCCGAGTCGCTCTTGCGGTGGAGCTTGAGGGCGGTCGGCTTGAAGGCGACGACGGCGTAGTGCTCGCCCTCGAGGGTGAGCACGTCGCCGCGGGCGTAGTCGCTGTTGTTGATGCGGATCTTTTGGCCGGCGATCATGGGGACCTCGAGCCGCTTGAGGGCGTCGGTGGGTCCGTCGGCGCTCTCGTCAACGGCGGCGCCGGTGAGCTCGTCGAGCTTGCGCTTGCCGCCGAGGTAGCTGATGGTGATGGTGCCGGTGCCGTTGAGGGCGAATTCGACGCCCTGGGTCGAGCCGCCGAGGCGCTGTGTGAGCTCGAGCCGGCAGTCGAGGGGGACGCCCGTGGCGATGTCAACGAAGACGGTGCCGCTCAGGTCCTGCTCGAAGCTTGCCTTGGTTGAGGGGTCCGGGATCTCGAAGGCGGCGTCGACGCCCAGTTTGAGGCACGGGCGGTTGCGGTGGGTGAGGCGGTCGAGGACGGTGTAGGTGGCTTTGCCGGCGACGGTCATGGTGGCGCCGGGCAGGGCGGGGTTATTGACCTGCTGGGTCAGGTCGTGTTCCCAGGTATCGCCGGGGGCGACGGGGTGTTCGGGGTAGACGACCTGGTTATTGAGGCCCTGCGAGAGGTCCATGCCCTGGAAGCCGCCGGCGAGCCCTTCGAGGCCGGTCATTTCCAGAAGCTCGGCGCGGTCGTTGAAGCGGGCGCGTAGGGCGACGTCGAGCAGCTCGCGCAAGTCGGGCATGTTGCCGAGCTCGGTCGAGCCCCACTGGCCCGAGAGGAGCGTCTGGCCGTTGCGGCGCGTCTCGATGCCCTGCTCGTCGGCCCGAAACGTGATCGTGTCGGCGCCCTGCTTCGTTTCCATTCCGAGGCCGAAGCCGTGGAAGCGCAGGTCGGCGAGCATGGTGCCGTCTTCACAGCGTTCGGTGCCGCTGATGCTGAAGGGCAGGCGTATGGTCATGCCGACGGCGAGGTTCTGGGGGGCGTCGGGCTGGTCGGTGTTGATCTTCATGTTCAGCTTGATGTCGGCCTGGTAGACCTGGACGTCGCCGGGCTCGAGGCGATAGCGGAGCAAGACGGCGTCGCGGTCGCCGGTGACGGCGTTCCCGTCGCCCAAGGCGAGGGAGGTCAGGCCGATGATGAGCAGAGCGAGAAGAAAGGCGAGTGTCCGGTTCATGGTGACGCCTCCGTTCAAAAGGCCACCGTCGCGTGGCGGCAGGGCGGTCCGTTTCTCTGTAGTACGGTGATCGGCAGGTCGAGGGGAGGGCTTTACCCGGAACGGGGCGTGACGGCGGCTATTGGTTCTTGGCTTTGTAGCGTTCGTAGGTCTTGCGGCCGCCGACGTATTCGGTTTTGGACGTGCTCTTGCTCTCGAAGTCGCCTTCGCCGTTGCCGATGGTGCCTTCGATCTTGTGGGTGCTGGTGACGGCGAGGGCGAAGGTGACGCCGGTCTCGAAGTCCACGATGGCGGTGGCGGAGGAGCGGCCCTCGGCCTGGCCGTCGCCGAGGTCTTTCTTTGGCCAGTCGCCTTTGATGGCGACCTTGAGGCAGCGGCGCTTCACGTGGGTGAGCGCGCCGACGGCGGTGTACGTCTCGGTGCCGGGCGCGCGGTAGACTTGCCTGAGGCGGATGGGGTTGGCCATCACGAGTGGCTGCTCGACCTGCCAGGTGCTGCCCTTGGAGATCGGGTTCTCGGGCAGCACGGCCTGGCAGCGCAGCAGGTGGACGAAGTTGGCTCCCTGGAGCAGGCGCTTGACGCGGTCGGGATTGGCCAGGTTTTTGAGCTCGGCGCGGTCGCTCATGGCGGCCAGGATGGGGGTATCGAGCAGGGTGCGGAGGTCGAGCCCGCCCGGAAGCTGCAGGTCGCCCCAGGCACCTTCCTGGACGAGCTTCTTGCCGTCGTAGATCTTGATGCCCTGGGCGTTCATCTCGATGCGGCGGCGAACGCGCTCCCACTCCCGCTCGACGGTGAGGGCGACGTCGAGGATCTCGATTGTCACGTCGGTAAGGCCGTTCGGGCGGCGCCGGCCTGCGGTGAGGCTGAAGACCATCTCGAGGTGTATCTCGGAGTCGAGGTGGGCGGTGTCGCGCTCGCCGGCGCCGCGTCCCTCGAGCTCGATGTCGGACACCGTGCGGTAGACGAGGACCTGGTCGGGCTGGAGCTTGAAGCGAAGCGTGGTGCCGGTTGTTTCGGCGGCGGGGGCGCTCAGGGCCGCCAGGGCGCTCAGGGCGGCGTGGGTGACGGCGATCAGCGCGAGGAGTCCGCGCGGGCGTTTCATTGGGTCGTGCCTCCGTGGGTGGGTGTGTCGGTCTTCTCGTCGAGCAAGCGGCGCAGGTTGGCCATGCAGATGCGGCTGGCAGCCTCGGCCCCGCCGAGGCCCTCGGCCGGGCCAGCGGAAAAGGCCTGGCCGCCCGGCATGCGGAGGGTTTGCTCGTCGAGCTCGCCCTCGGGGCGCCAGTGGGTCTCGAGGGAGAGGTAGCCGGCGTAGGCGTCGCGCGTGAGGCGGGCGAGAAGCTCGGCGAGCATGGCGTCGCCCTCGCCGACGGGGACGCACTTGGCGCTCTTGCCGGCGGGGGCCGCGTCCTTGATGTGGCACAACGCGAGCCGCTCGCGCACGGCCTCGAAACCTTCGGGGTAGGGGGGCTCGGCGTCGGGGTCGAATACCACGTTCGCGGGGTCCCAGATGGCGCGGACGTTGTCGGGCTCGACCTCGTCGAAGAGGCGCGCGAGCATGCGGCCGCCGCCGACGTAGGTGTCGTGCTCGTTCTCGATGGCGAGTGTCCTTTCGGCTTCGGCGGCAACCTCGGCGGCACGGGCGACGAGCTCGACGATCCGGCCCCACACAGTCTCGACGGGCGCGCTGGGCTCGCGCCAGAAGGTGAAGGCGCGGACGTTGGGTGCGCCGAGCTCGTGGGCGGCGTCGCAGCAGCGCTTGAGGATATCGAAGTGCTGGGCGATCTCGCGCTGGGAGGCGAGGTCGCATTTGAAGACGGGGCCAGCGATGTTGTAGCACTCGAGCGCGTGCTCGTCGAGGAGCGCGCGGACCGTCCTGACGCGGCTCGACGAGAGCTCGTAGAGGCCGGTGTCCCACAGCGACCGGAGCTCGACGCCGGTGCAGCCGATCTCGCGCGCGACGGCGAGCGCGTGCGGGAAGTCCTGCGAGATTTCGTCCGTGATGATGCCGAGCTTCATGCCGCGTGCTCCTTCGCTTCGGGGCCGTTGGGTGGCCCGATCCGTTGGACGGCCCGATCCCTTGGGCGGCCCGATCCGCTGGTGTTCCACGTCGAGTTCCAGTAGTATATGCAGCCGGGGCAGTCAACGCAACCGGCAGCGTTTCCGAGGAGGTGTCACAGAGGCGCGACGATGGGCCAGCGGGTGGTTGTGACGATGGCGATCCCCCAGTGCGGGGTGGACGTGCTCGAGGGGGCGGGCGTGCTCGTCGAGGGGGCCGAGGGCCGGGCGCCGATGCCGCGAGACGAGCTCGTGGCGCGGGTGGGCGGCTGCGACGGCCTGCTGTGCATGCTGGCCGACCGGATTGACGCGGCGCTGCTGGACGCGGCGCCGGGGCTCAAGGGGGTGGCGAACTTCGCGGTCGGCATTGACAACATTGACGTGGCGGCGGCGACGGCGCGAGGGATCCCGGTGACGAACACGCCGGGGGTGCTGACCGAGGCGACGGCGGAGCTGGCGTGGGCGCTGATCCTGGCGGCAGCGCGTCGCGTCGTCGAGGGCGACCGGCTCGTGCGCGGGGGCGGTTTCACGGGCTGGGCGCCGACGCTGCTGCAGGGCCTGCAGCTCGGGGGCGCGACGCTGGGCATCGTGGGCGCGGGGCGGATCGGCACGGCGACGGGCCTGCGCGCGAAGGCGTTCGGGATGCGGGTGCTGTATTTCGACCGGAGCGCGAGTGAGGGGCTCGATGCCGACGGCGCGCGGCGCGTGGGGCTCGACGAGTTGCTGCGGGCCTCCGACGTGGTGTCGGTGCACCTGCCGCTTACCGATGAGACGCGGCACCTGCTCGGGGCGAGCGCGTTTGCGGCGATGAAGCCGGGGGCGATCCTGGTCAACACGGGCCGGGGCGCGATCCTCGACGAGGCGGCGCTGGTGGCCGCGCTGCGCGAGGGGCGGCTTGCGGCGGCGGGCCTCGACGTGTACGAGCACGAGCCGGCGCTGTCGCCGGGGCTGGCGGAGCTGGACAATGTGGTGGTGCTGCCGCACCTGGGCTCGGCGACGATGGCGACGCGCGACCGGATGGCGACGATGGCGGCCGAGAGCCTGGTGGCGATGCTGGCGGGGCGGCGGCCGGAGAACCTGGTGAATCCCGAGGTGTTTGACGAGACGAGGCCGGGCTGACTGTGCACCTCTACCCGTGGTGGTTCAACTACGCGTTCGACAACGTCGGCCGCCTGTTGTTTCAGAAGCCGGAGCGCTTGCTGGCGCCTCACCTGAGCGAGGGGATGACGGCGCTCGACATCGGCTGCGGCATGGGGTTCTTCTCGCTCGCGATGGCGAAACTCGTCGGGCCGCGCGGACGTGTCATTGCCGTGGACGTCCGGCCACGAGTGCTCGATGTGCTCATGAGGCGGGCCGAGCGGCACGGCGTCGCCGAGCGTATTCGCCCGCAGCGGTGCGAGGCGGACTCGCTCGGCGTCGAGGGGCCGGTTGATTTCGCGCTCGCGATGTGGGCGGTGCACGAGGTGCCGGACGCGGGCGCGTTCGCGCGGCAGGTGCACGCGTGCCTCAGGCCGGGCGGGAAGTTCCTGGTGGCGGAACCGAAACTGCACACGAGCCGGGCCCGCTTCCGCGAGGAGGTCGAGACGATCGAGGCGGCCGGGTTGCGGCTGATCGGCCGGCCTCGCGTCGGGCTGAGCGCGGCGGCGCTGTTCGAGGCCGCTGGCGGGACGTAGAGGGCGCCTACTGACGTAGAGGGCGCCTACTCCAGGTCCTCGTCGAGCTCGACGAACATGTCCTTGCCGACGCCGCACTCGGGACAGACCCAGTCGTCGGGGATGTCGTCGAACGGGGTGCCGGGGGCGATGCGATCGTCGGGTTCGCCGAGCTCGGGATCATAGATGTAGTCGCAGACGGTGCACTGCCACTTTTTCATCAGTCTGTTTCCCGCTGCCGAAGTGCTGGGCGCCGCGATAGACGAGTCCACCTTACGCGGGGCAGGGCGCGCCGCACAAGAGGAAGCGTAGTTCGGGCGGTGCCTCGGCGCAGGTTCTGTCGCCCCTACGGGGCTCTGGATATCGTGGTGGCGCGCGTTTCCCGGGGCTCAGGGGCCTGTTGAAGAAGCCCGTACGGGTACGTCCTACAGGGCGCGACGCACGTCGTCCCGTGCCCCGAAGGGGCGGAACGTGAGTAGCCGTAGGCGTAAGCCTACGGGCAGGAGGTGACAGATAAAAGTCCTCTTTCTCGACGGGCGACCGGCCCGGACGGGGCCGGTCGCCCGTCGACGAAGGTTGGTTGTTTCTCGCTCGCGGTCCGTAGGCTGACGCCTACGGCTACTCACGTGGTGCCCCTGCGGGGCGTCGCGGGCACAGGTTTTTCAACAGGCCCTGACGCCGCGGGCTACTCAACTGGCGGGCCTTCGGCGCTTCCTCAACTTCGGCGAGGCTGTGGCGGGCGAGGATGCCCGCCGGACGGCCAGCGAGGCGCTGGCGCGGCCAGACGCCGAGGCTACGACGGGGGGGCGGGTCCTACAACGCGGCGATAGGCGTGGGGTGGGGCGGTGTGTTGTCGTGCGGGCGCGGGGATGGTAGAAGGGGGGCGAACCGAGGAGACACGGATGGCTTCACCGGTCGGACATGGGTTGATGGGCGTGGCGCTGTATGCGGCGACGACGCAGCCGCGGCGCTTCTTGCGGCGGTGGGGGTGGCTTGCGCTGTGCGTGGGGTTCAGCGTGCTGCCGGATCTCGACTTCGTCGTGCCGATGGCGGTGGGGCGGCTCGACTGGGCGCACGAGCTGCACCGGTCGTTCACGCACACGGTGTTTTTCGCGCTCGCCGCGGCGCTGATCTGGTTTGTTGGCGCGCGGCTCGTCCGGGGCCGCTCGAAGTCCGGGCGGCGCGTCGCGGCGGCCGCGGCCGCCATGATCTTCGTCTGCCTGCTGGCGCACCTGGCGCTCGACGTGATGAACGAGGACACGACGGCGCCCTACGGGGTGAGCGTGCTGTGGCCGGCGTCGAGCACGTACTTCTACGCGCCCATCGGCGCGCTGCCTCGGGTGGAGAAGCGCACGTATGCCGACATCGTGAGCTGGCACAACGTCAAGGTGGCGCTCACGGAGATCGCCGTGTTCGGGGCGTTGATCGGCGTCGTGGTGGGCGTGCGGTTGGCCCTCGGGCGGCTCAGGGGGTCGCCCCGGGTCGCAGGGCGGGCCCGCGATCGGGCCCAGGGGGTGGAGGAAACGCATGTGACGTGAGTCCCCGCCGGTTGAGAGCACGCTGCTGGAGACAGAGTCAGCTCTCTGTCTCTTCCGCGTCGAGCGACGAGGCCCTGCGCACGACAATGCGGGAGCCGCTTGCTGCAAAGATCTCGACCGGGGAGCCTTTCTCGATGAAGTCGCCCTCCGTGACGACCGAGACGCGCTTGTCGCCGAACTGGGCCGTGCCGGCCGGGCGAAGCGGAGAGAGCGCAACGCCCCGGTGGCCGATCATGTCCCGGAACTCGTTCGCCGACGCGGTGTAGCCGTCCTCGGCCCGTTGCTCTTTCCACAGGATCATGTGCTTGCCAAGCCGCGACCTCGGATTGCCCAGGACCTTGTAGGCGAGCGTCCACAGAGCCACGACACCCACCACGAAAACGACGGCCGCCAGAACGAGTGCCCAACGGAACTGCTCCGGCGTGAGAACGCCGTGAAGCACGACGAGGACTATGATGATGATCAGCAGCAATACGAGCTTTGCGCCGAGGGCAACGGGGTGATGTATCATCGCCTCTCTCCTACTGCGCGCGCCACCCAACAATCATCTGTCATCCCGTGCAAGAACGCAAGCATCCAGGAGCACGAGGTCCTGGGTCCGGGCGCGCGTTCTTGTGTCTCTCGCAGAGGCGCAGAGCTCGCGGAGGTCGTTGACCGCATGGGGCGGCATCGCGCGCCCGCGGCAGGCGGACCCTGGCCACGCCGGTTGCGGCGTTACATCCCTTGATAGAAGCCCTGGCTGAGTTCGTCTTCGATGAGCGTGATGTGCTCTTTTTCCTGGGCGGCGAGGAACTCGAACATCTTGCGCGCGCTCTGGTGCTCGGCGGCCTTGGCCTGGCGGGTGTAGAAGGCGTAGGCCTTCCGCTCCTCGTCGAGCGCGTAGTGCAGCGCCTCGATCGGCGTCATCGGCGTGTCGGTCATGGCGTGTCTCCCTGGGTGCGCGTCGCGGGCGTGAGTGCTTATGCAGGGCCCTTTCTTGCCTGACCGGAGGATAGCATCTCTCGGCATGGTCTCGAAAGGAAGAGCCTCACGCAAAGGCGCCAAGCCGCCAAGACGTGCCGATGAGACCAGGTTCAATATAGAGCCACCTGCTAGCGGCGCGCCGTTCGCCTCAGCAGCAGGGCGAGGGCCGCGAGGGCGGCGAGGAGCAGGGCCGACGGCTCGGGGATGGGGGTGAGGAGGAAGGCGTGCGTCTCATCGCCGATGCGGCCGGAGCCGACGATCAAGCCCTGGTTGTTGATCGCCCGGGCTTCCTGCAGTATCCAGCCGGTCTGGCTGGAGATCAGGTCGTTGAGGTCGGTCATCACGCCGTCCTGCCAGAGGAAAGCCAGTCTGGTGCTGTCCGACCCTTGCGGTGGCCATGAGAAACCTACAACCTGGCCGCGGTCGTTTACGTCCCAGGGCCAGCTCTCCGGTCGGCCGGGCAATGCTCCCAGGTCTGTCGCGTCGCCTGCGTCCCAGAGAAAGGAGTGGGTTTCATCACCGGGCGTTTTCGACCAGCCCACGACCTGGCCTAGGTTGTTGATGGCGTGGGCGCTCATGAGCCCCTCGAGGTCGGTCATCAAGCCGCCTTCCCACACGAAGGCGTGACCGTGCTCGGTGGCCGTGTTGCCGTAGCCAACGACCTGGGCGGAGTCGTTGATGTCGAGGGCAAAGGAGTACGTCCCTCCGTCGAGCGTGCCGAGATTGGTCATCAGGTCGTTTTCCCACAAGAAGCCGTGGTCAATGCCGTTCGCATCGAGGGAAAAGCCTGTGACTTGGCCCGAGTCGTTGATGCCCCACGCCTCGCTGCGGTCGCCGCCCAGTGTGCCGAGGTCGGTCATGGCGAGGCCGTTCCACAGGCAGGCGTGGGACTGTCCTGCGGGGGTCTGTACCCAGCCGACGATTCGGCCCAGGTTGTTGATGCCAAGGGCGCCGCCCTCGCTGGCGTCGGCTGCGTTGAGGTCGGTCATGACGCCGTTTTCCCACAGGAAGGCATGATAGTCGGAGCCTCCTCCACCGGGGAAGTTGGAGAAGCCGACGACCTGGCCGGCGTCGTTGACGCCACGCGCCTCGCTGAAGGTGCCGCCGAGGGTGCCGAGGTCGGTGACGGTGTAGGCTGCGGCGGCGTGGGCGGCGGGCAGGGGGAGGCAAAGGAAAACGAGGAGGCCGGCTAAGAGGGCGGTTTTTGGGCACATGGCTCGATCTCGTTTCGGCGTCTGGTGACGCCAGTTGGTTGCTTGCAGGCTTTGCACGTATGTTACCATGCACAGTACACCTTGTCAAGTGTGAAAGAAGTGTATACTGCGGGCCTCGTGGAGGCAAGGAAGATGTGTGGGATTCTTTGTCTGTTCGGGATTTTGTTCTTGCCTCAGCTTCGGCCTTCGGGCGTGCTACGTCGTTGGGCGAATGACAGAAAATGACAGACGATGACAGAAAGAGAGGGGGAGGACGGGACAGAGCTTCGCGTGGGGACGACGGCCTGCGGGGCGACGGGCTGCGTTTTGGATTTGTTGTCCGGGAAATTTCGTTGACACCTGAGTGAGGGCCGATTATAGGTGTGCCCTAGTTTTTCTTGGGCGCACTGGGGAGAAGGCGCTACCCGCGGCACTACCCGCACGGTCCGCAAGGCGCGCGGTCCCCTGAGCTTTGCGCGCCGGTTCCTACGGACCAGACGGAGGCAGGCAAAAGAGGCGAATGGCGGCGAGGACCCGCACCTTCCCAGGCGGTTACGTCTTCAAGCTCTTCAAGGGGGCCATCGAGCCGGGCCTGACGGTCGGCGACGTGGCGTTTCCTTCCCGCGTGATCGTTCCGCTGTCGCAGGGCTTCGGGGCGGAGGTTCCTTCGCTCGTGAAGGAAAGCGACCCGGTCGTTGCGGGCCAGATCATCGGCCGCGACGACGAGACGGTCTCGACGCCGGTGCACGCGCCGGTCTCGGGCCGGGTCGCAGGTTTCTCGAAGGTTGCCCGGCCCGGCGGCGAGGTGACGGCGGTGGAGATCGCGGCGGACGGCTCGCGCGAGTGGCAGCGGCTCGAGCGGACATACGGTGATCCGGCGGCGGCCGATCCCAAGCAGCTTGCCGAGACGCTGTATCTCGGGGGCGTGACGGCGCTCGCGAGCAAGGGCATTCCGACGCACCTGAACTCGTCGCCCGTCGGGCCCGACGGGGTGGAGACGCTGTTGGTGAGCGCGGTCCACTCGGAGCCGTACGCGATGCCGAACGACGTGGTGCTCGGGCCGAACGTGGCGGCGTTCGCGTCGGGGGTGCGGCTGTTGGGCCGGGCGCTCGGCGGGGTGCGTGCGATCGTGGGGCTCGACGAGCGGGACGCGGCGCTGGCGCCGGAACTCGAGTCGGCGTTTTCGGGCGACGGCGTGGAGGTCGTGCTGGTGCCGGCGAAGTTCCCGGTCGAATACGACGAGGTGCTTACCGAGGTGCTGCTGAGGCGGGCCGTGCCGGACGGCAAGACGGGGCTCGATGTGGGCGCGCTGGTGGTGGACGTGCAGGCGTGCCTCGCGGCGCACGCGGCGTGCGTCGAGGGCCAGCCGGTGATCGAGCGGCTCATCGCGCTGGGCGGCACGGGGTATTCCGAGACAGCCATTGTGCGGGCGCGCGTGGGCACGCCGGCGCGGCAGGTCGTCGAGGGCCGGCTGGTCGAGGCGTCGGTGCTCATCGAGAACGGGGCGTTGGCGGGCCGGCTGGTGCCTGACGGAGGGGCCGACGAGGCGTGGCCGGTCACGCGCGCGACGTGGGGTCTGACGGCGCTCTACGAGGACACGTCGCGGCCGCTGATGGGGTGGATGGCGCCGGGGTTTGATTTCGACTCGACGTCGCGCGTGTACGCGTCGGGCTACATCCCGCCGAAGGCGCGACGGGCGGACACGAACCTTTCGGGCGAGCTGCGGCCGTGCATTCAGTGCGGCTACTGCGCGGAGGTGTGCCCGCGTGACCTGCTGCCGTTCCATCTGGACCGGCTGCTGTCGGTCGACGCGATTGACGAGGCGGAGGAGATGCGCCTGTTCGGGTGCATCGAGTGCGGGCTGTGCTCGTACGTGTGCGTATCGAAGATCCCGCTGATGACGCATATCATCGCGGGCAAGCGGCACATCATCGAGGAGCACGAGGCGGAGCGGGCCGAGCTGCTCAAGAAGCAGGCCGAGGAGGAAGCGCGCCGGGCCACGGAGGCAAAGCGCGAAGGGCAGGGGGACGCCGCATGAAGTTCCTCCGACGATTCATCGAGCGCCGGCAGGAAAAGTGGCGGCAGAGCCGTCTGCTCAAGCCGTGGCTGCCGCTGCTCGACGCGGTGGACGCCTTCCTGTTCCGCCGGGCGGAGAACGCGCGCGAGGCGCCGTTTTTCCGCGACCGGATCGAGATCAAGCGCTACATGATGATGGTGGTGATCGCGCTGATGCCGGCGACGGTGGCGGCGGTGTATTTCTGGGGGTGGCGCTGCGTGCTGCTGATCTTCGTGTCGTACCTGTTCGGCGGGGCGACCGAGGTGCTGTTCAGCGTGGTGCGCAAGGAGGAGGTCAACGAGGGGTTCCTGGTGACGGGGATCCTGTTTCCGCTGACGCTGCCGGCGGCGACGCCGTGGTGGGTGGTGGCGCTCGGCGTGGTGTTCGGCGTGGTGATCGGCAAGGAGATCTTCGGGGGGACGGGCAAGAACTTCTTCAACCCGGCGCTGGTGGCGCGGGCGTTCGTCTATATCTGCTTCCCGGTGCAGACGGCGGCCGCCGGCGTTTGGGAGCCGAACGCGGCGACTGAAGGCTGGCCCGGCGGCTTCGCGCACTGGAGCTCGGTCAGCGTCGAGGCGAACGCCGTCGTGGACGGGGTGAGTTCGGCGACGCCGCTGGCCGCGCGTAAGCAGTGGGCCAAGGCCGAGGCGGGGCCGGGGAAGAACGAGCTCAAAGAGGCGATCCCCGATCTGAAGCCGATGTTCCTGGGCACCGTGCGCGGCTCGATGGGCGAGACGTCGGCGGTGCTTTTGCTCGCGGGCGGGCTGCTGCTCGTGGTGTGCCGGATCGCGAGCTGGCGCATTATCCTCGCCACGCTTGTGAGCGGGGCGGCGTTCAGCGGGGCCATGCACGCGGCGGGGCTGCGGCTGTTTGCGCCGCCGCTCTACACGCTGCTGGCGGGCGGCTATATGCTCGGGGCGTTTTTCATGGCGACGGACCCGGTGAGCGCGCCGGGCACGAAGCAGGCGCAGTGGATCTATGGGATCCTGATCGGCGTGGCCGCCGTGACGATCCGGAGCATCTCGGGCTACGCGGGCGGCATGATGTTCGCGATCCTGTTGGCGAACGTGTTCTCGCCGCTGATGGATTATATGGTGATGCGCACGCGCTACCGGCGTAGGAGGGTGCTCGCATGAAGGAACGCCTGTACGTCGTGTTTTTCGTGATCGTGCTCGGCATCGTGGCCGCCGCCGTGCTGACGGTGGCGAACTCGGTGTTTTATCCGAAGTACAAGGAGAACGTCGAGCGCGAGGCGAAGGGCAACGTGCTTATCGCGCTCGGCATCGCGGGCTGGGACAAGGCGCGGGTCAAGACCGCCACAATCGAGGAGATCAAGGCCGAGTTCAGCAAGTACATCGTCACCGTGCACGAGGGCCGGGCGCTGGCGCGCGGCGAGGAGTTGCCGCCCGGCGTCGAGCCGGACTTCTACGAGGGGTATCGCGACGAGGGGCACGCGGAGTTCATCGGCTACGCGTTCAAGATCACGGGGCCGGGGTTCTGGGACCGGATCAGCGGGTACCTGGCCGTGGACCCGGACGTCACGGAGGTGATCGGGATCACGTTTTACGAAGACGCGGAGACGCCGGGGCTCGGGCACAAGATCAACGAGCCGGAGTGGCAGAAGACGTGGCTCGGCACGCCGATCTACAAGCCGGGGACCGAGGAGGCGTGGATCGGGGTCACGCCGGCGGCGCCGGGCAAGCCGGCGAACGAGGTGGACGCGATCAGCGGGGCGACCGAGACGAGCGGGGCGCTGCAGCGGTTTCTGAACGCCCGGTTGAAGGTGTTCGTTGAGAACGTGAAGGCGTACAAGGCGGCGCCGTAGGCGCCGGCGCGCGAGGACAGGGGTATCATGGCGGACAGAGTTGTGGCGAAGCCGGCGTTGCTCAAGTGGTTCAAGGGCAAGAGCGGCGCGGCGATGCTCGAGCAGGTGTGGGTGGAGAACCCGATCTTCCGCCAGATCCTCGGCATCTGCTCGGCGCTGGCGGTGACGAATCTTCTGCGGAACACGCTGATCATGTGTGCGGCGCTGATCTTCGTCAACGTGTGTGCCAACATGATCATCTCGGCCTTGCGCGACTTCACGCCCCGGCGCACGCGGATGATCACGCAGGTGCTGGTGATCGCGACGTTCGTGATCATCGTGGACCTGGTGATCAAGGCGTTCGCGTACGAGGCGTCGAAGCAGATGGGTGCCTACGTGGGGCTGATCATCACGAACTGCATCATCATGGGCCGGGCCGAGGCGTTTGCGAGCCGCAACACGGTGGGGCTCACGTTCTGGGACGCGCTCGGCTCGGGGCTCGGCTACTCGGTGGTGCTGATTGCGATTGCGCTGATGCGCGAGCCGCTCGGGTTCGGCACGCTGCTGGGTGTCCGGATCATGCCGGCGGGGTTCGTCGAGTGGCAGCTCATGGTGCTGCCGCCGGGGGCGTTCATCGGGCTGGGGCTGTTCATCTGGATCGGCCGGGCGATCGCGCCCGAGAAGGTCGAAGAAGCGGCGAAGTAGGAGGAGCGGGCCATGGACATCGGCGGGCTGGTGGCGGCGGCGAAATCGGCCGACGTGGGCGGCGCGGCGCCGTACATCATTTTCATCGCGGCGATTTTCACGAACAACATCCTGCTGTCGAACTTTTTGGGGATGTGCTCGTTTCTGGCGATTTCGCGCCAGATCCGGGCGAGCTTCGGCCTCGGGATGGCGGTGACGTTCGTGCTGACGATGACGAGTACGATCAACTGGCTGTTGAACCATTACGTGCTGGTGCCTTTGGAGGTGGAGTACCTGCGGTTCATCACGTTTATCATTGTCATTGCGGCGCTGGTGCAGTTCGTCGAGATCGTCATCGAGCGGTTCAGCCCGGCGCTGTACTTCGCGCTGGGGATCTTTCTGCCGCTGATCACGGTCAATTGCGCGATCCTGGGCGTGTGCCTGTTCATGGTGATTCGCTCGTACACGTTCGCGCAGGCGATCGGCTACGGCATCGGCAGCGGGCTGGGCTGGACGCTGGCGATCGTGGCGATCGCGGGCATTCGCAACAAGCTGCGGTTCAGCAACGTGCCCGAGCCGCTGCAGGGCGTGGGGATCACGATGATTCTCGCGGGCCTGATGGCGTTTGCGTTCATGGGGTTCGCGGGGATGGTGGACATCAAGTAGAGAACGATGATTGAGGC
>Ga0180432_10006302_pt1 | contig 15449 bp, 11 predicted proteins | sample SS_ome_10_FD_132414 | JGI IMG/M metagenome (GOLD analysis project Ga0180432, IMG submission 132414) | Hypersaline lake sediment archaeal communities from the Salton Sea, California, USA - SS_1_MS_2 metaG | ecosystem: Environmental > Aquatic > Non-marine Saline and Alkaline > Hypersaline >... | reverse complement strand
TTTGGCTCACCCATCGGGTGATGGGTTGTTTTTGTTTGTTCGCCCCTATGCTACAGGGGTCGCCAAGCAATCGGGAGGCTTTCCTCTCCCCCTTATCCGAAAATCCGGGGGTCAGTACAGGAGGTTGTGGGCGGGGTTCGCGTCGCGCGCGTCGGGGATGCCGTCGGCGTCGGTGTCGGGATCGGTCGGGTCGGTGCCGCGGCGTGATTCCTGGAGCGCGTCGAGCCCGTCGCCGTCGAGGTCTTCGGGACCGGTGAGCGTGGCGTCCACGAAGCGGTAGATCTCGAAGACGCATCCCCAGTCGCCTCGGAACTGGTTGTCGCCGTCGTCGGGGTCGTTGAAGTAGAAGTTGAGGCCGAAGATCTTGCCGGCCTCGAGGAAGAGGCCCTCGGTGATCGGTGCCCGCTTGAGGAAATAGACGTGGCCCGAGCCGGGCGGGAGTTTCCGTGGGATGGCGACCTCGATGATGCGGCCGAGATTGGGCCGGCATTTCTCGTTCCGGGTGCCGGAGGCCACCTTCGCGCCTTCGATGTCGAAGCCCTTCGAGGTGAGCTTCGACTTGTAGGCGATGAGAGCGGAATCCCAGGTCCAGACGTCGCCGAGAGCCTTGGCGCGGTCGGACGGGTCGGAATAGCGGAAGCGGTAGGGGCTCGAGAGCCGGCCGTCCTCGCCGCTGCCGTCGAGCTCGATGAACCAGCGGAGCCGTTTGTTCGACTCGATGGCGAGGTAGAGGTACTCGTCGTCGTAATTGGCGTAGATGCGCACCTCGATGCCGTCGCGATGGCTGAAGACGATGCCCTCGGTGTAGCGGCTCCAGCTCGGCTCGAGCACGCCGTCTATTTTATGGCCGCCGGGGAGGTAGGGGATGATCTCGGCGCGGTTGTAGAGCGGGTACTTGTCCTCGCCGTCGGGCACGCCGTCGCCGTCGGTATCGGGGTTGTGAGGGTCGGTGCCGTGGAAGTTGCCGGCGCAGAACTCCTCGAGGTCGCCGAGACCGTCGCCGTCGGTGTCCGGATTGTCGGGGCTTGAGCCGAAGCGTTCCTCGTCCATCGGGAAGCGCGGGTCGGCGTCGGGAAAGCCGTCCTGGTCGGCGTCGAGCGTCTCGACGCGCTGCCGGTAGGGCTCGCGCAGGTTTTCGTAGCACTCACGCGGGTAGCGGCGGAGGATCTCGGCGAGGCCGTCCCAGTGGGTGCCGCAGTCGAGGGGAACCTCAGGGGTGGCGAGCGGGAAATTGTCCGAGAAGTGGCACGAATACATGGGGAGGGGATTGCTGCCGATGATGACGCCGTCGAGCGCATGGTGGAACTCGTGGCAGAAGACCCACATGAGGCCGTAGTTCGCTTCGCGGAGGTCCTTGACGGCCGTGGGCACGCCGCCCGATTCGCCGAAGGAGCCCGCAGCCCCGAGCAGCGCGAAACCGCCCCAGTTCCCGACCAGCGGCGCGCCGGTCGCGTAGATGACGTCGAATTGCCCTTGCTGGACGCCGCGGCTTGCAATGTCGGCGGCAATGTAGGCCATGGTGGGACAGGTGTCGCCGCCCGGCTCTTCGTCGAACTCGGTTTCGCGTTTCTTGCTGTTACGGGCGTCGGTTTCCGGCGGCTCGGTCGGGATGTCCCAGTAGGTGAAATCGAGGAGCAGCGCCCCGCCGCTGGTGCGGTAGTAGAAGAGCTGCGCCTTGTCGAGGCCGCGGCGCTTGAGCTCCATCCGCTCAGCCGAAAAACCTTTGCTGTAGAGCAGCACGAGCACGTCGAGTGAGGGGATTTCCGAGAACAGCTTCGGGTCCTTGGAGGTGGTCACGGGCGCGCTTGGTTCAAACGTGCGGATGACCTTGCCGTCGCGGTTGCACGTTTCGACCTTGTAGATGTAGGTGGCGCCGGCGTCGCAGCCGCGGTCGGTGAACTGCGGGGCCATCGCGCGGCCGACCGGCTTGTCGGTGAACGGGCTGTCCGGCGTGCGGCGGTAGATTTGGTAGTAGGCGATCCACTCGGCGATCTTGGGCGGTTCCCATTGGAGAAAGACCGAGTGGTGGAACGGCGTGGCCGCCACCCCCGACGGACCCGCCTGTGGGGCGTGCACGACGATAGTGATCGGCGGACTGGGCTTTTTGTAAACCTCGGCGACGATTTGGGTCTCGCCGGGCCGGAGCGCCTTGATGGTGTTGGCCTCTTCGTCCACCTTGACGATGCCCGGCGTGCTCGAACGCCAGGTGACGCGGCCGAGCGCGCCGAGTTGGAGCCCGTTCTCGTCGTAGGCGCGGAGCTCGACGGGCGTCTCCTCGTAGCGCAGCAGCCGTCGCGACGTGGCGGCCAACCGGACCGAGGTGATGGCGACGCGGCCGTAGAGCTCGATCTCGGCGAGGGCGACCGGCGTATCCGCACTGCTCGTGTGGAACGTGAGCCTGAGCGTACGCGTGTTGACGGGGTGCGGAAACTTCACCACCTGGGGGCGCTTCGACGTGTAGGGCTGCTCCTGGGCGAGGACGCAGTGGGTGCGCTGGTCGAGATCGGAGCGCGTCCAGGACTCGGATTCCTCCATGCAGTCGAGCGTGAAGGTGCCGTCGTGTGTGCTCGCGGCGCCGAGGCTCATGGCCGTCCCGAGTTGTGGGCGGCGAAATTCGAGCACGAGCTGGGCATTCCCCGCGTCGGTGAAACGGATACCGGTTTGCGTCTTGCCGTCGAACACCCGTTCGGTTTTCTCATTGGCCTTGATCGTGCCGGAGACCTGCAGCAGGCCCTTGCGGACGAACTGGGCGAGGTCAAGGCGCGCGTGGATCAGGCCCGGCACGGCGACGCCTTCGCGCGTGCGCCAAAAGCCCTCGGTGATTTTCTCCGGCGGGAGTGGTGTGAGGCGACGAGTGGGCTTGCTGGCGCGGGGTTTCTTGAACAGCGCGGCGATGGCGTTCCTCGTTCCCTTCGGGTCCTTGGCGAAGCGGTAGCCGACGTAGCCGAGGCCGCCGAAGATGCCGACGAGGATCACAAAGATCACCACGTTGTGATAGAAGCGCCGGAGCTTTTTCTTGAGTCGTCGCCAGTTCATAAGCGTTTAGAGGTGAAGGGAAAGAGCCTCACCCTTTTCGATTCAGATGCGCGCCTCGGGGTTCCCTTTCTATGTACCCCGTGACGGCGTGGAGTTCAAGGGCCGGCGTGGGGCTAGGCGAGGTGCTCGCGGCGTTTCTTGCGCAGGAAGGCCGGCTCGTCGAGATGCTCGCCTCGGTAGGTGACCTTTTCCGCTTTGCTTATCGAGAGCGGCTTGGAGGCGGGCTCTTCAACCTCCTGGAAAAGGTCGGGGGCATGCCGTTCACGGGACTTCTTCGGCCGCGTGGGGGCCGTCTCCGCGGTGTCTATTCTGTCGTCGAGGCCGGTGGCGATCAGGGTGATCGAGACGTTGTCCTCGAGCCCCTCCTCGACGTTCCAGCCGAAGATGATGTTGGCGTCGGGCGCGGCGATCTCGCGGATGATCTGGGTCGCTTCGTTCAGTTCGTGGAGCTTGAGGTCGGCGCTGCAAGTGAGGCTGATGAGGACGCCCTTGGCGCCGGTGATCTCGGTCTGCTCCATCATGGGGCTGTTGATCGCCTCGCGCATCGCCTGGGCGGCCTTATCGGGGCCGTGGCCCTCGCCGAAGCCGAGCGCGGCGGCGCCCTTGATGGACATGACCGTGCGGATGTGCGCGAAGTCGAGATTCATCATGCCGGGCTTGAGGATGAGCGTCGAGATGGCGCTCACGCTGCGACAGAGCACCTGGTCGGTGATGCGGAACGCCTCGAGGATGGTGAGGTTCGTGCCGGCGACCTCGAAGAGGCGCTGGTTCGGGATCGTCATGACGGTCTCGATCGTCTGGCGCAGGTCGCGCAGGCCCTCGTCGGCGGCGCGCTGCTTGACGCTCCCCTCGAAGAGAAACGGCTTGGTGACGATGGCGATGGTGAGGATGCCGCGGTCGCGCGCGATGCGCGCGATGATGGGCGTGGCGCCGGTGCCGGTGCCGCCGCCAAGGCCTGCGGTCAGGAAAACGATCTCGGCGTCTTCGAGGAGCTCGGTGATGACGTCCTCGTCCTCCTCGGCGGCTTGGCGGCCGATCTGGGGATTGCCGCCGGCGCCGAGGCCGCAGGTGACGTTGCGGCCGATCTGCACGCGCTCGCGCGCCATGCACGTCGAGAGCGCCTGCATGTCGGTATTGACGGCGATGTATTCGACGCCCTCGATGTCGGAGGCCATCATCTTGTTGAGCGCGTTGCCGCCGGCACCGCCGATGCCGATGACCTTGATTCGCGCGCCGCTCTCGTGTGCGTCAACAAATTCGATTGCCATGGGTGTTCTCCCCCTTTCTAAAGGCCGGCGATCTTGAGTCGCCGCCTGACCCAGGTGCGCATGCGCCTGACGGCGTCCTGCATGACGCGGAAGGTGTTGCCGGTGTGGCCGACGAGCTCGTTCGATTCGCGGAACTCGACGCCGTACTGCGCCAGGCCGACGGCGGTCGCGTACATCGGGCTGTCCGTTTGCTCGACCTTGCCGGTGGTGCCGAGCGGCCGGCCGTGGCGCGTGCTCATGTTGTTGAAGACGCTGCGCGCGAGATCACGGCTCCCCTTGAGCAGACAGGTGCCGCCGGTGAGCACGACGCCCGAGCCAATGAGGTGACCGCACTCGCTGCGCTCGATTTCTTCCTTGGCGATCTGCAGAATCTCGCGGTAGCGCGCCTCGATGATTTCGGCCAAGAGCCGGGCCGACTCGTCGCGCGGCTTGGTGTCGAGCGTGCCGGGCAGCGTGAAGATCTCGTCGTCCTTGACGTGGCTGGGCATGGCGTGGCCGTGCTTGACCTTGATTTCCTCGGCTTTCGACGGCGGGATGCGCAGGATCTTGGAGATGTCGCGGTTGATGTCGTCGCCGCCGAGCCCCAGCACGCCGCTGAAGTGGAGGCTCCCGTCGCTGTAGACGGCGAAGTCGGCCGTGCCGCCGCCGATGTCAATGAGAATGACGCCGACTTCCTTATCGGTGTTGGTGAGCACGGCCCGGGCCGCAGCGATCGGCTGGAAGATGATGTCCTCGACCTCGAACCCGGCCTTGTTGATGCACTTGACGAGGTTCTGCGCGGCCAGGAGCGCGCCGGTCACGAGGTGGACGAGTACCTCGATCCGCCGCCCGCACAACCCGCGCGGGTCGCGGATGTCGTTGACGCCGTCGACGACGAAGCCCGCCGGCACGGCGTGCAAAATTTCGCGGTCGATCGAGCGGGCCATGGCCTGGGCCGCATCAATGGCGCGCTCGATGTCGGCCTCGGTGATTTCGTTCGAGTCGGATTCGATCGGCGCCACCCCACGGGCGTTTCGCGAGATGACGTGGTCGCCGGTGATGCCGGCGAAGACGGCGTGGATCTCGGTGTCGGAGGCACGTTCGGCCTGCTCGACCGCGTTGGCGATGGAGGCGACGGTTTCCTCGACGTCCACGATTTCCCCGCGGCGCAAGCCTCTCGACGGGGCGGTCCCGACGCCGAGCACGCGCGCGTTGCCGTCCTCGTCCGGTTCGGTGACGACGGCGCACGTTTTCGTGGTGCCGACGTCGAGGCCAACGACGATGTTTCGACGCCACCGCATGGTCTCACTCCCCCGGTTGTGTTGCGATCAATCCGTCCAGACGAGCGTGTGCCATCGCTCTGTGCCTCGTCAGTTTCTCGTGGCTGAGACGCGCTGGCGGCTCAGGTCTACCTTGCCGAGCGGCGTGTGCTGTGTGCGCAGGGCCGCGTCGAGCCGAGCGAGTCGCCGGCCGAACTCCCCGTCGCCGAGCGTGAAGACGTCGCTGGCCGCCGTCTTGGGTCCCGGCGCGGGGTAGAGGCGCACCTTTCTCAGGTTATGCACGTCCACCGTGTCGATCTGCATGAGCTCGGGCAGCGACGAGCCCAGATACAACTCGATGACCAAGAGCCCCGCGGTGAGCTTTTCGTTATTCTCGACGCGGGCGCCCGGCTCCGGGTCCTTGAGCGATACCCCTTTGATTCTTGGTAGAGTGGCCATGAATTCGCGTTCTGTCAAGGGAAAGACGTAACCGTCGCCGTCAACGAGGAAGTCCTTGCCGCCGCTCGAGAGCCGAGCGATCGGCGCCCGCTCGGTCACCTCAATGACGATCGTGTCGGGAAGACGGCGCACGACGGTCGCCGCCCGGATCATCGGGTCGTCGGTGAGCGCGCGCCGGGCACGCCGGATCGGCGTGTCGAGGATCGGCACGCCGGGCGTGAGCTTCGACTTGGCGACGATCTCTTCGGGCGTGAAGAGCATCGCGCCCTCGACGCGGATTTCCTGGACGATGTACTTGGGCGCACGATGCAGCCACTTCACAAGCTCGTGCGCGCCGTAGGCAATGACCGGCACGATAAGCACGACGATGACGGCGACGACGAGCCCCCGCCGTTCGCCGCCACGGGCGCGTTTCGGGCGCTTGCGCTTCGACTTGAGCACGCGAGCGCGCATGGTGACGGTGCTGAGGGTGGGGAAAAATCTGAGCGTGTTCCGTCGCCGGCGCATCATCGCTCCTCCGCAAGCTGGGTCCTGAGGCTCGTCGAGGCCTCGCGGTGACGTTCGAAGCCGAGTTCGATGAGGCGGTCGAGCAGCTCGGGGTAGGGAAGGCCGCTTGCCTCCCAGAGTTTCGGGTACATGCTGATCGTGGTGAAGCCGGGGATCGTGTTGAGTTCGTTGAGGAAGATCGAGCCGGTGCGTTTGCACAAAAAGAAGTCGGCACGCGCCATCCCGCAGCAATCAAGCACGCGGAACGCCTCGACGGCGATCCGCTGGATTTCCTGCTCCTCGTGCGGCTCGATGGGCGCAGGGATGATGAGCTCGGAGCGGTCGTCAATGTATTTTGCGTTGTAGTCATACCATTCGTTCGAGGGCACGATCTCGCCGCAGACGGAGGCCCGGGGCTCGTCGTTGCCGAGGACGCTGCACTCGATCTCGCGGGCCTCGACGGCCACCTCGACGAGCATCTTGCGGTCGTACTCGGCGGCGGCGTCAAGGCCGTCGCTGAGCTCGTTCACGTCGTGCGCCTTCGAGATGCCGACGCTCGAGCCGAGATTGGCCGGCTTGACAAAGCATGGCAGGCCGATCCGCTCGACGAGGTTCTCGATGACGCCTGGCGGGTCGGCTGCCCACTGGGCCCGGCGCACCTCGACGTGCGGCACGACCGGCAGCCCGTGGTGGGCGAAGAGCTGCTTGGCGACCGCCTTGTCCATGCCGAGGGCGGAGCCGAGCACGCCGGCGCCGACGTACGGCAGATCGAGCATTTCGAAAAAGCCCTGGATCGTGCCGTCCTCGCCGTAGGGACCGTGGAGGACGGGGAAGATGATGTCGTACTCGCTCAAGAACCGCAGCGCCGCGGCGGGCTCGCCGGTCCTGAACGTGTTTTGGGTGAAGTCGAGCGGGGCCACGCCGGGGATCCAGTCGCCGCCCTTTGTGATGCCGATGGTGCCGACGTCGTACTTCGTGCGGTCGAGGGCGCTCATGACCGAGATGGCCGAGCGGATTGAGACCTCGTGCTCGCCGGAGCGGCCCCCAAAGATGAGGCAGACGCGCTGCTTGTCCTGGGCGGATCGTTCACGGGACATGGGCATGCTTTTCTTTGAGTTTCTCGACGAGTGTGGTCGCGACGGTATGGATGTCGCCCGCGCCCATCGTGACGACGAGGTCACCCGGTTGCACCATGCCGATGAGTTCGTCGGCGAGCGACTCCATGGTTTCGTAGTACCGGGTCATCGGGCGGCCGTGGCGCTTGACCGCATCGAAGATCATCGTGCCGTCCACGCCCGCGAGCGGTTCCTCGAAGGCGCTGTAGATGTCGGTCAAAAGTAGCCGGTCGCAGTCCTCGAACGCGTCGGAGAAATGCTCGTGGAGGTGGAGCGTCCGGCTGTAGCGGTGCGGCTGGAAGACGCCGATGATGCGGTGCGGCGGCTCGAGGCTGCGCGCCGACGCGAGCGTCGCGCGAATCTCGCTCGGATGGTGGGCGTAGTCGTCCACGACGAGCACGTTGTCCACCTGGCCGACGACTTCGAAGCGGCGCCGCACGCCTCGGAACTCTGCGAGCGCGTGGCGGATGGTCTCGAGCGGCACGCCGCATTCGAGCCCGAGCGCGATCGGCCCGAGCGCGTTGCACACGTTGTGCCGGCCGGGGACCTTGAGGTGAATCGTGCCGAGGTTGTGCCCTTCGATGTGCAGCTCGAAGGATGAGCCGAAACCCTCGGGGCGGACCTCGCCGGCGCGCACCTCGGCCGTCTCGGCGAAGCCGTAGCCGACGGCGCGGCACGGCGCGTTCTCGACGGCGGCGCGGAGCGTCTCGTCGTCGGTGCAATAGTAGAGCCGGCCGTTCGGCGGCAAGCTCGCGATGAACTGCTTGAAAAGCGCGACGATCTGGTCGAGATCGCGGAAGTGCCCGAGGTGCTCTTCTTCGATGTTGGTCAGGATGGCGTAGCGCGCCGGCAGCTCGACGAGCGAGCCGTCGCTCTCGTCCCCTTCGACGATAGAGAATTCGCCCGCACCGCAGCGGACGTTGCCGTCAAGTGCTTCGACTTCGCCGCGGATGACGGCGCTCGGGTCGAGCCCGCCCTCGGCAAAGATGAGTGTCGTCATGGCCGTCGTGGTGGTCTTGCCATGCGTGCCGGAGATGACGATACCGGTGCTCCCCTCCATGGCGCGCGCGAGCATCGTGGCACGGTGCACCTGCGTGAGGCCCCGCTTGCGCGCGGCGACGCGTTCGGGATTGTCGTAGCTCGCGGCGGAAGTGTACACGACGAGCGGTTGGCCGACGAGGTGCTTGGGGTGGTGGCCGATGGCGATCTCGGCGCCCATGCGCGAGAGTTTTTCGAGTATCGGGCTCTCCCGCACGTCCGTGCCCGAGATGCGCCAGCCGCGCCGCAGGAGGATCTGCGCGATGGCGCTCATGCCGATGCCGCCGATGCCGATGAAGTGCGCGTGAGATCGTGTCTGTGTCATGGGATGTTCGAGTCTCGCGTTGTGTTTTCGGTTGTCAGCCGGAGTATGCCACGACAGGCCGCAAGACGCACTAACGGTGTTTCGTTTTCTGCGTAGCCCGCCACGGGTTGTGTGGCGGCCGGTCCCCCGCACGCGGCAAGGGCGTCGAGCAGGCCCGCCCACACCTCGGGAAGGTTGATCGCGTGCATCCGCGCGTAAGGGCGCTCGCGGAGGAGCGCCTCGATGGCGGGCGCCGCCGCCCGGCTTCCGATGAGTTCGAGGGCGCGGAGCTCGTCGAGGAGGTGCTCGACGCGCCGGCCGGGGTCGGGCGAGCGTATGGACTCGATGAGGACGCGCTCGATTGTTTCGCCGCCGACCTGCGCCGCGACCTCCGGCGGCACGTCAAGGCGCTGTGTCTCGCCGAGCTCGACGAGGCAGAGCTGCACGGCGGCGTCCTGCTTGCCGAGGCGCGCGAGGGCGATCGCGCACGCCTCGCGCGTGTCTGCCGTTTGGGGGTCGTGGCTGCGGCGGGCGAGCTGCTGCGCCAGCCGCTCCAGCGCCGGGAGCGCATCCTTATTGCCGATCACACCGAGCGCCCGTGCGGCCTGCGTGCGGACGTCCCACGAGTTGTCCTGCAAAAGTTCTGCCAGCGCATCGGTTGCCTCGCGCTCCTTGAGTCGCGCGAGGAGTGCCGCCGCGTTCGCGCGCGCAGGCGCTTTATTGCCGCGGCAGGCATCTATGAGCGGCGGCACGACGTCGGCGCGGTCGCACGCCGAGAGGAGTGCAGCGACGTCGTCGAGTTCCTCTTCACTTACGGATTGCTTGAGATGGGTGAGCAGCGCCGGCAGATGCTCGACCGGGTCGAGCCGCGCCAGCAGGCGCAGCGCCAGGCCGTCGTTGGGGCTCGAGCGCGCCAGCCCGCGCAGAAGCTTGATGCCGCTCGCGTCGCCGAGCCGCGCGAGCGACCTCGCGGCTTCGAGGCGGACGTCGGCCTCGGCGTCGTCGAGAATTTCTTGGAGCGTTGGGATGGCGGTCGCGTCGTCGAGCGTGCCGAGGATGACGGCGGTCTCGTACCGCACCCAGCGGTCGCGGTCGTGCGCGAACCCCGCAAAGAACTCCGGCGTGGCGAGGCCGCTCACTTTGGCGAGCGCCTGGATGGCCCGACGACGAACCTCGGCGTCCGAGCCGCCTGCGGCTTCGAGCACGACGTCGCGTCCCGCCTTGCCGCACTTGAGGAGCGCGTCGCCCGCCGCGGCGGCGACCGACCACCGGAGGTCTTCGGGTGTTTCGTGGACCTCGGGTGCCATGAAGAGCGTGCGCAGGGTGGGGATCTGTGCCTCGTCGCCGAGCTCGCCGAGCGCCCGAATGGCGATGACCGTAGCGGCGCGTGAGGGCGCCGACTCGATCCGCTGCACGAGGACCGCGCTGTACGCCGGGCCGCCGTAGCGGCCGAGGAGCGCCGCCGCTTCGTCCCGCAGCGTCTCGTCAACGTCCTTGTCGCTGAGGACCATGTCGGCGAGCGTGTCGAGCGCGGCGGCCCGCAGCGCGGCAGTGTCGCCATTGGCGGCGGCGCCGGGGGCCATCAAAAGTGTCACCAACGCGGCAGCGCTGCACAGGCACAACGTTTTCATCTGTTGTTTCAACCGAATCATATCCTGTATTTCTCGACGAGATCGGCGAGCCGCTTCGTCGCGTCCGGGCGGGCGAGGCGCCGCGCGTTTCGGCTCATCGTTTCGCGTGCGCTCTCGTCCTGCATCTGACGGACGTACTCGACGAGCGTCTTCGGTTCCAACGCTTCTTCGTTGACGAGGCGCGCGGCGCCGTTGCGCTCGAAAATCTCGGCGTTCTTCGCTTGGTGCGCCTCGGTCGCGTACGGGTACGGCACGAGGAGGCTCGGCGTGCCCGTCGCGGCGAGCTCGGCCACCGTCGCCGCGCCCGCGCGGCAAAACGCGCAGTCCGCAGCGGTGTAGGCGCGCGCCATGTTCGTTTCGAACGCGCGCACGGCGTGCGCGACCGTGCTCGCCTCATACGCGTGCTTCACGCTTTCCTCGTCCGTGGCGCCGCAGAGGTGGATCACCTGCACCGGCGGCTCGAGCCGCTCAAGCTCGACGAGCGCGGCGCAGGCCACTTGGTTGAGCCGTCTCGCGCCTTGGCTGCCGCCCATGACGAGAAGGGTGAGCGTTTTCTCGTCGAGGCCATAGGCGCGTCGCGCCTCGCGCGGATCGCCGGGCGCGAGCAGTTCCTCGCGAACGGGCATCCCGACGACCTCGACGGGCGGCCCCGCGCCGGCCTTGAACGCCTCGCCGGCTTCGGGGAACTGGACGGCGATAGCCCGGGCGTAGCGCGCGAGCACGCGATTCGCTTTTCCCGGGAGCGCGTTGGCCTCGTGGAGCACGATGGGCACGCGCCGCCGGTGAGCGGCGTACAGCGGCGCGACGCTGCCATAGTTGCCGAAGCCGACCGCGACGTTGGGCCGAAGCCGTCTGACGAGCTTGCGCGATGCGAGCACGCCCCGCACCAAGGCCCACGCGAACGGGACCAGGCCGAGCCCGCCGCGACGCGGCAGGCCTCGGCCGGGCACGGCGTACCACTCGAAGCCTTCTCGGACGACGGCCTCGCGGGCGGCGGTCCGGCCGGCGCCGACGAAGGCAATTCTCGTCGAGGCATCCCGCCGGACGAGTGCCTTCGCCAGGGCGATGGCGGGGAAGAGATGGCCGCCCGTGCCGCCGCTTGCTACGAGCACCGTGGGCATGGGCGCGTTCCTTCGTTGTGTGCCAAAGAGCTCGGCGCGCCTCTACGCGCGCGCCAAACCATGTTTCCGAATCCGGACGCCATGCTGGTGCCGCGGCACGCGCTCGGTGGCGCGGCTCACGTTGAGCAGGATGCCCAGACCGACAAAGTTCATGAGCAGGTTTGACCCGCCGAAGCTGATGAACGGCAGGTTCAGGCCGGTGGCGGGCAGCGACGAGCTGACGACGCCGAAATGGATGATCGCCTGCAGGCCGATGAGCGAAGTGACGCCGACGGCGAGCAGGGTGCCGCGCAGGTCACGCGCGCGAAACGCAATCCGAAACCCGAGGACGACCAACACAATGTACAAGAGCAGCAGGGCACAAAGGCCGATGAAACCGAATTCCTCGCCGATGATCGCGGCGATGAAGTCGTTGTGCGCGTAGGTGAGGAAGCCGAGCTTCTGGTGGCTTGCGGCGAGCCCGACGCCAAACGGCCCGCCGGAGCCGAGGGCGATGAGCGCCTGGTATTGCTGGTAGCCGGCGTCGTAGCGGTGGCTGACCGGGTCGAGCACGGCCTTAATGCGGTTGAGTTGGTAGGACGACCGCAGGATCGTGAACGCGAGGGCGGGCAGCCCGAGAAGCACCGTGCCGCCGAGGTAACGCAGAGGCACGCCGCCGCAGAAGAACATGACCCCGACAGTGGCGGCGATGAGGAGTGTCGTGCTTAGGTCGGGCTGGACGATGATGAGCAGCAGGAACGGGGCGAGGACCGCGACGAGCTCGACGTACGTTGAGAGCCGCCCGATCCGCCGCTGGCGTGAGGCGAGCGCGCCGGCGAAGTACACGATGAGGCCGTACTTCGCCACTTCCGCCGGTTGGAATGGGAACCCGCCGAGCCCGATCCAGCGCCGGGCGTAATTTTTTGTCACCCCGATGCCCGGCATGAACACGAGCACGAGGAGCCCGAGGCAGCCGAGCACAAGCAAGGGACTCAAACGCATGAGGATCTCGTACCGGATGTTCGCGACCACGACGAGCGCAACCACGCTAATGCCGACCCACATGAGCTGGTGCTTGAGGAAGAAGTCGCCCTGCGCGCCTTCTCCCAGCACCCGCTGATAGACGCCGGAGTTGAGGATCATAATCAACCCGACGCCGATCAGCAGGGTGACGATGAGCAGTAAAAGGAGCCGCTCTCGTTCCATGCTATTCGGCGGTCTGTTTCGGGATTAGGATCGTCGTGCCGGCCCGAAGCGTCTTCGCGTCGGTGATCCCGTTGAGCTCCATGATGATCTTCGTCGTCGTGTGATACGTCCGCGCCAGCTTCCAGATCGTGTCGCCCGGCTGCACCTCGTAGGCAAACGTTTCGATGGTGCCGATGTCCACGGGCTCCGTCGGCGTCGTGATTTCTTCGGTCGGCGTCGTGATCTCACCAGTGGGCGTTGTGATCTCGCCGGTGGTCGGCTCGGTCACGGTCGGCTCGACAATCGGCGTCGTGGTCGGCTCGGTGGAGGTCGTCTTGTCGAGGCCTTTCGTCGGGTTCGGGATCCAGAGTTCGCGTCCGGCGCGGATAAGCGCGGGATCCTGGATGTCGTTGCGGTCGGCGATCGAGTCCATCGAGACGCCGAACATGCGCGAGATCTTCCACAAGCTGTCGCCGGGCTGGACGACGTAGTGGATCTCGTTGGCCGGCTCCGTTACCTCCCGCGTGGCCGTGAAGATCGCCGGGGTGTCCTCTTCGATGCTGATGTCGGGCTCCACGGTGTCGTAGGCGCTGTCGAGCTGTTCGGTCGCGCCGGGCGTGGCCGTGTCTGGCACCTCGCGGGTGCCCGACCGGCCGCAACCCCCCATCGAGACCCACAGCAGCACGATGCCGACGTGGAAGAGCACGACGATGATCCAGGCGTCGCGTTTCGGGAGTCTGCGCTTCTCCATTGGTCCGTCTCCTTTCCTCGGGTTTGTTGTCTTTATGTGCCGAATTTGTGTGTACAGGCAAGAACGGATCGGACGCATTTTCTAAACTGGTCGCCGCGATCGGTGTAGTCGCGGAACATGTCGAAACTCGCGCAGCCGGGCGCGAGCAGCACGACGTCGCCGGGGCGGGCGCACGCTGAGGCGTGCTGCACGGCCTCGTCAAGGGACGCGGCACGGACGCACTCGGTGTCGCCCGAAAAGACCGCGGCGAGCTTCGGTGCAGCCTCGCCGATCAGGACGAGCGTTCTGACCGAGGCGCGCACCTTCGGCCGCAGGGGCTCGAAATCGAGGTCCTTATCAAGGCCGCCGGCGATGAGCACCACCGGCGACTCGACGGCATCGAGCGCCTTGGTAACGGCGTCGACGTTCGTTGCTTTCGAGTCATTGACGTAGCGGACGCCGCCGGCTTCCTCGACGAGCTCGAGCCGGTGCGGCAGGCCGCGGAACGTGCGCAGGCCCTCGAGGATCACGTCGGCGGCGATCCCGTACGCCTCGGCGACGGCGATGGCCGCCATGGCGTTGTGAAGGTTGTGGCGGCCCGAGAGACGCCAGATGCCCGCCAATGAATAGCGCTGCTTCGAGGCCCGGCTCACAACGGTTTCGCCGTCGAGGACGAGGTCGCACGAGGCATCGTCGCCGTAGGCCACAAGCCTTGGTCGGTCCGCTTTGCTGGACGGCCGCCGACCCATCGCGACGACGGACTCGTGCAGGACGGCAACGTCGTCGTCGCGTTGGTTCTCGAACACGCGCATTTTTGCGCTCGCGTACTCGTCCAGAGAGTCGTACCGGTCCATATGGTCCGGCGTGACGTTGAGCAGGACCGCCACGTGTGGCCGGAACCGCTCAATCCGCTCGAGCTGGAACGAGCTGACCTCGACGACGAGGACGCCGCCAGGACCGAGTTCCCGAATGTGCTCGATGAGCGGTTCGCCGATGTTGCCCGCGACGATGCTCTCACGACCTCCCGCACTGAGGAGGTGTTGGACAAGATGCGTGACGGTAGTCTTGCCGTTCGTGCCGGTGACGGCGACGATCTCGGCGTCGGTGTGCCGGAAGGCAAGCTCGATCTCGCTGATGACCGGAATGCCGCGCTCGTCGGCCAGACGCACCGGCAGCGCATCCGGCGGCACGCCGGGGCTGAGCACGACGAGCTCGAGGCCATCGAGGTATGCGGCGGTGTGGCCGCCGATCTCGACGCGGGCGCCGGCACGCTCGAGCTCGCCTTTGAGAGTGCGAAGGCGTTCGGTGTCGGCTGCATCCGTAGCGCTGACTCGCGCGCCGCGCTCGAGGAGGAACCGGGCCGCCGCCTCGCCGCTGAGGCCGAGGCCGACGACGAGCACGTGTCTGTTGTTCAGTTCATCCATAGTCTTACTGCAACTTGAGCGACGCGAGGCTTACGAGGGCGAAGATCATGGCGATGATCCAGAGCCGCACCGTGACCTTGGTCTCGCTCCAGCCGCACATCTCGAAGTGGTGATGGAGCGGCGACATTCGGAAGAGGCGCTCGCGTTTCCATTTGAAGTACGCGACCTGCAGCATCACGGAGGCCGCTTCGATGACGAAGATGCCGCCGGCGATGAGCAGGAGAAATTCCTTTTTCACGACGAGGGCGACCGTGCCGATCGCGCCGCCGAGCGCGAGGCTGCCGGTGTCGCCCATGAAGATCTGCGCCGGGTGCGCGTTGAACCAGAGGAAGCCGAGGCCGGCGCCGATCATGCTCGCGAGGAAGATCACAAGCTCGCCGCTGCCGTTGATGAATTCGATATTGAGATAGTCCGAGAGCCGGAAGTTTCCGGCGG
>Ga0180432_10006301_pt1 | contig 15449 bp, 6 predicted proteins | sample SS_ome_10_FD_132414 | JGI IMG/M metagenome (GOLD analysis project Ga0180432, IMG submission 132414) | Hypersaline lake sediment archaeal communities from the Salton Sea, California, USA - SS_1_MS_2 metaG | ecosystem: Environmental > Aquatic > Non-marine Saline and Alkaline > Hypersaline >... | reverse complement strand
CCACTGGAAGCGGACCCAGAGGTCCGACGGGTCCTGGGCCTACAGAGGCGCCAACGACAAGATGCGGGCCGGCATGTGCACCGCGGGCGTGGCGTCCATGTTCGTCTGCTTCGATTCCCTCAGGGCCAGCGACTTCCTTCGCTGCGCCATCAACTTCGAGAAGGACCGCGACTACGCCGTCATCAAGAAGGGCCTGGACTGGTTCGACAAGCACTTTGCCGCCTCGCTGCAGGGGCGGGTCCATCTCGGGCACGGCAACTCGCTGTACTACTACCTGTACGGCATCGAGCGGATCGGACTGGCCAGCGGGTACAAGTACTTCGGCAAGGCCGACTGGTACAAGATGGGCGTCAACAAGCTGCTGAGCATGCAGAAGCCCAACGGCGCCTGGTCCGGGGCCTGGGGCGACGTGGTCTGCACGTCCTACGCCCTGCTGTTCCTCGGGCGCGGGCGAAACGCCGTCCTGTTCAACAAGCTCCGGTTCAACGGCGACTGGAACAACCGCCCGCGCGACCTGGCCACGCTGACCCGCTGGCTCAGCCGAAACTACGAAAAGACCGTCAACTGGCAGATCATCAACCTCCAGGCCAACGTCCGCGACTGGCACGACGCGCCAATCCTGTACATCTCCGGCGCGAAGAACCCGAAGTTCTCCCCCGGCGACCTGAACAAGCTGCGCCAGTTCGTCCACGAGGGCGGCACGATCCTCTCGGTGACCGAGTGCAGGGGATCATCGTTCAAGGAAGGCATGATGGACGCCTACGCCAAGCTGTTCCCGGGCTACAAGATCGTCGACTGCAAGCCCGATCACCTGCTGTACAGCATCTACTACAAGCTCCGGGGCCGGCCAAGGTTCGCCGTCATCTCCAACGGCGTCAGGCCGCTGGCCATCCACTGCAATGACGACCTGTCGCGCGACTGGCAGGCCAACCGTCCGGCCACGGGCAGGGAGTCCTTCGAAGGCGCCACCAACGTGTTCATGTACGTCACGGACAAGGGCGCGGCCCTCCGCAGGCGGGGCGAGGCGCTGTGGCCGAGCGCCGGCAGTGGCGGCGGCAGAAAGGTCAAGATCGCCCGCGTCAGGTACAACGGGAACTTCAACCCCGAACCGCTCGCGTTCAAACGCTTCGCCATCCTCATGGCACGCGACGCCAAGACGAAGGTGGATCTCGTCGGTCCGATGCCCGCCGCGCAGGTGCCCCGCAGCGGCGCGAAGCTGGCGGTGCTGTCGGCGACGGGAACCTTCACGCTCAACGAGGGGGAGACGAACGCCTTGAAGCAGTTCGTCGGTGGCGGCGGGACGCTGCTGATCGAGTGCGCCGGGGGAGACCCCCGCGGGCGCGCGAGCAACGGGTTCACCAAGGCCGCCGAAAACGCCGTCGCCAGGATGTTCCCCGATCAGCGCCTGCGCAACCTCTCGGGATCGAGCCCGTTGTTCACCATGAAGGGCATGAGCCTCTCCAAGGTCTCCTGGCGCCGCGAGACGAGGATGCAGATGGGCGGGGTCAACAGCCCCGAGATCAAGGCCGTCCTGGTCAAGGGCCGACCCGCCGTCCTGGTCAGCCCGCACGATATCACCGGGGGTCTGATCGGAACGCCGGCGTGCTCGGTGTACGGCTACTCGGCCGGCACGTCGACGAGGCCGGGCTCGGCCTTCGCGGTCATGCGCAACATCGCGCTGTTCGCGGCGAAGTAGGCGCCTGGCACGGGCATCCCGACTGCAAGCACCCCGCGGGCGTTGGGGGCAAACGGCGTCAGTTATCCAGCCAGGGGATCGGCTGGGGGCCCCGGAGCTGGAAGGTCCGGTGCCAGTTGAGCGACCACAGGTCGTGCAGGTCCACCGCCCGCGCGCCGCCGTCCATGAAGCTCAGGCAGATGTGCCCCTCGTGGCGGTCGATCAGCCAGCGGTTCATATTGCCCCCGCTGCCCAGGTTGCCGTAGGCTTCTTTCGCCCCGGCCACGTCGTTGTGGTGCGGGTACCCGTTGTGCCAGACGCAGTCGCCCGAGACGGGGATGTTCTCCGCCGGGCCGCTGCTGAAGATCGACTTCCACAGGTAGGCCGGGTTCCGCCCCCACGCCGCGGTGCTGTGTATCCAGCAGTTCACGCCGTAGCTGCCCCCCGTGTAGGCCTTGACCCCGTACGTGTTCTCGTTCAGCCACCACGCGTGCGTCCGCGACCCGGCGTTCCGCGCCCGGTCCGTTCGCAGGTACTCCGTGACCATGGGACAGTACGTGATCTCGTCGGACCCGTGGTACTCGGCCATGAGCGTGAACCAGTGTTTCTGGCCCGACCAGGTCGGGGCGTGGACCCCGTCGTTGTCGGCGGCGTATCCCGAGGTGGCCTGGGCCAGCTTGTGGAGGTTCGACACGCAGATCGTTCGCCTCACGAGCTCGGTGATCTGCCCCAGCGACGGGGCCAGGATCCCCGTCAGCAGCGCAACGATCGCGATGATGACCAGCAGTTCCAACAGCGTGAACCCCCCCCGCCGGGGCGACCCGCCAGGCCGCGTCACACCCGTTGCGCGTTGGGAAGATCGCGTGGCCATCGCGTTTATTATACGCTGGGGTTATGATGAACGTGAAGGATGTCCCGTATTCGCGTACCCGTCCGAGGAGAAACACCATGGGAAGCTGCTATAACTCCGCCGTCGTCAACGTGCCCAGAGCCAAGGTGTGAGAACCCAACTCGGACATCATGCTTTTACGCTGATGGAGCTGCTGGTGGTGGTGGCCGTCCTGGCCCTGCTCCTGGCGATACTGGCTCCGGCGCTGCGCCACGTGATGGCCATCGCACGGGCCGCCAAGTGCACCACGCAGCTTCACCACGTCGGGCTGGCCATGACCCAACACGCGACCTCGAACGAGCGCCGCCTTCCGGGCCTGTGGGGCCCGCCCTGGACCGGGCCGGCCGAATGGCAGCACACGTGGATGGGCAGGGAGGCCTTCACACGGTGCCCAAGCCCCATCAGCCAGGAGGGCATCCTGTCGAAGTACCTCGGCGGGGTGGGCAACGCACGCACGCTGTACCGCTGCCCCGGGCTGCGCGAGGGGGGCCTCCGCAGCGGGGTCGGCAGCAACGGGATGTTCGACTACACGATGATCCAGGCGCTGCCCGGCGCGCGGACGGCCGCCGTGCCCACAATGGCCGAGGTCTTCGATTCGCAGACCGGCACCTTCGTGACGGTCCCCACGCCGCTGATCGTCGAGGAGGACCCGGCCTACCACATCAACAGCGTCTTCGTGGACATGGGTCACACGTCGATAAACCGCCTGGGCACGTGGCATCCGGGCGGAACGGGCAACTACATTGCCGTCGACGGCAGCGCCCGGGGGCTGGCCTGCGGGGACGCCCTCGGGCCGCAGTGCTGGCAGTGGTACGTCACGATGCCCTCCGGCACCGTCGTCAGCCTGGGCAACGCGCGAAGATACGGCACCTGGGGGGAATGAGGAATCGTTCCGCGGGCGCGGCAGGCTAGCGCTTCTTCGCGCCTTTGCGTCTGGACCCGGACTTGCCTCGCCCCTGGCGCTCGCGCGCCTTCATCTCCGTCGCGTTGCCCTTGTCGCCCTGCTGGGCCATCCACTCGTCCAGCTTGCGGCTCAGGGCGGCCTTGACCTGGGCGTGCTCGGCCCTGTCGGCGAGGTTCGTCAACTCGTAGGGGTCCTTTAAGATATCGTAGAGTTCCTCGGCCGGGCGGGTCTGGTACATGCTCACGAGTTTGGCGATTGTCTTGTCGGTCTTTGCCGCGGCGACCCACGACCGCCAGTAATTGGCCTTGTCCGAGACGATCAGCGTGTTGCGGAATGTCGTCTTGTGGTTCAGGTTGCGGATGTACTTGAACGTCTCGCTGCGGACCGACCGCACGGGGTAGCACTGGGAGCCGGAGATGATGCCTCGCGTGGTGTGCACGCCGTAGACGTATTTATTGTGCTTGTCCGTCTTTCCGAGCAGGACAGGCAGGAAGCTCCGCCCGTCGAGCCCGGCGGGCACCTTGCCCCCGGCCGCTTCAACCAGCGTCGGCACGACGTCCACGTACTGGACCATCGCGCGGGCGACAGACCCGGCCTTGACACGCCGGGGCCAACGCACCACCAGCGCCGTCCGCAGCCCAACGTCGTAGCACGTCCACTTGCCGTGAGGTATCTGGGCGCCCTGCTCGGAGGTGTAGATGAAGAGCGTGTCGTCCGCCCGGCCGGACGCGTCGACCAGTTTCATCGCCTCGCCCACCTCGCGGTCGAAATCGGTGATCTCGGCGTAGTACCGGCACAGGGCCCGCCGCATCTCGGGCGTGTCCGCTATGTAAGGAGGCAGCGTGAGCTTGTCGGCCTCGTAGGCCGACGCGTCCCCGGCGCTCCAAGGCAGGTGCGGGCTGTGGGAGGTGACGATCAGGCAGTAAGGCTGTGACTGGTCCCGCCTGATGAACTGGCGCTTGTCCCTGACGCCCTCGAACGGGAACGACGACGACGGGCCGAAGTGCTTCTTGCCCGACAGCCCCACCCGGTAGCCCAACGCCTTGAGATAGTGAACGATGCTCTTGGTGCCGTCGTAGACTCGGCTGTGGTTGGGCCAGGCGCCGTTGCGGACGGGGAAGATGCCGGTGTAGAGCTGCTGGCGCGTGGGCGCGCACATGGCCGTGGCGGTGAAGCACCGCGTGAACCGCATGCCCTGGCTTGCCAGGCGGTCGATGTTCGGCGTCTTGACGTCCGGGTTCCCGTAGCAGCCGTTGTCACGCCAGGTCTGGTCGTCGGACATGATCAGCAGGATATTCGGCCTGCGTGGCGTCGCTTTTGCCTTCGCTGCCGGCGCCACGCCTCTCGGCGCGATCAGCGCCGCCTGGGCCAGTCCGGCTGCCTTGAGAAACCCGCGTCTGGTGTAGTCGTTCACTGTGACTCTCCTGAGCCTGCATGCCGTTGCGTTCCTCTTTTCAACCCCCCGACGGCACCCCCGGTGGCGTTGCTTACGAACAGAACGAACGGATGGACGCAGAGGAAGCCGTCGTGCCGGTGCCCGTCACGGGGCGAGAAAAACGGCTTTTCCTGCAGGTTTTCCCTTGCACTGTGGGCGATTCTGTGGTATCTTCATGGTTGATGGAGTTGGCCCGCGGCAAGCGGGCCGACACAGGTTCTTGTAGAGAACGGAGTTAGGCAAGTAGCGAACCACAGTTCCGTCGCCTTGTCACGTACTCTGTACACGACCCACTGGGCTCGTGAGTATGTCTTTTCTCTGAAAGAGGTCAACGGAGCACCTGTCATGACCACTCAAACGACACGTCAACGACTGATCGCAATGCTCGCCGCAACGGTTCTGCTTTGCGGAGGGGCCGCACAAGCCGCCACGCTCACGTGGGAAGGTGATGGCGGTGGGTCAGGCGACGACCACAGTTGGAACGACAAGGACAACTGGGGCGGGACGGCACCCGGGTATTACGATACGCTCAACATCACAACCACCGACACGATCGACAACGTCTATCGGAATGCGGCCGGCAATACCTATTACCACGGTGACACCTGGCGGGGCACGGTCCATCTCAACCAGGGCACGATCACGATCGACGATGATTTCTGCTCCGGGAACACCGCGGTGTTCAACATTGGCGACGGGAGCGGCACGGCCGATGCCGTTGTCAATGTCACGTCCGGCGGCTACTGGCAGTTCGACCGGCACGGCAACGGCACGTACAGAGTCAATATCAAGACCGACGGCCAGCTCAACGCGACCGGCACCGGCTACTTCAGGAACTACGGGGGCCACGGCGGCCGCAAGTGGATCATCAACGTCCAGGGCGGGTCGATTACGTCGGCCGCGGCCTGGAACATGTCTGACGGGTCGGGCTACGACGCGAACACCCTGAACCTCACCAACGGCGGCACGGTGGACGTGGGGGCCGTCACCGTGCACGAGGAGGTCATCGATTTCGCGGACACATCCAGCACCAGCTTCACGGCGAAGTTCGGCGCCAGCTTCACCAACCTCGCCGCGGTCAACACAGCTCTCGGCACGACGTTCAAGGCAAGCGGCGGCGGGACGCTCCAGACGCGCGACAACTCCGACGGCACCTTCACCGTGGGTATCGACCTTCTCGACGGCACGCTGACCAGCTACGCCGACGGCAACTGGAACACGCCGGGCTCCTGGGAGCTGGACGGCGGCGGCGCCGGCAACACCCAGCCGCCGACCGCTGACTACGCCACCATCGTGGGCGCACACACGGTGACCATGGCCGCCGACGGCCAGGCCTACTCGCTCCAGGTGGACGACGCGGCCGGCGCGGTCCAGGTCAACTCCGGCCGGGAACTGACGATCACCGCTGCTGTGGATATCGACCAAGGCTCGATGACCATCGACGGCACGCTGAGTGCCGCCACGGTCAACGTCGCCGCCGGCGGCACGCTGGACGCGCCCGGCACGATCAACGCCGACGAGGTCAACACCGCCGGCACCACGTCGCTGACCGGCGGCGGGACGGTCGGCACCGTCACCGTCACCGGCGGGATCACGACACTCTCCACCCCGGACATCAACACCCTCAACGTCGATGGCGGCGAGGCCGTCGTCGGCCCCACGGGCCTGACGACGGTGACCGACCTGAACGTCGGCCCCGGCGGCACGGTGACCGCGGCCGGAAACCTCACCGCCGGAGACGAGAACCTCGGCGGGACGATCAACATCACCGACGCCGACATCTCGGCCACCACCGGCACGGTCACGCTCAACGGCACGACGCTGAACTCGGCCGGTACGGTGAACGTCACCGGCGACGTGAAGATCAGCGGCGGACCGGACCTGAACGTGAGCAGCGGGCACCTGACGATCAGCGTGCCGATCGGCGCCGCCGCGCCGCCGGTCAACCCCCAGGCCTACTACTCCTTCGACAACGCCGCCGATCCGGGCAACGACGACAGCGGCGGTTCGGCCGACGCCGCCCTGAACAACCCCGTATGGGTCGGCGGCGGGAAGGTCGGCGGCGCCCTGGAGTTTGACAGCAACGACTACGCCAATGCCGTGCTTAACGTCTCGGAAACGGCCTATGCTGCAGCCATGTGGTTCAGGGCCGACGCCGACAACCGCGGGATCTTCAGCGTCCACACCACCCCGACCAGCGGCGACTGCGACCGCCACATCTACCTGACCGGGGGCAACATCGGCGCGCGGATATGGAACGACGAAACCATCACAACCAGCGGGCTGAACCTGGCCGATGGCGAGTGGCACCACGTCGTGCACACGTACGGGGGCACAGAGGGCGGGCAAAAGCTCTACATCGACGGCCAACCGGAGGCCAGCGGAAGCAAGGCCAACTCCGACTACAACTGGCAATCCAGCATCACCATCGGGTTCTCGAACGACGGGGCCAACGACTGGTTCGACGGGCTGATCGACGAGGTCTACCTCTACGACCGTGCCCTGACGGCGGCTGATGCGGAGGCTCTCTACAATGCCGGCCAAGGGGCCGGTGGGGCCTTCGGCGACCTGACGATGGCCGCCGGGGCCCACCTGTCGCTCAACAGCGACGGGTCCGGCCAAGCGTCGTTCCAGAACATCGCCGCCGGAGACGGGGCCGTCGTAAACGGGAACGTGACCGGTCTGGGTTCGGTCGAACCCGGCTTCAGCGTCGGGACGCTGAACGTCCACGGCAACTACACCCAGGCGGCAGGCTCGACGTACGTCTGGGAGGCCGACACCGGCGGGGCCGACAGGATTGCCGTCACCGACGGCGACCTCGACGCCAGCGCGGCCTGGAACCTCGAAGTCACCCCCCTGGACCATTCGCTGGACCTCAACCAGGTCCTGATGAGCCGCACCGACACCGGCGGCGCGGCCGAGAGCACCATCGGTCCCCCCACGGCCGGGACGGTCAGCGTGGCCCTGGCCGACAACGTCTACGCCGACCTGTACGACGTCAGCAGCGCCTCGGTGGGCACGTCCGGCGACACCATCGTCCTGACCGGCGTGACGCAGAACAACAGGACCGTCTCCCACGGCGGTATCTGGGGCAACGACGGTGATTGGGACAACCTGGCGCCCGATGCCACCAAGGCCTCCGTCGTGGCCGGGGGAACAGTCACCGCCGCCGCCGGCGGGACCGCCAAGGACATCGCCGTCGCCGGGGGCGACCTGGACGTGACGGCCGGCACGCTGACCGTCAGCAACAACGTCCGCATCGGGGCCGGGTCCGAACTGCTGGTTCAGGGCAACGGCACGCCGGGCAGCACGCACGTCTCGGTCGGCAACGAGGCCAAGGTCTACGCCGGCGGGACGCTGCACCTGAAGGACGGTGGGACGCTCGGCTCGGCCGTCAGGATCCTCGATCAGGGCACGCTGAAGACCACCGGCGACATGGACATGCCCGACAACGTTGACCTCGACCTGAACAGCACGCTGCACGTGGCCGGCGGAACGCTGACCGTTGGCGCCGGCATATCGGTGCTGCTGCAGGACGACTTCAACGACAACAGCATCGACCCGGCCAAGTGGAACGTCGTCCTGCCACGCGGCGGCTCGTCCGTCACCGAAACCGGTGGGCGCATGAGGTTCAACGATCGCGGCTATCTGAACACGGCCCAGCAGTTCGACCCGACCGCCAGCGGCGGTCTGAAGATTACGGGCGTGTGGCAGATAGGCACCGACGACTTCCTGCAACTCCTGACCCGCAGCGATGGCACCCCGGGCGGCAGCTACAGCGAAACCAACAACGGCGTCGAACTGTATGTACACAGCCGCAACAACACGTTCCAGATCCGCGGCAGGGGCGGCGCCACGGTCACAGGTGCCGTCAATGGAACACTTCCCGGGGGCATGGCTGACGGCAAGACCTTCTACTTCGAGCTCATTGATGACGGAGCCAACCTCTGGGCGACGCTCACCGAGGCGGGCAACCCCACCAATACCGCCACAGCCACGGCGACCTGTGTCGTCGACATGCCCACTGACCTGATCGTTTTCCACAACCGGGAAGGAGGAGGAGGGCGTGTCTCGTTCCTGGACGACGTGCTCATCACCTCCGGCGGCGCGCCCATACTGGACTACGGCAACCTCGTCGTGGATGCCGGTGCAACGCTGGTGAACGCCGCCGGCGGGACACTCAGCTTCAACGACGTCAGCGGCGGCGGGACGATCCAGAGCGACATTGAGATCCGCGGCACCGCATCCCCCGGCGACAGCCCCGGGGACCTGACCGTCACGGGCGACCTGACCATGGCCGACCGGTCAAGCCTTGCGTGGGAACTCGGCCCCGGCGGCGGGGACACGCTGGACGTCGGCGGGGCCCTGACCTTCGCCGGCGACTGGTCGCTGGTCCTGAAGGACCTCGGCGGCGCCGCCGACCTGCTCGACAAGTTCTACCTCTTTGCCGGCTTCACCGGTCACAGCGGCATCATCGTCCCGACGGTCGATCCCGGCATGGTCGGGCCGAACTGGGACGTCTCGGGCCTGATCTTCGACGTCGATGGCGGGGGGCTGTACATGACCGGCTTGAGCGTCACGCCCGGCGTCACGGTCATTCCCGAGCCGATGACGATGCTGGCCGTGGGGCTGGGCATTGCCTCCCTGGGCGGGTACGTGCGGAAGCGGAGAAGGGCGTAGGGTCAACGGCAGGGGATAGGGTGTAGGGTGCAGGGCGCAGAAGGCAGGGCGGTCGGTTCGCCCAGAGAGAGCTAACGCCCCCGGGTTCGGCCCGGGGGGTGTCCACCAGAGCGGAAGAGTCCAACGCCTCCGGGTTCGGCCCGGGGGCGTGTGTTTTTTCGCATTTTTGGGGTTGCGGAAAATCAGGTTGGGGTGTATAATCTTACTAGTGGTTGGCGGTTGTATTGCGCGATCCACACCCGCCGGCGCCAAGGGTGGAGGCCCGACGTGGCGGCGGCGGAACAACCGTGTCGGAATCGCGCAAAGCCGGCAACGAACGGAGGTTCGGCCAAGGCGCCGTGTGGGAAAGTGCCCGCCGGCCGGAGGTCGGCCGAGTCGCAAAAAGGAGATACCGAGGATGGCCAGCACCTGCAAGACAAGGCGCATATCTATCATCGTCGCGGCGGTCCTTCTGCTGACGGCCCAGTGGGCCCTGGCCGGCTCGCGGGGCGAGGTCCGGCTGAAGTACTACAACAGGTCACCGGCCAAGAGCGTGTACCTGTGGCACAACGGCAGCTACTACGGCAACGTCTACACCGGGCAGTTCAACCTGAAGGTCGACACCGACTACGCCGGAACGTGGGGCGAGGGCGAAGCCGTCGTCGAGATGGCCGACGCCCGGCCCCATGACGTGATCGGCTCGTTCTGCGCCGACCTGGCCCAGAGGATACCCGACCGCTACACGGTCTACGACGTGATGATGCCCGAGGCGGCGCCGATCGGCGGGGCCAATGCCTACACCTTCCCGGACGGCATGGGCTCGACCAAGGCCTCCCACCTGCGCCACCTGTTCGACAACCACCACGCCGACGCCGACACGAGCAGCACGACGGCCGCGGCGTTCCAGTTGGCCATCTGGGAGATCATCAACGAGAACAGCGGGACGTACGAGCTGTCTTACTACGACGGCGATCGCGGGTCGTTCTACGCCAAGAACAGCTCCAGCGTGGCCCTGGCCAACGACTGGCTGGACGAGGTGGTGGCCGAGACGGGCGTCCCGGACATCGCCCTGCGTATCCTGACCGACCCGTGCAAGCAGGACTACGCGGTGATCCTGCCGGACGTGCCCGAGCCGCCCAGCAACGGGGCCATTCCCGAGCCGATGACTATGCTTGCGCTGATCGCGGGCCTCGGCGGCACGGGCGGGTACCTCCGCAGGCGGCGTCTGCCCATGGCCTCGTAGGGGCCGACAACATTTCATCCGGCCGTGGCGGCCGGCATGCGGGCGTCACAGGCGGTCCCCCGCGGTCGGCGTCCGCTGAAGTGCCCGAGCACCCGTCGACGAGAGGGCACGGCTGCGCGCCCATTGGGCGGCCCGGCGGCACGGTCCGGTCATCTCCCCGACCGAGAAAAGTTTGCACTTTTCTCTTGCATCAAGCCCCCATTTGCGGTATCCTTTCGACGCGCGAGCAGAGTGTACTGCTTGGGCACCCGGTGTGTTGTCCGCACCGAGTTTACGGCATACAGGAGTATGCGAGGATAGTTGTCCGGCAAACGGAGGCCGGCAAGGCCAACCGGGCGGAGAAGCATCCGCCGGGGCCTGCAAGAAGAGAGGTGTTGAGGATGTCTGTTACGCGAAAGACCAACGTGGCTCGGGCTACGCGCCTGATCGTCAGCGCGCTGCTGGCGTGCATCGTACCGTTGGCCGCGGTTGCGGCCCCGAACATCGACGGGCGGATCGATCCGACCGAAGGCTACACTGAACACGATATCGACTTCATCCTCGAAGGCGGCGACGTGGTCGAGGGCGGCCGACTGCTCATTCACGTGGATGACGCCACCGGAGACGTCTCCATCGCACTGGAGCAGCCCACGGACCTCGTGGACAACAGCTACGGTGCAAACGCGGTGGGCTGGGGCGCCATGGCGGAAACCGGCAAGAACCACAAGTTCAGGGACCTGGTCGGCAGCGACAAGGCACTGTTCCTGTTCAGTGACGGCGAAATCGATGCGGTGCAGCTTGACTTCCTCTACGAGACGGCCAAGGGAAGCGGCGTGTACGACGCAGGGGTCGAGCCCGGCAAGGACAGCTATGTTGCGCCACCCGAGCTCATGTCGAACATTGAGGCGTCCTCGTCGCTGGACTACAACATCAACACGCTGGGATACGACCTGACGGAGGACTCTCCTGAAACCGTCAGTGATGAGAGCTACGAGCTTGTGCCCGGTTCAGCTTATACCGGATGGCTCTTCGAGGTGATCTACGAGATGAGGATCGACGGTGAGGTCTTCGAGGACGCCGGCGGGTTCCGCGCGGAAATGCTGGACGTGAGCATCGTCCACGATTCACCCAACAAGCTCGGCAAGAACGCCGTGGAGACGGAGATCGAGTACACCCCCAGCAACGGCCCGACAGGCCCCGTTCCCGAGCCGGCGACCATGCTGGCCGTCTGCCTGGGCGCCGGCGGACTGGGAGGGTATCTCCGCAGGCGGCGCTGAGCCGCGGTCCCCTCGTCCGGGGCCGCCAACATCTCACGGATTACTTCTGACCGTTCGCGGCCAGGGCCTTTCCTGCCAGCGCCGCGGCCTTGTCCGCGGAGGCCGTCAGCTTGCCCCCACGCGCCTTGATGCGGTCGGCGGCGGCCAGGGCGGCCCGGAGATGCCAGCGCGATATCTCGTGTGCGGGGGCCTTGGCCTCGACCATGCCCGCGTGATACTGGACCTCAGGAGAGCCGGGCATGCCCTTGAGCGCACGCCGGATGTCGCGGCGGGCCTCGCCCGTCCGCCCCAGGAGAAACAGTATCCAGCCTCGCGTGTCGCGATAGGCCGGGTCGTTCGGCTCGGCCTCGACTGCGGCCGATGCCCACTGAAGCGCCTCGGTGAGCTGTGCCATGTCGGTGGGGTGGAGTTGCGAGACGATAAAGGCCGCGTTGTTGCCCGCCTGGGGGTCCTTCGTCGCCTGCCAGACCTTGCGGTACAGGGCCAGGGCTTCCTCGAAGCGCCCGAGGCGCTCGGTGACGACGGCTTGGGCGAGCACCAGCAGCGGGTCATCCCCGGCCGCCTGGACGGCCCTGCCGTAGAGTGCCGCCGCCTCGGCGAACGCGCCCTCGTCACGCCGAAGCGACCCGCGGATCCGAAGCCACAACGCGCACGTCTCGGGGCGCAGCAGGGCCAGGACCTTCCGATGGGACGCGGCGTCGGGATGGGTCTGCATGACCAGGGCGGCGGCCCACTGGCACGTCGGGCGCGCCTCCAGGACCCCCAGCGCCCAGGTCCTGCCCAGGTGCGCCATGCCCCAGTCGGCGGCGAGGGTTGCCTTGAGCAGTGCGGCGGCCTCGGCGCGGGCGCCGGGCCGAGCCCGGGCGGCGACCAGTTCGCCCCCCGCGGCCGGGCCCACGTTGGCCGACCGGGCCAAGGCGTCGAGGTCCGCCAGGTTGCGTTTCGCCCGTCCGGCCAGGGCCGCCAGAAGCCGGTATCGCGCCGGGACGCCGGCGGGGGGCTTGCGTTTGGGCGCCGGCAGGCCGATCTCGTCGACCCGCCGGACCCACACGTCCCGGGCGTCCCGGGCGTTCATCGCGGTCGAAACGACCACCCCCAGCAGCGCGTCGACCGGCCCCGCGGCGCCCGGATCGGGGAGCATCTCCGCCGCCAGCTCAGGCCGGTCGTCAACGCTCAGCAGGAGGCCGAAATGCCGCCAATGCCTCGATGGGCTGCTTTCGGCCCGCTCGCGGGCGAACTTGGCCGCGCCGAGGCAATCGTCCGCCTCGAGCATCGCCCGAAGGGCCAGCCGATACGCCGACTCGGGCACGGCCCGGATGCGGGCGGTGCGCTTGACGAAGTCGTGGAAGGCCTTGACCGCCCTGGCGGCCCGGCCGCAGAGAATCTGCGACCGCATCAGCCGCTGGAGCACGACGGGGTCGTTGGGCTTGGCCTCGGCCAGCCGCTCGAGAATCGCCAGCCGCGCCTGGGCGCCGTCGGCCTGGTCGGCCAGAAGCAGTTGTGCCGCGACGTGCTGGTCGCAGTGGACGGGGACCTTATCGAGGATCTTTTTGGCCCTCTCGGCCGACCCGACCGCCACCAGCGCCCGGCCGACCGTCAGTCGCAGGCTCAGGTTGTCGCTATAGCCCTTGGCATCCAGCTTGGCAAAGCACTCTTCGGCGCGGGCGACGAGGCCCCACCGGGCCAGCAGGCGTCCGCGTTCGAACAGGGCGCGGGCCTTTCCGGTGCGCCCGAGGGCTTCCAGACGCTGAAGCGCCTCAAGGGCCTGCTCGGGCCGCTCGAGGTCGTCGTAGGTCATGGCCAGGGCCACGTGGAGCTTGGGATTGGCCGGCTGCAAGGCGATGGCCTTGGCCAGCAGGTCGGGCGTTTCGGCGCGCCGTCCGGCCGCACTGAGCACGCTGGCCCGAAGCAGGTATGTCCTGGCGTCGCGGGGCAGGAGCCTCTGGACCCGGTCGCACAAGGTCAATGCCTCAGCGAACCCGCCCAGGTCCATCATCTGGGCGGCGATGCGGCGAAGGGCGGGTGTGTCCTTGTCGGCGGTGGCGATATGGCCCAGGCTGACCAGGGCGGCCAGGGCCTGGTCCCCCCGACCGGCGTCAGCCAGGATGTCCGCCCGGGCCTGGAGGACGCCCCGGTGCCACGTCTTGTCCCGCCCGAGGGTGTTGAGTTCGGCCAGGGCCTGGTCGAGCCGGCCCGCCGAGGCCAGCACTCGCGCCTTGAGCAGGCGGGCGCGTTTGCGGGAGTAGTCGGGCGCCTTGCCGTCGTCGGCCAGCGCGCCGTACGTCCGCGCCGCCATGGCGAAGTCGCCCCGCCGAGAGTGCAGCCAACCTATCGCCAGTTGCACCATGTCGTTCCGCGACCGGGGCACCCTGCCCAGGGCCTGGGCGACCTGCGGGGGGTCCAGGTCGGCCGCGAGCAGCCCGGCCAAGCTCAGGTAAGCCGGCAACTGCTGCGGCGCCGCCCGGACGGCCTGTGCCCACTGGGCCCGGCACTTGGCCTTGTGCCCCATGGTCAGGTAGGTCTGCCCGAGCAGAAACAACAGGTCCGAGTCGTTGGGGTTGTTCCGCAGTGCCGCCTCGCACACGTCGGCGCACCACTGGGGCCGGCCCGTCTTCAGGTAGGTCATCGCCAGGGCAAGCCCCGCCTGCGTCCTCCGGTCGATCTGCTGGATCATGTCCTCGGCCGATATCGACCGGCGCTTCACCAGCCGAACACGCAGCCGAAGAAGATTCGCCTCGACGTCGTTGGCGTCGAGGTCGGCCAAGGCCTTCTCGCACTGGGGGATGTCTCCGGCGTCGAACCACAACTGCGCCAGGGCCATGCGGTACCCGCCGTTCTGCGGGTCCAGGCCCATGGCGGTGCGGAGATGGTCGACCGCCTGCATGGGTCGGCCTGTGGCCAGGCACAGCCGGCTCATTTCGTAATGGACGTGGGGCCGGTTGGCCTTCCGCGCCAGTTCGTCGACGAAGGCCTTTTCGGCCTCGGCGATGCGGCCGATCTCCCTCAAGGCCTTGGCCACGGCCAGCCGGTCGGCCGGCGAGACGGGTCTCAGCCCGGCGGTCCGCTGGAAGGCCTGGGCGGCCTGGGCCTTCTCGCCGAGGCGCTCGTACCCCTCGCCGACCGTGTACATCATCTCCGGGCGGTCTCCATGGCTGCTCCGGGCCTCTTCCAGCACGCGGTGGGCCAGCGCCAGGGGGGGCGACGGCAGCCCCGCGGCGGCCTGGACCAGCAGCCTGACCGCCGACGGCTCGTGCGGGTGGGCGCGGTAGTAGGCCCTGGCGTCGTCGAAGGCCTCGGCGTAGAAGCCCCCGCGCACGAGGCGTTCGGCCAAGTGACGCCGGGCGCCGCCGTGGTCAGCGTTCAGATCCGCCGTGGCCCGCAGGGCCCT
>Ga0180432_10006299_pt1 | contig 15453 bp, 11 predicted proteins | sample SS_ome_10_FD_132414 | JGI IMG/M metagenome (GOLD analysis project Ga0180432, IMG submission 132414) | Hypersaline lake sediment archaeal communities from the Salton Sea, California, USA - SS_1_MS_2 metaG | ecosystem: Environmental > Aquatic > Non-marine Saline and Alkaline > Hypersaline >... | reverse complement strand
CCCGTGGAGATCCACTGCACCTACGACCCGGCCACTCGCGGCGGCGACGCGCCCGACGGCCGCAAGGTCAAGGCCACCCTCCACTGGGTCTCCGCCGCCCACGCCCTCGACGCCGAGGTCCGCCTGTACGAGCACCTGTTCACCACGCCGAGCCCCCTGGACATCGAAGAGGGCCGCGACTGGAAGGAAAACGTCAACCCCCACTCCGTCGAGGTCCTGACCGGCTGCAAGGTCGAGCCCTCCCTGGCCGGCGCCGAACCGGGCCACCGCTGCCAGTTCGAGCGCCTCGGCTACTTCTGCGTCGACGGCGACTCGGCCGAAGGCCACCTCGTCTTCAACCGCACCGTCACCCTCAAAGACACCTGGGCCAAGATCCGGAAACAGCAGGCCAAGGCGTAGCTCGGCGGCTTCGTTGACTGGTTGACGGGTTGACTGGATCTGCCGCACGCGATGGTGTGTGGTGGAGGCCGACACAGGCACAAACAACGTACCCGCAACTCCGCGCGCCATGGGGCTGGCCACGTGAGCCTGCCCGCCGTAGCCTCGGCGAAGGCTGGTGGCCGGCACGGGACCGAAGGTTCAGAACACACCGGCGCAGGACCCGTCAACGCGCCCGGGAACTACTGGGGCAGAACCAGGAGACAGGCCTTCATTTCTCGCTTCTGCCCGAACGGCGCTGCGGCACTGTCTCCCGCCGCGAAGAATGAAGACCTGACCCCGCGGCTTACTTCTCGGGCAGGCCGAGTTCCCTGGCGCCCTGGCGGCCGGCCTTGGGGAAGCTGTCAATGCTCCCGACGTAAGGCTTGATGTCCAGGACGGGGGTGTTGTCGAAGGCGTCTATGCCCTCGACGTACAGTATCCTGCCCTTCCGGCCGGTGAGGCGCACCGCGGTCAGGCCGATCGGGTTGGGGCGATTGGGGCTGCGGGTGGAGAACAGCCCGCGCGACTTCCCGGTCCGGGGGGGAGTGGCGCGGGGGGTCCACTTGCCGCTGCGGTCGAAGACGAACAGGACGTAGATGTGGGAAAAGGACTCCAACTGCTCCACGCAGGCGGCGTACTCGGGGAAGACCTCGATGGTGGCCTTGATCTCCGGCGCCAGCCTGCCCTGGCGCGGCGCGCCGGTCTGGGGCGTCAGGGGCGAATGGAACACGCCTATCGGATGCATGGGGAAGGTCTTCCGGCTCATGGTCTTGATGTCCTCCGGCGAGCATCGCCTCGCGATGTTGGCCGCGTTCTTCTCGACGATCGCGTGGAACCGCCCGCGTGCCGTGCCCTGGGGCCCGGCGGCGATCAGCACCCCGCAGACCAGCGCACACGCAACGGCGGCCGAGGCCGAACGGCTCATGCGAACTCTTCGAATAGACATAGGAGGGTCTCCTGGCGTGCCGGTCCCCGCAGGCCTGACCGTGCAAGGCCCACGTCGGATGCGGCCCGTCGGCCGACCGGCGGGGAACGTGTTTCCGCGTGACTGCGCAGGTGATGCCAAGGCGTCGGAGGCACGGGCGGCGGCCGCCCCGGCGGCGGCGCCGCGGGGCAGGTCGGGCCCGTGGATCGGCTTGCACATCAGGTCGGTGCGTCTCGCGGGTTGGGTGAGGCCCGGGGACCGTCCCTGAGCCTGTCGGGGACACTATCCCGCGCGACCCCGGCCCGGGTCAACAGGCAGGATCAAACGGGCCCGGGGCTTGCTGCGCCATTCCTCCCCGAAGGACGCTTCGGCAATGCCTGCCGCCGTGAGAAATGATGCCCCGGCCCCATTCATAAGAGTAATCGGTAATCAGCGGGTGGCACCTTCAAGCGAAGCAAAGCGGAGCTTATGGGTGCCACCCGGCGCGGTCAACTGTCCAAGCTGATGCACCCGGTCCGCCTCGGGCGCTGGCACGCCATGGCCGGATGCGATATCCTCGATACGACCGAGGAGATGCCATGACTGTCAAGGGTGGTCGTTTCGCGGCCGGGGCGATGCTCGTGGGCCTGGCCGCGGGTGCAGCCGGATCGGGCGGCGCAGAGACGGTTCGGCCCTGCCGCATCGAGGTGGTGGACAAGCAAAGCGGCTGGCCGGTGCCGCTGGTGGAGCTTCGCACGACGCATAACCTGCGGTTCGTCTCGGACAACGCGGGGCTGATCGCCTTCGACGCGCCGGAACTGATGGACCGCCAGACGTGGTTCCACGTTCGCGGGCACGGCTACGGGGTGCCGAAGGACGGCTTCGGCTGTCGCGGAGTGCGCCTCACGCCCACCCCGGGCGGGCGGCTGAGGGTCGAGGTCACGCGGACGATCATCGCGAAGCGCCTCGGCCGCCTCACGGGCGGCGGCCTGTTCGCCGACAGCCGCAAGCTAGGGCTGGAACGGGGAACCGGCGAGTCGGGCATTCTCGGCTGCGACAGCGTCCAGACCGCGATCCACCGCGGGAAGCTCTTCTGGGCCTGGGGCGACACGACGATGCCGCACTACCCGCTGGGCATCTTCCACGCGAGCAGTGCCACGACGCCCGTCCGCTGGCTGACGAGCTTCAAGCCGCCCGTGCGGCCGGCGTTTGACTACTTCCGCGACGAGCGCGGGCGGGTGCGAGGCGTCGCGAAGATGCCCGGAAGCGGGCCGACGTGGCTCAGCGCATACGTGAGCCTGCCGGACAAGGCGGGAAGACCGCGCCTGGTCGCAACGTACGCGAAGATCACGCCGCCGCTGGAGGCGTACGAGGTCGGGCTGTGTGTCTGGAACAACGAGAAGGCCCACTTCGAGCGGCACAAGGTGATCTGGACGACGTCGAAGGGGGCGCCGCGGCGCCCGCCCGTGCCGGACGGTCATGCGGCCTTCTGGACGGACGCCCGGGGCACAAAGTGGGTGCTGTTCGGCAATCCGCTGCCGACCTTGCGGTGCGCCGCGACGTTCGAGGCCTGGGCCGACCCGAACGCCTGGGAGGTGCTGAAGCCGCTGGAGCATCTGCCCCAGGCCGGCGGCGGGCAGCGCGTCAGGCCGCACAGCGGCTCGATCGCCTGGAATACCTGCCGAAAGCGATGGGTCACCGTGTTCACGCAGGCCTTCGGCAAGCCGTCGGCCTTCGGAGAGGCCTGGTACGCCGAGGCGGATTCGCCCACGGGTCCCTGGGGTCCGGCCGTCAAGGTGCTGACCCACGAGAACTACACGTTCTACAATCCTCACCTGCACGGGGAGTTCACCCCGGCCGGATCGGCCGTGCTGCTCTTCGAGGGAACGTACTCGCGGATGTTCGCCCGGAACGCCGAGCCGACGCCGCGATGCGACTACAACCAGATTCTCTACCGTCTGGACCTGGACGATCCGGCCCTGAGGCCTGCGCACAAGCCCGCAGGATCGCCGTAGACCGCGCCCGAGGCCAAGCCGACCCCTCCGTCCCGCGTGCGCATCACCCGAAACGACTGCGACGCCATCGTGTGCACAACGGGATCAGGTCTTCGCTTTTCGTCTTCCCCGAAGGGCGCTGTGGCAATGTCTGACGCGGCGAGAAACGAAAGCACAGACCTGACCCCATCGATCGGGAGACCCTCAGTCTGAGCGGAATAGTCCTTGACACAGGTATCTGGCACGGCGTAGAGGTAACATCGGGAGTTGATGCAAGCCGGGGGGGTTGACTCGGGCTCGAGCCGAACCGATCGGTCAATGACGAGGCAGGAAGATGAGAAGAGCAGTTGTGATCGCAACAGCGGCCTTGGCCCTCTTCCTGGCCCGCAGCGATGCGGCGGCCGGCTACATTGAGGACCGCCTTAACCCATTCATTCGGTGGACCAACACGACCGATTACTACGGCTACGGCTTGTCCGACTGGGACATGGGCACCCACAGCGAGAAGGAGGATTGGTTTGAGCATTGTGCGTCTCTGGATATCGTGGACACGCACGCCTATGTGCCAGGCGAGTGGGTGTGCCATGATTTTGCCGTTCAGACATGCGTGAACTTCGCAGGCTACAGGGAGCCGATCCCGGCGGAGTACACTGATCCGGCCTGGTCGACGCCGAATCGATTCAATCTGCCGCTGTACTATGTCTTGGTGACGGCTCCGGGATGGGCCGGACATGCCATAAACGCCATCCTGGTGGGTTACGATCCTCTCGATTTCGACGACTGGTATTTCTTCGAGCCACAGAACGATCGGCGCGCGGTTCCCGGCGGCTGGAACATACCGGCAGGAAGCACGATGCGCACACGCATCGCAGGAGACCGGAGGAACATCGTCAGCTGGCAGATAGCAGACGACCTGACGCCGACGCTGCTTGATCACCATGATGATCTGGTGCTTTTCAGGGCTGAATTCAAGCACAACGGGTCGCCGGTCACCTACGCACAGTTGCTGGCCTTGACAACTCCGGTCCTCTCATCCGGCCATACCGTCTCGGGATGGGGCACATACAACGCCGCGTTCACGGGCGCCGCGGCCTCGGCCATCGTAGCCGACGACGGCTACATGATCCTGGGCGACGCGACAAGCTTCGCCGGGTTCAGCACCGAAGGAACGGTCGACACACAGGCCAACACCGTGACGCTGCGTTCGGCGGGCTTCGCTGCCCTCGGGATACAGACGACGCTCGGCGGCGGGACGCTGATCGCTGCGAACGGCATTGCCCTCGGCAGCGGCGACAACCTCGTCGGTTCCGGCACGGTCGACGCCAAGATCGCAGCCCAGTTCGGCTCGACGATTCGTGCCACCGGAGACCTCAGCGCCGGCGACAGCGAATCGTATGCCGGCTTCACCAGCGATGGTGAACTCTACACCGGCGCTCACACGGTCACGATCCACGACGCGGACGCGGGGGTCTTGGGCTCGCTGACCGTCCTGGGCGCCGCCTCGGCCGGCGGGACACTCGCGGCGCCCAACGGCCTGCTCATCGAACAGGGCAAGAACCTGGTCGGCCGCGGACACGTTGCCGGGAATCTCGTCAACCAGGGCAGCGTGGTCGGCGACGGCACGGCGCCGGCCGCACGGATCGTCTTCGACGAGGGATACGTCGTCTCCGGGACCGGCTCCCTCAAGAAGGTGCTGTTCAACGGCACGTACTCCCCCGGCAACAGCCCGGGCCTGACGCACCTGGCCAACGCCGCCTGGGGTCCCTCCGCAACGGTGAACGTCGAGATCGGCGGGCGGCGGGCCGGCTCCGAGTACGACAGGATCGTGCTGAGCGGCGAATCGGTTCGGCTGGACGGGACATTGCTCGTGGATCTGATCGACGCGTTCGAGCCGAGGGATGGTGATACGTTCCAGATCTTCGATTTCGACGCGCTGCCGGCGGGCCCTGCGGGCCAGTTCCATACGGTCGATCTGCCGCCCCTCGGTCAAGGCCTGGCGTGGGACGCGGCGGGTTTGTATATCGACGGGACGCTCCGGGTAGCCCCCGAGCCGGGCACGCTGAGCCTGGCGGCCCTCGGCGCGCTGGTGACGCTGTGCCGACGACGGAGAAGACAGGCGAATGCCCCGAGCATTGAGCAACAGACAGCGTAGAGTTCGCCGCCGCTCAGGCGAGGGCCCGTCGGTCCTGGAGCCCCTTGAGCCGAGGGTGATGCTGGACGGCGGAGCGATTGCGCCTCAGGCTGTTGACCTGTCCGACATCTCGCCGGTCCTGTCCGCTGCGACTCCGACTGGCGGAGATACTCCACAGCAGGCCGGCAGTACGCACGCCACGGTCTTTGAGGGAACGAACGGCCCGGACACGTTCACGTTCAGGGCCGGCACGCCCGGCGGGACGGACCACCAGGTGACCTTCGGAGGCGTCACGACGACGTACGATCCGGCCGTCGTGGACACGATCGTATTCCACGCCCATGCGGGTGAGGATGAGGCGTTTCTCACAGGGACGGGCAACGCGGACACGGCCGACCTCGGCGCGGACGGCACGGCGGAAATGACCGACGGGACCTACACGGTAACCATCACCGGGGCGGAGCACATCCGGGTCAACGACAGCGCCGGCGCTGACGCGGCGCACCTCCACGACTCCGGCGGCAACGACGTGCTGGTCGGGCGGGCGACGAACACCTACATGAGTGGCTCCGGGTACTACATCATCGCCGTCGGTTCTGACGACGTGTACGCCCACGCGACGACCGGCTACGACGAGGCCGTCCTGTATGACTCCACGGCGGCCGATCGGTTCGGCGCCACGCCGGAGTATGCCTATATGTACCCCGTCTCGGGCGGCTCGTCCGTCAACCGCGTCTACGGTTTCGACCGTGTCGAGGCCCGCGCTTCGACCGGCTATGACAAGGCGATCCTTCTGGACTCGGCCGTCGATGACCGATTTGGCGCCGCGCCGGAGTACGCGTACATGCGCTCGGCGTCCGGCGGGGCCTACTTCAACCGCGCCGACGGTTTCGACCGTGTGGACGCCCGGGCGTCGACCGGCTACGACACCGCCGTTCTCCTGGACTCGGCCGTGAATGACCGGTTGGGCGCCGCGCCGGAGTTCGCCTACATCCGCCCCGTTCCGGGCGGGGCCTACTTCAACCGCGTGGACGATTTCGACCGCGTGGAGGCCCAGGCGTCGACCGGCTACGACACCGCCATTCTCGTTGACTCCCCCGTGAATGACCGGTTTGGCGCCACCCCGCACTACGCCTATATGCGGCCCGTTCCGGGCGGGGCCTACATCAACCGCGTCGATGATTTCGACCGGGTGGAGGCCCAGGGCTCGACCGGCTACGACACGGCGATTCTCCTGGACTCCGCCGTGGACGACCGGTTTGGCGCCACGCCGTACTACGCCTACATGTATGCCGATTCCGGTGGGACCCGCATCTACATCAACCGCGTCGATGATTTCGACCGGGTGGAGGCCCAGGGCTCGACCGGCCACGACACGGCCGCCCTGTATGATTCGACGGCGGCCGATCGGTTCGGCGCCACACCGTACTACGCCTACATGCGCCCCGCTTCCGGCGGGGCCTACATCAACCGCGTCGATGATTTCGACCGGGTGGAGGCCCGAGCCTCTGTCGGGGCGGACGTGGCCAGCCTGTTCGACTCAACGGCTGGAGACACGTTCCAGGCCGATAACGGGTGGGCCAAGTTGTACACGAATGATCTGAGCACGGTCAATTGGGTCTCCGGTTTCGGCACGGTCCACGCCTACGGCACGGCGGGGGGCACCAATACGATACTCGTCCGGGTCCCGCTGTCCGCTCTGCCCTACACGGTCGTTCCCCACGGCTCGTGGGGGTATCGGGGCGTCAGTACGAGCATCACGTACCTGACGGACGTGGCCTTCGGTCCGGCGGCGACGGTGGAGATCGAACTGCGCGGACGCCAACCGGGCGCCGAACACGATCAGATCGTGTTCCTCGGTGAGTCCGCCTGGCTGGATGGCACGCTGAACGTGAGTCTGATCAACGCGTTCAATCCGGGTATCGGCGACTCCTTCCGCATCTTCGACTTTGATGCCTTGACCTCGGGAGTCGTGGGCGGGTTCCACACGCTCGTGCTGCCGTCCCTCACCGGGGGATTGGGTTGGAACGCGGATGACCTGTACGCGGGCGGAACGCTGAGAGTATTCGATGTTGCGGCCGCGTAATGCCGATTGTGATCAGCACGTGCCCCCGCAAGCCTGCCAATGGAAGGCCTGTAACTCGGCGCGCTGCAGGGGCTGGTCACGTGAGCCTGCCCGCCGTAGCCTCGGCGAAGGCTGGTGCCCGGCACGGGACCGCAGGCCCCGAACACACCGGCGCAGGACCAGTCAACGCGCCCGGGAACAACGGGCTCAGCGTCTCTCGGCGTGGCCCTGGAGGACCATTTCCTCGCCGACGTCCGTGGCGCCGAGGTAGGCCTTGCACAGCCAGCGGCCGAGGCGGTCACACTTGTGCGGGCCGGGGAACTCCAGCCGCACCGTCTTGCCGATGATCAGTCCCGCCAGTGCCCCCGTCGCCGCCGGGCCGCGCGTGTCCGTCTTCGGCGGCGCGTCAACGCCCCACAGGCGCACCGTGGCGAGCTTGCCGCCGCATCGCACCTGGAACGTGTGCCCGTTGACGACCCGCTCCACGACGAACGTGCGCCGGTCGATCTGGCCGGGACCCCCCGGCCGGGCCGACGAGCAGCAGCCGGCCAGGAGGGTCACGGCCAGGCCGATGGGCGCGTCTTTGATCATTCGCAGGGCCATTCGGATGGACACGGGTCCTGTCCCTTCTACTCGGTTTAATCGCGGTTCCCTTCGGCGGTTCCGTTGACAGTTTCGCCCCGGCCTCGGACAATGGCGCGGGATGTTGTGTGCTGAAGAAGCCGAAGCGGGGGCGGCCTTCGCGGACGGGTGAGGTCGATATGCGAACGAAGAAGTCCTGGCGCCAGAAGCTGGCTGACAGCAAGGACCTGCCAAGGGTGGTCACGTGCGACGCCAAGGGCAAGTTCGGCCCGCGATGGGGCCTGAAGGCCGGGGACACGCTGGTCATTCCGGCCCCGAAGGACGTGGACGCGCTGATGAAGCGTGTTCGGAAGGGCAAGGTCACGACGATCAACGCGATTCGCGCGGCGCTGGCCCGGCGGCACGGGACGAGAGCCGCGTGCCCGATCACGACGGGCATCTTCGCCTCGGTCGCCGCCCACGCCGCCGACGAAGCGCGCCGAGAGGGCCGCAAGCGGATCACGCCCTACTGGCGGACGCTGAAGACCGGGGGGCAACTGAACCCCAAGTACCCCGGCGGTTTGGACGCCCAGAGGAAACTCCTGGAATCTGAGGGCCATCGCGTGCTCCGGAAGGGCAAGAAGCTCGTCGTGGCCGACTACGAACACTCCCTGATGACGCTGCCGGACTGATCGCCGGGCCGCCCCCGAAAGGACACAGGAGATGACCACACAGTTGCCGTGGGGTGTTGAACTCGAACTGGCCGAGATCGTGGACGTGATGGCGCCGCAGGTTCAGGACAAGGCCGATCACCTCGAGGTCCGTGTTAACGTCAGTCTCGACTGGGCGAACCACGGCCTCAAGGACGAGGAGGTCCGCTGCTGGCCGGTCGAGTTCGCCGCCGACGGGCCCCTGCCCGACACGGTAGCCGAGCTTGTCCAGCCGCTCGTGGTCCACCCGACCAGCCCCGGGATCTTCATGGAGGCCAAGAACGTCTGGCTGGTGATGCGGTTCGAGCGGGGCCAGGCCCTGCCCGACCCGATCACGCACGATCTGCTGGCCGGGGCGGGCATGCGTTTTCACCGGCAGCCTCGGCACCGCATCGAGAGCGACCCCGATCGCCTGCCGCAGCTTGGCGTTGTTCCGCACCTCGAGGCCCTTTCCCACGACGTCGAGAGGCGAGTCCGGGCGGAACTGGTCGACGCGGAACTCGATGAGGCCCAACGGCTGCTGGAGACCCCAGGCGAGCACGAAGAGGCCATGCTCCGGGCGGCGGGGATCATCGCCGGGGTGGTGCTGGAGCGGCACCTGGCCGACGTCATAGACAAGGTCAACGACACGCTGGGCGAGCCCCAGCGGTACACCCCGGACGCCGGGCGGGACGGCATCGTCAGATACGTGCACTGGCTGGTCGGGCAGGGCGTGATCGCGTTGAGTGAGCGCGCGGCCCTGGAGGAACTTGCCCTGGTCCGAGACGCCTGCCGCCTCCCGCCGAGCGACACGCTGAAGATGCCCACCAGGGACGAAGTGGGCCGGCTGATCCAGGCCGTCCGCCGCTACACGGCCGAGATCCGTATGCCGTGAACGTCCCCCGGGTGGCGTGGCGCCCGGCTACGGGCTACCGGCCACGGGCTGCCGCCGGGGCGGCGAAGGCCTTGCGGAGCATGGCCAGGCTCTTGGGAATGGCGGTCCTGGCGGCCTCGCGGCCCTCGTATTCCAGCGAAATGTACCCGCGGTAGTTCACCTTCCGCAGGAGGGCGGCTATGCGGGCGTAGTCCAGCTTCAGCGTGTACCACGTGCCTCCCCCGTAGTAGGTCTTGGCCTGCACGAAGACGGCCTTCGGCGCCAGCTTGGCCAGCTTGTCGTACGGGTCTTCCAGGAAGTTGCCCGTGTCCATCGTCACCTGAAGCCAGGGCGACTTGACCGCGTTGACGATCCGCAGCACGCCCTCGGGCGTCAGGCCCAGGCCCCAGTGGTTCTCCAGGCCGAGCACCACGCCGCACCGCTCCGCCGCCGGAAGGCACTTGCCCAGCGACTCGATCACCCACGGGTAGGCGTCCTTGTCGGTGTATCCGGGCAGCGGCGGCTCGACGCCGCGATTCTTCATCAGCTCGGTGAAACTCCGGGTCGTCCCCCACCGCCCGGTGTTCACGCGGATCGTGGGGATCCCCAGCGCGTAGGCCAGCTCGATGCTCGCGACGGTCTTCTTGACGTTCGCCGCCCTCTCGGCGACCTTGGGCGAGACGAAGTCCTGGTGCGTCGACATGCCGCACAGGGCGAGCCCGGCCGTGAAGGCCTGACGCTTGAGCGACTGGAGGTACGCGCGGTCCTTGCGGTGCATCTGCTTCTCGAGGATCTCGACGGCGTCGAAGCCCATCTGCCCGGCCAGGGCGATGCAGTCGGCGATCTTCAGGCGCGAGGCGGCGCGATACCGCCAGAACGAGTAGGTCGACACGGCGACGGGGTTGCCCCGCCACCCGGACGGTGCCGCGGCGGGAGCCACCTCGTCCGCCCGGGCTGCCCGGCCCGGCATTACCGCCCCCGCCGCTCCCGCGGCGGCCGAAACCACAAACCCGCGCCGATCGATGCCCATGGCAGTGCTCCTCTTCGTGAATAGCCCGACGTGCCGTCATTATACCGGTTGGGATTGGCGCATGCGCTGGCGTCGTGGCGGACGGAAGGGATTGTCGATTGCCGATTGTCGAGTAGCCGAGAGCCCCTTTCGCGCCGCAGGCAGCAGGGCCGTTCAATCGGCAATCCGTGACGTGGCCGGCCCGGCGCGTGGGAACCGAACGCCCCGGCCCGCTGCGGCGGACCGGGGCGTCGGATGCGTACGGTTGTACGGCCGGAATCTAGCCGCGCCTGCGTCTGCGAACGTACCGCCCCAGCCCGGCGACGCCCAGGCCCACGGCCAGCATCGTCATCGGCTCAGGGATCACCGGCGTGGCGTCAACGATCTGGAGGCCGGACAGCGGCCCCCTGTGATTGCCGTCGTCCTGGCTGTAGAACTCAAGCGACAGCGACGTCTGGGTCAGGCCGGTGAACTTCGTGTAGTTGCCCGTGGCTCCCGAGGTGGTGATCTCGTTGAACACGAAGGGATTGGCGCCGACCGTGGTCGAGGTCACGTCCTCGACCGTCACGAAGTTCGTTATCGCCGGCACGGAGGTCTCATTGAACCGGGTGTCCTCACTGGCGCGGTCGTGACTGACGTACAGATAGAGGTCATACTGGGCGTAGGGGATACTCGAGAGGGCTATGGTGCTTGCGGATGAGTCGCTGTGTGTGGCGACCCAGCCCTTCATCAGTTTTCCGTCGCCCGTCACCGGGGAACCGCCCAGGTCCCAGCTCTCGTTCGTGGTCCAGGTCACGCCCATACCGGTCAGCCCGCCGAGGCCATCCTTGGCATCCCCGATCGATCCGCTGGCGTTCGGGGCGTTGTTCCAGTTCTGCTGGGCTACGACGCCGGCGGTGTCCGTGGCGGCCAGCAACGCGCCGCTTCTGTTGGACCCGAAGTTCACTCCGACGGACCCGGCCTGCACCGCCGCGGTCAGGGCCACCATCACGCTGACGGCCGTCAGTACGCGAAAGGTGTTGTGTGTGGTCATGTGCTCTCTCCTTTGTCTGGTGTCTTTCGATATGCCATCTCTTCTGTATCCGTCAGGCCGCTCAGGCCCGTCTTCGCTTGCTGATGTACCGCCCCAGCCCGGCGACGCCCAGGCCGACGGCCAGCATCGTCATCGGCTCGGGGATGACCACGGGCACGGTAGCCGTCACGACGATCTCCGCCAGACCGACCCGGAACGTGCTGCCGTAGTTGCTGAGCATGTCAATGCCGATGTAGCGGGCGCCCGACGCGCCGCTGATGTCGAAGGTCCCGCTGACCGGCAGGGCGCCGGATGCGGTTCCCTGGGCGAGGGTCTGCGTCCCCCCGAGCTGTGTCCACCCGCCGCTCGAGAAGTCGTAGGCTTGGAATGACCCAGTCCTCACGGGGGGCGTGACGGTGGGCGAGACGGCGTAGTAGATGTCGAACGTCTGCGTGCCCCGGTCAAGTGCATTGCCCTCGTTGACGTTCCAGAGGAGCATCTCGTCCAGCGTCGCCTGCGGGGACCCGAGATCGATGACGGCCCATCCCTGGTTCGCCCCACTGCTCGAACCGCCGGGGAAGGCGCCTTGCCAGTCCGTCTGCCAGGTGTTTGTGTGCGTCCACGTGGACGGGTCTGTGGGGTCGGGCTTGGTGACCCCGGCACCGTTGACTGCGGTGGGCATTGACCCGTTGCCCATGAAAGAGTCGCCGTCCTCGTGCCCGGTGATGCCGGCAATCGGCAGGCCCACGGGCGGCGTGCTGTTGGCCGTGAGATCAAGATGGAACACCCGATCATCGCCGGGGAACAGCAGATTGTTCTCGTTCCCATTCCCGCCGCCGCCGTGCCGGAAGTTCGTCCCGCCTGCGTAGTTCACGTCTGTGTTGTTGCACGTCACGAAGCCGCTGCCGGTTGTGTCCCAATCGAACCCGTACACGGTGTCGGGCGCGAGCGAGACCGGCGAATCGAACGTGAAGGTCAGATAGTCTCCAGGAACATAGCTGATCGTGTTGTTCGAGTTCCCGGCGGCAACTGGTGAGAAAGTCGTACCCGAAACGGCGCCCACACGGACAGTCCAGGTTGCCGAGTTGTTGTTGATCGTGTTGTTGAAGTTGCGCAACGTCACAGCGGACAGGCTATAGCCTTCCGAATTGCCCAGCGTGGTGAACGTCTGCCCCTGAAGCGGCCGATTGCTCCAGATATGCCCTTCGTTCCCGCCCGTATCATACTGCCCCGTGACGTTCAGCATCGCGATGTCGGCTGCGTCCACGGTTGGCGCGGTGGCCGAGACCGTGATCGTTGCGCCCTGTGCCGCCGTCGCCACAGCCAGTATCAGTGCGACGGGCAATCCTCTGCAAACTGTCTTCCTGATCATCACGCATGCTCCTCTCAAAGTGGGCTGTTTTTCCGAGATGTCGGACCGCCCTGCTTTCTTCCTAACCTGTTCTTGCTCCGTTACCTGTGCGATTCCGGCTGAATCCGTGATCGCAAGCCGACTCCGGTCAATCTCTTTAGTATACCACGGATGCGAGACAATGCAAGAGAAAAACGCCCCGGAGGCAGGAAATTTCGGCCGCCGACGGACCAGGGGCGGCTGTGCAGGTCCGTGGGAAAGCGGTCCGGCTACAGCCGGCCGCCGCGGGGCCCGACCGGGGCGCGGGATGCATAACTTGATACGCCCGATTCGCCGCGCCTGCGTCTGCGTCTGCCCATCGACCCCCCTTCGCCAAGGCAACGGCGGACAGGCAGGCTCAGGCTCTACGACGACGGACGTACCGCCCCAGCCCGGCGACGCCCATCCCCACGGCCAGCATCGTCATCGGCTCGGGGATGACACCGACGGAGCCGCCGGCGGCCTGGTAGTGTGCGAGCACGCGGCTGTCGGCAAGATCGCCGTCGCCGTCGGGGTCGTCGAGCATGATATTGTACAAGGCCACCTCGTCGAGGAAGCCCGCGAAGTTGGCGCCGTCACCCTGCGTGCTGCCGTCGGCGTAGCGGACATTCTCGGTGACGCCCATGGCCGCATTGTTGTTGCCGTGGGCCCGAAGATGCCCGGCCCCGCCGACCGACCCGAGGCTGACGCCGTTGAGATAGCCGCGCACGAAGCCGTCGTCGGTGCCGTTGTTGCCGTCCGGATCGCCGTCCAGCACAAACACGGCATGATAGGCCGTATCTTCGCTGACCGGCGTGGAGACGAAGGTCGGGCCCCAGTCGCTCTCGGCCATGTTCCAGGCCCCCATGAACAACGTATCCACGCCGGCGACCTCCTCGAGGTAGAGGTTGATCCCCCGGGTGGTGCCGCCCTGCTCGTAGAGGACCTGGCGGGTGGTGGTGATCGCGTCCGTCTCGAACCACAGTTCGACCGTCTTGTTGTCGTGGTCGCCGTCATTCAGCAACGTGCTGTCGGGGATGCGGACCTCGGTCCCGCCGTTGGCCGTTGCGCCGTCACTTTCGAGCGAGAAGTCCTCGCCGCTGGGCAGCAGGCTGGCCTGCCGGAACGTAAAGCCCGACGCGTTGTTGTAGGTCCCGTCCAGCGGCGCGCCCACCGTGCCGAGGTTGTCGGCCGTGGGACCGGCGGCCTCGTTCAGCCGCCAGTACGCGAACGGCCCATCGGCCAGCACGGCGTCCCTGTAGGCGGTGTTGACGGGGCCGGTAAGGACCGTGGCGTTGAGCGTCACGGCGTCCAGGCCCGTGTTGTTGCCGTTGCCGCTGCCGGTCGCGCGGAGCTTGACGTCCCACGTCTCGCTGTCAGTCAGGGTCGGGGGCAAGGCGAAAGGCACGGTCTTGATCCCGGACGTCCCGCTGACACTTGCCGTCTCGCTGTCGACAAGCCCCGACGACGACCCGGTGACGGTGACCGTCCAGGTCACATTGCGGCTGGGGCCCTGGTACGCCCCGGAGTTGGTGAAGTGCTGCCAGTCGAGGACCACCTCGTCCAGGTACATTGCGGGCGCGGTCAGCGTCAGGGGAATGGTGACGTTCCAGGGACTCTCGTTCTCCACGTTCATGTCCGGCGCGAAATGGCCCTGGGCGTTGGACGTGTTGAACAGGTTCGTGTTGGTTGGCGGGCCTTCAGGCACGAAGGTCAGGCTGCCGGGGTCGGCCACGCCGTTGGTCGTCCAGGTGATGCTGTTTGCCGTCTTGCCGCTGACGGTCCGTCCGGTGAAGTCGGTGGACAGGATGGTGGCTCCCGTCGCCGGCAGCCCGCCCCACACAAGACACACCGCCAGGACGACGGCCGTCGTCGATATGTGCTTGGTCATCTCTCTCTTTCCTGATCTGTGCTTGTTCAGGATACCATGCCTCCGGCTCGCGACCTTCGCGACCTCAACCATAGAGCATAGCAGACATCGAGAGCCCTGTCAAGGAAAATCCTAAATGCAGGTCTATTAACGTTTTGGAGGCGCCAGATCCTCCTGGGCGGATAGGCCCTTACTGGGACGCGGTGGTTCCCGCGGCCGGGAGTCACGTCAGGGGCGCCATGGGGCAGCCCCGTCCTAACGGCTTGTCATTCCCACATCGTCGTGTGCCGTGAGCCCAGGGCAGAGCGAATCGCCGCTCTGGGCATTATGACGATCGGTCTGTAAAAGCCCACCGGGGCGCAATGTTCTGCGAAGACAGTTGTTGCACCCTTTCAGAGTCCACGGGTCCTGTTTGCCTGCACTTGAGGGGCGCGTAACACTTCACCCATCTGCAACGATTGCTTCGGGCAGCGCCGGTAGTGTGCCGGTTTGGACGTAGGTTCGCAAGGCATTTGCGACGGTGGCGATGGGGTTGTGGCCGCGAAGTTTCAGCGT